>JAABUS010000648.1_pt1 | contig 85931 bp, 88 predicted proteins | sample 5560161 | NCBI WGS metagenome assembly JAABUS01 (sample SAMN10711885, study PRJNA513376) | rock metagenome | isolation source: Antarctica rocks | place: Antarctica: Victoria Land, Trio Nunatak nord | collected 2016-01-04
GAGGAAGCTCGAGAGAGCAGAAGAAAAGAAGAATTTGCGATGGATGAACATGCTGGAAACCCGCTTTCAGATGAATGAAGAGGAATACGTGAGTATGGTGATTAGAAAGCGAGTGTTCGAGTACTAAAACTACTAGTCCTTGGTTGATCTTCCGGAAACAGACGACTTAGATGAGGAGCTTCTTGCCGAACAGGCACTCGACGACACCGAATCCGATGACGACAGTAGTGACGGCTTGTCCGATTCGGAAACAGAAACATCAGAGGAAGAGGAGGATGAAGAAGATAGCACGGATGAGGACGATGATTCGGAAGAGGACGGCGGGCCGGAAGAAGACGATGAGTCGGATGAGGATGGCGAGGTGGCGGAAGAAAAATTGGCCGAGGGACGCTCAACCTAGGATGAGCGAGAGGACACCATATCGAGCACGCCCTGGCAATCCCTAGGCATCACCCATTCACCTACGGCGGAGCTCCTTACGGTCGTCGAGGCATTTTCGTACACATGAGCTGTCCATTTCCGGGCTACTCACAGGTGGCTTTTGCTGTCGAGCTTTTTCCTTATGTTTTTTTCCCGGACAATAGAAGTTGTACGATTTCATTCTTCGTCGGGGTGTTGAAGGTTGTAATGGCAAGGTTAGGAGGGACGAGTACGTACAAAAGTCTAAGGTAGCTCATGTTGCAGAAGGTTCCTTAAGGGGGTGGATGGTGGTCGGTACATACCGCATGCTGCTACGCTACTTGTAGCGTAGCGCTTTCAAGAACCTCAAGTGGGCGATCATTTTGTTGTCCTAAGCATTTCGAGTTTCAGCTCCCCGCTCTCTTCGATAGCTATTCTAGATGAACTTTATGCGCTGCTTACCTCTCCTACCGACATTGTGTCGAGTATCAATGCTTCAAGGGTTACTTGCTTGAGGTTGATCGAGATGTCCCATGGCCTTCTACTCGAACATCAGCCCTTTCCCCAGGCTTCGCCCCTCCATAACGTACCTACATGAGCCGTAATGCAGCCTGGGTCCGACACGTCGAGCGAGCCCATATTGTTGGATGATATACCATTCCTCTCCGGCTCAAACCGTCGCCGTTTATGAAGTTGTGGATGCCGCCGAAACCGGGTACAACCAGAAAATCTAATAGATCTTCAAGGAGCTCGGATAACAGCCCATCCGCCAAGTCATGATGCCGTGATCACTTCGCAGACTTAAAGAATCATGCATGAAGTTTCTGTACTCATATTTCATGCGTTCCCCCCGCGTTCAATGGTCAGCTTGGTCTTCGAACGTGCTGTTCCTCCCTTCGCTGACTGGATCAGTCCCTGCTTTTGATTGTCTGAGCTGGTTCTCATCCTACTACATCGCTGAACTTCCTTCTTGTCCCTCTTGAGAATTCCTTTTACATCGCTAATGACAATAAAGTCAATCTAAATTATTCTTGTGGGACGATCGTTGGGTGATTCATCAGCAGCAATGTCAAAGCTCGTCTCCGCTACGCTTATCTCTCGAGGCGAGGCCGAGAAGAGTGCTATGATCCAAATACTCAGCAACAAATGGATTCTCGAAGGGGGTGTTACGTTCAGATTGGCGATCACAATACTTGGAGGCTTCAATCTCGTCTTCGCTCTGTTGGTGATCGCTAATATCATACACGATGCGTGGCCAGCTAGGGTCCGGAAGCTCTCCTTGGATTCCCGGTAAGTCAATAACTTGAGAGACATGCTATTATACCACTAACAATGAATAGGAATCCCAGTCACTCTCGCCTGACGCTACATCCGGCGGAGATGTTCCCATTCATCATATCAATAGCGGTCGTCGTCCAAGAGGTAATATTTATCGGGATACAAAGTAGCACGTTTGAAGAAGTAACATCATTTGATTGTAAAGCGACAGCACAGGTTGTCTGGCCTGGTATGATGTCCCTGATCACAATGCCGTTAGTCCATGTCTAAATGTGAACAGCACTATGGATTGTTCCATACGCGATGGTAGTCTTCGGCCTAGAAACCACCTTTCGATCGCTTCAGAGGGCACGCTTTCATCCCCGGGGGAAATGGAATATTCCTCTTTGTCTTGCTGCCGTGCCCATATTGACACTCCTTACTTGGACTCCCTCCAATTTCTCTCAGAGCAAGGGCCCGTGTCTAGCGAGCTTGATCTGGTGGACCGCAACCTACGCAAAGCTTGGAATTGTCATCGCAACGTCCCTGATCTTCACATACAGTCTTTGTGCTCTTGTGATTACACTACAATTACTAAGGAGACTCCAGACGGATCGCGATGAGCGAATCGCGGCGGCTCGAGTCGTGTATTATCTTGTGCCTAGCATTGTGCTCTTAGTATGATACCCGACCACAAATATAGATGGCTACATGCTAAAGTTGGATAGGCGCTCATCTTACCTTACTACATCTCAATCGCGACCCACAGGCCAGCCATTCGTACATCTCAGATTGCAGAGGTCGCTCTCAACCTTTTCGGCATAATCAACGGTGTCCTCCATGTGTTCCTTCGATCCAATGCGGACAGGTTTGCTATTAGAGCCATGGCGACTCCGTGGTCTCAGAAGCGACGTTTGAGAATCTTCGGACCCAGTGACCTGGACATGAAAATGCATATCAGTTCACCTATCCTTCGTCAGAAAAGCTTCCGCGAAAGTACGGACGAGTTCACGGTACAATCTGAGAGGTATCCAGATGTATTACCAACTCTATTACCAAATCGATCAAATTCATCCAGAGCCCGTTTCGAGCACCTGAACTTTTCCACCGAACCTCCTGTGCCTCAAACAAGCCCAGTCGCACAGCCCCCTCGAGCAATAGCGTCGCGGTCAGCGACGCAGAATCGACCAAATTACTCGGTTTATCCCACCTCTGCATCTGCTATTGTACGCACGTCTACCAGCACGACTATGTCTCAAGACACCGAAGTTCCTATCCAGCCTCCACCTCCAATCTCCCGAGCCCATGAGCGAGGCTTCTCCGGACAGAGTAGCGCTACCGTGCAGATAGGACTCCGCCTAAGCTATTTGCATCGAGCTCTAGACTCTGTTGAGCAAGAACCCGCTTCTCCCTCACTGCACTTGCCCCTTCAGCTTACGTCCTCCTTGCGGCCTTCTTCTACGGGTAGTAGTACCATCTTTACCCAGCCTATGGATCACTACCATGTCTCTAACAATAAAACTCTTCCCATGCCAAACCAACCTAGTAAAGCACAGATTCCTGATCCGGCGTCAATGACTAGATCTGAAGGAGGTCACTCAATCTGGGCGATCGGTGGAACCACCACACCTGAACTTAAGTCCGATGACAGTCTCGTTGGCACAACAAAGCCGCTTCCCCCAGTTCCACTTACCTTACGAGTCATAAATTCTCGACCACGAAGTCACGATGATATTTCCAATATGCAATCGAGGCCTTTTTAAGCTGGACTTACCGATATAGTCTACCCCGAGCTGTACAAATACTTCAGACCATTCGCCTTAGTTTGGTACTTCCTTGTAGTACTTCTGTATAAGATCTTTGCATTGTCTGATACACTGATACTTACTTACCTTTCCTTCTGGATACGGTTGAGGCTTCACACTCACTCCTTGCCTTAGCCTTCTTTCCGGGTATGTTTGGTGGCGTTTGCAGGATTCCTGGGAGTAGGTCAGCGCCTCAATAACTTCCTTCGAGTTGCGCAGATATTCGAAAGCGCTTCTCTACCAAGGACTTGATAAAGGGGATGATTTTCGAGTCTATTGGCGATTGTCTGGATACAGCCGACATGTCACTCAGTACTTCATCATATACACAATATAAACGCATGTGCCTAATAGCAACGGTAGAGTAAAATTAGAGAACCGCACAGCAGTTGGGTGCTGTGATGTGAAATGATATCTCGAGTCAGCCTCGGATCTGTAAGCCTTTCCCCCTTGAACACTATCGAGTGAATGGAACTTCTTCCAAAACGAGCCAACACAAACCTCGCGCAGGACCCCGAGCTCTCGACCTGAAATACCAAGAGGAATTTCACCTGACCTTCATGTCCTTTCATAAAACGAAGATCATGCGATACTGAGTCAGATCTGTCGTTGTTGATGCTTGCGCGAACAGCAATTCTGGTCACCGTATCGCAAGCATGGACGAAGCAAATCGGGCAAAAGTTTCCTTCAAGCTCAGGGCAAAGAGGAAGTTCACATCACAATCCCCCGAGCCAGCCCAGTCACCGAACCACCATCTTCCACAGACCCATGACAAAGTAGAACATCTTGCTGCCGATTTAGGGAAAGGTTTCGAAGCTTTTTCTCAGTGTTTCCCGAGCGGCAGCACTTCGGAGTTTAGAGGCGCTGCGGGGACCACGGCAATTTCTCAGGCTTTGACTCCTCAAGTCCAAGCGCCATCTGGCGGTTATAGCTCAGCTCGAGTGACGCTGACACGTCCGATCCACCGTCCTCTCGTCAACCCCAATCAATCTATGGCAGAGCCACCGGCAAAGCGCGCGAAGCGCACCGACAGCTCAGCGATGTGGGAGCGTAACTCATCCAGAGCTACAGACACCGATCGCAAATACAGCTCGACTAAAGAGACGAGAAATGGGCGAGATAGGAGAGACGATAGAGACCGGGACCATCGACGCGAGGACGGAAGGCGGAGATCAAGATCGAGGGACAGAACGGATAAACGGCGGGACAGGAGCCGGTCACAGGAGAGGGACGGGAGAAGATATCGGAATGGCGAGAGGGGTGGGGAGAGAGACAGGAGGGATAGGGAGCGCACGACGAGCAGGGAGAGGCATAGGTCACGGCGAGGTGAGCAATATAGAGATTCTGATGAATGCGCCAGGAGATATACTGATTTGTTTAAAGATGCTACTCGCCATCATACCCGCTCGCGCTCGCCACCACGTAAGGACAAGCCTCCCACTCGCGCGCGTTCTCCGCCACGAGATCCGCTATCGAAAGTTACACCCGCAACAACACAGCCTCTGAATCCCACCACAAAGCCTCCACCTCCAAAATCCCTACCCCCTACTGAGCCACGAAAGCCATCTCGGCCAAATCCCGAACGCAACCCCCAAACGGCCTTGGCCGATAGCTCACCTCCAGCCACAAACGGTATTAAATCTCCGCCCACCGACTCTAACCCCACCACGGCCATGGACGTGGACTCGGACCCTGAAATAGCTCTCATGCGGAAAATGATGGGCTTTGCAACGTTCAAAACCACGAAGAATACCAAAGTGCCGGGGAACAATGTATACGGTGTTAGAAAAGAGAAGAAGACCGAGTACAGGCAATATATGAATCGCGTTGGTGGATTCAATAGGCCCTTAAGCCCAAGCAGATAGTCATGGTTGAGCTGAGGAGCTTGGTGGCGAAAGGGAGGACAAGTGATGCGTGTATGATATAGAGTGCATCTTCAAGCGTACGCGTCCAGACCACATTGTTTTAGCGGATGTGCTGGCATCGACTAGGATCTCGGTCCGAGGGTCTACTACGAAGGCACTCACGGCCCATGGGTGTAGTAATAACATTGGAGCCTTGTTTCTATAGGATAGCTTTGAAGGTGTCCGATCTCAGGCCATAGTCCTTTGTGGGTGAAGCCCCCTTATACAACATAATCATGACAGAAATTTTACCAGAAAGATTATTTTTCCATTTCCGAACGGCCGAGTTCGTATATTTGTGAGGCGTTTGTCCAGCAAGCCGCTGCATTTGAACGGTATCTGGCCATAACTCAGAGACTACAGCTCTGGGAAGCAGTTAGGGTTTACGTAGATTTGACTTCACAAGCGAGAACCAATTCAGTTGACATCCAATATACACTCTGCATATTATACGGCATTAGACAAGAGTATTCCGATGAACGGAAACCACCCCTCATACGTTCTCCATATCTGCTACGTCCTCTACAGAATATGATGCTACAAATGTCCCACCAACCGGTTATGATTCCCTAACCTCTACCAGAATCTATCCCTACAAATCTTTCACTTCTACAAATCTTTCCTCTCATCTCCCTTCCTCCCCAACCATCATCACCATGACCGACACCTCTCTTCCCCACCGCCGCATCCACAATCTCCTTCTAATCCAAAAACTCCTCACCCTCCGCGATGGCGCCTCACCCTTCACTCTGATTCTCGACTCGGTGGAGCAATCCGCCAAGCCTCTTGTGAGACACTATGTTTTGAATGCTCAGGTTTGTATTTTTCTTCTCTCTCATGGGTGATGATTTCAATTTTTGTTTTCTGGTTTCGAATTGGGATTTGTGCTGAGATGTGGGAATAGCTATCAAAGACGAGCACCGTCTTCATATCATACGAGACCCTTTCTCCCCCACCTGGGGTCACGCATGCTGTGAAAGCTCGACGGAAAAAGCACGAAGCAGTGCAGAAGGAGGTTCTGGAATTTTGCTCGCAGTCAAAAAGTTGCACTCCCCCTTTTTCCCCTCTATGAGCAATACCCAGTCACTAACATTCCCTCCCCACAAAGAAACCCTAATCATCATCGACACCCTCCACCCCATCTGCACAACCCCCACCGTCCACCTCCCCGCCTTTCTCTCCTCCCTCCTCTCCACCCCCTACACAACCCTTCTAGCAATCTACCACACCGACATCCCGCTCCCACTCCCCCTCCACATCCCCGCCTCCGTATCTCATAACCCATACGCACCCTCCCCCCTAACCCTCCTAAAATACCTCGTCACCACAATCTTCACCGTCCACTCATTCTCCCACGTTCTAGCCAGGAAACGAGCAAAGGACAAGTCACTCCCGGAACCTGTTTTTGGTCTGGACGAGGAGAAAGAAGGGGTAGTGGCGGGGATGGGCGGCAATGGCGATGGGGGCCTGGTGCTGGAGATGGAGTACAGGCGGAAGAGCGGTCGAGGTGTCTTGGAGCAGTTCTATTTCCCCACTGCCACCACCGACCCGAAGGGAAGAATCATCTTGTTAGACGACCACCCCTCTTTCCGCAGAGAAGTGTCACCTCCGGAAGAAAGGGGGCGGGGGCCAGAAGCATCAGGCGCCACCTTCGAGCTAGGAATTACGGAGGCGCAGAGAAAGGTGAGGGAGGGGGTGGTGCTGCCGTATTTTGATGCGCAGAAGGGGGTAGGCGTGGGGGGGAGGATTCTATATGAGATGGGGGCGGAGGATATGGACGATTTTGATGAGGAGGAGGATGAGATATGAGTGTTGTCGATGGGAGGGTGTAGAGGACGTGGTGTAGATGTGTAAGGATGGGGTTTTCTATATGGGTGGATGGGCTGGTTGTTGGTGTTGGTGTTGGTGATAGGGAAGGGTTTGGGGATCTCCAAGGTCCATAGATGCAGTTGAACAGGTATATTCCTTGAAGAACTCACTGCTAAAAACTGCAGGACCCAATCCCCATGACGCTATTCTACGCATGGGAAATTCTTCGCTCACAGGGGCATCAAAGGTCCACTGGAGAGATGACATGAGGCAAAACTGCTGATGAGACCGAGAGCAGTGGCAGAAGATCCAGATCCGAATTGATCTGATCTAAATGCACCGTATGATAAATTTTCCTAGAAATCTTTGCTAACAAGTATCCATCTCAACGCCTCGCTCGCACAAATATCGCCTTAGGGGTATCTTCCATGCTACCAGCAGTACATAAGGAAAACATGATGTATGCAACAGAATTCGTAGCTAGACCCAGCCCCGGAGCTTCAAGCCATCCCTAAGAATTCAAGGACAGATAATGTAGCTCACGCAAATCGAAGAGACTGCCCATGAGGTTTCCGCTTCGGTAGCATTGTATATCCTCCCAAGCGGTACGTATTCTGCCCAAGCTGCCCGAATCAATACGACCATCGATGTCAATGATTTTTGTGGCGAAGGCGATGGTAGAATTTGTCTCATATGTAATGCAGTTGTCTGGGAGAGTTTGGGAGGAAGCTGAGTCTGAATCTGTGATAATCTGGGGTAGGGTAGAGGTACCGGGTGGGATGGCACAGGTGAAGAGACCCTTGTCAGTGTTGATGGCGACAACCTAAGGTGGATTAGCTCAACGTATAGTATGACCAGCTTGAGGTCAGACTCACCTTAACGCGCTTCTCTACCAGAACATTTGAGGCACCTCCGTTCTGAACATACAGCCTCGAATAGCTCAACACATCCCCAACTTCAAATACACCGCCCTGGACCATCTGAGGGAATCGTAAGGAGGTACTCCCTTTACCTCCTTCGGCTGCGCCCATCTTTGCACTACTGCGTCCCGGCTTTGCACTGCTGCGTCCCGGCTTTGCATTATTTCCTCCCGCCTTCGCACCACGCCCTCCCGCCTTTGCGCCTTTCGTAGCCGGCGGTTTCGCCTTTTGTCCCCAGTATTCTTCGAAGTTCTTCTCCTTCCAGTCATCGAATTCGCCTTCGGCGCGTTCCTCCATTGCTTGTGCTGCTTGCGCTAGCCATTCAGGATCCATGCGGCCGGCTTTAAGGTCAGCTTGATGTAGGCGGACGGCTTGTTGCCAGTCGGGGCTGTATTTGAGCCATTCCTTGGTAGGAAGGCCTTCGCCGTCGACTGGGATGTGAGCGGGAATGAGGTTTCGGATTCGGGCTTTGTCGTTTTCGTCAAAATGAGCCCAGGTAGCTGGGTCGGCAAGGAGTTTCTTGACTATACGTCAGCGAGGTGAGGTGAAGTAGTAGGTTGTTGGTGAGGTCAGATTGCAGACTTACTATCAGGTCAGCGCCGACAAGAATGGAGTCCGGACTAGTCAAGATGTCGTTGCCTTTTGCCATCTTGTCTTTAGATGAAGCTTTCTTGAACGAATCGTACTTCGGTAGAAACGCGAAGTGGATCATGAGCTCCCGGGCGCGTTCGTAAGTGTTGTATTCCAAGTCGCGCCCGATTCGCGCCGATTCAAGGTGCTCCTCTTGATGTTTTGACTCGTCAAAACCCCAGGGCACAGCTTGAAACCCCGATTTTCTGCCGGAGTTCTCTTGGACCCATACCGCCCAGCCTTCCCCCCCATGAAAGAAGAACCATGTAAGTTTTCCACTGATCTGCTTGAGAAAATGGACGATGCGATCGGAGGGAGATACTGAAGGCCCGTCCAATGCATATACAGTGGTGCGTTCGGATAATAAGTTATTCCGTGGTGCCATGATGTTGGAAGATGACGGATGATTGTTTGACCGAAACACGATGATCTAACGCTTTGTGGAACAAGCTAGGGCGGCAGGGCTTAGCTCGATTAGCTACTCTACATGCCCTACCTTATTCCATACTACGCTAATGGCCGAAAGAGTGACTGACAGGGGAGCTACAACTCTTAAACTCTCGGCATCAGACACAGTTGTCTTCAAACAGTTCTGTCCATATTATACTCTAACCGTTTCTTGACCCTGTTTGGGAAGGATCGTTTCAACTGTTCGAAAGTTCCTCCGAGCCAGAGTCCCTTGCGACAGACTTGCAAAGGGTTGTATGGAGACAGCATGGTTTTATCGACACAGATAGCGAGGATTGATGGCATGTATCTCGCAGATATGCTGTTTATGGTCACCTTTACTAATTTGTTTTGTAGGCCTTATGCTGGCGGCCTCGGTCGATGATGAGCAGGTACATCTCTACCCTAGATCCCTCGTCCAGCCATAATATGGCGAGTAACAAGCGGCGCAACAGTCAGAAGCTGAGCTCTCCGAGCCTAAATCAAATGCGAAGATGGTTATACGGCGACTGAACCGCAACTCCGAGCCCCAAGCCAGCATAGAAGCGGGCAAATACACTCTCCAGTACTTCGCCCCTCTTCCATCGTAATGCACAATGTCCACTCATGCGCCCCTCCACCACCCCAAAACCGCACCAAGCCCCTCTAACAGCTCCATGTCCAGCTACTTAATCTCTGACTCCCTCGTCTTCCTAACAATCTGCGACCGCTCCTATCCCCGCAAACTAGCCTTCACCTACCTCTCCGACCTATCCAACGAGTTCACCACCACCTACCCCTCATCGCAATATAACTCGCCCACCTGCCGCCCCTACGCCTTTGTCGAGTTCGACACCTTCATGCAGCGCACGAAAAAAACATACCAAGACAGCCGAGCGTCGCAGAACCTAGATAAGCTAAACGATGAATTGCGAGACGTGACGAAAGTAATGACGAAGAATATCGAGGATCTGCTGTACAGAGGGGATAGTTTGGAGAGGATGGGGGAGATGAGCGGGCGGTTGAGGGAGGATAGTAAGAAGTACAGGAGGGCGGCCGTGAGGATAAACTGGGAGTTGTTGCTCAAGCAGTATGGGCCTATTGCGGGAGTGGGGCTGGTGATGATAATACTTATTTGGTGGAGGTTCTTCTGAGAGGCGTAATAGGGGGGAGGAAGTGTAGCATTGCTCACCCGAATAAAACATCTCGGCAGGACCGTCTTTCGAGAATCCAACACCACTGATGACGGAACGATAATGTGAGAAAATCGAGCGTTGGAAAGCGCTCTACCTAGCCTTGAAGTCCTACCATCCAAATAACCCCATCCTCCAGAGGTTTGCTTGCCAAACAATTCCACAATACCGGCACGACCGAACCAAACAAAAGATCCAGTCTCACCACCCTTTGGTTGATATATCGTCGTTATACAGGGGCTACTATCGCACGAGAAGTCTCATTGGCATATTGAAAGCATGGCATGTCAGCAAGGTAATTCACCGTTTGCATCAAGTACAATTTTCGGATAGCAAAGGAACTCTCTCATTCATTGGGAGACATCAACGAATACACAAAGGGCCACTCATACGTTCCCCCTTCCACTTTTCTAGAAATACATGTGTCAATTTAGCAGTCCTGCTCGCAGGACAGTTGATCTCAGGGCCCCAATCACCATCTCATCCTCCACGTCAGTCCATCAGCTCCAGAGCCGCCCTGGCCTCCATGGCCTTCGCCCTAGATCTCGGCGTCGGTTTCGAAAATGATCCCGAGAGGGGCGTGCGTACGATCCCAAGCTGTTTTTTCCGGGCCTGGAACGTCCCAGTTCCCATCCTCGACTGGCTCGTGCAAATAAGATCCATCGAAGTCGAATATTCGTCTTGGCTGTGATGACTTCTTGGGTTTTCGCTTAGGCCGTCCCTCGGTCGTTCCCTCCAGGGCCCGCCATAGCTTGTCCGTGCCAGGAACTGCTGCTTCGATCTTGCCCAGCTCGTCGATGAGCTCTGTCATTGCTAATGCCCCGCTGGCCTGCTTCTTTGGCTTCGCTGCCGTCTCCGGTCCTCCTTCCGCCGCTTGCTGCCGCCTCAGTGCTTCCTCTTGCTCCTGCCCCCAATCTGCAAAATTATCTTCCGGGATCTCCATTCCGAGAAGTTCCATTCGTTCCCTCGTCTCTGTTAGAGCCTTGTGAGCGTCCCGGATGGGAGTCTGGTGGTTGTTCTTGGCGGTCTTTTGTGCTTTGCTAGTCTTTTCTCCAAGACGGTAGTACGAGGCGCCCGCGACCCTTGCACGTTTCTGCATGCTGAGAAGGGTTTCTGTCGCCGCCACGAGTTGCCATATTTCGGTGAAAACGTTAAGCTGACTCGCGTCGTCGTGGCTGGTGTTGGTGGCAGCTTTCTCACTGAGGCTGACGGTTAATTCTGTAACATGAGCTCTGTGACGCGACAGGCTCCTTAGCATGGCCTCTATGCGTGGGCGGGCGATATCCTGCCGCTTTCGCAGCTTGTCCCAGGCAAGTAATGCAGGACCGCCAGTACGGACGGCTATAAGCCGGTCGTTCTCCCTAGCAGCATACTCAGTTCTCAAAGCCTCCTGTTCCTCCATGCTGGTTGGTCGAACAATCAATTTGAGGCAGAATAGGAAGATAGTCTGGTGCTAGAAAGTTGAAGGACTAGATGGTAACTGAACAAGTCGGAGAGAAAAGGGGGTGAGTTCCTGAGCGGTCAAAGGCGTTCTTTCCGATTGGTAGTGTCTTGATCTTGACTATCGGCGATCAACAGGCGCACAAGAAAAGCGAGTTCAGTACTGAGATGACTGACGACCAACCGAACAAACGGAAAAAGAAGATCAGAGTGTTTATTTATTAAGAGCGATCAGTCCGATCGGAAGATTGGCGACGTCTCTATGCTGCGAGCTTTGTTCAAGTCAAAATAGTATCAAGAACTAAGCGAACATGAGTATAAACGAGGTTGAGGTTAAACGGTGGCAAGAAGGGTTGTTATAGGTTTTAGCGCCGTCTGCAACGAAGTGTTAGCGATAATGAATTGTGGTGATCGTTCATTTCCAATCAGCGTTAGACTGCCGACTCTTAACACCTCATTCTGACATGATCTCAATCCTAACTTGCTCGATCATCGTTTGATGTGGTTGAATATTGCACATTTCTTAAATAGCGTCTATTTCTGTGAACTTTCAGACAGGATATGGCTCTTGATATATGGAAGGGTCTTCAAGCAAGAATTATGAGTAAGGGCAGATATACAGGCTCAGGGAAGACGACGTTGACAACCGTTTGAATTCTTAGCAACTGAATGGAAAAGTGTCTATACCAGTTCATCTCATCACAGTAAAACCCAAGATGCAAACTTACCCTATTTCCGCTTCTTCGCCGCACCCTTCTCCGTCCCAGTGACTTTCTCTGCCGCTTTGGCATCTTCACCAGCCGGGGCAGCCAAGGGCTTGTTGGCAACCTTTTCTTCCACCTCCTCGTCGTCGCCTCCTTGCCCAAATTCGTTGACTCTCTTATAGTCGACTTTGTAGGCCCAGCTCTGGTAGAGGTAGACAAAGAAGATAACGTCGTCTCGGAGGGTAGCGAGACGATGTAGGGTTGGCATCTTAATTGTGAAGGCGAATAGATCGTCGATGAAGGTGTTCAAGAACTTGTAGGTCATGGCTTTAGCCGGCATATGCGCAACGCTCTGTTGTGAAATGGTTAGCAGATGAAGCTGTAGCATAGAGAGCTGGTGAGATTACGGACCTTTAGTCGGTAGTTGATGTACAGACTCGGCACCATCATCAAGAATCCATACGCATACACGCTGCCTACAAGTGTAGTGATGACAAAGCTATACCAACTCTTGTGTGAGTCGTAGAGTACACTGTATACAGCGTAGGCGCCAAGCAACGGTATTGCAACGAGATAGAGATATCTGAACGCAATCTCATCGTACTCTTTAGTCTTAGCTTCGGTTTCTGAAAGCTTGTGCTTGTCCTCGAAAGTGACCTTGTACGGAAGCCAGGATCCTTCTACTGCCGGGCGGAGTCGAACATCAACGGTCTTCGTGATCTTCCAGGCTTCGAGTAGGATACCCATGCCTTGGCCGAAGAGGATCATCCATGAGGTTCCATCGCTATTGTCAACAAGATAAAGGAAGATGATAGTCTGCATGAAGACGTTGGCAAGAATCGTTCGAACGGATATACCGACGTTGTCTTTCTTGTGGCGCCAATGAGACTGCAAAAAGCCAGTTAGACTATGCTTTTGACAGAGCGGATAGAAGACTTACAATATCGCTTTTAAAAGCAAGGGCCTCGAAAATCATGTGAAGCACGCTCACAATTGCTGTAGTCGAGAGCAAGTAGACGTTTGTATCGATTAGCACTCGCTTGAATTCCTCAAATTCGCTGCCATCTCCACCTGCAGGCATGGGTCCACCACTCGCAGCTTGTTTATGGTTCTGCTTCATACCCTCATCTATACTTGCGTAAAGACTGAATTTCCAATTGTTCAAATTATTCAAAGTTATGTGAAGAGGCAAGGTCTTCACGGTGGAATTCAGTTCGGTCATATGGTCTCTGAGCTGCCAGAAGGTGTTTACGAATAGGATTGGGTAATACCATCCATTCTGACCAGAAGCATCTCGAGCTCCAGTGGTCTCAAGCTGTACATGCTGACGAACGGCTGGATGCATGCCCGCATAGTTCTGAGTCCCAGAGTCGGGGATGAATGACATGGTAAAGTTGGGGTGGTAATAAGACGCAAATACAGGGCCTTTGTCCTCCTCTTTCACTTCCCCATTTGCGTCTATAGCATCACCCAAGAGTTTTCTTGTCTTTGCAACTTTCTTTTTTGGCAGCACATGATTCAATGGGCGAAAGAAGTGGAGAGCATTGGAAACATTATAGTTCTTGGTGGTCGGGTCAAGAGGGTGACCTTGCAGAGCGATGTAGAAGTGGGCCCATAAAGTACCGTTCTTCTGCACTTCTGTAGGCACTGCAATTGTTGCATCGATCTCACGGTTTTCTTTCCATTCGCCAAGAGTGAAACCCTTCTCTTCCAGGACCAGAGCATCTCGCTTCATGGTGCTCAACGCCGGCATGGCCAAGGACGGGGAGACATAGATGCTCATGTCCAAAGTACTGTTCATGGGCCATATCGGTGCAATCATCTGCGGTATTGGGTTGTAGTTGGCTATTGCGTCACTGCCATCTGGCCTCGCCTCAAAGGCAGGTACGCCAGAGCTCCCAGTGGTACTTGCACCTTTGTTACCTCCAGTGAAATAGGAGATTGCGTACTGTGCGGCAAGGAAGATGATAATGCCTTGACCCACAGATTTGACTGTAGACTAGATGTTGTTAGCATTGATCTATAGCAAGCCAAGGAGAGTCAAGATGACCAAGCTCTCACACTCAATCCAGATTCCTGGTCTGCTCCTGCGCCAGCAGCATCACCGGGCTGGACTGCTCGAGACATTCCGATACTCCCAGACAGGCTGCAAATTCTGTTGACGTTGGCGGCCTCGAGGATTTGTACTGTAGGTTGGAACTTGGAGGACCCTGATCGACGATAGAATATGGCACAGTATCTAGCGGGGTTTCCACATCGATATTTAGTAGAATTCGAGATGTCTGATCAGAATGTCATAACAACATGGATCAATTGATTTCGTTTTAGTCGGTGATCAGATGGTCAAATTGAAAGCGCTCTCAGGCTTACTACCGCACTGTAGAGGTGGTCGTGCCAGGCTTAGGAACTCCTTAACCCAGAGTATTTCAATTACTACAACACCCTAACAGACGAAGTGGCATTTTGCATATGATGAATCGTTATTGGTTCAATTCCATCTCTCTGTGTCCAAGTCCTTGATCGCTCAATGTTTTCGAATGGGCTGAACTAACCAATACTGTTTGAGGGTAAAAATGTCTTTTTGTCGATTGAGAAATAATTATAGTGACCGATTGTTTCAACGGCTTTTCACACCCCTCTGTTACAGTTCTGGCATCCACCTACTCGGCATATACTCTAGACCACATGCAAGAATCCACAGGTTTTTCTTCCAGCCATCAACCAAAGAAACGGAATTGTCGACAGCACCGCTTGAAGACACAGCTCACAGGAGAATAGAGCAGATACAATGACTAGGAACAACTGTGACAAGCTAAGCGCAAAGCTCTACATTTCTCCTTCATTCAAGTACTAAGAGATGTTTCGAAAGAACTTGCTCAGGCCAGAATCACCGGGACTTGCTATGATCTCCACTTCGCATGGCTCCATTGTAGGGTGGAGGTTCTATGGAAATTATGGCTTCATGTCGCTCTGATGTGGACTGGATCAGTGTATATAAAGCAGAATACAGACAATGCTTGCCCTCTAGCTTGCCCTCTACGGTGAGGAAAAAAAGGTCTTGTTTGATACGGGAATACGCCTCGTAGTACGAGTGCCAATGGTAAGGTAGCACGAGCGGGTACATGGAGAGTGGCAGGTCAGCGGCAGCCCTTTGCGTCCGTACGTTGAATGTCGTGAACGCTGAGACCGCGTCCGGATTGCCCAGCACCCGGTGTTTCCTCCATTGCAGACGGCGAGGTCACGAGGGTTTGTTGTGGCAGAACGCTTGATAACGAAGGAAATGTTTGAAGAGGACTATTTATCCTCGGTTTCCCAGATAGAGGATTCAGAAAAGACAAAGTGGTAGAGTTTACTCTATAATTGGGAGTTCGATGGGTGTGGTCTAGCAAAATCAATGCACTCTAATGAGAGTATATTGTAAGTTTGGGAATTGGTTTTTTTTGCCTTGGCTTGATCAGGATTCAGGAGGGGAAGATCGGGCACAAGAGAACAGTAGAGTTTGACTGATAGAAGAGAGGTGTCCAAGGATTAGACTTGCATACATACGTACTACCTTTTTTCGAGCTACGATTCGTATATTTACGTGTTTAAGGGGTCGAAAGGTTGCTGTTGGTCTTATCATTGCATCAATCTCTAGTCTTGTGTGAGTCTATCAGACAATTCAATGTACCTTACTGACCGGTAAGACTCAACGAGGACAGCATTGGTCTCTACTCTTATTATCACTCCACCCTAAGGAAAGTACTTTAGACAAGGTGCTTCGCTATGATAATCTGGCGTGGTCGATCTGCCTTCACTAAACCTCAGCCCTTCCCGCATGAAGTTTGGCTCTGTTTGTCTATACCCAGCATCAGCGACAATTCCATTTATCATTTCTCACCATTTTCTCATGTGTTAAACGGTCAGCAAGACAGACTTGTAGATACTCTCCTTGGCGTTCTTACCTGCACCTTCACAACTGTTACGGTATCTCAAGCGGCATGGCTTCTGCACTCTCAGTATCTTCAGCGCACGGTTCAGAGGTATCTCGCCCTTCGAGCAGACCGTCTGGAGGTCCAGTCGTCTGCGTCTTGTACACACTGTTTACAATCACTACATCGGCACCCCCACTGACTGTTCTCTAGTTGCGGCTCGTCTCCTGGGTCGTCCCCCGCACATCTCGCCGCAGCCCGATCACTAGCCCAAGCGTTCCATGCACATCAAATATCACTGGTCTATGGAGGGGGTACTGTTGGCATAATGGGAGAAATTGCGCGGACGCTCGTGTCATTGTCCGGAGTTGAAGCAGTGCACGGCATAATACCGGAGGCGCTCATCAAGTACGAGCAAAATGGAGCTAGTGCTACAGACGCGAAGAACACGATAGATAATCAAGTATACGGCCGGACCACGGTGGTGCCGGATATGCATACACGAAAACAGTTGATGGCAAAGAAAGTCATGGAAGGCGGGCCTGGCAGCGGGTTTGTCGCACTTTCAGGCGGGTACGGTACCTTGGAGGAGTTAATGGAGGTTATCACGTGGAACCAGCTGGGGATCCATGGCCAGGGAATTGTAGTATTCAACGTCGAGGGTTACTACAATGGCCTCCTACAATGGGTCCGGACTGCCGTCAGCGCTAGGTTCATTACACCAGGCAATGCCGGGATACTGGTGGAGGCGCTTGATGCGGAGGAAGTGGTGACACAATTACGAGAGTACAAGAATTCCGAAGATAGGATGAAGCTGGATTGGAACCAGCAGTGACGTCGCTTTCTGGGCCTGGTTTGTCCTGTTATTACAAGCGCGCATAGCACGGTGCATTGCTGGAGCAATTAGATCAGGGGCTTCGAGGAAGATATTGTGGATAAATGGCTTGTTTTCAATCAATGCTCTAGGTATCTACCTCCATGGAATCCCCTGCTGCTTCTGTCGTGGTGGTCTCTGCAGGCGCGTCAGTGCTCTCTAAGGTAGCTTCCAACAGTGGCTGTATCTCCGGCCCGTCATAGAGCTTGAAACTCTCAATCTTCCTCTTCCCATCCGGTCCCTTTCCTATTATCCCCACGGTAGTGTTCTCGACGGTCAATTCCTTATCTTGTGACAAGCTCTCTTTTAACGCACGTAGCCCATGCTTCAAGAGTTCCTCTCTACTTGCAGATTCAAATTCATCAAGATGCCTCTCCAAATAAGTCCTTGCCATCTGACTTCTTGCCCCTATCGCACAGGCTACCATTTCCTGCGTCATCCCTGACGGCTGGAACTCAAAGAGGTGGGGTCCGGTATCGTCCACGCCTGCGATGAGTAGGCCCACCCCATATGGTCGCTTGCCATATTGCTGTGTATTCGTTTGTGCGCGCTCACCAATCTGATTGACTATACGCTCGATAGGAACAGGTCGGCCGTAGGTCATTTTGGAGCCGAGGGCTTGTTGCTTCATGAAATTTGAGAGGACGCGGGCATCGGACGCAAGGCCAGCCAGAGCGACACCAAAGTGCTCATCGACTGCTATGACCTTTTTCTGATATGATGAAAGCTCTTCGGCATTGCGCTAGAATGCGATCAATTAACCCACAAATCCAGAAATAAAAAACCGAGCTTCAGGACCGTATACCTTCAGTGCTATCAAGACAGCATGTGTCTTGCTGACTATTCCCACAACTACTGATCCCTGCTTCACTGCTTCTGAGGCGTATTCAACTTGAAATATACGACCTTGGGGCGAGCTGGTCTCCTGGTGAGCGAGGTTCTTCGGTCTAACAGGTACTACTCACAAGGTCACAGAGTCGTTGTCATAATTATTTCTGAACATGGTCGGTATTTCAGAGCATCAAGGTATTACTCTGAGCTCCGAAGGTGTTATTTGTTGGAGGAGGAAGGTCAGAAATGCGCGGTATGGTGTTGAGAGAGCTCAGGCAATGAAAGGCGACGTGAACTCGTACAGGGGTGTGACCAACCCTTGCAAGCGCTAAAACGGCCAAGTTCCGTTGCAAGGCGGCGACGATGGAACGATTCAGCTTCAACTTAGAATGAGGAATTGATTACGCTCTCGATAAAGCAACCACACAAGTATCCGTATTTCCGAACTCGCTGAAAGCATATCGAGATCCAGCGCATGCTGCCCAGCACCATTTCACCGCAGCGCTGAGTGCACGCGACCGGAGCTATGGCCGCGGGTCTCAAAACCATCATCGCCCTCTCCTTCGTTCGTATAGAGAACTCCCTGTTTGGATTTGATTAAGGCTTGTTTAACTCCTCCAAGGTCCTTGCTATCGGCTTTCTCCTCGTTATCCTATCGTCCGCGCTCTACCACAATTACCTACCCCTCTTGGTCGTGGCTACATACATCCTCGCACCTCTACCTAATTGGATATGTGGGAGATGCTCGAATCCAGATGACTTTATGGAGAGCGCTGGAAATGCGGTAGTAGACTTTGGGAGGTTTTGCACTGGGTTTCTCGTTGTGATGGGTATTGGTAAGGCTTCTCTGTTGCAGCAAATTCCCTTCTGGTAATATAATCGCTGACTACCTTCGTTTAGCCCTTCCAGTACTACTAGCACACTGCGGCCTCATCCTTATCCCGGCTATGGTCATGTCGATAATCGGAGGACTTTTGATCTATGGAACTATAATAAGTTTCACGATGTTTTTCCAAGAAGAGCAAGACTTCTAGGTTTCAGGGGTCATGACTACGTTGTGGTAGATTGGCCAAAGTAGATCAGGTCTCTGCGGATCACCAGCATGTCGTCTCTTTTGGCATTCAGCGGTACTGGGTCCGAACAATTTAAAGGGCTTTTCTATGAGCCCGGGCCCTTACCATCACTCTTTACTTTCGAAGGATATATGTGCTCATGGAGACTACGTTTAAGGGCTGCGCACTGTCAAGAACTACCTACCATGGTGGGCAGGATTGTCCGCCTCATGTAGATGAAATTTACACAACGGAACCTTCAAATAACATAGCAGACAGCCTTATAAATTCTTTACAATCACAACTAGGCGTTGATGTATTGATCTCTATCAACATGATCATTGATGTAATATCAAAATGCTAATGAGTTTCGGACTACCTATTTGACTTCTATAGATATCTTGATTACAGCATACCCTAGTTAGATAGGTACATTATCTAGAGTACGAACGCGGTCTCGGCACGCGTCTGGCGACTTTCGTGCTCAACATGTCTTCATGCTGATTGTAGAATATTCAATTGCCTGGCACAAGATGCGACAGTGATTCAATGGAGATTTGGAATGGAAGCATTGCTTTCGATGATTCCAGGAAGGCGATTGATGGTGAGACGATCGGTTGTTCTGTTGAGGAAATGCTAATCAAAGCACAGATGTCCACCTTATGAGTCATGGGGATAGTCCACGGCCATGTCTCTCTGTAGACTCAGAGCTGAATTTCTTGTCTTTGGTAGACGTCGCAAGCATACCACTATACCTGGCAGTGGGACCATCACTAGACGTATGTGTGCATAGTGAGGCAACACAGCAATGGATTGTGGACTCTCTATTCCCCACAAGGGACAATGAAGTCGATCCAGATCGTTCTGAGGAACCACGGTGGCTGCGTGCAAGTGGGCAATTAGAGCGAGGCATTCTCTTGAAAGTCACCGACAGGGCAAGCAATGGCATCAACGCGAAGCCGAACATCACGGAATTACTGCTTTATGCTACTGTTTCGCCGGCTGCAGGTACCAAAGTACATCTACCGTCCCCGATACCTTCATCGCCTGGCTCGTCAGTTCTTACATCTACTACAGAGGCGACGCACATGGCAACCGTTTGGAAGATCCATGCTCTACCTCTCTCTTCGCAGCTTCTCACTCACGCTGCCCGAATAGAGTCGCCTTTGGTTCCCGAGTCAAATGTAGCGCATTTTCTTGCGCCATTCGTAGGAGACGACACCAATATTCACAAGCCGCCTTGCAAACGGAGGGAAATTTCTTCCTTATTCGAGGATGCAGCGCAGCAGAGTAAACGGCTCAAAAGGCGTGGCGGGGACCGTGTTTCGAAGGCAATGGCAAATTTCGATAGAGTCCCCACGGATACACGGACTGTAGAGCAACTTAAATCCGCCAATCTTACAAAAGATACCTCTAACCCTTGGCCAGTGGCGACAGGTAGCTTATCGCGAGCATCTAGCACAGTCTCAACCCAAAGCCTTGAGCTGTCCCGACCGCCGTCTAGATGGGAGACGTTCATCAACGGCAAGCGCTCTTCTTTGCATCGCGTTGAAAGTACTTCTTCGCCACGAGAAACCTCCAGCGTTTTGGATTACGACATGAGTATTGAGCAACAAAACAAATCCTCACTCACAAGGATTGTAATGGCTGGGATGCGAGTGCACGGCCTTCAGCAGAGAAAGAAATCAAACAAACTTCAGGCGAGCGGTGAGGTGTCTGCTGGGAATCTCGAGTCGCACATTGTGGCTACTTCAACTGAAGAAGAAAGCGAGTACAAGCTTGTTTATCACCAGACTTTCAAGGCTGCTTCTTTTACTTTTCGCCTGCACATGGCTACTATGCTAATCACTCAAGAGGCAATGCGAGACGCCGTCGATCGTTTACTTGCCCTATTCTGCACCGATTCTGATGGCTTTGCCACAAGCAGCATGACAGCAATGGGTGGCCAAATAGTGAACCCTTTTGACCTTCCAAGTGCCAGCGCCTTGATTGCGGGCTCTCCTAAGGATCAGAGTGCCTCAACCGCTGAAGAAGAACCATTAGATGTCTCATGCCAGTCGGCGGATATCTACTCCAGTTATCTCAATCGACTAATATAGCCAAAGTGCTGACTGGATCTGCTAAGTTGCTTCATTCAAGTCAAATTGCATATCTGACTTCTGAGCATGTTTTTTATCCAATTCTCTCGTTTATGTCGCACAGACTGAGATGCAATCCACGGACTAAATGCTTTTGTATGCAACAGCCGTAGAGTATTGGAAGGATCGAATTATGTGCTCCAGCCGGGATGGTTCGTCAGATCATGGTCTGCACGACATGAGACCGACATTTTCAATACACAATAGTGTATCTGACGAATTATCATCCACAGATCAAACAGGATTCCTCCTCGTTAAGATCCTTTACAGTGCATTTATGTACAGTCAGAAAAAAAGCTCTGGAGGTGAAGAATCTTCTATGATGTTGCTCAATTCGATACTTACCGCAGTACTTTGAAATAGGTCTAACCTACGTATATAAGGCAAGCGCCATTAGGAGGATATCGATCTTGACATGCTGTGCGAGCCTACTTCCATATCTCGATAAATTACTCAAGGTTGATCGAAAAATGAATGGACAAGGAATCGAGTGACGGGGATGGGGAGTGAGGCGAGTGATGGCAAGACGATGAACTTCTTGAGTCTCAGCTTTTTATCTCATGAGCTAAAACACTTGCTTGCGAAGTATCCATGTATCAACCAGACTTCTCGCAAATTACAAGCTTTTATGGTTGGGGTATGCTTTGTTTGGGCATGCATGGTTGGTTGTTGTAATCAATCATAAAGAACATAAAAGACTAGCGCTAGTAGACATCCAACAAAATAGATTACATCCTATCAATTTTCAACTCTCATCTACATTCATGCCCACATAGCTTGACACACTGTGTTGAGTCCAGAGGCCATGTACAAACATGCCAAGGATTCATTCTCATTATTCGACCCACCATGAGAACATGTACTTGCTAGTAGCTGCCTACTAAGAAGCAGACCGGATATGTCAACCACTAAAGAGCCACCTCTCGACGAGCTATTGTGGCGGTCAGCGGTAGATGTTCAGGATGTCGGAGGCATCCATACGAATACTGGTACGAAAGGTCCCCGCTTAAGTTGAATGCCAGTTGATTTGTTTCCCAGTCCTTCACTATTTCGCACGTTCTCCCTTCTTCGATCGAACGTCGAATAACGAAGCACTTACCACCCAAGCAACTCACAATGCAAGTATGACTCACGTCATCGAAACGCGCGAGGCTTTTGAAGGAACATTGAGAACAATGCAAGGCTTGGAGTTCATGATATCTCAGGACCCTTCAGACAATGGGCATCGAATAGAGAACAGTGGGGTCTGGGTTATCCGTAAGCAGATTCGGAGGAAGAGACAAGGAGCCGAGGACGAGATCCTGCCTATCAGGTCATACTTTGTTGTTGGGGAGAATATATACATGGCACCGTTTCTCGGCAGCATTATAAACAATAGGATGGTTTGTTTCGGCATGGATATCAGACATATGCTATGGCTAATACAACGGAAGCTCTCTACCGTCACATTTGTGACCAAGCTCGTCTCGACTGCATCTGCACTACCGATCTTCACACCCTCCCTTGGCCATACATACCTTCCAGCGGCCCCTAAAAGCCTTAGTTCTGCCACCAGCACACAAGTGAATCAGATGAGCAACGAAAGCACTCCAGCTCCGAGCACACAGGAGACAAGTGCAAGCTCTAAAACACCACTCTCGTCAAAGATAACATCAGAAGCCGACGATCTGGGTTTACAAACGCTTGCCGAATCCTATAGTCTGTCTCTCCGCTACAATAATGAATATATGGACGAGAATCCCCTTGTGGGTGAGCCTGGGTCGTTCATAATGACCAAAACACGAGAGCCTGCGCCTCAATCTGCACTGAAAATACAGACATCAATCACCACAAAACCGGCCGAAGCGCCTGAGACAAAGAGTATCACACCTTTTGCTCCCGGAAAGAAAGTTAGTAAGGGCGCTGAGAAAAGCCCCATCACCACTGGTACGAAAGACAAAAAGGCAAGACGGAAAAGCAAGGCTGCTGGTGTAGGAACGCCAAAGTGATGTTCATGTTCATCTTGTGATGTTACGGCATGTTTCGGAGCAGCTCAGTTTCGGAGCGGTTTGATTGCCGCGAGCTTTACCGTTGAATGACGTCCACCGGTGGATTCGAGAAAACGACTCTTCTGATGTGTCACATCCTAGGCCAGGATCGATTTGTAAAATCTACGGCCAATTATACTATTGCGGGAAGGGCATTTCGATTGCCCAACAATGTGTGAGACACCTATGCAGCGATACGCTGCGAATCATTGAACATATTCAAATTCTCGGTATCCCTAGTTCTCATGGCTGATGCTCCAGTGCTTAGCTTCGCATGTCACTTTTCGAGCGGCTATGGCTGAATCTCGTTCGAGGATCAAGTCGAGGAGTTAGCCAACCAATATTGTTATCACGCTTCGAATGGCCCCCGCGCCACCCATTTGAACGACATCCCTCTGATCATCCTCATGCGCGGTGCCGAACTCTATCTGGAGCTCTGTCTGCAATTCCTTCTATGGCGGATTCTACTAGCCAAACTCTGTGTCGCTTCGGCGATTTTGCGCGGGTTGGCGCGGGTAAGTAAAGCCTCTTCCTACACCGTGACCATCACCCGATGCTGCACCTGATAGAACTCGATTTCCAAGGGCAGTCGGCGCCTTCAGCGCGGCAACGATTGACGATAAAACGGTCTTCTTTCAAGAGAAACACCCTAATATCATTACTGGTCTGTTATTGATACAAGCTTGACGTCAAGTGCAACGATCTCCTACTCCTCTTCCCGCCAACCTCAAGTGCTGCTCACCAAGTCATTCATTTACGAGCTACCGTCCTTCCTGGTATTTCGTTCTTTGCCTCAAAGGGATTAGCCTATGCATAATGAGGAGGATGTTAGCTAGCACGTTGAGATCTCGATGCAAGCCTTTCCTTCCTGCTTCATGTCACGCAAGTGCTCGGATATCGCCATTTCGCAGTCCTGCTGTTTAGTCTATGGTAGGTGAGGAAATTAACCTATGACCCGAAGGTGTACCGTTATGCAGGTTAACCTCCAAGAGTACACTAGGGAGCATAATAAATCCCTCCTCATTCTCACAAGACTCCTGCGAGACATTTTGTATCTTAGTAAACTCTCGCGCTCTATAACTCCTTGCTTGAGGTAGTGTTATCTCAATAGTCTCTTCTAAGTCTTTGATTCTATCCTTCGGACTCGTATCGATCTGTAAAGGCTACATCATTGTTACCAATGCATTTACTTGGGATCTCTGTCTTCGTTTTAGCATGGATCTCACATAACTCCGCGGTCCCAACGCCGCAATTATCTCTATCTCTGAGCAATACCACCACAGCAACACTGACGTTGAACACCAAAGCCTCCACTGGTGCAGCTCCAAATACCGTGGCGGATGGCTCCGCTGCGAACGGTCAATTAACCAGACATCTCCAGGCCTACCAGAATATTTCAAATATCGCATGCTCTCCTCTCCCCATCATAACGAAACCAATAACCGCCCGAGGCAGACCCACCACCGACTTCATCGACACTCACAACCTCTCCTTCCACGTCCACCGCGGCCGTCCCGCCATCGGCTTCAAAATCGTCTCCACCTGCTACCAAATGCTCAACGACGCTTTGGTTTACTGCCCCTCCGACATCGTCGACGACGCCTACAGCACCGCCGAAACCGCATTCTATCCCTCCATGTACATTGGCATGCTCAACGCGGACTACCAGCTGCGGTGGGGGGATGTTGTTGTGTTGGCGAACGGGCTGATTGATCTTGTGCGGGAGGCGAATGGAGGGAAGGTACCGAAGGCGGGGGGTTGGGGGTGGGAGTATAGGGGGGATATTTATGTGAGGGGGGTGTCGGACGATCATGAGGAGGAGGGGTTGATGGTTGGGCATTTTTATATGGGGAGGTATTAGAGTGGGTGAGGGGGGTGAGTGGAGGTGGGGGGGTTGACGCTCGTGCGGCAACGTTGGGGTGATTGACAAGGGCTGAGGCTTTCAGATGTACAGGGCTTGGCCGTCGATTTATGGGGTTGCATAGTGGGGCGTCGCAGGATGTACAGGATTGCAGGACTGTAGCTTGCAAATGCATACGAAAATTTAGGCATAGCGATGTTTTCAACGAAAGCCATCTGTTTCTATTCAAACGTGACTGAATCTGATGATACTTTTGACTTCTTCCAGGAGCTGAAGCCTGAGCATAACGCCTCAATCGACCGCATTCTCCTGCCCACCAGACACCTCCCTATCGCCCCCATCAATGTCAACAGCACAACTAACCTCCACAAAATCCTCCAGCTCCTCGCTCACCGTCTTCAGCTTCTCCTTCACGCTGGCGATCCCTTCAAACCCTACGATATGTCTTGCTGGTGGGTTATCGTGCCCGCCAATCGCTGTGATCGCGTTAACGGTTTCCGCCACGAGGGATGCGCGCATCTCGGGTGGGAGGCTGGGTGTCAGGGATGTGATTTCGGTGGCGGAGGACAGTGAACTCGAGATTGGGTTGGTGGAGTCTGAGGGAGGAAGGCGGTCGAGCAACCCGCTGATGATGGTGCGGGAGAGTGGGGCGGGGTTCTGCTGCGGGGAGTACTGAGAGAGGAGAGGGGCGGCAGTGATGCGGTTGGTTAGGACATTAACTTCGAGGTTTGGCTGGACGATGGTCATTTTGATGTTAAACGGCGCGATTTCGTAGGCGAGGCTGTCGCAGAAGCCTTCGAGGGCCCAGCCGGACGCGCAGTAAACACCTAGACCTGGGGTTCCCAGGTGGCCGGCTGGAAAATATGTTTAGCTGGGGCAAAGTGCTAGTAACTGTAATCGCTCACTTATTCCCGTCAGTGTAATGATGTGGCCTGCGCTCCGCTCTCGCATGACGGGCAAGGCCGCTTTGATGATGTTGACAGGACCGAAAAAATTGGTTTCGAATTGTTCCCGAACGAGGGTCTGACTTCGTGTTGAAGCCGCGAGCTCCTCAACGGCGCCAATGACAGCTTCGCTCGAGCAGCAGAACAGAATATCGAGCTTTCCGAATGCTTCAACGGCTTGGGCAATAGCAGCCTGACATTGGCCCATTGTCCTGACGGGGTTATCTTTATTAGTTCAATCATTCGATTGTTGAAGCAAGAAAAAGCCTCACACCTTTCATCCAAGCCTACGACCCTGCAGCGATGTCTCCATCCCCCTGCGACAACCTCTTCCCAAAAGCTAGCGAAATCTGATCCACGCCCGGCAGTCTCTTCCGACAGCTCTATAGACTTGACGCCTGCGACCAGAAAGTCGCCATGCTTCAATAATGCACGAGACACTGCGATCCCAACCGGCGAGGAAGCAGAAGTGATAAGCCAGACTCGTGGTTGGCTGTGGGCGGGGAAGTGCGGCGGGGTTGCGGCGCTCATTGTAATTGTTTCAGAGTCTGCATCGTCACGAAGAAAATCCCCCCTGGCTGCAACCGTCGTAACACTTCTACCAGTTCATGAGTTTCCGACCTTCCCAGACTGGCAGAGAGTAGAGGACAAAAGGGCGACGGACGAACAGAGAGGAAAATCCAAGCGACGGGAGCCGCAATCCAGCAGCAAGCGCGGAATTAACCAGAAAAGCCAGGGGTTGCGGACCATTCCGCCTTGAGGCCCGCCCCTCCAATCGTACCTTAGGACTCGGGGCACCACAAGCCTACCATACCAGCACTTTAGGCTTCGAGGGAGTGGAGAGTAGGCGCAGAGGAGGATGCGCGTCGCCCCGTCGCTGAGACGAGGATGCAGGTAAACTCCATTACCACTCGTCCTTCTGTGAGTAACGCTGAGATTGGAACTGCAGGATCCGGCACGCAAAACGCAATAATGGCGAACCATATTGCACAAAATGTAAGGTGGCTGGTCACAAGTGTCATGATCTTGCAGACGATTGGACCGTGGTTACTCCCAGCGAGTTGGCAATGATCTCGGCATGTCGATCCATCGTCTCCCATAATCCATCTCTCGATCTACCTGGAAGCCAAAAAGAGCGACGCTTCATGTCATATTTCTATGATCAGAGTGTGCCGGATCTATCGGGATGCTTCAACTCGAGCTTCTGGAATCGCCTTGTGCTTCAAATTGGCCGGCGAGAACCAGCAATACACCACGCGCTGGTTGCGTTAAGCGCAGCCCATGAGAATTTCAAGTTGAAGCAGATCCCCGAAGAGGCCGAATCAAGGGACTCAAATTACCGCTTTTCAATGCAGCAGTACAACAAAGCCATCCAATATCTCAGTGGGCACCTTACCTCCGGGAACGGGAAATGGGGAGCTGAGGTTGCCCTCATCTGCTGTGTGGTGTTCATCTGCTATGAAAGCATTCAAGGCAATCTTGAGCTAGCTCTTGCCCATCTAGAGAGCGGTCTAGGTATCTTACGTAATTGGCGAAAAGACACAAATCCGTCGTCATCCCAAGGCAACGAGATTATGGGGAAAGACATCCTTATTAACGTTTTCCTTCGCCTTGAGATCCAAGCATCGGGCTTCCTGAAGACACGGAAACCTCAGCTGGAGATGCTAACCGCAGGTGTAGACTCTAGTGTCAAGCCCCCCATATCAGCAGTCCTGCGCAACATTGATGAAGCAAGAGATCATCAAGAGAAGCTAACAGTCTGGTTGTTCCGCTTCTTGGCTTTGAACGCCAAGTATAAGAGTGTTCCCCCAGCTGGGAGACCCGCTGCAGTCACGCTGGAGCACATGGAACTTGAAACCCAATTTCAGCTGTTCTCAGTTGGCATTGAGGGTCTCCTTGAGAAATCCCTTAACGCGCTTGATTACCGTGCTGCTACAGTGCTTAAGATTAGGTACCATGTTACCTTTATCATGTTAGCAACATCCTCTCCTGCTCTCCCCGTACCTCAACCCAAACCTCGCGACCTAAGCTCGCACTATCGAGCACTCATTTCAATGTCCGAGTCGCTGCTTCGGAAACCGAAATCGAAAGCCATATCCTTATCTCCGAGCTTCTCCTTCGACGCCAACGTTGTTGCGCCGTTGTATTTTACTGCCATGAATTGCCCGGATTCCTCGATGTGCCAAGAAGCGCTGTACTTGCTCAAGGTCTCTCCGCGTCGGGAGGGCCTATTTGATGCAGCTACGGTGGCCCAGATCGCGGAGAAGAAGATCGCCATATCAAACGACGAGGCGTGCTTTATAGTCCCTCTAAAGCGGGAAGAGAGCCCAATAAAACTGTGAGGGAACGTGAACTTAATAGTTGGATAGGTGGTTGGGTTGTGGTCTTTTGGCATGAAGGGCGGCATTACCGAGAAGCTAGTTCTATCTGTTGCACTTATGCTGACGAGTATTATGACTGAAAGGGATATGGGTATGGATACGTCGTGGGCTGTTTATAGGATCCAATAGGGCTTAAAGATTGGAGTGAGTTTAGGCAGTCCCAGGTATTGGTTAGCTGAGATGATATAAGAAGCAAATAGAGTGATACCTTGGTTGTAAAGCGTTTGGAAATTATGCATAGAACATCTCATAGTGGTTGTCCTCGGAAGGGATTTACATGCTTGTACTGTAACCGAGAACCTCCTTCCCAACCACGACAACCTATCCAGAATAGAACATTGACAAAACAACGCCTGTGCGAGGCTGTACTAGCATCCTCTCAGCTCTTCACCGTCCTGCCTTCTCATGCCAAGTCATAAGGCTGATGAGAGAAATTGCGTCTGATCTCACTTGATAATCTCGAAGCGATCGTTGGCACGAATGTTATGGGATGAACGAGGGGAAGCTTACCTGACTGAAAGCACACTTACAACCTGCAATTTCACTCGATCCTACACAATCGCAAATATACAAATATTGAAAGAAGCTCCTCTTTGGTGTTCGTTGGAATATCTACATGTATTCTTTGCCCTATGATCAACGCTTAGACGCATCAGTTTAGTACTCAATAGACCAAATCGACACGGTTTTTGGGTGACTCAATTACTGCTCAAGAAAGATTTGGCTGCGAAACGTTATACGAGATGGTTCAACTGCTAGACCTTCCTGATGAGCTACTTTTAGAGATAACCCATCTCTCAACTCCAGAAGGCATTGAGCAATTCTCTCTATGCTCCAAGGACATTTATGCCTTGACCAAAGATGCCTTGGAATCACACCGATACCGGAAGCGATGGGGTACAGTCAATTGCGCCCCTCCTCGAAACTCCGGGGAGGAATTGATAAGAAGCGTCCATCCTCTGCGATTTCTAGCGGACATTGCTTTAGATGAAGTGATTGCGGACTATACCACTGAGCTTATCGTAGGAAACCCCGGCTACGAAGAAGCGGAATCGATGAGATATGAGAACCGCGAGAAACGGAATGCACTCCACGATTTTGGTTACAAGTTCGAACAGTGGATTTCCACCGAAGTTACGAGCTGTCCATATCTAGACGACGACGAGACTGATGCATGGACTGAGAAGATCTTGTTAGGAGACCGAGGTCCAGCGTGTGCAATACTGATTACTTTGCTTCCCAATCTGCGTTCCATGACGATCACAGACACTTCAGGCATGGAAACACCATTGGGATTCATGGTAAAACAGATAGCTGACGCAAGCTCTTGGGGAAATCGGACAAGTCCACAGTCTCTTGGCGAGCTTTCTGAGGTGGATACGAATCATAGCGACTATATTACACGGCTTGAAATGTATGCTCCATGGGTCGCACTCCCTTCTATGCGTTCACTTCGTGGCCATACGGTTCGAGGGTATGGTTTCAGATGGGAATATTCGCCACAGATTTCCGGAGTAACCAATATCCGATATTGCTACAGCTCGATTAGTGCAACGAGCTTTACTGAGCTGTTCAAAGGCATCAAAGCTTTGGAAACGTTCACGTATGAAGGAGGTGGTTACACGGGTGATTTTTACGAGTATGTTGAATGGGATCCTACTGGAATCGTGGCAGGCCTACTTCTCTATGCCAAGGGTAGCCTTCAGAAGTTAGATATCACCTACAGCAAGGAACAAGATCCGGACGACGAGATTTACTTCTTAGTTTCTCTAGACGCTTTCGAAGTCTTGAGATGGGTCCGGCTTGACGTCGAGTTACTTTTCAAAACAGAGAGCGAAGCGTGGGACGTAGCGCTCCCCAATGGATATTTTCAGGAGGACGGGCTCGATGACTACCACTACGGTTACCAGGCGCAACCGCTGGTTGATATTTTACCAGTTTCGATCGAAACCCTTGAACTGGTTGGACTCCTGTCAGAGAAGAACACTGCCTCATTGATGGCAAGACTCCCAGAACTCAAGCCGAAGCTTGTGCCAAGATTGGAGAAGATCGTTTTCGAGGGCAACTGCTCGTTAGATGAGACGATGGTGACCGAGTGCAAGAATGTTGGGATTATGCTTGAGCACAGAAACACGTCTTAGTATACTAGAATGAACGCTTTAGGACTGCACCATTACAACTGAGCCAACACATTCAAAGGCTTAGGAATCTTCGCTGAGAGGCGTGAGAGGGAACAAGGGTACTTTGGCTGCTTAACAGACGTGCTCGACAGCTCAACTCCTCACAAGATCTCAGATTTGGGGATCAACATGAGTATAAGGCTGGACAGTCCAGGTGGTGGGTGTTTGGCTTGTGGTTGTCACAGCGCACTCGCCCCTGCGGAATTTACTTGGCGGTCACGTGGGCAGTCCAGAACCTGAAGCCGAACGAGGGGAAGCCTGAAGGCCAACAGTGTCACGCTACAGATGTGATCTAACCGCGAAAGTCGAGGATTAAGCGATTCTGCATGAAGCTTACTGTGGTCCTGTACGGAATATCTATACCTCGTTCCTGGTGTTTGCCCTAAGGTATCGCTACTCCGGTCTTTCCTGGAATCAAAATGTGATGCCCTACCAGCACCAGCGTGGCAGTCGTTATCGCGAGAGTTCTTTGACGAGCTCACAGTCCCCAGAGCACCGAAAATACTCGTGTACTGTACCCGATGCGAGGATGGAAGTAGTGTTGTCCGTACAAGTACGGAAGTACAGCTCTTCGAGCCATTGGGGGCCAAGTCGTCTAATGTGTACCTAGGCAAGGCGTATTATTGCAGCGAAGCCATCCCATCTACTAGGTACCCGCATATTTCGATATCGCACGTCGTCTTATGTAGTGCCTGGTTCAGGGGCTTGCCCAGCAGCCCTGTGGGCCAATACGAGTTGAAGCTGTGCTGCCGGTCGCTATATCTCCACCAGTCACATCATATCGGCCAATGCATCTAGACTAACTGTCTTGCGTCGGCGCCGCTCAGCTGAACTACGACGAGGCTGAAAGCTTTATAGGATAAATTGGCAATGGGCTGGATTTAAGACTCTGGCGGTCTCTGCACTTCCTTTTCCGATGCATCACCGTTGACAATACATCTACATCTCCCTGAGTTTGCAGGAACCAATTTCTGACAGCTCGCCGCCATGATTTCCCCAAGGGCGTGCCTATTCGTATCTCTGCTCCCAACCCTCGCCGCCGCAATACCATGGGCGGCACCAGCGCCCACGCCGCCCGGTCTTATGGCCATGGTTGGCATGTCACCGCGGCCGACTGACGCCCCAGGTTCCAAAGGAATCCCTCAAGAACTCCGGAGACGCAACCTCCCGTTTCCTCCGCCAGAAAACTGGTGTGGATTCATTTCCGGCGATTCCAGTGAGAATGGCCTTGTATCATTCTCTTACATCTTCTAACCATAGTCCAGATGCTGTTCTCAGCTGCAAATCGCCATACGCCTGTGCCGTTTCTGGCTCGGCCGTTGGTTGTTGCCCTGCCACGTACGGAGCATGCGACGCTCTTTTCACCACATGCTACAATTACAATGATTATTGCGATGCATCATGCCTGCTGGATGTTTCAATCGGGAGATGGTAATTCCAATCCCCATATCCCTCGTCTTCCAGATTCCCGGTCACGCTTTTCTATCATGTTTTTCTTATAGCTAACCCTCGTAGTTCTGACCTAGCAAGACCCTACTGTGTCACCTACACCTTTGCCGGTGGCACCAGTTTCCACCTTTGTGAAACCAGCACCATGGCCCCTGTAAGCGTCGAATTCCTCTTCGACTATTACATCACAGCCATTTCGAGTAGCGCTCCATCCCTTTTCACCGGGGCCTCTTTGGCTCCTGAATCGTCCCATCTCTCCTCGGCATCGTCCATGGACTTGTCCACGCCGACCTCTCTCAGCTTTTCCACGCCTACTCCTGTCAGCTTTTCTACGCCTGGCATCAGCAGCTCCAGCTCCAGCTCGAGCAACACGTACACATACCACAGCAGCGGCATCAGCAGCGCCGCAGTTAGCGGGATCGCATCCGGCGTCAGTGTCAGCGGAGCCGTGGCAGCGGGGTTGATCGTATTCTTCTGTCTCCGCAGACGAAGACGCATGCGCGTTGCTCAATCCCAAGCCGCAGCCCGCGCAAATTTCCCCAATCAACCGCAATCCCCACCCGTGCAGCAAGTGCAGGTCTACCCCAAAACCGCCGAGGGCGAAACCTACCAGCCCGTGTCCCAGCAAGAACAGCGAGCGCCCCAGTACCCAGGCTCTCAATTCGGCGTACCAGCGCCCCAATACCCAACCGAGCAAGCAGGTTTCTATACCCCAAAACCAGCACAGCCCCAGGATACCCAGACCCCAAACCAAGAATCCCGGCCCTTCAGCGCAGTCACCAGCACCCTCGCCCCCAACAACGCCAGCGAAATCGACGCCCACACGGGCGACTACTACGGCAACCCCCCCGTCTCCCCAACCATCACCGAGGTCGACGGCCGCTTCCCCAGCCCCATGCACACAGGCAGCACGCCCACGCCTGCGCTACCACCTGCTGGAAACGCCCACGGCCCCGTCTACGAAGCGCCCCCCTCGGCCGGAAATACACCTGTTTACGAAGCGCCCCCGTCGGGTGGCCAGGGGCCTGTGTACGAAGCACCACCGCCGAGCGGGTATGAAGCGCCGCCGCCGATGGGCAGTGGACAGGGGCCTGTGTATGAGGTGGGGAATACGCCGCAGTATCAGGGGCCGTGGGAGATGGGGCAGCAGCATTAGGCGATGATAGGTAAGAGGGGATGACGGGGGGCGTTTTGATTTTGGGTTGCGGTAATGTGGGCGTAGCTGTGGGTTTGGAAAAGGGATGGGGGAGGAGTAAAGTAATGTTTCAGTGCTAGTACACTGAGATGGGACCGATGGAGGCGAAGTCTGGTGTTTGAGCTATAGGCATGATGGTTATGTTAATACGAGAATTCAAAGGTTTAGCCATCCTGAAAGTTGACGGCAAAAGCTCTAAAGTGGCTCTTTCGAACAGGCAAGTCCCCTTGGCCTTGGATCGGCAAGGTCTTCCTCTCCACCCCCCCGGTAACCTCTCTGTTCCGATGAATAGAAAGAAAAGCAGGAGTGGGATACCGGGGTGTTCAAAAAGGTTGGTTTTGTTGGGGGAGTTGTGGGAGGTTGGCTGGGTGTTTTGTTTATTATTGTTGCGATCTTTGGGTTGCAGGGGACTTGTCCGATGGAGGGAGGGAGATCAAGCAGTTAATCCACAGGTATTAGTTATGGATAAAAAGTCCTACCAGCCAAAACTCCATCTCATGCACCGGCCCAATATCTACATATCACCTAAGCAAAAACCCAACACCCAAGCTATGCACCACCATATGCCCCCCCCCCCCTTTTCCCCCTCCCCCATTCACCTTACAGGAATCTCCCATCGATCCCCTTCAACGCCTTCGCCCTCGCCCTCACCCTCCTCCTCCATCTCATCACTATCCCACTCATCCTCCTCATCCCTCCTGACCATCTCCAGGAACCGCTGCAGCCCCTGCACCGGGGGTCCGCGCTCCACAAGACCGTGGAGCGGATCCCGAGGTCTCTGTAATCCGGCCGCCGCGCGAGGGATGACTCGCGCCTGCACCTGGTCTTCGTTGGCTTGGATTCCAGCCTCACGACGTGCTTGAGCTACTTCATTACCTCGAGCGGCCTCGTTGGCGTTGCGATTGGCTTGGAGGGCTTGTGCACGGGCGGCACGGCGGGGATGGTTGGGGATGCGCGCTGGTGGAGGCGGTGGTGGGGCCATGACTGGGGCTTCTTCGTCTTCGGAGTCGGTGTCATCGTCTGATGCATCATCTTCGAGGTCGAGCGGAAACTCGCCGCCTGCGAAGCCGTGGCCGATTTCACCTCCATCGCCGCCTTCGAGTTCCCAAAGCCGCATAAAGCAAGGCTTGTTCGCCGTGTTGAAATGCTGGTATGGGTTCCCCGCGTCTAACCATGAACTGCACAAATAGCAGAAATGCGAGTTGCACTTGAAACATATCATATGATTACAACCCATAGTCTTCTGAGCGCGGGCGTCACAAGTCGGGCAGGGTGTGGTGTGTATGCGCATATAATCCTCGCTCGCTTTTTCTTCTGCCGTAAGTTCAAATTGCTTGCGCGGGAAGCATGAATAAAATTCGCCATGCCAGGAGGCTTTGCAAACTTTGCAGAAGGCGAACGAGCAGTCTTCACATATTGCAAGGCGCTCAGCGGGCGGGGGAAGAGTAGAGTCATTAGAATTAGGGTCATACGACTGTGGTTCATCTGTTTCGGAGTCGGAATCGGCGTTGTAACTCAGTTGAGTCTTCTTTGAACGTGCGGGGCCTTGACACCATTGGCGAGGACAGTAGACGGTGGTGCGATCAGATTCAAGCATTTTCTTGCGCTTGAGTTTGACATAGCGTTGGACTTGATCTTGTGACAGGGGAATCTGGAGTAGTTCACTTGGGTCTAGAGTCCTGTCTTTTATCCGCCTACGCTTTCTCGGCCGTGTGAGCTGGACAGCTTGAATTGCTTTGGAGTTGTCGGCGTTTCCGCATTTAGGTGCCATGCATTTGACATTGATAATATCTCCTTCCGTTATACAGTTGTTGAAGTAGTCCTGAAGGCATTCCACACAGAAGACATGGGAGCACAAGTGCAGTCGATGACATAGAGCACCCTTCTTTGGTTCCAGACATACCCCACATTCAAATGTTTCCTGCTCAAATTTGACCCGCATCGCTTTTAGATCGAAATCCAGGAGAGAAACCTTGAGATCTTGTGAGACTTCCAAAGCACCTCCTTGTTTCTCGACCAAACCAAAGCCTTTTTCTGCCGCGTCCCGCAAGTAGTCAATGTATGAAAACACCACCTGATCCCTTCCCATCTCCTCCCATATACTGTGGCCAGCATCTCCAAGCCGACGGAGCTTTGGCTCCGGGAGCCATGAGGACTGAGTATATAATTGGAATACCGGGGGCTCCTTGGATGGATATCCTTCTGGCAGGCAAATCTGCAAAGTCAGAGGAGGGAGATGAGAAAGATAGGTGACGTCCAACGCTGGTTCCTCGGCGGTGGCAAGCTGTTTTCCAACAGCCTCCTTCGCTAGAATCAGTTGTCCCTTGTCGTCAAGATCTGGATTTGCTGCCACTTGTTCCCCGTTTGCTTGTGCAGGGAAGACTACGGCCAGAGCCTTGATGGGCTCGACTGGAATCTCTATAGAGGCGGAAAATGGATTGGATGGATTGATGGAGAGCTCTGGATAGATGGCTGCAATAGCTGAGAGTTCGATAGCCCGCTCATCCTCCGAGTCTTCGAGGTCATCGGCCATTATACCGGTAGTGTGTGGCGCGGGGAACAGGCATGGGATCTGAATGCCTTCGGATTTTTGATGGGGATGCACCCGTCTAACGGTATAAAGCCTTCATAAGGATAGGTTAAACGAATAAAAGTTCAAGAAATGGATCAGACTGTTGGTGAGTCGTATTTGGGGAGTGAGTCACTTCAATGCTGGAGATGGCAAAGGAAAAGATTGATGATATTAGAGAAACGCGCCAACCCATTTTAGGTTTTAGAGAGCCGCTTTTGCCTCGCTGACAAAGCCAGCCTTATCGAAAAAGCGGCAGCGTAGCTAGCCCTATCTGTAGAAATACAGGATAGTCGAATGCCTCTCCTCGAATTCTCCGCTGTTGCTAGCAGGATGGGGGACACCTCACTGGCGTCGTTGAGCTTAACGCATGTCCATTATGTAAGGCCATTGCTCGATGCATCGCTCTGTCCTGGTGATCGATGCGTCTCTAACACGCGATTAGAACCCTGGGGACCCAATCTCCTACATCTGCGCATGGCTCGCCCTGGTCCCTCAGGCGCTATGTGTGGTCTATGCCACGCTGATATGGTCTTCGCGCGAGGTTGAAATTCTACTCATGTTTGCAGGGCAAATGGGCTGCGAGGCGCTGAATTTCCTGCTCAAACGCATTATCAAGCAAGAACGCCCTAAACGTACTTTACTCTCCAATGAACTGATACGACTAACTGGCTGGGGGCTAATGCACGTTAACTAGTAATGAATGGTAAAGGCTATGGCATGCCATCCTCCCACGCCCAATTCGTTGCCTTCTTCTCGCTCTCCCTGACACTCTTCTTACTCTTTCGGCACACCCCTAAGCCTTCGAGCGCATACCATACTCCTCTTACGCTCACTTCACGCGCTTTCCTATCTTTAATCGCGGTGCTCTGTGCCTCTGCTGTAGCTGCAAGCCGCGTTTACCTAAATTACCATACCGTGGAACAAGTGCTTGTTGGTTGTGGGGCAGGGGCTTTTAGTGCGATTGCATGGTTCTCGGTGACGACGTTACTTAGAAGGCAGGGCTGGATGGAGTGGGCTATCGATACGCAAGCTGCGAGAAAGCTGAGGATGAGGGATTTGGTCGTTGAAGAAGATTTGGCGGAGGCTGGGTGGGAAAGATGGGAGATGAGGAGGAAGAATAATGGACCATATGGAAATGGCTTATCGAGAAAGAAAAGATAAAATACTAATCTATTGTCACAACCTATACTACGAGACCGCACCTAAATCCACAAAGATATGAAGCAGCATATGTACCGACTAGTCATACTGCATGCCCCAAGCTCCCGCATACCATCACCCACTTGATGCTTGAACACATTGTTCTGCTTTAACACTAGATTGAGCAGTCCCTTTATTCCCTTTCTCTTATGCTCTGCCATCTCTCAGCTCTAAACCGGCAACTCTCGCGTTGCTTACTTTCGTGTGTACCATGGTTCCTTTTTGATACCGCTGTGTATTGATTTATGAGCACTTTCAATTCGTGAAGCGAGTAGTCGATGTGGCTACATGAAAATTGTGCCATGCAAGACGAGATTTCCAGAAAAAAATATACGAGCTGTGTTCTGGCGACGATTGTTGCCCGTGCTCTGAAGGAGATCCATCAATACCTTCAGCGGCAAGGAACAGACCAAAGAAAAATTTGATTGAACCGGTATCTGGGACGATCCTGGTCTGTCAGTGCACGGAAATAGAAGAAGAGTACCAGGTCGTTATGAGAAATCTCAAACGACGAGAACAAAGTGCGGCATAGATATCGTTCTGGATCTGGCGAGGATTGAATTAAATACTTTTGTGCAGTGCCATAAATTCTACAGCTAGGCACTACGGAGCGAGTCTGATGTTTACCCAACGCCGAGCATCTTACCTCCCGTTGGACAATCCTTAATGTTGAATTTAGTAACGGGTAGTCAATAAGCACACGATGCCTATGGCCCCAGGCGACGGCACACAGCTTTTCCCGTCCATAGGCCTCCAACCTTTTTGTCCCTTCGATTTCTGATTTACTGGCGGTGCTCCGCATATTCCTTCATGTATGCCGCCAACTTTTCTACATTTGCCATTGAAACAGCGTTGTAATTACTCGCCCTGATGCCACCCACGCTTCTATGCCCCTTGAGCCCTTGGAGCATTCTTTTCTCCGCTCCTTCCAAAAACGCTTTCTCACTTGCTGCATCACCGCCGCGAACTCGGAAGCAGATATTCATCCGGCTACGTGCACTTTTGTGCGGCACTACCTGGTAGACGTCTGGGTGAGCGTCGAGAATGTCATAAATGATCTTGGCTTTTGTATTCGAGAGGTCTTCTTGCCCAGAAAGCTTCTGCGCACCGTGGGTAGAGATGAGAGATCGCATAACTTCGCCGGCGATCCATATGCTGAAAATTGGCATGGTATTATAGAGAGAGTTATTTTTTGCAATGACAGGCCAGTTTAGTATCGTAGGTGGAGACCAGATACCCAGCGCATGCAGAAAAGACGAGGATGGGACGGTGGCGAGAATGTCTTTGCGGACAATGACGAGCGTAACATCGGTGATGCCAATGTTCTTTTGTGCGCCACCCTGCAATATATCAGCCAGAGAGCCAAAATGCTGAATGAGTAAAATGAAGGATATAAGACATACGAATATCACGGCAAACTTTGAGACATCGACTCTGCGGCTAAGGATATTCGAGCTCATGTCTGCGACTACCAGTCTCTCGTCGTCCTTGTCTCCAATTGACGATTCGAGGGATTTTGGAAAGCCGGCGAATTCAACACCATCTACTGTCTCATTGTCACAGTAGTACACGAATGCACTTCCTTTCCCTCCCTCGCGCTTTGACGGTGTTAGCTTCCAAGTTTCTTCTTCTGGTATCGTACCGAATTTCCCCCCATTCTGGTGCCTTGCGTCTACGGCTACATTTACGAATCCATTCCCCAGAGGCTCTAGTAGTTGTGCGGCCTCTTGAGACGCCTTGAGTGACCAGGAACCGGTAATTAAGTAGTCAAGCCGTAAGTCTTCCTTAACCTCCCTTCTGACCCTGTCCAGTATCTTTTCCTCATCACCGCCTAACTCGCTTTTCGCTTGCCGTCTTCTCTTTTCTGCCCACACAGCAATCATATTGAACACTACGGCGCTGAACTCGCCACTCCCGCCACCCTGAACAAAAAGAATTTCATAGCTGTCCGGAATCTCCAATAAAGATGCCAGAGCGGCACTGGTATCTGCAAGGATCTTAGTAGCGGTGGCGGAGCGGTGTGATATTTCCGCGAGGGATAGGCCTGACGATTCATAGTTTAAGAAAGCTTCAGCGCCAGCAGCAAGCACAGGTGTTGGGAGCGGCGCAGGACCTGCACCGAAGTACGCCACCTCTTCCCGGGTAGGCATTTTGGCAGCGAATTATGTGTAGAAAGGTAAATCAAAAGGATCAGAAATTGTAACCTCGATGAGGTAGTAGTCAACCGAGATAGTTGGCCAAGCTTCTGCGAGACAAACGAAGAGACTGTGAATTCTGACAAGCAGGTCCCACTTCTTACATAGGATTCAGGCCTTGACAGCCCCCACCAAGTCAACAATTCAAATAAACAGTAAAATGTCTACAGAATAACAAAGAGATTGATGAGAAGTTGTACATAGATACTTTAATCGTGAGTCGGGTCTGAACCCCGATGGCGCTTGCGCTCCGACCTCGGCTGACTGAACTTTTTTTTCTTGCCCACATTTGCATTTTCACTGTAGCTGGCTCTAGCAAAACCTCCCATCTACGATGCTGGTGCGTGCGTTTCGAGTCTCTCTTCTCGGAGGACATTAGCTGATACGTACTAGAGACGTCAGGGGGCTTGCCTACTCAGGTGCAAAGCAACGAAGACGATAGAGGTGCGAACTCCGACGCTCATTAACCATCACGCGTATGCCACTACTCCAGGTTTGCACCACAATGTCTTTCATTCGCAGCTTGAGGATCCCTCCTCCGCTACCATCCTCTCGTCTCTCAAGACATCACCACCCGTGCCGCAAACCTTGACGGAGAAGATTGTCCAGCGGTATTCTGTTGGCCTTCCGAAGGGCAAGAAAGTCAAAGCTGGCGATTATGTCACGATCTCACCGTACCATTGTATGACACATGATAATTCTTGGCCTGTCGCGCTCAAGTTCATGTCTATCGGGGCGTCCAAGATTCGGAAGCCGAAACAGATCGTAATGACTTTGGATCATGATGTGCAGAACAAAAGCGATGCCAATCTGAAGAAGTACCGGCAGATCGAGGAGTTTGCAAAGCAGCAGGGAGTCGATTTTTATCCCGCAGGACGAGGAATAGGGCATCAAATAATGGTAGAGGAGGGCTACGCGTGGCCCGGCACTCTCGTTGTTGCTTCAGATAGCCACTCAAACATGTATGGCGGAATTGGATGCTTGGGCACACCAATCGTCAGGACAGATGCTGCGAGTGTGTGGGCAACGTCAAGTACTTGGTGGCAGATACCTTCAATTGCGAGGATTACTTTCACAGGGACTTTACCAGTAGGTGTCACTGGGAAGGATGTAATTGTTGCTTTATGTGGACTGTTTAACCGAGACGAGGTCCTTAATCATGCAATTGAGTTTACTGGCTCTAGTGATACTCTGAAGAGCTTACTGGTTGATGATCGATTAGCAATCGCCAATATGACAACTGAGTGGGGTGCCTTATCCGGTTTGTTTCCAATTGACTCAGTTCTCCAAGGCTGGCTCCGGTACAAAGCCACTGAAGCCTCCTTATATAAGTCCTCAGAACTATCTGATGCTACGACTTTTACTCGTTTTTCGCATCCTCTCATAGATCGATTGTTGTTCAACCCACTATCTGCAGACAAAGGAGCCAAATACGCAAAACAACTATACATGAATCTTTCTACCCTTTCGCCGTACGTGTCTGGACCGAACTCAGTAAAAGTCGCGACACCAATAAGCAAGCTTTCAGCCCAGAATATCAAAGTCGATAAGGCTTACTTAGTGTCGTGTACTAATTCTCGTGCATCTGATCTTGCCGCGGCTGCAAAGGTATTCAAAGATGCTGCCAATGACAATGACGGGAAGATTCCCAGGGTCGCGGAAGGCGTTGATTTCTACATTGCTGCTGCTTCAATGCCAGAGCAGCGGGCCGCCGAAGAAGCTGGCGACTGGCAGGCCATGCTTGATGCAGGAGCAAAGCCTCTTCCAGCTGGATGCGGGGTTTGCATAGGCCTTGGGACTGGACTACTCGAGCCTGGAGAAGTCGGAATCAGCGCCAGTAACAGAAATTTCAAGGGTCGTATGGGATCAACAGGCGCAAAGGCATATCTTGCAAGCCCCGAAGTCGTCGCTGCTAGCGCTTTGTCCGGAAAGATTACTGGCCCAGGCTGGTACGAACAGCCGGAAGGGTGGTCAGGGATTGCTATGGGCGAGGGTGATGGAATCAAAGAAGAGGATAGGATGATCACCGCCGAAGAGGCGCTGGAAAAGATAATTGGCCAGCTCGATGGTATGGTCGGAACGGCAGAGAGCGAAATCTTAGGTGGTCAAAAGGAGGCAAAGCAGGAGAATGGTTCATTGACCGAAATTCTTCCTGGCTTTCCAGAAAAGGTAGAGGGTGAAATTGTCTTTTGTGATGCTGACAATATCAACACGGATGGTATCTATCCCGGAAAATACACTTACCAGGATGATGTTACTGTTGAGAAAATGGCTGAGGTTTGCATGTCCAATTATGACACTGCGTTTTCATCGATCGTACGAGAAGGGGACATCCTTGTTGCTGGCTTCAATTTTGGCTGTGGAAGTTCCAGAGAACAAGCAGCCACGGCCATACTTGCGAAGAAAATACCTTTGGTTGTTTCCGGAAGCTTTGGAAACATTTTCTCCAGGAACAGCATCAACAACGCACTCATGGGTGTTGAGGTTCCGCGTCTGGTGCAAAGATTGAGAGAGACCTTTCCTACTACGGTTGACACGGTAGGATCTCAGCAAGCCATCACAGAGCCTTCTCAGAATCGCGAGTCTTTAGACTCACCACCTCCTGGTCCCCAAACCACCCCAAAGAAGGAGAAGGTCTTGACTCGACGCACTGGCTGGAAATTTGTTTGGGACGTAAGAAGAAGCCTAGTAGAAGTCCAAGAGGGTGAAGGAGGCCCGGTCTGGACCCAGAAGGTTGGAGAACTGCCTCCGAATGTACAAAAAATCATTGCATTAGGAGGACTGGAAAATTGGGTAAAGAAAGAAATAGGCGCGTCTGCCTGAGCCATTGACGGCGCGAACTTCGTAAGATGCTCGGTTTACGGACCTGCATATGATGCAATTCTCATTCAATTGAGGTGCGAGCAATAGCAGCCCTGAAAAAGACATGAAGATCTCAGGTATTGGATCTCTGGCTACTGATCTATACGGACTTAGCCTTCATTGACACGGTTGTCTGAGGGAGGTTATGACATCTTCTCGCAGTGAATTATTTAAGATACCTTCGGAAAGCGGCATGTTATTTGCAGAAGAAACATAGAAGTGTAAAATTATACCAGATCACTGATTTATGTAGTAAGATGGCTACTTCAGTACTCTAGAGATTATTTCTTGCAGACTTACCACGATTCAGCACAAGCCCTGGTATCGACGCCTAGTAAATGTCAGTATCAGCAGTCAGGAGGTTGAAAAGACAGACGACTCACCCGTCTCCCCACACACCCTGGAGAGTTCTAAACTCATTCAATTGCTCCGACTTTTCGTCTCGGGCGTCGCCGAGCCGCTCCTCGAGACGCGAAACTTCTGCTCTCATATCAGCTCGCATCGCGGCCTCCGGTTCTGCTCTCCTGTTCCACCTCAGGCTCTCGATCCTTGCCTCGAGTCCACGGATCTCCTTCTCATAACGCTCGATGATGTTTCTCTCTTCACGTTGGTGGCAGCTTCGGCAGAGCGATGGCTGGGGTACGTTCTTTGTGTGTAATACTTCAGCATAATTGCCTACGCATTGGCCTTGTTCGGTAACGCCATAGATGCACGAGTCGGTGACTACGAATCGCTTGAAATGGCCACAGACCTGGTGGGTTTCCGAGTATCCTTTACACATCATTGATGTCAATTGACGATGTGGTGTTGACTTGTCTAGCTTTGGAGGTGGCCACTACGGTAGCAAGTTTTAGGCTGCTGGATTGTGGAGGCTGTGAACTGTGAGAGTTTAAAGTGAATTTCCTCGAATTGTGAAGCATCCCTGTACTGTATAAGCAATTGTCATCGATAAACAATACCATTGTACTTGGTCAAAGCAATCATTACTTCCATGACCCGGAATCTTCAAAGGATTATGGTCTACTTCAAAGACTCGTTCATTACAAACGAACTCCGAGTTCAGGTTGGTTCCGAGTCTTGTTCGGAAAGGTCAGCGAAAAATCACGGCTAATTGATTTGAACGTTCATTTGTCAGATGGCATTGCATAATACTATCTCAAGATTCTGACATTGATTCCTCAACACAAGCTGGAGTTCTTTCAACACAGGCGGCAGATTTCATAACCTGCTCCCCATGGCGGCAAATCATTGACACCGAGGGCAGTAGCAACCATATGAACATCATATGAACATTGTAGCTTGCGAAGCTTGTTGGTTTCTAGTAGATAGATCCCATGTTCTCTAATCCTTGGTGTATCTTTTTCCACCCCTGCTATTTTGAAGATGTTAGCCTCAGCTTGCTGAAGTGCCGCGGGGATAGCCGCGCCTGCCGCTTTCACGGTCTGATATCCATGTGTTGTAACTCTTCGGGCTTAGCTTTAGATACAATGATGAAGCGGAGACGATGAACCCAAGTTGTGTTCTGCTACGTTCAGAATGCGGAAGGACGACGGAGCGGCTTAATCACGAAATGAGATTAACTGAGGCGACGTCAACACAGGCTATCGCTAAGGTTTGATGGTCAGAACGCTGAAGTGTCTACTATACCTGGATTATGGAGTACACTGAGGCAGTCAGCGAGGGAGAGGCAAACGACCCAAATGCTATCATCGTAAAGGCAGATGAAGTGGACGAGTCTGGAGCCGATATCTCGACGATCTCCCCCACCGACACCACTGACTCTGAGTTTAATGAACGCATTGAATCACGAAGAGCTCAAGACGCCCAAGCAGGAGGAAGTCCCAAAATCCTGGCCAACGCTGTACCTAGTCCTCCTAGACCTCTCAGTCGCCCCACCATTCGTCGCGATGGCTCTGCGCCACTTCCACCTCAGCAACCCCCTCCACCTGCACCACCTCAGCAGCAGGATGAGGGAGGAAACCCAACCGATTCCCTAAGCTTGCAGCAACTCAGAAGACTAGTGACCGACTTACCAAAGCTTGAGCCAACTGCTTACGCATACGAGTATACAGATACTCGGGAGTTTCCAGAGGAGCTTGAGGAGTGGTTCCAATACAGTGATGAAGAGCGTTATATGTTGCTTCGGGCAAAACAGACATTCGATGAAAAATGGGAGCAGGGACAAGCTACTCGCATCGCTCCTTCAGAGAAAGCCCTACAATGGACTGATGTTGAGGCGGCGGACAGGGAGAATTTCCTGGTTGGAGCCCTCCAAGCTTTAACCAGCACGGAACTTTCGACACGAGTCAAAAGTCTAGAATGCATATCATACATTGCGCTAGGAGTTTGGGGTGATACTGCTGGCTTAGTAGTCGAGGAGGAGGGATCCGAGAAAGACATATTCGATGTGAAAGGCAATTCGCAATATAGCAAATCTAAGCTTCAGCTGAGATGGATAGTGAATGGAGCAAAGCTTCTTTGTAGGATTGGCGCATTACAAAAGCTTTTCGATGTTCTTACAAGATCATGTGATAATGAGAAGTCAGTCATTCTACTACCACTTTGGGCTTTGCGTAACTCTTGTTGCTTGTGAATATTCCTGTTAACTAAACCCTAGAGATTCGGACAATCTCAACGACTTGTCTCCCATGAAAGACGAAGAAATGGCTTCCATGAAATTTCTCAAGCAGATCGAGACCAATCAAGTGCTCACTGCACTCTACTGCGTTGTTGAAGTTGGGCGATGGCAAATTAGTGAAAGTAAAGAGACTTCTATTCGGCAAGCCATCAGTATGACTATGGACCCCCTACTGTCACATATTTCTAATATGTGTACTTGGCAGCCGACCTAACGCCCGATTTCTTGGCTTTTTTGGCTCGGACGATTGCAAAGCTGAGGTGGGAAGACTCGTCTCCGCTCCCTGTCTCAAGAGTAAGCATAGCGTTGACCATGATCCTCAATTATATTACTGACTCCATTGCTAAAGATTATTCTCACGTTCTGGAAATCCGTCCTATTGGTGTTTGGTAGCACAGAGGAAGTGGAAGAATCTAAGGCTGCTCTTCGCGATGCTTCTGATGAGGCTGACAACGAGCATGGGGAGGGTTTTATCACAGCATCACCACTCGATTACCATTTGTTTCGACAAGAAATAACTTCAAAGTATCCAGCGTACAGCCCTCCACCACCGCTAGTACCTATTGAACTCGAAAACAATTCGATATTACCTCCACTTCCTAACCATCCTAGCCGTCGCGTTAGCCAAGAGAGCCTGCGACTCAGCGCTGGCGTCAATGTTAATGGTACTGCGGGATCAATCTTTAATCAACCTGTACATATTGCGACGCCCGCGCCGTCTCCACCGCCTTCACCTGCAGGACCTGGCGGAAAGGGCGGCAAAAAGCAAAACTACCAGACTAATCAAAACTTTCCCTTCTTATACCCTCCTCTAGATGATACAACTAATATCGTTGGCGGTAAAGGTAGTGCCACCTTGCAGGACCAACTGGTAGAGAAGAGATGGGACGGTAACGATGTTCCAGCTTCCATTCAGGAAGCTGGACAGCTCTTTGCTAGTAGGATGCGGATGTCAAGATCGATACGGCAACTTTGGGATGTGCGCGAGAAATTCATCACGTACGAGAGAGGATGGAATGAGGCCGGCAAGGACGACGATTTATCCGATCCTGAAGTGGCGGAGACCAACATGAAAGGAGATGAGCTGTCTAATAAAGCTGAGTATCAACTTAAAGCGCCCGAATTTGAGAAGGAAACAGACAACGAAGATGTACAACGACGACTGGATGCTGTGGAAAATTTCTACGTATGTATTGAAATTCCCACAAGTAAATCACCGGCTAACTCTTAGTAAGCGAAATTCCCTGCCTCATCTCCAGTCGGTAGTCATTGTTCTGTGGAAAGCCGTGTTTGCCAATGTCTCCGCGCTCGTGACGCAAAGTAGCGGACAAAACGGGGTCCCTAACAACTTATCTCTTGCTGAGGATAACGGTGATGTATCTCAAGGCAAACGAAAGATCAATGGAGCTTCGGCAATTCATCTGAATGGTTTAGCAAACGGGCAACTGGCCAACAACGATGATGGCACCGATCCGGCAGTTGAAGAGCTCAATGCCATACGCTTGAGGGAAGTTACATCGAAGGCTATCTCTGGTGTTCTCCTCATGCTCCTGAAATGGTTCAAAGTGTCGCGTGAGCCAGCCAACTCGAAAGCCTGTTGATGTAGTATGGAAGCTGATTTGCCGTCTAGACATCCTCAAATTCGAATACCTGAACCAACTACTTCTTGACGCAAATTACATACCACTAATTCTCAAGCTTTTTGCCCATCAAGACATAGACAGAGCAGTAGATCAGAAGAATGATCGCGAAGATCTCGAGTAAGTTTGATCCCCATCTCTATCCGGAAGTCATTGTCAACGGTTCCTCGCAGCTTCTTCAACTTCTGCCGCACCAATTCCGGACATCCCCCTACCACCCCGCCCCAGCCCTCACTCTCTCCCTCCACCTCCAGCGACGACGAAGCCCAACCACCCGCCATTCCCAAACACCGCCGTTCTCCCGCCTCGCGTTCCCCACCGTCTTCCCCACCGCTCCCCACAGACACCAAACCCTCTCGCCCCGAAGTCGACGAACTCGGCTACCCCACGGCGGGGACCCTTCCCACTACCCCGCTAACTGCCTACTCCCCCCGCTTCTTCTTCACAACCATCACTCTCCTGCGCCTCCTCCAGAAGATCACCAAGCGAAAAGCCCACCGCGCGCTGCTGCTCGTGCAATACAAGAGCAGCACGATCCTGCGCAAAGCGCTCAAGATCCCGCAGCCGGAGCTGCGTCTCTACACCCTCAAGCTCTTCAAGTCACAAGTCCCCTACTGCGGCCGCAAATGGCGCCAGACGAACATGCGCGTCATCACGGCGATTTACCTGCACTGCAAGCCCGAGCTGCGTGATGAATGGCTGTGCGGCGGGGACGTGGATGGGGTTGTCGAGGAAGCCGTGCCGCTGGAGCAGGCTGGGAGGGGTCTGGTGCATTGGTGGCATTTGCGGAATTATCGGGCTGTGATGGAAGGGAAGGAAAGGCGGGAAGGGGAGGGGGAAGAGGTGGCGGAGGAGGATAATTTCTTTGCGAGGGAGTTGGAGAAGATGGGGTGGGGGGTTGGGGGGATGGGGTTGGCGGAGGGGGAGGAGGAGGGGGGGGAGGTGCAGGTGGGGGGGAGTGAGTGGGATGGTGGACCGTTGCAGATGGAGGGGTGGGCCTGATGGGGGTTGGAGGCGAGGCTTTGGTATGGGGTAGATGGGGCAGTGGGGCAGCGTGATCGTTCTGTGCGTAGAGATGCCGATGAGATAGGTAGAAGTTGTTTTGCAGTGTATACCATGACATTCTGCGATGGAATAGTGCTAGCAGTAAGATCTGTTAAAATTCCGAATCACCTGTCAAACAAGTCACAGCAGTTCATTCCAATCTAATCAAGTCAAGACAATCTTCCATCATGCCTGACGGCCTAGATATTGATCGAACGTAGCCAATTGGATGACTGACCATGTCGAACCCCATATTTTCTGTCGGTTCTGCACCTATTCATCTATCTCGTAACTTCATCTCCTCGATACTGTTGAACAACTAAGGTGGTACTCTATTCTACGCAGTCTTCTGGTCTATACCTCGACATCTATACATGTATGCTTTGATATCGTCTCTTGCGCCTACCAGGGCTATGATCCCGGTACGCCTCTCGAGGCACGATATGCATTCGAAGATATTAGCATCTAATGTATACTCCCCGTCTTGGAAGTCCTCTCCATTTTCGATTTTGAATGCTGGTAGAGAGAGGCTTACAGGTCCTGAATGAAGTGTATGCCTTCTAATGGTAAGAGTATAGGAACTAGTAAGTGACACACGACCTTTAAATTTCCAAAAGCGATTATACCCGGCAGATGTACTCCTGTGGTCAAGCTTTTGCTGATGGGCTTCCGTCGAATCCCGTCACGTAACGGGGCAAACGAGCTTTGCTGCCGTTCTGTAGAAAATATATGACTAAAGGACCTTGGGATTCTTCGGACCATCATGCGTGATGTCGGAATTTTGTTATAAACTCAAAATCTCTCCTCCCTGCGCTACTCCACCTCGGAAAAGCTCCTTGATGACCCTTCCCTCAACGACAGTCTCTTTGTATATTCCTTCAACGTGTTTCGGCTCTACCCGTCCATACCAGATACCCTTTCCTGCCAGCGGCGACGTCTCTCCGTTCGGTAATGGCCAATAAGGCGGAATGTAGAGGATAACGTTGCCGGCAAAGGCATGCCCACCAACATGGCTAATCAAACTTCGTTTTGGACTCTTGATTTTAATATGAGTGAATGTAGAACGCGCAGCAGGTTGGCTTGCTTGGGTTATGAATGATGGACGTTGTGCACCTCGGAACTTGTAAGGATGGCGCGCATCTTGCCGTTGGAATTCACGGCGAAGAAGAGGCCCAATGGTACCGCAACGCGCATCCCGAGATGAATGGCCACAAATAAAGATATTGGGTGCCGTGATCTTCTGAACCGTGTAAGGCTCGTGGGTATCTGGATGGTTCCAACTTTGGGTATCGGGGAGTAAGAACTGCGTCACGAGAGCTTCAATAGCTCGTGGGGTGTTGACAATGTGTTTTATTGCGCGAAAATGAGGGAATATTTGGACCGAACTGTAGGATTCCTCCGATTTCCCTTGTCCTGCTATGGATGAGTTGGTGATCAGGATGTTGTTATTTGGCTGCTCTCCATATTGATTAGCATTGACTCAAAGGTGAAATAGGAAGAGCAAGCTGCGTTCAAAAGATGACATCTCCTACCCACATCATGAAAACGACCTTTGGGCCCAAGTAAAGCCTTCAGCTCGCGCGCCAGATTGGGACCTTCCTCGTCTTCTATTCTACTCTTCCAATCGAACTTCCCTGTATTTATGATGACATGCTGGGCGTACGGAGCTACGGTACCCGACAAAGATCGCTCTCGATCAATGTCAAGGCCGGCTGGGGTCGCTCCGCATGCGCACGTTGGTGGTGGGCATGTGTCCACGACGGGGAAGGACGGGGTTGGGGATGGAGGGAGTTGAGATATCCGACGAATACCTGACCAGGAGGGGAAACGATATGACCAAACAGATTTCTGTGGCGGCTTCCAAAGAGAGCGTATAGTTGCCATCTTGTGGAATTGGGAAGAAATATCGAATATGGAGTCGTGAAATATGAGTCGGTCCTCGGGCTATCGATTGCCGAAATATCTACCTAAACATTCCAAATCGCTCGAGGCTTCTCCTTTATATCTCCAACATGGATGTTTTGAATGCCACGACTTTCCAACTCACTCCTTCGTCATGCCCACCATATCAACCCACTACTCCCGTTACTTCTTCGGACATGCCGTGATCTTTCCTCCGCTCGTAATGAGCTGAGATGGCTGCGCGAGCATGTCCTGACCACTACAAAAGCTCTTTCTCCTCCACCATGGCAGCACTTACATCAACTATGTGTCCAACGATCTAGGGGAAAGCCATTGCAATATATTCTGGGCAATCAACCTTTCGGAGACCTCGATATCATCTGCAAGCGAGGGGTATTGATCCCTCGGTCAGTCTACGATGCCCTCGATCTTATTTTCTACTGCTAACAATGCATTTAGTCCCGAGACTGAAGCCTACACAACTCGTCTGGCGCATCTGTTAATCAACAGAAATAAGCCTATTCTCTCCGCCGACAGACTGCCTCAGCTCCGTATCTTGGATCTTTGTACCGGCACTGGCTGCATTGCACTCCTCCTCCATGCCATCCTCTCCGCGAAATTATCAGATACCCAGCTACATGGTGTTGACATCTCGCGTCAAGCTCTTGCACTGGCAAATCAAAACCTCCGCTGGAACATTGCGCAGACACACCTGCGTCAAGTCGCACGTGAGCAGGTGCGGTTTGTAGAAGGCGATATCTTCCATGATCTCCCTATCTTGAGCGGAACATGGGACATAGTAGTCTCGAACCCACCGTATATATCCCCTTGCAGCTTCACTACCGACACGTCCCGCTCAGTGAGGATTTTTGAACCCAAGAGCGCTCTCGTTCCCCCATATGTTTACACCCTGTCTGATGGGGAGGGAGGTACTCTGGAACAAGAATTGGCAATTGGTGATGCCTTCTACCCCAGGCTCCTGGAGATCGCAGCGAAGGTTGACGCGAAGTTTCTACTGATGGAGGTGGCCAATATGAAACAAGCAAAGAGAGTTGTAGATTTGGCGGTAAAGGATGGCCATTGGGATGGATATGAGATTTGGAGAGATTATCCGGATCAAAGTGTGGCATCCGGACAAGATGCGTTGGAGATTAAAGGTCAGAGTGTCAAAACCTTGGGGGAAGGCCACGGCAGATCTGTCTTCTTGTCAAGAGCTGGTGGTATTAATATGTTCGGGTGAGGTTATGAGATTAGGCTTCGATAGTACCAGTCACAAGGTTCTGTAACGCCGCACTTCTATCGGCTCTACAGTACTCAATCTCGCTTCGCCTAGGATACTAGGACTACGCACCAGTGACTACCTGTATAGTCGAACACGAAAGGGTTTTTCTTGCAAATTTTGCATGAAGATTGAAGAAGTGCAGAATGATTTGATGAACAGCAGTGTGAGAATTGAGCTAGAAGAAGACAGCGAATAGCATGCTTGAGTAAATACCCTTTCTCATTTGAATATGAACATATTTCAAACTAGCTGTTCACATGAATATTTGATTATCAACGTACTTTACTTGCTTGTGCAGAAGTCTTCGTCATGATCAAAGCACAGCTGTCTTATTACTGCATACAGTAGATGGCACTTCCATAGTCAATCTGTGTTTTTGGCTTCTTTTGCAATCACCGTTCGAGTTTGGGAGAGAAGCAGGATGATTCGGTGGAGAGTAGTATGAGAATATTCTCTAGGGGGGTTACGAATACGAGTAGCATACTTGAGTAGGTTCGTTATATTGTCTAGGTGTAAAGTGTCTTCAAATAATCTATCTGGCTGTGATAAAGTCAACAGTAGCTGTAGGTGATATCTCTCCGCTATCTCTTTCGTAATGCCTCACATGGCCTAGGTATTAGCTTGAGGGTTTGATCATGGGCCTACGTTGCATGGTTCTGGTGCTTATATAGGGGAAATCCAGCCACTTCGTATGATAGTTTTGTCCCTGAGAACCTTGCCACAACCAAGCCTATGGATTATCTCGATTATGTGACTCTTCGAGGCGACGTTAGCTGGGACGTGCATCCAAACCTATGTTCCAGATTACTCTGCGGTCCTACGGCCGAATGGATCAGAAAGCCCAGGGAGCATTCCTGGAGACGCAGCGTTGAGTTCCGACCTCATGATACATCCATCTGCTGGACTTGTCGAGACAACGTTAAGACCAGCTTCTATTGTAAAGATTGCAAGAAAGACTGGTGCCGATCGTGTCATGGGAAGTACCTCGAAAGGGTAGAGTATATCACCGTGTTAAACGTCGGACGTACTGAACAAGTATACAGTTGACAGAGAATGCTCCATCTATCATCAGATATCGGGAGCGCTGGAACCATGAATCCGGATTTGGTTTGGTTAGAAGCCTTCCTAAGCAAGATCGCAGCGAGGGAGATCGCTTGGCAGCTACAACAAGACCGCGTAATAAAGAACACTGGGAGTAGGAGATGAAGTTACCCATTCTTCACCTCTTCACATCTATGCGTACCTTTCTCCGCGCCGCGCACTCATGTAGATTGCATTGATCGTGCCCTCTGCTATGCCTGTCAACGAAGATGGTGAAAGGATCAGACGATACTCAGCGGAGCCAGTATTGGCGTCGCTCTCCTTGTTCCTGGTGGTCAGAATCTGTCGTTCGCTGCCTCTTTACTCTTGTCTTTTCTCAGTGCTATTCTATTCATGCTTGACCTTATTCCGGGAAGGCCAGTATCGGCACATCTCCTCCTCTTCTGATGGTCTGCTCTGCCAAAGTAAACATTGAGACCCTGCGCCACCACCAGCTTAGCTACTGAATAAGGCGAATTGATGTTACATGTCTCCAAGCCTTCTTGCTTGAGGGAGATTGTGAAGCTGTCACCAATGTTCAGCTGTACACGTTTCCGGATACTTACATCTGCTCCTAAACATGAATGGTCGCCGAATCTCCCTGAAATGGGGAAACTGTTCAGGTAGAAGTATGCGGAGCTGCGCGATAGTTGGTTGATGAAGGCTTTGAATTCTGGATCACTTTCCCGCAAAAAGCACAATATGTGGCCAGTACCTACATGTACGTTTTCATGCCTTTCCGGGATAGATTCTAATTCGAAATAGAATAGGGATGCAATCGTGTAGCGTGCTATATCGTCGATAACCCTAGATATCGGGTGATTGGTTTGAACGTTCAATTTTAGCCCATGCATACTCCTCGTGTCGTCCAGTCTTGGCTCCGCTCCGTCAAACTCGATATCGAGGCGGTGGAACCTAAGTCGGGTTTTGAAGGCATGCCAAGAGTGAGAGCTAGTTTCGGAGAAGGGAGGTCCGGAGGATCAAGCTACAATGATCCTCGCTAGGTGTGTGGCTCACACCTTGCTTCTGTGAAGGCTCAGAGCCCAGACCTCAAAGCTCCACCAGAAACGTAAACGAGAAGCTGGACAGTCTTCTCCTCAAGACCAAGACCGGCCTCCTTCGAAACGACCTCGAACCTCATCTTCAAGCTGCAAGGCCGAAGGAGAACCACAGAAGGAAGCAGAGAGCGACACCACAAGAACAACGCTGATCCGGTTGAGAATTGGATTCGGACCAACAAGTGGCCAAGCCAATACGTCGAACAAGACAGCCAAGCTGGGCAAGATTTTTTTGAACACGACAGCTGGCTAGAGGAGCAAATGGAGCAGTCGTCGACCCCAATACCAAGCGTATTAGAAGCTGCTGCCTCTGGACCAGATACCCTGATGTACTTGATGTATACTCATCGGAAGGGTCGTCCGAATATGAGCATGCGACGTCTGGCTCTGACAATGAGACATCTGAATACGAGGATGGGTCTACCGGATATGATGATATTTATTTTGATCAACCAGTACGGGCGTTTGCTGAAGTTCTCGCCGAGGAAAATCAACTGCAATACCTAATTATCGCTACACCCTGCAGACCAAAAGAATTCCTCCAGCCGCTTGAGCCTTTGCGAGGTATCAAGCTTGCTCGGGTGCTCCAACATTTGCCCCTTGGGCGGTATTGCAAGTCTTTGAAAAGATACAACAGTCGTTTGCGTATACTTTTGATAAGCAACGGGGAATATAGCGATACTAGCGACATTACGAAAGAAGAGATAGAGAAGAGTGAGGAGGCTTTGGCGACAATGAGCGATGACGGTCAAGAAGATAATAATTTCCGCGGACGGAAGTTACATGTTGGTTTTACTGACGTGGTATAGGAACCCATAACGGATTAGCGGCTCCGTGATAGTGTATGTAGACGGTGTTAAGATTCAAACTCCATGTAGCAAGACTTTTTTTTTTCATTTGACTCCAGTCTCCAGCTCAACTAATAGTAGGATATAGAAAGCAAAACAGGCACGGACAGTAAGCAGTTCTACATTTAACCATAGCTCAAGCCCAAAAAAAAAAACCCTGTTTTGCGATCTATATGATATACTCACACAATCAGGAATCGATCTTCGTTCTTGAAATATCTTCTCCAGATGACAGTTCCGCCCACACATTCTCACCCACCTTACAGATCACCAAGGCCCTTCTCCGCCTCCAGAGCAGTCTTTTATGCACAATTTCCAAGTTTTCGACTTATTCGCTCATCATCTAAACGACCGCGTCGGCAGTCCACCCACTTTCAATCAATGGGCACCAGCATAATCGTACGAAATTCTAGTCTCCAGAATCCTTCATCGAGACCAATCCCCACGGATTGAATCAGTACAATATTGAACATCTCCAGACCACTGCAAGGAGTATATAGAGGCTTTCGAACTAGCCAATGCCACACGAAGCGTTCTTCTGCGAATAGCTATTTCGAAAATCTTATCTGCCTCACTCATATATCTTCAATTTCAAAATCTTCTACTCGCAAAACAACCATTGGAATACACATGACAACGCCTGTATGAAGCCTATCTCTTCATTAGTACTCCTGTCAGATCGCTCTTCTTCACTCTTTCATTCTCTCTTATCATCTTCCCATCCCCATTTATCCTTCCCATCCACCACCCCTTCTAACCCGTCTCCCCCCTCCCTTCTCCTTTCTCCACTCCCAACTCTCAACGCCCAAATCACGTCGCTCTAAAGCCCCAAAGACCCCAAATCTCAAACTCGCCGTATAAAACCAGCAGATAGCGTAGGACACCCGACTTGCCCAAAGGCTATTCGAAACCGGCTGGAGAAGATACTGGGCTCGGGATATGGTTCTTCAGCAAGTACTGTATCCCTCGGACCACGAAACCCTTCCCACCCCCCACCACCCCCCCAATCTTCCCCCAAGATGTGTTCCCCCCCCCCCGAAATCTCGGCATTTTCCTTGACTAGAGAGCTAGAGGGGGTAGTAATGGATTTTATGTCGTGGTGGATTAGAGGGGGGGGGTGTGGATATGGGATGGGGAGTTGGGAACGGGGCAGTAGACAGGAGGGGCGTTAGTGGAGGGGAAGAGGGCCTAGGGGGGGTGCAGGGGTGTGTTTAGGATGGTGAGGTAGAAGTGGGGTGGCATCATAGGGGTGAGTAACTCAGACCAACCGCCCAACCAGTGAATATCAGACGTGTTATAGGAGTTGGTGCTTCATATGTACGTTTCCCGCTCTCCCCATATATACCCCCTTCCCATTCATTCAACATCCAAAAACGCTATACCCACATCCTAAACTCCACACCCACGCCCCACCAACCAAAAAGTCCCCTGAAGCTGCTCCTACTACACCCAAAGCTGGTACACATACCATATTGCCGCAAAGGTATCTCAAACTAACATTACCATTACTGCACCTTCTTCGCCCCCTTGTATATAACCCCATGGCTAATAAGCAAATACTTCTTAAACAAATCCTCTGCGAAATCGTCGAATTTTTCGTATTCGGCACCCAGGCGGTAGGCGGCGGCGATGCCGGAGACGCAGGCCATTTCGTGCATATTCTGGGGGCTTGTTAGTGCGTGTGGCCGTGACTGGGAGGGGTGGGGAAGGGATAATGTAGCGAGATGAGGGGGGATGCTTACGACTAAAGTCCACGAGCCAGCGAAATGAGTGTGGTTCTTGCCATTGATGAACATCATGTTTGGGACGACACGAACGTAATGTTGCCATCGGTGTCCTAATTGATGCCACCACTTCTTCTCGATGACCTTGCTCTCGTCGATTTCGTCGATAGTCCACAAGTGTCTATTTGTCTTGTCTAGAAAGATGGACTGAAACACATGCTGCTCATGCGGTATAGGTGCTTTATCCACATCATGATCCATCCGGAACTGATGCTGATAATTAGTACAGTCGAACGCCATCTCAATCTTCATCGGATCTTCGGGGTACGAGTGCGTGTAATACATAGGCCTGAAGCCCGAGGGCTCACCACCGGGACCCGGGATCTCGTTCTTGGCGAAACGGATCTGGTCTGCTTGGTCTTTGGATTTGGGCTTTGCGCACAGATCGTCGGAGAAGTGCGTGGTGTGGTTTTTGGAGAAGTAGGCGGCGTCGGAGTGAGTGATGGTGACGTCGTCGAAGAAGCGGGCGCCGCCGAGAACGAATTTTTCTTTCCATGTCGCTGTTTTGCCAAGCAGCTTTTTCGCGTCGTCGGCTAAGATGGCTATGACGAGGTCGTCAAAGGTCTCGGTATCCGAAGCGGGCCCGGTATGCTCGCCTGCGCCAACGACTTGGGCGCTTTTGCGCTCAGGGTCGAAGGGGCGGGTTTGCAGGACTACGCCTTTGTTGCTACGGCCGAGAATGGCGGAGACGTCGGTGTTGAGGCGGATATCAACGCCCTTGGAGCGGAGATCATTTGCCCAGTCGCCGTAGAAGCGCTCAAGGTGGGGAAAGGTGACCATGAGGGGGAGATTGGGAAGAAGCGTTTCTGGGTCGTAGTCCCAAAGTTTCATGCTGGGGTCATCGAAGAGGCGTTCGAGGACCGCACAGGAGACGTTTGGGGTTTGATTGCCAGTGCCCAGGAAGAGGGCGATGAGGGGTATGACCATTTTCTCGCCGAATTCCTTGTTGAAAAAGAACATGCGTAGCATGATTTTAATCGGCACGATCCCAAGGATGGGCATGGTATATTTGATTATTTTCAGGACGCGGCCGAACTTCTTAATATCCCCAGAAAACTTATCGACCATGGGACTGGGGAAGACGTTTGTCCAAAAGCCATCCCGGCCCTTACCGAACGATACCTGGAGCTTGACATCTTGCTGGGAGTGGCCGTATTTCTTGAAGTAATTCAAGGTGTGTTTGAACGCGGCCGAGCCTCCTTGCACGCCATCGTTCATCCACGAGGTTCCGTACTTCTGCTTGTCCAAGGATATCGACGTCGCTTGACCACCACACACGGACATACGCTCGATGATTGTGACGTTGAATTTGTCTGGGTGCTCGGCGAGAGTAGCGGCGCAGGACTATTCTCTGTGAGCAATCTCAACTCCAATGTCTAGGGGGGGTTGAGATGTACCATTCCAGCTGCGCCGGCTCCAATGATGACCACGTTCTTCTTGCCATCTTTGAGGAGAGGGTTGGAAGACATTGTGGGATACTACCACGCTCCAATGCAGAGACGTGAAATGGATGAGAAAGGATTCACGGGGGGGACTTGATCACAGATTATATGTTATGTATAAAGTAACTATATGTAGTAGCCCCCAAGACGACATGCGGCATGGGCCTGCAGGCAGATGCTGAATCCGACATTGACGTGAAGACTTTCCTCCAAAGGAAGGAAGGCAGCCCAATGGCCAGAGTTTGAACCTGACTGGCCGGAAATGGCGAGTGGTGACGTTGGTTGTACTTCCAGAACAACGCTAGGATCTTACGCTAGATTAGCTCAGATCGGTATGTGCGTTAGCGCTGCCGCCTGGGGTGACGCGCCATCACGTGTCGACGTGTCGACGTGTCGGAAATCCTTCACATCGCTTACTAAGTTACCGGTAATCGAGTGTTGACCAACACATAGTCATGGACAACGGAAACCTTTGCCCAGATATCACTGATCCGTGTTCTTCATTCGTCCTACTACGTGACAAGGGCTGGTCGGTTCAACTGCCTGCCCATCAAATCTGTACAACGGTGTAGTCCGAACCCAGTCTTCATCATGGATACATCGAATGAGGACGAGGATTTGAAGAGAGCCATTGCGCTCTCCGTACAAGAACAGGAACCACAGCCTTCAGCTGACAAGGAAGTCATCGACGTCGGTTCTGAAGGCGGATTACCCAACGCTTCTGTTACCGTACCTTCTCCTCCAGTGCCGGTATCAACCTCTCATACCTTGTTGGGCCTTGACCGAGAAGCAATGGAGCATGAAAGGCTGGCTCGTAAACGCAAAGCCTCCATATCGCCTCCACCGTCTCGCAAAGCAATGAAGGAGTCCGATTCTTTTACACTTCTAAGTTACGCCCAAAATCTGCATGCCATGTATCTTGATGGTATTGTGAAGAAATCCTGGGTATTTGGTTTTGCGAGAAAGGATGATATCTCGATCGAAGAAGTCCTGCAGCGGGATCATTTGGAATTAGCAGTGCTAAGCTCCTTCCAGTGGGATATTGGTTGGGTACTCGCGAGGCTCCAAAAGACTACTACTACGCAACTCTACTTTGTAATGCAGGCCAAGGATGATGCCACAAAGCGACGATACACAAAGGAAACATCGAAAATTAGAAACCTACGTCTTTGCTTTCCTTCTATGGCAGGCCAGGTCAACTGCATGCACTCCAAACTTATGTTACTCAGCTATCCTAGCCATCTGAGGGTCGTTGTTCCAACGGCTAATCTGGTGGATCATGACTGGAGAGGAAACGGGTTGATAGAGAATACGGTGTTCTTGATCGACTTGCCCAGAAAACCCGATGGTCATCACACTGATACAACAGAGCTGACAGCGTTCGGAAAAGAATTGGTTTATTTCCTCCAGGCTATGGGGCTTGAAAACACCGTGGTTCAAAGTGTCCATAAGTTCGACTTTTCGAAAACCAAAGACATGGCCTTTGTCCACACAATTGGCGGTGTTCACATTGGAGATGAAGCCTGGGGCCGTACTGGTTATTGTGGGCTCGGCAGAGCAGTAAAACAACTGGGTCTGGATACGCACAAGTCTCTTAACATGGACTTTGTCACTTCCTCGATGGGATCGCTAAACATAGGCTTCTTGACGACACTGTATCTCGCTGCTCAGGGAGACGATGGCTTAACAGAATATACTTGGCGGTATTCGAAGAAGACCAAAGCGAAGACCAGCGACGCTGACAAGGAAGCCCAAGAGTTCAAAGACAGAGTGGAGACTGACGTCAGCAAAGATTTTCACATCTATTTTCCAACGCGCGATACAGTTGCGAGTTCCAGGGGAGGTGTGCGGGGTGGCGGCACAATTTGTTTCGAAGAAAAATGGTATGAATCACCAACGTTCCCGCAGCAGCTGCTTCGGGATTGCAAGAGTCATAGGACAGGCGTGTTGATGCATAACAAGGTTGGTAGATTTTTCTTTACTCGCAGTCTTGTCGGAGCTTTAGAAATCACGAGTCTTGCGCTTTTGTTCTCTATGATTCCAAAGTGTATCTCAATATGGCGACGATTTGGCAGCATACACTGATTTGGGTTCTCTGCAGATTGTTTTGGTTCGCCAGAAGGAAAAAGCCCCACAGGATCTTACATACAACTCCGGGTCCAGCGCTTGGGCGTACATAGGTTCTGCCAACTGTTCGGAGAGTGCATGGGGCAAGCTCATCAAAGACGGAGTATCGAAAGCACCGAAGCTGAACTGTCGTAATTGGGAATGCGGTGTCGTCATACCCATGCGCTCACTGCAACCAGGAAGCCACGGCGGATCAGACGCCCAGATCATCCAGCCTCTCCAGTCCACCGACCAGCAGCGTAGCCTACAGGAATTTGAAGGCCTGATTCCGGTACCAATGCAGTATCCCGGGGAGGAATATGGGACACGGCGCCCATGGTTCAATGCAGAGCTTTCACAGATTCTCTAGGGTTTACAAACGTAATGATGTATTACTCTAAGAAGCTATTGGGACCAGAAAGCAAACGATTGGAGATTGTTATGCAAAGGGTTTGTTTGTAGCCAGATTAGTCGTCAGCTGACGGGTAGAAAAGCCATCATCAGACATACCCGGCTTTGCCTTGAGTCTCCATCAAGCGTTGCTACTGCTGAAGAATTTTTCTTACTGACGGGATCGAAGGTATCACAGTGGACTGCCCTTCACTGCAAGTCGACAGCTGATGAAGGTGTCAATATAAGGTTTGACGCTAATACAATGGGGTAAGGTGTAAATGTACTTTAGCATGCTTACTAAGGCAATGGTGCTGAGGTAATTCTCAACCTTGGTTGAGGCAAACACTTTTCTTTACTTTATCTACCCTTTTTTTCGCTTTTTCCTTGCGTCTTCCGTTGTGAAAACACATCGTGTCCTCTGTTCAGATGGGCTGAATGAGTGTAAGGGAGAGATGTCCTGTCGCACCGCCTGAAAGCCGAAGACTTTGGTCAACGTCCTACGCTACAAGTGATTATCGGCTGTTTGCGCTTCTTATCTTGTAGAAATCTGTAAATTTGCTCTCTGCTTCATGAAATCGTCTTTTTCCTTTTGGCTGAAAGTTCTCCATTGCATAAACCCGGTAACTGTTTGCCTAATGTTACCATGCCACATGCAGTTACACCCAAAATTCTATTCGTCGACGCTTACGACTCTTTCTCCAACAACATCATATCCCTGCTGGAGACGCAATTACTTGCCGAAGTCACAATCATCAAGATTGATGAGAATATTACCGACTTTGCTGCTTTCTTAAAGCCGTTCAATGCCGTTGTTGCAGGGCCTGGTCCAGGCAATCCGAACAATTCTGACGATGTGGGTGTGTTCAGTGAGCTGTGGAAGCTGGAAGAAGACGATCTCTTGCCAATCCTAGGCATATGTCTCGGATTTCAAAGTCTTGTTCTCACATTTGGTGGGAAAGTCGAGGCTCTGCCAGAACCTCGCCATGGGATTCTAAGGAGAATACACAGTAATGGCATTTCGATCTTCGAGGGCACCGAAGACATTATCACGGTGCAGTACCATTCTCTTCATGCCTCACTGAAATCCCCTCAATATAGTACAAAAGAGACACCGTGCCACGAGGACCTTCACAGACCTATCAAAGCCTGCGGCGAACTTATTCCCCTTGCATGGGACAATGCCCGCGACAATCATTCTCCAGGAGAGGCCGGAAACCGGAATCCAGATTCAATTTTAATGGCTGTAAAACACAGGCACAAGCCTTTTTATGGTGTGCAGTTTCATCCGGAGTCGGTATGCTCGAACGAGAGCGCACGACATATTCTTCGTGCTTGGTGGAAAGAAGTACGCTGTTGGAGAAGAAACACAAACACAACTGAGACTATATCCCAAGAGCAATCGCTTTACGCTGCCAACGAAATAAAAAAGCTTCGATCCAGAGCCCAGAGCAATCCATTTACGAATCCTATGTTTGGACATGCCGGTCGCTGTGATAATCCGAAGGCAAAAGCTCCTTTGACGAAGAGCTTGAAACATTGCCATGAAAAAACAATCCCAAAGCAATCCCGACACAGAACTCCAGTCGCCGGAATTCCGGTCTCCCATAAGCGCTTCGAGGTGATAACAGAGACTATCGACCTAGATCAGATTACGGTACCTGCGATATGTGAGACCCTAAAGTTGATAGAAGGGGAGACCGTGGTTTTGGACTCTGAATTGCACCAAAGAGAGGATGTCGGGACTCATAGTATCATTGGTATCATATCACACGATTCCCTGAGGCTGGAATATTCTATGGGTAGTGGGGATGTCCACCATATCTGCGGAGGAAAATCTACGCTAATAGACCTCCGAAGTTACGATGGAAGTATCTTCTCCTACCTCAAGGACTTCATGAAAGACCGACAGGCACGGAACGGGCATACCGAGGCGCCTTTTTGGGGTGGCTTGATGGGCTATATAACATATGAGGCCTGTCGCGAGACAGTCGACATCCATCAAGACAGTGGTGATGGGTCTTCGGACTCGCTAGAAGCCAACAGACCTCATCTTTGCTTCGTCTTTGTCGAAAGGAGTATCGTGATAGATCACCAAAAACAAAAAATCTATATCCAAAGCATCAAACACAATGATCCGAGGTGGGTCGAAGAAACAACTTTGCTACTTAGCAGAACCATATCATTCACCAAGCAGTCGCACTTCTCTCTATCTCCGGTCCCCAAAATATCCTACCCAGACCCCAAAACATACAAATCCCAAATTCGCTCTTGCCAGACCTCCATACGCGCTGGGGACGCCTACGAGCTCTGCCTCACTACTCGCGCCACTATCACCCCGCAGACCCGCCTTCCCTCCTGGCCCCTCTACCTGCGTCTCCGATCCTTGAACCCGGCACCTTTCTCGGCTTACATCCGCCTCGGTGGCCTTACTCTTCTTTCAAGCTCTCCGGAACGTTTCCTGCGCTGGTCACGCCCTACTCACATTAGTAATATTAACGGTTATAATCGGGCGTTAAAGTCGACTTGCCAGTTCCGACCGATCAAAGGCACAGTCAAGCGCTTCCGACACCCTAGTGCTCCAGCCACCACACTGGCTGAAGCATCCGCCATGCTCTCCATGCCCAAAGAGCGCGCAGAGAACCTCATGATTGTCGATCTGATCCGTCATGATCTGCATGGCGTGGTTGGATCTGGGAACGTTAGAGTGAGCAAGCTAATGGCTGTGGAGGAATACGCCACGTTGTATCAGCTCGTCACAGTCATCGAAGGGGACTTGATTTCTACCGATCACGAGCCAGAACAGAGACAAGTCCAGGATTGCGAAGACCATCCAGCGGCGCCACGGCGGAGACAGAGCGTTTCAGGCATCGACGTGCTAGCGGCCAGCTTACCCCCAGGCAGCATGACCGGCGCACCGAAACGCCGTTCTTGCAAACTGCTCAAAGAGCTCGAAGGACGGGAAAGAGGCGTTTACTCTGGCATTGTCGGATATCTTGACGTCGGTGGTGGTGGAGACTTTAGCGTCGTGATCAGGAGTGCTGTGAGATGGGACGACGATGAAGGTGCCGAGAGGCCGGTTAGTGAGAAGCCTCAACGAGAAGGGAACAGCACTAGGAAAAAGCGAGATGAAAGGCCGGATACCTGGACGATTGGTGCCGGCGGTGCCGTCACCGCCCTAAGCGACGAGGAGGGCGAGTGGCAAGAGATGCTGGCGAAGCTGAAAAGTACGTTGGGGTTGTTTGAAGGGCTCGGGTCTAGGAACTAGGATTGCAGGAAGGATTTTCGTACGGGGTGGAAGGTCGAAATCACTGGGGATTTGATGTAATATCCGTTGATTTCTGGTAGGGACAGAGGGCGATGGGGCAAGCGCAAGGGCATTCATCATGCCCGGCTTGTAGTATCTAAGTCGAGGTAGTGGTTGGTTTCTTCAACGAAGGGGAAGGCATTTGGTAATGCAAATCGTAATGTTCGGCAATAGTGTTGATCATAAAAGGGATCTGGCAAATGATGTTTTTAGATCTATGGAAAGAAACACTAAGTTATAATAAGAGGGGGGGGAGTAGTAGACTTGCAGCTGTCGATAAATAGAGCTTTTTGAATGTGTATCTCATTCTTCGGGATCGAAGCAACGTTGCAAAAAAGACACGGCGGCGTGTATACCTTTATCGTACTGTACGTTCCAGGTTCGAGAGTACGATCAATGTTGGGTTCGGACTTGATTTGTTGCTATCAAACTCATTAAACATTCAACATCATTCAACATTTCACTGTCTAAACGCCACACACAGATCATTTAAACCTCCTACCCGTACCAATCCCAAACCCCATAAACCCCCCACACGCCCAAGGCCTCATATCGCCATAAGTCATTAAAAAAACACCCAACCCCCTTCCCTCCCTTACCGTCAAACTCCCACCCCCTACCTACCTCCCTACCCAACAAGAACCCCATCACCCCCTTCCGCCCCACAATCCCGCCAGATCTCATAGCTCAAAACCGTATGATCATAATAAACCATCATCAACCGATACCTCCTCGAACTCTCCACCGCCCTCCACTTCTCCCCCGCACCACCACCACCACCACCACCAACCTCCTCATCCGCGGGAGTCATCTCCCTTCCCTGGATCGGCCCAACCGCCATCCCCAACAGCGGCGACTCGGGCCTTTGGCCTTTCTCTTCCTGCGATTTCAGCGGGAGCAGCCAATCGACGCGAAAACCCACATGATCGTTCCTGCGGCGCAGCACGGTGGTGGTCAAGAGCGCGACGCGGCCGGTTTGGTTCCCTAGGGCGATGAGGCCGAGGTCGGGGATTTGCAGGAGCATGTTGATGCGGGAGAGCTGGTGCAGCCAGGTCAGGCTTGGGGGCGTGTCTTGGGCGAAGAGGTGTTTGCAGGCGAGGGATTCGGTGAGTGAGGGGGAGAGGGGGTGGAGGTTGTGGGAAAGGAAGATGTTGGATTCGAAGGCTTGGAAGAGGTGGAAGGGGAGTTTGGGGGGGTGTTGGTGGGGGTTCTGGTGGGAGTGCGCAGGGGGGCGGGGTGTGGAGTTTTGCGCTGGTACTGGGACGGCGTTGGGGGTGTTTGGGAGTTCGAAGAGGTAGATGGTTCCGGAGGGTTCGTTGAGGATGTTTAGGGGAACGTTGGGGTCTGTGTGTTTCGTCAGCGACAATCTGACGTAGTCTATTAAGATATTAGTAATGCATACTACCATGTGGAGAACCGAGCCCGTTCCCGATCAACATATCTCCATCTTCCGCGTTTTCCTCGTCATCGGAAATCGAAGCATCACTTCCTTCGTCCGAATCCTCGTCTGAGTCTCCAGACTCATTCATACCAGGCACTGCCGTGTACTTTGAATATGCCGGATGCCAGCGAGAAGAGTCAGGGACGTTTTGCAGGCTTGCAGAATTGTCGGCCTCGATCCCAAACCTTCCGGCATCACACCGGACCACATCATGTCCGAATGCCTCAAGCTTGCTCGTACCAAGTCTACAGAAGCTAGGATCCACACACGCAACACCCCAGCCGCGGCGCCCTATTGTTTTTAGTAGTCTCGACGGTGGAATACTTTCTTGGCATCACTCACAGCCAGGGAATGAGGAGTTACCGATCTTAAATCGCTCCGATGCCTTTATCAATATCGCCCCTTTCCATATATCCCATACATAGGTTGAGCCGCTGATGTCGGTACTTGCCAAGTAGCGCCCAGTTGGGTCGTCCTTGGTATTACAAAAGGCGATACTGGGAATGTTATGTGAGTGACCTTTTAGGACAATCTCTTGATTGCGCGACCGAAAATCTGGTGATCCCGTCGCTACTCGTTCCCAGTCGACACTTCCTGGGTCAGTGTCGAGGTCGTCTATGGAAACATCGGCAGGGGAATTGAGACCATCTGAGGATGATCTTTGGCCTATAGCAAACGCAAAAACTACAATTTGTTTTGTATTTGAGCTAATTGCAATAAGACGGGCAGCTTTATGTAATGCAAGACCCCAAGCGCTCATGCCAACATTTCTTTTAAAGAATGGTCGTACATGTTCGAAAAGCAGGAGCTCAATTTCTTGTTCTACCTCGATAGCGTTAAGGATATGCCGTGTAGAATAGGCCACTACATCGCCATCATCACATGTGGCAAGTAGAATCTCTTCCTCTCCTAAATCGCCGACGACAAGATGATTGACGGCGTGGGGATGCCCCGGATCAATATACCCTGCCAAACCGTGCTGGGTTGTTGGGAGTCTGAACTCGAGTTGTGGCTTGCTTGAGATTAGTTGAGTTGGGAACTGCGGCTGGTAGACTTGGATTGTGTCGGTATACGCAAGAAAGAGAAGATTGTGACATTGCGAGAGCGCAGTCAGGTTGTTACGGTATTGCGCAACCGGCGGAGGCTCCAAATCACCATTCTTGGGAAATCTCTTCTTGCCAGCTAGATGGGAGCAAGGCGCAATGCTAAGAGCTGCGAATCCTCTCCCCTTGTCGTCCATGATGTCGACAAGAGGCTGACTGGTTCCGAACGGTTCATTTCTTCCAAAGATGGAATTAGAGAAAGAAAGCAGTTCTATCGAATTGCTCGCCACGTGCTCGCTAGGGCTGTGTTCCGCATCTGATAAGATTACAGATAGCGTGCGATTAGGTATCTTATCGATACGAGTCGTCGCGCTACCGCAGTACAAGTAGGTACCTAGTCGTGGTACTGTAGACTGTAGTCAACGGCTTTCGTGGGGTATATGGCATGAGTGGCGAAGACCCGCCGTCATGTTACATTGCCCTTTTATTCCCACTATAATCCCCGCCCTTTGATCGAGTCGCATCTTCCTAGCGTCGTGGCGTCTTTGAGATCGATAGTATCTAGAAGCCTGTTGTCACCCATCGGAATGGCTAATGAACAAGGAAAGCGTGAAATAGTCATTATTGGTTGGCCATTCCCAATAATCACATTTACTAGTCTGCACTGTTACTGATACATATGGCGTTCAGGAGGCGGTATCATCGGCTGTACAACTGCGTATTTCCTTACGCGGCATCCATCTTATGACCCTTCGTTGCACAAAATCACCCTACTCGAGGCTTCGAAGATTGCAGGCGGGGCTTCGGGGAAAGCCGGGGGTCTTCTTGCGCTGTGGGCATATCCAAGCAATCTCGTACCGCTCAGCTATAGGCTGCACGCAGAGCTTGCAGCTCAGCATGGCGGAGGAGAAAGATGGGGATATCGTCGAATCCACTGCGGGCAATTATCTGCAAAAGGGCGTTCCTCAGGCCAAGCAAGCAGCAAGGACGATTCGAAACAAAATGGTGGTTCTGTGTCGCTCCAAAAGAGGGATGTGAAGGCGCTTGGGAAAGTGATTGCCGCAGGCTTACCGAATGACCTCAACTGGTTCGCGGCTGATAGCGTCAAGACTTATTACGAGATGGGGGATCCTGATACCACGGCGCAGGTTCACCCGTACCTTTTTACTACTTCCATGGCCGAACTATCGAAAGAAAAGGGTGCCGAAGTTATCCTTGGATCAGTAACGAACATTGATAAGTCTGAGGGCGTCGTCAAGTCAGTTACGTATGAAGACAAGGAAACAGCTCAATCTCACACCATACCGGCTACAGATGTGGTTATCTCAGCCGGGCCTTGGACTCAGAGAGTCTATCCACCAGCTCCAATATCAGCGCTTCGGGCCCACAGCGTCACTATCCGCCCTTCGAAACCAATATCTGCGTACGCGATTTTCACCGAGATTTCGCTGCCTCGCGAATTTGGACGGACTGATACCTTTGTCAAAGGGAAACGATTACACGAAAAGCAGGTTACGCCTGAGATCTATGCACGACCGAACAACGAGGCCTATGCATGTGGTGAAGGAGACACTCTTGTGCCTTTGCCCAAGACGACAGCGGACGTGGAGACGGACGACGCGAGATGCCAGGACATTATTGATTATGTCTCATCCGTATCTGATGAGCTTCGAGATGGCGAGGTTACTGTTAGGCAAGCTTGTTATCTGCCAAACGTTCATGCTGCTAGTGGTGGACCGCTAATCGGAGAGACTGGAGTGAAAGGTCTTCTAATAGCTGCGGGTCATACTTGCTGGGGAATCCAAAATGGTCCTGGGACTGGCAAACTTATATCCGAGTTCATATTCGACGGGAAAGCGAAGAGTGCGAATATCTCAAGCCTTGACCCGATGAGAATTCTGTCGCGTTGACAGTTGGGCATGAGAATCTATAGGATTACGTTGTATGGAGTATTTATAATTAGAGGAATGGCCATGTCAAGATGCGGAAGACTGTAGATTCAAACCTCCAGACCTTATCACTCGTCACTACGAGGAAATTCTCTATGAAGTCCATGGAGTTGTGCTACAACCGTGTCCGTACTTTGTCTGCCCTTGTTACTCTCTAGTCGCCGCGTCATGGCGCCACTCCAGGACCCCGCCACTACCCTGAAAGCAGCACACCAGCCACAGCAACCTATGAGGTCTGCAACCCCCACCAGCTGTGATAATCACAGAGTAGCCTGCAGTCAATACTTAGGGAATTGTGGGCGCCTATTCCGTACATCGACTCGAATTCGTTCAAAGCCCTAGCATAGCCCGTGTTCAAGCTTTCCCTGAGCTTAGAAAGCGGCAGGTGACGTGACAGCCATGAGTTCACCAGCCGCGCAACATACACCACCAGCGTCGCCCTCAACTTCTCTCTATGATCTCAGCGACGACGAAGAGGGCGAGTACAATACAATCATGCATAGCTTCTCTGGGCAAGGCGTGAAGCTGCTCTTCTCAAAGAGCAAAGTAGGCTCATGCGGTCAAGATTCCTCTTTGTCATAGCTAATGGATATCACAGGTATACGTACATCCTACCCCATCCTCCAAAGACAACATACCCGGCTTCGTTGCTCTAGTTCAACAAAAGTCTCCGGCTACAGAACCCCAAGCGCGGCGCACCTCTTCTGCCTCTTCCCGGAGCGTCAAGGCCACCTCTTACCTTCTAGCTTGGCTACCAGAATCGTCCTTGGGGGAAGCGTATGAATCATATGTCAAAGTCGATCTCTCGGAAGCATCCTCCCCAGCAAAGCAAAACCCCCTCGTACCTCAACCACCTACATCCACCACTCATAGCGGGGCTATAGGCACCTATGCTTTCGCAGTTCCCATAAGCGAGATATATTCCTTGCTGATCAGACCACCTAGCTTGGGCTGGTGGTTCGGAAGTGTGGTAATTAATACCAGAGGGGGGAGCAGCTTTCCAGCTTTGTTCTTCCATGATGATGAATGTCAATCCACCATCTTACAGAAAAAGAAACTCGTAAGGGAGAACTTTGATCCGTTTAGCGAAGATGGGGGCACATTCTGGGGCGGCGATGAAGTTCTGCGATGGCTGAAGAGATACGTGGTCGTGGAAAGGTCTGGTGCCGATCCGTCAGTATATCTAATTGAGCCGAGTGCGGAGGACAAGTTAGGGTTTGGTGGAAAACCTGAGTCAGCAAGTGGCCCAAACTCGCCGACTGGAAGAGCGGCAGGTCAAATTGGCATCGCTAGCGGTAGCACGGCTTCGCAGGGAGGGCGAGACGCTGGAATGGATCCGCTCACAAAGGCATTAAAGCAAGCTAGATGGAGCTTCTTGGAGAAGATGAGCCAAGTGACGAATTTCACCAGGAGAACCGCTCAGGATATTGTGGAAAACCCAAAGATTCCACCTCAGGTCAGGCGTTTGATGAAGAATCCCGAAGTCCAGACATTGCAAGATGAGTTCGACAGCGCTAGAGTCTACCTTGCTCGGTGGGCAATGAGCATGGCAGAGCAGAGCGAAAAGGACCGGAGTCAACGAATTTTCACGGCGCAGGATGTCTTGGAAATGGAGGACAGCGATGTGGGCGAATTCGAGATCCTTGACATGGAAGCGGGGAATATGTCGTTGAAGGACAAGAGAAAACCCGTGGCGCTGAAAGAATGGAATAGCTTTTTTGATCCTAAGACGGGTCGGTTACAGGTTACGACTGAGGAAGTGAAAGAACGAATATTCCTTGGTGGTCTGAACCCAACTGATGGTGTCAGGAAAGAAGCTTGGCTTTTCTTGTTAGGGATGTACCCTTGGGCTAGCACATCTGATGAGAGAAAAGCGATCATCAATAGCAAACGAGACGAATTCATTCGATTAAAAGGTGCCTGGTGGGAGCGAATGGTCGATGGAAGCGGGACCGCAGAAGAAAATGAATGGTGGAAAGATCAAAAGGCTAGGATAGGTAGGCTGCGCTCTTTCTGGCTAAATTACCTTGATTGCAGAAGGCTGACACATCCCATTGCTTGGGATCCAACATGTAGAAAAGGATGTTCACCGAACCGATCGTCATATACCCCTGTTCGAGGGTGAAGATATACCGCATCCCGACCCTGACTCTCCATTTGCAGATGTTGGAACCAATGTCCACTTGGAACAGATGAAAGATATGCTTCTGACGTATAATGAGTACAACCGAGAGTTGGGCTACGTCCAGGGAATGAGTGATCTCCTGGCTCCTATCTATGCTGTCATGCAAGATGATGCTGTGGCCTTTTGGGGCTTCGCTGGCTTCATGGAACGAATGGTCTGCTGTACCCTATATCTACACCCGATATTCAAGTACTAAGACCACAATAGGAGCGCAACTTCCTCCGCGACCAATCCGGCATGCGCGCCCAACTTCTCACGCTCGACCACCTCGTCCAACTCATGGACCCCACCCTCTACCTCCACCTCCAATCCGCCGACTCCACCAACTTTTTTTTCTTCTTCCGCATGCTGCTCGTCTGGTACAAGCGCGAATTTCAATGGCCCGACGTCCTCCGCCTCTGGGAGTCTCTCTGGACGGATTTCCTAAGTAGCCAATTCCACCTATTCATTGCGCTGGCGATCCTGGAAAAGCATCGGGATGTGATAATGGAGCATCTGAAGCATTTCGATGAGGTGTTGAAGTATGTGAATGAATTATCGAATACAATCGATCTGCCGTCCACCCTGCTTCGCGCGCAAGCGCTCTTCCGCCGCTTTCAGCGCACCGTCGAGGCTATAGATAAGAAATATAGTTTCCCGGCTCCCACTGTCCGGCAGCGCAAACCCGCTGACATCGAACGACCAGCCAGCAAAGGCAAGAGTGCGGCAACGGGTGCCGATACGGCTGGTAGTAGCAGTGGAAGCGTCGGCAATGCGGTGGCGCAAGGGATCGGAGCAGAGAAGGAAAAAGTTATAAGTCCCGAATTAAGAGCGTTATTAAAGAAAGAGGTCGAGGTACTGGATAAGCAGGAGATCAAGAATCATGGTGGCGGAATTAGCTAAGTGAATGCCGAGAATAATGTCCAAGTTTATTGAAGTCATGAGCGCTGGAAGAAGCGATGGAGGGCGTCCAGGGTAGTATGATCGATGTCGGGAATGTATTTGTAGGATTGTATACCCAGTAGGGAATGAATCGGGAGGTTTTCATATGTTGAATGTGGAGGCGAGTGAGACACAACAGATGTTGCAATTCCAAGACAAGGTAGGTCGTGATGTTTAGTTTTTAACGTGGCGGCTTCCTTGCTACCTTAGGTATTCTACGCCTTTTTTCAACTACCTCTCTTATACAGTACCCTCTAACATCCTTCCCTCCCCTCCACCTCCCCAATCATCCCAATCCCCACTCCACTCCACTCCACTCCAACCCCTCCTTTCCCGAAAAACCCTCATTACCCACCCTCCACTCACCACCCTCCACTCACCACCCCCCATCGACCAATCCTCTTACTTAGCGAGTACATTCTCCATCTTGCTACTGTATGCCGAGGGGGTGTTTTGCGAGAGTGGTAGCGGAGATGTCTAGGGATGCTTGTTTTTAATTCGGGATGAATGGCGATGGGATTCAGAAGTTGTGGGGGGCTTCGAAAGCATTCTTCTTTATGGGGGAAAAGGGGGGGGGGGGGGGGTTTGTTTTTGTTTATGTTTCAAGGGTGGGTGGGTACTCGCTAAACAACTACGGTGTCATGATTGTGGTGGTGAGAGGGGCAACAAGGGTTGATGGACAGTCAAAGCACACAGATCAGGATCTTGTGGAAGTCTATGCTTCGATTTCTTCATCACTATCACACTGAGTTGTTTTCAAGACCGTGCCGTGCCCCGCTTTAGCCGCAAGTACAACTAATGGGGCAAACCCCTCAACAACCACGTCCTGGCATCTCATACTTGGCAACCAACGGTTCCACATCCCTCCCGTCGCCATCATCAATAGGAAAAGGCCTTTCGACGTTGAACCCAATATAATCGCTCATCCGATCCATATACGCACTAGCTTCGGGCTAATAGTAAGGCAGCTCCCTCCTCTGATACTTCCCCGGCAGATCCTCATCCAGATAAAACGTGCGCACGTCTTCGACAAACAGGGTCTGCGGCCCATTAGGCCCGTTGCGGCCCAGGACACCCACAAGATTGGCATACTGCACCAGTGAGCAGATGGCATCGCGGTTTGCCGAAGCGGAATTTGGGGTTTTCGAGTTTGGATTGGTTGTGGCGGAGGTGGTGGTGCTCGGCGAGGTCGTCGAGGGTGAGGGTGGCGCCGTCTTTGAAGAAGCTGAGGAAGGAGTCGAAGAGCGTCATGTTCATGTTGACGTTTTCGCCGCCGTCGCGGTCGTTGCGGGTGGGGGCCGCGGGACAGTTGATTATGTGCTGGACTTTGTCGTCCTGGGAAAGGTTTAGCAGGTGTCTTTATGGTCTGGTGGTAGGCCAGGGCATACGTACATTGAATTGGTCGAGGTCGACGTGAGTAGGACGGCCGTGCACAGCAAAGGTGGGCCATACGACAGTGACAATCTATCGAGTAAGTACTATCGGGTGGGCTGCGCTATGTTTGCTCAAAAGGCTTACATTATCAATCCCAAAGTTGAAGACTTCTGTAAAAGCTTGGACAAGTTCAGCCATAGTGACATTCTTGCCCGACCGATTGAGATATCCTCTATTCGCCAGCATGTTCAGGCCTGGACACGAGGATCGCCTATATTCTCCATTCTGAGAGCCGTTCACATAGTGTTCATAGTAATTGACCGTCTCGTTGATGGAGAAAGGCTTTTTGCCCGGGACAGGATGCTGGGGCGTTGGAGTGAAGGGGTCACAGCTCACGGCTTGAGGGCTAGCCAGGATTTCTTGGCCAAGCGATGCATAGCCGAGCGTGAGGTCTAAAATGCTGAAGAATAGGAGGAGGAGATACGTGAGCAACTTTGAGACTTGAAAGTTCTGCATTTTGCGCTGTAAACGAACTGTACTAGGGATGACCGTCTCAATTCCCATTTAGGATCACCTTAATAAGAGCCGTGAACGATCAGGCAGTCCAATGTCGACGTGCACTTCGAAGACTGGAACTCTGTGCTTTAGTAATCCCCCTTTTAGGACATTAGATTCACACTGCTTGTTCCTCCTTCGTCTTGCATTTTACCCGCCTATACTATACACGTTGTTGCACTAGAAGCGCATCTCCGGTTCATCTCGTCAGTCTCGACGTTTCCAGACCTGCTCATGCATGCACAAGCAAGATGGCTTTACTGAACCTGGGTTACCTTAGTGATCTGCTCTCGATCAATTTTCTGGAGTTATTGTCCAGATAGGGTCCTTGAAGATTGGAATATTCGAATAGGTACTTGTGCAATTCCACCTTACTTTTCTCAAGAGAGGTCGAGACTAATCGCTCACTTGAATGTATTAAAATGAGATTTGAGGTTACTCGCAACAGAATACCAAGGCTGTCAATGTTTGAGTCACCTAAAACCACGCTCTTTACGCAGACAGGTTGTCTACATATCCAGGCAATGGGAGAGATATATGGCGCATGAGGTGGACAAGTTGATGACCGACGGTTCTGTTCTCCTAAAACGAATTGTCCAGACTCCCATAACTCCAGAGCGGCATCGGTTCAGGTCAGCTGCTACCTTACAGTCTTCAAGAAACTTATACTAGTAGGACAGACGGACCATCAAGCGTATCCTTATTCGACGAGGCTTAAAGATCCCATCACGCATGACGCATATCGGTCCTGCTTGGGCCACATCAAGACCTGGAGATGCGTTTCGTGTGCGTCTCGTCGAGATCGACTATTTTCAGCAGTGCACAAGCAGGCTCCCCGCAACAACGCAGACTATGCAGTCAGGATACGCAAATTCCGATCCAATCCGACCAACGACAATCGCAGACAGCTGAAGATTGAACCGGATGGACATGTTCAGCCGTGGGATTAGCCTGCGTCTTGCAGGGTTTTCAGAGTCTGGCAAAAAGCTGAAGCTGTACGCCATGTACCTGATCAGTGAACTAATGATACATAGCTCTCGCGTAGTCACACCTTGTTCGGTCTGGTTCGAGTTCAGCTGATGATGGAGGTGCAGGCAGTAGTGAGTGTATCGAAACGTAGGAAAGTCAAAATCAACTCGACTAAGTGCTAGACAGCAAATACCAATCGGGCTAAGCGCGGAATGTGATCATACCGGGCAGGACACGCTATTGCAAAAGTACCGTAACGTACCTTATTCCGTACGGTCGTACCTTACCTACTTCCTACTCGACGCTACCTTAATGTACTCTAGTAGTTCCTCGACAACGACAAGGCATGAAAGGCACTGGATACCTTGCCCACTACGGAGTACATCAAAACGCTCTACCAAAACCACTAACTGCTTGAGAGACTCTAGACCTTGGTTACGCGGTTTATAGTCCTTGCATGCCTTCATCCGCTTCTGAACACTGGGATGCAGAGTCGCATGGCTTGGAACATCACGCGTACCACCCATGTTGGTGGGAAGGAAGACCAACTGCCATTGACCTTTGACGAGTTCCAATCGCTTGAAGAAAGGTAGATATTCTAGAAGAGACAGAGGTGGATCCGTTATCACTCGATGGCCATGTACTGGGAATAATTCCGTAGACTGCGGGTTGCTTACCCATGATGTTCCAGAAAATGACATTGTGCCATGAGCACCCGCCTCCAAATTTTAATGGATCGTGTATTGGAGCCGTATAGGCTTGTTCTTCCTTGCCGCGAAAGTTTTTCAAAAGAACGTCGACGTTCTCGTTGAAAGCAATTTTGGAAGCACCATCATTGGACTTGATGTGCTCAAGTTCTGTGATCATCCATGCGAGTGGTATGTCAGAGAGCTGTACAGGGTCATTGGCCTCATCGTTTTCGATGCTGTCACCTGGTATTTGCCAGCCGCCTCCAACATCACCATGGTTCCCTGCGAAAAAGACCTCTTTGATGTCTCCCACATCACTGTGATGATCGACCTTGTCCTGGACAAGAAGCGCTGGCTTGAACTTCATGCGTCGCTCATCGATGGAAACAGCGTGTCGGATATGATCTGCTGTTCCGAGAACGGTAGGCAGATAGGAGCGCCTCGTGAATGGGGCATCGAAATATCCAACAGAATTGACAGTATCAAACAACCCTAGAAAATGTACTTTTGCGTTGACCCTGCAGAACGTTTTCTTGAACTTCACCATGAATTTCTGATGGGCTTCTGCTGTCTTATACGCACCAACGCCATTTTCATAGTCCTGATAGGATTTGTACGCAAAAGGCACCATCTCTTCGTTACCTTTGGAAAGCACTCCGATGGTGCTGATCATCCGTGCTAGGAAACGAGCGGTGAAGGCGCCACGCGAAAATCCGAAAACAAAGATCTTGTCGTCTTCATCATAATACCGCATTACGAAACGATATCCAGCAATTACGTGCTGATCGAAAGTGGTCCCGATGCCTTGATCGAGCGTCTGTGACCACCACTGTGCGAAGCTCCCCCAGATTCCGGTGTTGATTGAATCTCCACTGCCCGTCGAATAGGTACCAATTCCAGCTATATTAAGGACGACTTATCAGCTATAAGCTTACAAAGGCTACTTAGCAAAGGCTAGTTTACGTTGGTAGTAATGAAATTGATCTGGGTCCCCACGATCCAATTTCTGATATAGCTTCACGATGTTGGTATCTGAAGTGTCACCGGAGTAATGGTTGCCGGTTCCATCGAAGCAGATCAAGTACGTGCCGGGCACGTTGGGGCAGAAGAGGTGGTTGTCGGATGATTGGGTGAGGTTTCAGCCGTTTCCTGGAAGTAAGTTTGTTCTTCCTTTTTGTGTGCTTGAGTACTCTTGCTGATTTGGCTTGTAGCGTGGAAGGTGCATTTTGACGAGTTGTAGAAAGCCAGGATTTTGGCAGTTGTGTCGAAGGCATTATTTGGAAGGGGTTTTCGATAGCAAGGACCTGGCTGTGCTCGCTGTCATTACAAAGCTCATACATCAAGCAATCATATCGAAAATCGTCAAATCCAAAATTTCTGTATTGCCCATCCCAGGATCTGGGATGGTGTATCGATCTCCAACTCCAAGTCTCGGATCACTACATACTTGCGAAATCCCTCGAGCATGGAACATGAAGAAGACTTAACATCATTCGAGTATCCAAAAACATGAAGACACCGTTGTTGCGAGCTTTTCAAATTACGGTGCAGTTAAGCTCGGTTAAAGTGAGATGGGCTTGAGGAACGAGCCGTAGGTCTGGAAGACAGTATGAAACCTTGAATTTCTTGGATAGCTTGCTGCTCGCACCCACCCACCACACGCAAGTCTTTGATTAAGCTCCAAGTCAACACTCTAGATAACCTTCTCAAATAGCCATTTCAAAGGGGGGCATCACAAATCACGAAGCAAGCCGAGGGTTTTTTTTCCCGCGTATCTCAGCCTTTTGGCGGCAATTGTGCGGGTTTATGAATTTACTGTAGGACATGACATCTCCTGCTGATGGCCCCCACAAAAAAGAGGGTTGGAGATTTTGAGGTATGGCGTGTTGGGTGAGCTTTTGTAGTCGTAAAACATTGTTGGAACACGAGGTCATATGGGGGCATATTGATATTTTTGTTGTTATTTCCAACAAACATGGTTGACTCGGAGGTTGGTTTTGCTTTAGTGAGCTGTGTTTCCTGCGCTCCTCTCGAAGGGACTAGCCAACTCGGTGGAAAAGCATCAGACATGCAACCCCTTGATTTCATTACCGCCCTCCCACATCCCCTCCACAGCCTCAGTATACCTCACCGCGTCCCTCAAAAAATGCGCACAATGCTCACTATCCTCAAACACCACTTCCCGAACCCCCCACCCCTTCCTCCTACTCTTCTCAGCATGCGCCCTCACATCTTTCCACTCACACATGCGATCCGCCTTTGAATAAATCAAACACACCTTCCTCTCCCCCGCCTCCCCGATTCCTCGAATCACATCCGGGTCCAGCAGCGTGCGCCGGCCCAGAGTCGCCGGGTTCTCGTTCCCGCACGCGATCCACGTGAACAGGGCGATGAGGAAAAGATGCACGAACGTGGGGCCTAGGAGGCGGGAGAGCAGGGATGGAGGGAGGGAGAGGAGTATTGCGTCATAGGATTTGCCGTAGGTGCCGTTTGAGGGACCGCTGTCAAGGATCAGGCCTGTGAGCGGGAGGGGCGAGCCGAGGCGGGAGCGGAGGGTGAGGAGGAGTTGGGTGGCGGTGTTTCCGCCGCCGTTGGAGAAGACGTGGATGATGATTCTGGGGGACGAAGCTGTGGAAGAGGTGTTTTGCTGTATGAAGATGTTGGGTCCAGCGTTGGCCATGTGGCTGTTTGGGTGTGCCTTCTCGCAGGGGAGAGAACATTCTCTGCATTCGGCTAGGACGTCCAGGATGACGGAGACTGCAGGGTTGATGGCACTTCGCTGGCGTGCATAGGTGCTCATAAGCATGGGGATTGTGGATTCAATGAGTAGAACACGGACTCCCGGCGCGATCCGTTGGTGGAGAGAAATGTACTTGCGAATGTTTTTGCGTGCGGCACCGAGCCAAGTGCAGAGGACGATGAGCTGCCCCTTGATGGGGTTCGGCGGGGTGTAGAGCGACGTTTGAGGGCCTATGAGTACGAAGTCTGCTAAGAAAGACGACATTGCGGATGATTTAACGAATTCTAGATGATTTAATGCTGGACGTTTATAAGAAAATTGAGGAGGATAGGAATAATATAAGATTCGACATTGTGAGAGACACAGACATATAGATGTATAGAAACGACCAGAGAAGCATTGAGCTTGAACGTTGGGTTACGGTCGTATAGGGAGAGGACATCAGGAATATGTTGAGGTGTTAAGATTAGCGGCAAATTGGAGGTCAGCAATCTGGCCCACTCCAATCCCAACATGTTGGTTCTTCGACGAGACTCCCACAAGTTACCGAGGCTGTCCTCACTCGGCGTAGGGAGTGAGGCCAATCCGCAATTATCATCTATTGCTGCTGCCTGGTCGACTGATTATATCGTGCTTGTTATGCAGTCGGTGACCGAAAGATAGCTCCACCAAAGTGAAGTATATTTTCTCTTTGTTCCAACAAGACAAGCTTTAAATTGCAATTTTCTTCCTTCCTGAATTTCTCAAGAAACTTGGTCGGTGCCTTGCACCTTTTTATCTTAATCGTCGAACTTAATATGACATTTTAGTCCAAAGTGCTTGCTAGCACCGAGACCCGTAGGTGTAAGCATCTACTGATCGTCCTTTTGCATATATTTCCTGAATAGCTTTTTACCGGCTTGCAGATGGATTCGACCCGTAGGCTTTAGAGAAACCACATCGGTCCTTTAACATCGCTGGGGGTACCACAAGCATCAAAATGGTAGTGACAGAACGATAAATGGCTTGGTGTTTAGCACAGTTTACACAAAGTCAACTAGCAATACTCCTCCAAAGCTTGAAGCCAGCAAGCCGAGTCATACTTTGTGACCTAAGACCGGCAGAAGTGCCGAGGCGACTCGAGCATCTACCATTAAGTTGGAGCCAGTCCATTAGCCTCTCCGTTGGGCAGCAGTGTAAAATTGCTTAACCGGCGTGGTAGAATTTCTACGACTCGGGACCGCCAGCCCCGCATTGCCGTTTGTTAAACCCTCACTTGGAGCTCGGATCATGTCTATAGGAAGATTTGGATTATCAAAACCTGGCATGATTTCAGTCGGGGCCATAGGTAGCTGTGGTAGTGTGTACGGGCTGTTTCTATTGGACGAACGACCGCTTAGGGCTGGCGCTCTAGGTCGCTCCGGGGGCGTATGTTCGTATGCACTGTTTCTGTTGGACGATCTTCCGGTTGGGGTTATGGGTCGCTCCAGAGGTGCATAAGTAATATTTCTGTCCGAAGATCCATCTTTTGCTCCAGATGATATATCTATAGATCTCCGTCGATCAGTCATGCTGTTCGGTCGTTCCCTCGAAGTTGCAGGTCTCTCTGTAGAAGCATGTCTGTGCAGAGATCTTTCGACGGAGGACGAAGGTCGCCCTGAAGATATGGCACCATTCGTGCGCCGTAAGCCAGCATATGGCGCCATAAGTTTTCCAGTCGCTGCCGGCTCAATGTCCATGCTTCGGGGCCGCCCATCCCTAGATGCAGTTTTCTCTATACTCGGATGTCCACCACTCATGCCTGAATGCCTTCCGTTCAGATATCCATCAGCCTCGATAGGTACATGTACGCTGTTTCCGTTTGACGACCTTTCACCAAGGCCTGGAGGTACTTCAATAGCGGACACGTTGACCTGCGTACCGTTCGCTGTTGCCTTTGCGTCTGGGTCGGCGTTTACTTGCTTCGAAGGAGGTGTCTGCACCCCGGGGGTCTGAGCTGGTTTCGCTCCATCGGGCCCAGTGAAATTGTGATAAGTGTCCGGAAAGTTATCCTCGTTGTTTTGTCTGACAGCCTCGTACAGGCGCCAGATGATGGCTATTTCATGATCCAGGTCTAATTTGCAATCCAAACGGCTAAAATCACGTTCTCGTTCCTCAACGTACTCTCTAACTTTGCGCAACTCACTCTGGTATTGTCGTAGGCGGTTGGGCAAACCTTGGCCTTTCAAGTAAGTAAGGATGCCTGCAATGACGGTGTTGACCGCCCCCAGCACCGTGACGGCAATATGAGGGCCCTTAGCGGCACCAATCGCGGTCAACGCGGCGGCTACTACGATTTGCAACAGGAAGCAGGTATTGAACGTGGCAGCGCAGGCATAGTACTGGAGCCTGGCTTTCGACTCTGCTTGGCATGTGCGTTGGTAAATGCCTTTATTCGGGGCTGGTCTCTTTGACTTTCCAATTCCAAGGGCAGGCGTCGGATTGATACCAACAATTTCTCGGAAGACGGTCAGCTGGGTGTTTAGGCGCGGTCTCTGTAGCGTCTGTTGCGGCTTGTCGTCCGCTAGGGCTTCTCCATTCATTTCAATGTCTGGTACTGTAATCATAGCGCTGGATATTCTGTTTTCCTGGGAGAGATGAAATGGGGTCGACGACGTCGGCAGTTCGCAATTTGGATAATGGCAGACCTACGGTATAACCTACTGTTGCCAGCGTGTCGCCGTGACGGCATGGCGAATCCTACGGCGTCAGCTTTTTCAGCTCGCCCAGCCTCATGATTAGTTTTGTGTTACAGTGTCATAAACTTCGGCGCACCAGCCTTGTCTGTTTCATAAGGAGATCATTAATATTATGAAGCGGCTAAGCGAGGAGGCATTTATACTCGAGCTTCTATTGGTCATTTCCTGTCTTGGACTTGATCTCAGCCCTAAGATAGAAATGGCGTCCAACGACATTCCAAAGACCGGGTGAGCGATAATTGAAGAGAGAAGTCCCCCTAGTCGTGGTAGTGAACCTGAGTAGGGAAGACGAATGTAAATTGGGTGTTGAGGTGACAGATTTCGAGAAGAGATAGCGATTCAGAGTGCTTACCTATTAGTTGCTACTGTACAGCACCTTGAAGAGATGCGTTTCGAGACACTTTCGTCACATGTCCCAGTGGCGTATATTCGATACATCGATTATGCATGCAATAAGCTGTTTTCACCACCCTCCTCTCCCTCAGGAGGGACCGCTTCGCTACACAAATTCGCAGCACATAGTCCAGCAGTAGCAATTGCGAAAAACAGCCCACAGACCAGATAAGGCAAGCCAAGTGCCGTTGCCTTTACCTAGCCCGGCATTGAACAAGCCTGCCGTCAAAGGCCCCGAGGTAGACATGCCAGCCGTCTCAAGAACCAACATCACAACGTACATGGGAGCAACTTCGTTGTGCTGTACGAAAGGTGTCAAGAGCAGGCGCACCATTAGTAGACCACCTGGTCCGCAATTCATCACGAGGAGTCCTAACGTCATTGTCCACAATTTCGGCGCTAAACCTACAAGTATAAGCCCCAGAGAAATAATAGCAAAAAGAATCCTTGGGAGTAAGATGTCTTGCGAGAGGAGGGTATATCCCCGCTGCCGAACGAGCCACGTAGAAATTGCGGGAATTATGACCAGAATTACTAGCATGTTCGCAGCCGCTTCGAAAGACCAGAAGTACGATGCCAGAGCAAGAGTGATCGAGTAACGTTTCGAGATGCATCGAAGGAGGATTGGATCGCTAAGCGCATTGATATTCATGTATATAAGATATAGTGAGTGATAGTAGGAATGGGATGCGCCAGTCTTGGACGAGGAAGTTGGATTTGGATACAGTTGAGTAGCAAATTGCCTTGAGCCGATGCAGAAGAGATCCTTTGCAAAAGGTGGGAGAAGCTTGACTTGGTTGCTCCTGATCTCCGGCATTGGTGATTATCGGATCATGACTGCCCATAGCCGCGGTCAGATGTCGAACCACCGAATCCGGACTGGCCAAAGTCTTCGGTAGCACTAACGCGAGTACCACAGGAACAACATGAAGGGCTAATGAGATGTTCATCCGAATCCAAGGATCCATCTCAAGCAGTACAGCGCTTATCGGAGGGCTGATCAAGTAAGACACATACGCAGCCGCAGTAAGCCGGAAGAAAAGGACGGCTCTGTCGTAAGTAGTAAGACAAAGTGAGGACGAGGACACTAAACAGAATAGGGCAAAGCTCTTAACACAAAATAGCCGTCTCCAAAGATGCCAGCAAGCGCTTCGAATAAGATCAGGTTCATTGGGAATACATTAGGAGAGCGACCCGTTATACGAACTTCAATACGCTCATAACACTTCTCAAAACTGGAAACCAAGACTAAGAACATACAAACAGCGTAAACCCAACTATCTCGAAATGATAGTGAAAATACGTCTATAACTATAAGCTATTTCCTCCCGTATCTCTCTGCTAGAAGTCCAACTGGTATTGAAAGGTTGATTCAACTAATATACCTGCAAAATGCGCGTGTGGTAATAGAGATGGAGAGTCCAACCTGGAAGTTGATCGAACATTGCCAACTACCCTTCAACGACGCAACTTGCGATTGCACGGAATCAATTTTGGAGTATTGTTCGTCTACCCATCCACTTTCTCCGATCAATTTAGGTCATGGTCTTCGTATCATTTAGTGCAGTATATTGCTTCATAGAGACGTGTTTGTGGGGCGGAAGCAAGATTGATGGAGACGTCTGTGAAAATGACCAATGCCACGGCCAAAACAAGTATCCAATCATGGGAGGAACTTGGATGAGCCAGAGCTTGCTCGACAGGCTTGAGTAAGGGGTATCGCTCATTGCCGTCGCGGTCTGGATCTTGAACTCGCGCCATGCTTTTCATGAGGGTTGAAAGGGATATATGTGTAGGGATCGCACGTTGAGACCGCAATCATCTATCTCTAGGTTCTAGTTAAACGACACATGCTTTCCCAGGCAGTCCCCCATGGTTGGGTGATTGGGTTGAGATAATGCGTAAGCGCATTGGTTAGAGCACCGGGTAATAATTCTACAACAGCTACTCGTACGAGTAGACGGTAAGATGTTGATCGTGAATTCTAGCATCGTTGCAGAATTTACGCCGCTGATAGAAAGATATGTACAACTTTTGATCTCTCAAACCATCATCTTGATTTGGAGGTTGCTGTTAGCATTACAATGGAAGCAATCATGTCTTCGTTGGGGGAAATATACTACTAAAACTTATCGCATGGATTAGATATAGCCTTCTTATCACGTCCAAGTTCTTTCTCAGTGCCCGGTCTATAATCCTTTTTGGCAAATATGCAACATTGGTACATAGTTACATACATCCTCAAGAAGGTCAGCAATATCTACCTACGTATTGCTGCACAAAAATTCGTCTGTACTTATTCTCTCTTCACCGGGAGATCAAACACGCCATATCCCTCTCATGCGGCTAATTTTGTCAATTTCATCTCTCCGCCTCTTGTACTCGTACTATTGTCCTCCATATGCTATTGTCTATCTCGCGCACCCCTCTCTTGGCATTTTTAATTACATGCTTTCTCTATTTGAATTTTTAAACAGTCCTGTTTTGGCCAGTCACAATATCCCTTACAGGATATGATCAAATGAACTCGTACCGCAACATTCAAGATGATTGGGGCACCTGAGTGATTTTGTCCTCTGTCGCAATACCTTGGAAACTCTGCAGTGTTCATCATAGAGGCAGATCGCTCAGTAGGGAACCGATGACCTTTCTATCTCGCCAAAATGGGAACAAAGACTAAAAGGCTAGAGGTTGCTCGCTACAGCACGAGGAGGCTGCTATTTTGGAGTGTTTATAGGGGACGTTCTCACAAGACTTCTCGCGTCAGATTTCTAGGTTTCGTATGCAACCAGTCAACGAAGATGTATATGTACAGAGAAGAGGCTTCTGCTATTTACTGATGACTCATCTCAAGCCTTGGCCTCCTTTGACATTAAATCTCCTCATCGTTTAGAGTTCCAGAACTCCCGCCGAAGCAGTGATATGAAATTAAAGTCAGTAAACGCTTAATGACTTGGGAGCGGAGGCCCTAGATCCGTTTTCTTCTCTCTCCCGCCTTTCTATCTCGTCTCTCGTCCCTCTCCTTAAACGCTCTTTCATGGCTGCTTTCCTTAATCTTTGTTCTTCCTCCTCACTAACCAAGCGGTTATAAGCAACTCCGTGCCCAGTGTAGCGCTCGTGGCATTCCTGCTGTTGTCGTTGGCGTAGGGGTTGATCTCTGGTGGGTGAGATAGAACGATAGGGTGAGGACGCGGCGTCCGAATCGGTTTCTGAATGCAAAGATTCTTTGGTGGCGAAGAGAGGTGCCTGAGAGGATGGGCGGTAAGATGAGTCGGGAGGTAGAGGGCGAGGTCTTGAAAGGCCGCAACCCATAATCAGAATATTGGAAATGCTGGATAGGCTTTGCTGGTGGCGGGATTGCAGATAAGGAATTTCTGAGATTGGATACTCGAGAAACTCGAGAACGAAGGAATTATATGATGATAAGGCAATGAGAAGCGAAATAATACAATGCTCTTGATCTCATTTTAGACAAAGAAGGATCGTTCTGACTTTCACCCCCCATGAATTTTCTTTAACATGCATTCATTACCAGCGCCAGAACAACAACAACTTAAGTGCAAATCGTAGACTGAACGTCGTAAGCAAGCAAAGAAATACACATTAGACGTTTGCATAACCAAGAAAGTTGAAAGTCATCGATTGGCGACATGACTTCCGCATCTGATTCATCCAGAGGTAGTAGATCAACTCTTCTCTGCAGACATTGTATGCCGTACACTTGAACAGCCTTTCACGCATGAGACGTGGAATTAATGTGATCATCCATTGGCGGTAGCGCCAAAGCCCATGGGTCGCTGTCTTCTAAGCGGATATTGGGGCTGTCCGTCGATGAGAGAGAGAGCGAAGATTGGAAGTGGCAAAGGCAGGGGAGGGAGACGGGAGCCGGATGACGATGACGCTGGCACGTGGGGCTATTAGCGGCCGTTACTCTACACTATCTCCAATATTAGAAATATCTACCGCAAGCCCTGAAGCTCCCATCCATTCACAATGCCTCGTCTTCTTGAATAGTCGGATCAGTCCAAGGCTTCACTCAGCGCTTCTCCGTCGCATGATGCCTGGGGTCTTTTCCTACCGATAACACGTTCTTCTGACCTCGCCAGTTCAACGATTGTGGAGTGTATCTAAGGTCATGCTTTGCGCCATTTTTCTTCCGCGCCTTGTACGACCTGAATCAGGCATCTAGACCATGGATCCAGCCGCCTTGAAACCGACGGCACGCTTTGCTGCCCCCAACCAAGCACTCTCACGCTCGCCTTCGCGCTCGCCCAGTCGGCGCCTACAAAGCCATGAATTGGATCCATTGCTATCCAACTTGTCACCAACCTCAACACTAGAAGCCTTGGAGGCCACACAAGCTGTCGAAAGCGGAGAAAATTCTCTTAGCAGTATACTCCGAGATAGCGTTGCAGCTGCGACGACTTCGGAACGAGCGCTGGGGATAAGGGCGGCGCTAGCTGCGAAGAAAACAAGAGAATGGTATCATGAACTTATGGCATGGCCCTGGCCTTCCGCGGATGGGTATCACAACGGCTTTGACTGCCCTCCCGGACAGGATGAATCAAGGAACATGGGCAAATACGTGTACCCACAACGGCTTAATGAGCTTTGGCCGAATAGAGAAAGGTTGCAAGCGCATAATAATGCCGGAAAGGAGGCATACTATTGTAGTCTCCCCGAATTCGTTATACAAGAGTACGAAGATCGTATCGAGACGATTTCGGATGATATGGACTCTCTTGAACTTGATGAACTAAAGGACTATATGCGAGATATTCATCTCACGGCCGGTTCAGCGCGTCCGTCGCTGCAAGTTTCCGAGCCAAACAGTGGTCATGTAACGGCTTACAATCGCCTCGATGATTTCACTGCAGTAATAACAGCCACGATCATGCAAGCATTGCCTACCATAACACAGCTATACTTGTTGCTGGATACCTGGTCTGTACGCTTGATGGTTTTGCGGAGAGTTCCTGACTTTTTAGCATGTCTTGAAGAATCTCGAACGGCGATCGAGTCTGCATGGAACGCAGTTGGCAAGTCTGAGATTATTACGGAGCATCTAGAGTCGCTAGTCTCACGCGAAGCATTCGCTACTATGCGAACTGTCCTCGGGAATAGAATCACGGAACTCGGTCGAATACTAGACAGCATGTTGGATATGCTAGAAGGCAGAGAAGACGTTTTGCCGGAGAGGTGGGTTGAGAGCATGGAAATCCTGGAAGTCGAATTTGGCACGTGGGTCGTTGAGACTGAGAACCAGGTGTTGAAAAACGAGCTGAAAAACGGACAATCCAACGAAGGTATTGAGGCTATCGACCAGACTAGTCATAAAAAGAATACAGAGATACAAGATCCACCGCGGGATGCACGTTCTTCGGAAAATCAGTCGGGCATCGAACCAATTGAACGCCATCTTACAAAAGAGATAGGAAATACGCCGGATGCCAAATCTGAAAATCATCGTTCAGCTCGCTCTGGGTCACCAGCAATCCAAGGCCACGAATATTCTGACCGGTCCGATCGGAAGGCGAACGAGAGCAATGGTGCCGCTCGAGGGACGGTAAACGTTTTAACCGATTCCTATTCAGGATCACCTCTCCCAAAGTCTCCGAGTGAAACCTCTGCTGTTTGTCCGGGAAGCGCAGAGACCAAGACAACCACTGCTGGATCTGTCAATGATCAGTCAACTGGGCTCTTGGGGTACGGGAATCCAAGTCAAGAAATCTTGTCCCACGTAGTTCTTACATCCGAGTCCTCTGAGACGCAAGAACACTCTTTATTCGGAACTGATGGGACCGAATCTCCGCATGGGAATAATCATGCTGTCAAGGTCGCGAGTGGTTCGACGGTCAATCCACAAAACCTTGCTACCTCAACGCCATTGCCGGTCAACTCGGAATTAGATATCTTAGACACATTGGAAGCTGAGCTACTTGAACAAAAGCATGGTCCTGCGGCTAGACCCGGCCCTCTTGTATTCCACAAATCACATTCACGTGCGCTGAGCAACATTTCTTCAGACATGTCCCCAAATACATCGTATCCAGGATCAGCAACATCTGAATACTTCTCTAACATGTCAAGCCCTGAGATACGTGATGCTTCAAGAGCAGAATATTTTGCTGGTCCTATTGAGGTCACGACTCCAAGTTATAGTTCGAAAGACCCAATGAGTCCAAATGGTACTGTCTCTCGGCAGTCAAGTCAGCGCACGGAGCGAGGTGACAGCATGACTAACGAAGGGGGTTTTCCACCAAGTTATGCGTCCC
>JAABUS010000649.1_pt1 | contig 85892 bp, 4 predicted proteins | sample 5560161 | NCBI WGS metagenome assembly JAABUS01 (sample SAMN10711885, study PRJNA513376) | rock metagenome | isolation source: Antarctica rocks | place: Antarctica: Victoria Land, Trio Nunatak nord | collected 2016-01-04
GAATATCCTCGCTATCTTTTAAACTTATATTAATAAATCGTTAATAAATATAATAAATATATTCTATATAGTCTATTTAAACGATATTCTAATTTATTTAAATTAAAAAAGAAGTATATAAATTATATATAATAAATATTAGAGTATTTACGAAAATATTCCTTATTTACGAGTTTAAAGAAATATAACTTTTTTATCTAATTAATTAAATTTCTAGGATTTATTATAAGTATCGAAGGTATATTAATAAATAAATATAAAATTATAACGATTTAATCTTGACCGAAACCGAAATCTTATTATAATATTCAGGTTTTCCTCGGCTTTATTAATTTTTATCGTCGATTTATTTATTAATATTTATAAATAATAGGGCCTTTAATAAGCCTATTAAAAAGAAACTAAAATAATAAAAAGTTTAGGCCTTTTATATAAATAGAAGAGGCTAAATTTATATTTCGTATATTACGAGATATTTTCTTTTAAATACTAATATTAATATATTTTAATCTAGAATTACGAATTCGAGTCGAGATAAATACCTTTAATTTTATAATATTTATAATACTTTTATAATTATAATAGGATATAAAGTAGTACTCTATCGTATTTTAATCGCGTAAAATATAAGAATTAAAAGAAAGATACGAGATTTATAATAAAGAACTCTTTATAATTATCGCGATATTTAAATAATAACGATATTACTTTAAAGATAATTTATATAAAGTTAAAATCTTAATAAATTATAATAATTTAAAGGGATTTATAAATATTAAATAATTAAATAACTATTAAATAAAATAAGTTATAAAACTCTCGTATTTTAATTTTATAATTACGTATTACTTTAATAAAAGTAATTCAACCGATAAATTATCGCGATATCTAGATTATTAAAACTAAAGTAATTTATTAGACTAAATATTACTTATATTATAATTAAAACTATTAAATTTAAGAAAAATTAATTCTGGCTTTATTATCGCTATAATACGAAATATATTTATAGATATTGAAAATCTAGAAATAAATAATAATTCGCCTACGATTAACCGACTAACCGTAGGTATATTATAAAGTTAAATAAATATAAGAATTATATTATTAGGATCCTTAACGTTAACTACTAGAGAAGTATATTAAATAATAAATTTATCTAGGTTTAAAAAACCTAAACTTAGACGAGAAATTCTAAAGAATTTAAACGAGATATTTATTTAAATAAACTATAATATAGTAAATAAACTACTTAATTTTATTACTAAAGCTATAAGTTATAAATTATTTATTCTATATATAATTACTAGATTAATAATTATATACGAAACGATCTATAAAGTAGAAAGTCTATTAATAATTAAGTTAATTCGTATATTATAAAAGAATAATTCTTTCTCGTAAAATAAAATCGCTATTTATTAATAAATAGATATTATATATTCCGCTAGCGTTTAAACTCTCGATTTAATATTACTAATTAAATATAATAATAAAATCTATATATTTATAAAGAGATTACTCCGTGAAGAGTTATTATTAAGATATTATAATAATATTTTAATAAAGTATTTTAATATTAAAAAGACGATAAAATTATTATTTAGAAAATATTACTAGGATACTCTAAAAACTAATATACGAGAGTATATCGATATATATAACCTCTATTAACGGGTTAAGGTATATAAATATTACTTTTATAATGAAATTAATTCTTTATTTTATCTAACTAGCCCGTAGAAAGAAATTATAATAAATTTTATTATAAAGTTACTATTTAATAAGTATATAGAACGTATTTACGACTCGGTATTTATAATAATAAATAGATATACTAAAAAATTATAATATATCTTTACTACTTAAATTATAAATACTATAAAATTAATAGAGTTAATATATAAAGAAATTATATTTAAATTCGGAGTATTAGAGGGTATTATATCTAATAAAGGGTCCGGTTTTATAAATACTTTTTAATTATAAATATATTATTATCTAAAGATTAAGCGGCGCTTAAATACTGTATTCTATTTATAAACGAATAATTGAATAAAATATTAAAATTAGATATTAGAATATTATCTAAAAACCTTTTATATTATAAATAAAATAATTAGGTAGAATTTCTATTAATAATTAAAGAAATATATTATAACGCGTAGTATATAACAACGCGTTTAATATTATTACAAATATTATATAACTACGATTTATTAATTAAGATACGTTTTAAGAACGAGTTATTTAATAGAGAAATACTATTAATAAAAAAAGAATTAAGAAAATAAAAAGGTTTAGATAATATTTAAAGAGATATTAAGAAATCGTAGTAAAAGCGTAGAAATATAATTATAATAAAAAGTATAAATCAAAATTATTTAATATAAATAACCTAGTATTATTATTAATAAAGAATCTCGTATAAAGATAACTAAATAAAAAGCTCTTTTATAAGTTAATTAAACTATTTAAAGTCCTCGATATAATTAAATCGTAGGTATATCACTTAGCGTTATTAACGAATTATTATATTTATAATATTTTTCACGTATTATTACTAGAACTATATTATCGTAAATAAGACGATATATTAATACTAGATATATCTCTACCGGAACTAATAAATAATATTAAAGAATAAGAGATTAAAAAGATCTTAAAGAAAGAAAAGTAAAGGGCGTAATTTAATACTTAATAAAATAAGTTAATTAATTAAATAACTTTAATTAATAAAAGAATAAAGACGTTATTATATATATAGAAAAACTACGTAAAGTATATAATTAAAAAATAAGAGTAAAGAAGAAAGTAAATAAAAAGCGAAAACGTTATTATTTACTAATTATAACTAGTTATTTATATTTAAAAATATTATAAATAGTCTATTTCTTAACTCTAATTATAATAAGTTTTTTATATTACTTCTTCTTTTAATTTATAAATAATTTAGGAGATATAAATAATATAAAATCCTTTACCTCTTTCTTTAAACTAAATATATAAATATTCTCTTTTTAAATATTAATATTAAAATTTTAGAATTATAATCTTCTTCTCTTTTAAATCCGTATCGGAAAACGTACTAAAAGCTATATTTAAAAAAATCGTAAAATCGAGCTCGGGAGATAGAGATTTTATATATAATATATCGTAATCGAGGACTAGATTAGCGACGGGATTAATAATAAGATTAATAATAATTTTAGAATTTATATTAAAACTCAATTTAGAGTTATTAAATTATAATCCGATTTAAGAAAAAATATAATAATATCCTTAAATAATAAACTAGACTAGAAGGTATTAATATATAACGAGTATTAAATTTATATATTATTTATATTATAACGGATTATATCTTTAATCTCTTTTAAAGATATAATAATATAATTTAAAAATTAAAGACCTATTTATATTATACTAGCGGAATCGGATTTATTAGATTTTATTATATATATATAAACCTTAATAGACTTCTTATAGTATATAATTCGATAACGAAGTATATTTAAAGAGCCGTATAAATAATAATAAATAAATAAAACATTAATATACCCGCGCTATAATAATAAAATTTAATAATATTAGTTATATATCTCTATAAAATAAAGTATAACGAACTAGTAAATAAATATAGCGTAATATATAATAATAATCGTATACTATATTTACGCGGTTATTATAAAAGAAGTTATTATAGTCGATATATTTTAAATAATATAAATAATAGACTTTTAAGAAAGTAACGGAAGACTACGAGTATTTAGCGATCTCTAAACGAAAATTTATAATAAATATTTGAAGAATCGATATTATTAAAATATTGAATTTTAATAATAAATTATTATTATAATACGCGTACCCTATTAGATAAAGTAAAATAAGAATTTTAGAAGTTAATAATATATAATAATAATACGTATACGTAAATTCTTTTAAATAAAATATATATAAACGAGATTAGTATTAATAAAGAAAAGAAACTACTATATTTATATTTGAAATAAAAATTATTAAAAAGAAAATTCAAAAAAAGAAGCTAGAATATATTAATTTAAACTTTCATATCGAAGTACGTATAATAAATCTATATTTATATTATAAATAAATTTATAAACGTTATATTACTAATTAATTAATAAGTTTAAATATTAGAAATATATAAAGTTATACGTATAAGAAGTTAATATAGTAGTATTAAAGAAAATAAATATTAAAGACTAAGACCGAAGTTATAATTAATATTAAAACTTATTATTACTATATAATTTATTAGTAGACCCTTTTTATATTTATTTTATAAAATTGAGAATTTCCTTGAATTCTTATTAGTCGATAATTTATTTATCGCCTATCGAGTATCGTAAACGAATATTTATCGTAAACGAGTTTTATTTTTCTATAGATAAAGTAAACTAGGATATTTAACGAGTTTATAAATTATTTAATTAATCTCTAAATCTAAATAAAGGTTCGGTTATAAAATTTCATAAATTTATTTTATTTAATCCGTTATAGACGCGCCGAGTAAATAAACTCGCGTTATATATACGTATTAATAATATTTATTTTAGAAATATTCTTTCCCTTATTCGCCTAGTAGTCTTAAAGGATTCTATCGAGTATTTACTAATATATACGTTAATAGCTACTAGTTTTACGAATATATACTACTATATTTCCTTATAGAGACGTAGAAGTAGTACGTTTATACTTTATCTTTAATTTATATATATCGATTTTATAGTATTCTTTCCTTTATTTATCCTACTAGGTTTAGAGGGTTTTACGAATAATTATTATTAATAAAAAAGAATATCTACGAAAGGCTTTTAATCTTCTATACTAGTATTTATCGAGAAATATATATTCTATTTATATTCTTTATTTATTATTCTTTTCCTTATTTTCTCTACGGGTTTAAATGGTTTTCTTAAATATTCTAATATTTAAATTCGGGGCGAATCCCTTAGAGAAGGAGGTAATTATTATATTATATTAAAACTAGACTTTAATAGTTAAGATTCGAGCTAAAGATTACGTATAATATATATAATCTTTATATTAACCTTATTAATTAATAATATGTCTAAACTATTATTAATATTATAATTAAATATATTATTATATAATTAGCTAGTTACTCCTAGCTCCTAAAGTTCCTTAAAAATTAGTTCTTTTATTAAATAATAAAGATCTTTACTAAGTTTATATATCTACTTTTCTATTATTATATATACCCTAGGTACTATAGCCTAATAAATCCTAAAACTACTCTTAACTAGAAAAGAGAGTAACGTATACTAATCCTCGATAAATATACTTTCTATATTAGTACTAGGACTATTAAATATTATATTAATAAAAAAGTTATCCTATTATATCTACCGGCGTATATAATTTATCTTTTATAATTATTAAATATCGGTATTTTAACCCAACTATTAATTATTTATAAAAAATATATTTATTATATTACTCGCCTAGGTACTAGCTATACTATTAATAAAGCCGACTTTTTAAAGATACGATAACTCGTATATTAAGATATAGTTAATTCTATTAATATTCTAAAAGTATAGTAGGTATATGATTTATTACTATATAATCTTTAACTAATTCTATAGAAATTCCCTCTATTATTAGAAAAAGCCTTATAAGTTAAATATTACTAGATTATTATCTACTTTATTTATATTACCGGAAACAATAATTAAATATAATAATCTTAATAATACTCGTAAAGTAATTATAATATTAAGTTATATATTATAAATTTAATATCTTTTAGAAAAAGTACTTTATAGGTAGGATATTTAGGAAAATATCCAAAAAGTATACAAATCCGTAATTATTACGATAGTAGAGTATATTATTCAGGAATATATAAATACTAATTTATTAACTCACGTATAATGGAAAGAAAGAGAAAAACGTTAGTATAAAAAGAATATCGGGCTAGTTTAGATTATAAATTAAAAAATCCTTAAGAAGTAATAAGATATAAATAATCAAAATATTAAATAAGTTAGATTAAAATATATTTACTTTAATATCTTTAGCCGGTAGTAGAAGAAGAAGTTAAAAATAATTATTTTGAAGAAATATATATTTTTACTATACTAGTAAAACGTACTCTAGTTATATTAATAAAATATATTCTAGTTACGCAAGTTAAATATACTTTAGTATAACGCGCTCTTAAATAACTATTAGTAATATTACGAGTTAGAATATATCTAGAGATACGTAAATAACTAGAGTAAAAGTAAATTAAGAATTTATATTAATAGTAATAATAATAATAATAATAATAATAATAATAATAATAATAATAATAATAATAATAATAATAATAATAATAGAATAAGACTAAAGATGTATATAAATAATAAAAGTCATAATAGTAAAATAAAGAATCTATATAAATAGTAGGAGTAATAGTAGTAGAATAAGATTAAGGATTTATATAAATAATAGTAGTAATAATAATAGTAGAATAAGGTTAAAAATTTATATAAATAGTAATAATAAATAAAGAATCTAAATAAATAGGAATTAAAAAGAGAGGAATATACTAGGTACCTCTATCTACTCGATTAATAATTAGTAATTTTAATAAGGTAAAAGTAATTAATTTCTACTATAAAATAAATTTAAAAAAAGTGTATACTAGTAATTTTATAGGGCTAGACGGTCGAGTAATATAAATTATTTAGAAATAACCTCTTTTACTCTAATGAAAAAAATTAGTAATAGTAATATTATCTCGATTTCGAAACTAAATATACTCGTTATTTTATAATAAATATATTAATTATTCTATACAAATCTAGGTTAGTATATATAATTACTAATTAATAATTAGTAATAATATCAATTCTAAGAATTTATACTATATATATACTCTCTAGATTTAAAATTTATTAATTACGAATAGATTTATAATTCCTAGTATAATTTTAAAAAGTCGATTACTATATTCTTTTTAAAAAGAAAATATTATTCTAGTATATTTTCTAATTTTCTAATTAACTACTTATTTATATCTTTTATATATCTAGTATAAAGTAGTTTTTTAATTATTTATTTCTTATTTCTATTAAATCCTAACTAGTATAATTTTTAATATTATAATTTTCTAAAGACACGAAAGTCTTTCTTAAACTTCGTTATTAAATTATCTAGTAAATCTAATCTAGTTTCTCTTCTATATACTAGTTCGTTTATATTATTTATTTTAGTTAAATCTTTACTCTTCTATATCTTCGCATTAATCGTAATATATACTTGATTCACGAGTAATCTTTACGTTGGATTAATCGTGCGTCGTAACTTCAATACTAGTAATTACTTAGTATCTATTATTTCTCTATTAATAAATTTGTAATCGGGCTAGAGATAGGGCTAGTAGCGCTATCGATTAAAGTAATAATAGAGCTCGAGGGGTACGCGGAGAGATAGGAAGATATAGTTACGACGGGGAGATTGGATTTAAAGTATATTATAGATAATTTGATTAAAGTAGTCTTCATTTACTAAGTTTGTAACTCATTTAGATTACTAAGGCTTTCGTCGAAAGACTTGTTCTAATCAAGTCACTCCTAGAGTTATGGATACTTGTAACGTGTACCCACGTTCCCTTGCCCGTAGTCGAGATGATAATATGATGAACGAGGTCGTCGATTGTGAGAAGCGTCGTCGAAGCTAGTATTGATCGCTCGTGCCTATTACTCCTAATTACTTCGAGGAGAGACACAACGCGGCGGCCGGAATCCTTACCTAGACATTGTTGTAGGGTCAATCGCGAACGTATCTCGCTATATCCCAAGCGTAACGTAATATTCGCTTGATAGAAGAAGTACTGGTCGATATCTTTTTTCGAGCCAGTTCCCAGAGAGCTTGCCGCCTGTAACCAATGCTACTATCAGGCCGAGCAAGTAGGCAAAATAATATGAACCCAAGAACGTAGGCTCCGATAACCCAAGTTAGTAGGCGAGGGGGATATACATAATGACGAGGTCGGGGAGTTGAAGGCATTGTATGTAAAGATAAGAGATAACAAGGAAAGGTGTCAAGGCTATACAAGCTTGGGGGTAGTCATTGAATGTTTTGTTGATAATAGTATGGATAATGGAAGAATCTATGGAGTTACAAGTAAATTGTGATCAGTGCCAAGTGTACTAGGCCCAACGAGGTACTAGGCCTTGGCATAACCGTAACAGTTGCCACCAAAAACGAAAAAGCTCAGGGCGCATGCGCATGTTCTATAAGAGTGCCATTATGGGCAGTGCAGAATGAAAAGATGGGGTGTAGAATGCGGCCTTGGCGCCGGCTTGGCGCAAATTGAGCTCTGAGGCCAGAAAGTCAAATGGCGACGTTTTTGCTGTTTGCCATTAGCGTAACATGTTTTAGAGCCTAGCGCTAGCCGTCCTCGGTATAGGGCTCTTCGTCTTTCCCATATCCGTCTGGGTCAACGTCTGCCATATACGCATTGCGCTGCTGAGGTCCCCTAGGAGGGAATCAACGATCGCCCTGGCTCTTGAAGCCATTTCCCTTGTAGCCCTCGCTCTTGAAACCATTCCCAAATGGGTTTGGTCGCTACTGTGGCTGTGTACTACCCCTAAATCATAGCGGGATTATATAGCTCTAAAGAAATACGCATTAAAGAAATTCTTAGACTTATTTCTCTCGTAATTAAATTTAATATTAAGTAAATATCGATATAATTCTACCTTCTATATAAGTAGCTCTTGAATTAATATAATAATATCTCTTTAATATAGAGTTATTATTACGCTCTTATATAAAAAGAAGAGAATTTTATTTATTAATATATATAAAGATTAAATAACTTAGTATATTTTACTAATACTCGATACTTTTAAAAATTATAAATTCTATTTTATATAAACGCTCCGGCCTAATTTAATATATATTTAATTAACTAATTTATATAACTTTTAAAATATAATCTTTATTATAAATTATATCGATAAAAATTCTTAATAATTTAACGAAAGAATATATATAATTTAGAAAATATTCTAGACTAGTTCTAATATTTTCGGGATATATATTTAATATATAAATAAAATCCAAATAATTTTTATAATTTTAACGAGATCGGGTTCTAGATTAATATAATTATAAAAGAATGAAATAAATCTCTATATTAAATAAAAATAAATAACTAAAAGTATATTATATTAGTTAAATATCTTAATATTACCGACTTTAAACTTTTATTAATATTTGTTTTAATAGTTAAATTACTCTTAAATTATTAGTTTTAAGAAGATTTAAATCTTAATCCTTCTAAAATATAAACGACTCTAGATATATAAATAACTATTTATATAAAAATTGAATTCGGTATTTTAATCGATTCACGAAATATTACTAGATAGAGTTATAAAGATAGTAATATTTAATAGTTATAATAGTTATTTAACCCGAGAGATCTTTAGATTTATAAAAATATATTTTATTTAATTATTTTTATATTTATTATCGTATTCGTTTTATCTAATTTAATTATTATATATATATAGAAATTAATTATCTAAATACTAGTATACTAAAACTAATAATATATATTTACTAAACTAGGAGTAATTATTTAGAAGTCGATTCTTTAAAAGATTTTAAATAATCTATAAAAAAGTATCTAGAGTAATTCTATAATATTAATTTAATATAAATTAAATTTAGTTCTTTATTACTACGATATTATAATATATTATTATTTAGTTAAATTTAAATAAGATATAAAAATTACTCCTAATAGAGAATTATTATATTATATTAAAACTAGCTTTATAGTAACTACTAAGTAGTATATAAATCTTATATAATATAGAGATCCTATATAGAGAGTATACGAAGTAGATACGCTATTTGTATTATAATATTATATTATAATTTCTAGTATTTTAGAGTACTTTTTAAAAATAAGAAATTTAGAGCCCTCGTTTTAACTCTTTAAATATTAATTCTATTATTTAAACCTAGAGATTATTTTTACTACTAAAACTTTAGATTTATTTTTATATTATTATAAATATTTTAAATATTATAATTTAAAACGTTTAATCTCTTTTAACTTTCCTAGGTAATAATTCGTTAAAAGTATAAGAAATCTTTCTAGGAATAATCGTCTCGAAGGCGAGATATAAAGACCGATACTTTAAATAAAAATAAAAAAGATTTATTAAAGAATAATAATCTAATAGTAGATTAGTAATTTACAGAATTAAAATATAAATAGAAAACTCTCGAGAAAGAGGCCTTAATTTTTATATTTTGAAAAATATCAAAAACTTATAATATATTATTATAAATAAAGTAGATAATAAAATCGAGAATAATTTTTGAGAATTAATTATAGAAGATAAGAATAACTAGATAATAAATAATAATTAAATTAGTCTTAATATAAATTAAGGTAATTTACGACTATCGAAACTACGGGATTTTTATATAAAGAATCCGTAAAACTATTAAAAATAAATTTATAACGCGGAGATTATATTCCGCTTAATATTTATAAACTTTCGAGTAGATAAAAAGAAGATTTTATATATAATACCCTATTTAAGAGGGTAGATTAAGAAGTTATAAAATAAATATAAAGAACTTTATTTAGTAAATATATTAATATAAAAATTCTTTTCGAATTATTTATTTAATATAATTAAGGACTCTTTAAATTAAGTTATAAATACGAATCTTAAATATTAATATATACGTTAAAGAAATAATTAATTAGTATAATATTTTAATATTTACTTTAGTACTTTAGAAATCGAACTACCTCCTCGTAATAAAGAGTAATAAATAATTTATCTAATAACCTATTTAAGACTTAATATTCTAAAAGAAATTAATTAAACCTAAAGTATTTCTACTAAATAAATCGAATTGGTATTATTTATAATATGTTATAAGCGTAATCTTAGTCGAGATTTTGAAATATAAAATAATAATTAAAATATTTAGTTAAGACCTCGTAAAAGATATAAAAAAAAGTAGAAGGTAGAAATAATAAAGATAAATCTAATACTAAGAAATAAGGTTTTAATAATAGTAGTTATAAGAACTCTAATAAAATATATATAATTTATAAAAGTAAGAAGAATCTTAAAGATATTGAATATTCTAATTATTATAAATTCGGTTACTACTCTAATGAATATCTAAAAAAGAAGATAGAGACTATGAATTATATTAATTATTATATTATAAAGTTAAAAAATAATAAACCCTAAAAGAAGTTTTTATTTTAAGAGAATAAAGAGTAATAAAAACCCGATTAAATATAAATATCGACGGCGAAGTTATTATAAATCTAATTAATATTAATATAAAAATTATTAAAATAAATAAGGATCTAGGAGCTATAATAAATATTATCAATAAAATATTAATATAGTAATATAACTTAAAGTATTTTAAAAGCGAGCCGTTACTAATTTTTAAATAAATAAATAAGTAATTTATTTATTATTATAATACTTATAATATCGTCTACTAACTAATTAATTTATAGAGATAAACTAGAGAGTATAATAATATTTTCTATTTTATTAATAAGAAAGGTTCGCTTATTATTATAAATATACTAGTTATAGAAAAGGAAAAAATCTAAACTAATTATAATATATTATACCTAGTAGTTCGATATCGCGCCGAATATATATACGTTAGAATTATTAGAGGATTTTACGAAATTATTAAAGATATAACTAGTTATTTATATATTAATTTATATTAAGGCTAGTCCGTTTAAATAAATCCCTATTAATAGAAACGAGATTAAGAAAGATAATATTAATATTAATATAATATCTTTTAATAGTTATATTATTATATCGTCTATACTTCCCGACGAATTTATAAATTTTAGTAATATCTTTTTCGATAAAGAAGTAGGTCGACTACTATTATATAAAAATAACGATTATATAATTAATTTAAAGACTAACCTATTATATAAATCTCTCTATAATTTATTAGATTTTAAATTAATAAAACTAAAGAGATACCTAGATAATATTTTAATAAAAGATTAGATTATATATTTTATTAACCTCGTAAAGACTCCTATTCTTTTTATTTTAAAAAAGAATAATAGACTATAATTATATATTAATTATCGAGGTCTTAATAAGATTATTATTAAGAATCGTTATTTATTATCTTTAATTAATAAAATAGTAGATCGCCTAAATAGCGCTAAATAATTTACGAAACTTAATTTAAAAGATATCCATTATCGAATAAGAATTAAGAAAAGCGATAAATAGAAGATAATATTTTATATACGATATAATCTTTTTAAATATATAGTAATATTTTTTAGTTTAATAAATATACTTATTATCTTTTAAAATTATATTAATAAATCGTTAGCGGGTTTAATAAATATTTTTATACTATTTTATTTCTTTTAATAATATCTTAATTCATTTAAATCTAAAAGAGGAGTATATTAATTATATATAATTTATACTTGAAAGTTTATAAAAATATTCCTTATTTATAAATTTTAAGAAATACGAGTTCTTTATTTAATTAGTTAAATTCCTAGAATTTATTATAAATATCGAAGGTATATTAATAAATATATAGAATTAAGACAATTTAGTCCTAGCTAAAATTAAAGTCTTTTTATAATATATAAGTATTTTTAGGCTTTATTAATTTTTATTATTAATTTATTTCTTATTATTCGTAGATAATAGGCCTATTAACGGGTCTATTAAAGAGTAGATTAAAAATAAGAAAATTAGTTTATTTAAATAGCCTAAAATAGCGGAGTAAATATTTTATCGGCTTCGCGATTTATTTATATATATACTTATTCTTATATACTTTAATCTAAAATTAAAAATTTGAATTAAAATAAATACTCCTAATTTTACTATAACTAAAATTTTAATATAATTATAAAATAATAATATAAAATATCTTATCGCTTTTTAATACTATGAAATATAAGGTCTAGAAATTTAATATAAGATTTATAATAAAGAACTCTTTATAATTATTATAATATTAGATCAATAACGGTATTACTTTAAAGATAATTTATATAAAATAGAAATCTTAACTAATTATAATAACTTAAAAGATTTTATAAATATTAAATAATTAAATAATTATTAGGCGCGTTAGGTAATAAGATTTCTATCTTTTAATTTCTTAATTTTATATTATTCTAGAAAAAATAACCTAGCCGATAACTCTTTAAATTATTTTAATTATAAGAGCTAGGATAACTTTTTAGATAATATATTATTTATATTATAATAAAAGTTATTAAAATTAGAAAGTATTAATTAAGACTTTATTTTTACTATAATATAAAATACGTTTATAGATATAGAAGATCTAGATATAAATAATATTTCGCTAGTATTAAATAGTATATCCGTAGACGTTATATAAAACCTAGTATATATAAAACTTACATTACTAGAGTTATTACGATTTATTATAAAAGAAGTATATTCTTTAATAGTATATTTATCTATACCTAGGGATTTAATACCTAGACGGGAAATTTTAGAGAGTTTAAATAAAATATTAATCTAAATCGATTATAATATAGTAGAGAAACTATTTAACTTTATTATTAGAATTATAGATTATAAACTACTTATTCTATATAATATTACTAAGTTAATAATATTTTATAAAACAATTTATAACGTTAAGAGTTTATTAATAATTAAGATAATTCGCGCTTTATAAAAGAATATAAAAATAAAGAGATATTTAAATATTGGATTTTATCCGTAGATAAATAACTAGATAAAATATTAGAATTAAACCCTAGAATACTTTTTAAGAACCTTCTATTTAGGCGAGTAAAATAACTAGGTAGTACTTTTATCTATAATAGAATAAATATATTATAGTATATAATATACGATAATAAAATAAATATTATTTATTATTCATCTTTTAAATCGCGTCTCGAGGGCGAGATATATAAGAGAGAAGTACTATTAATATAAAAAGAATTAAAAAATTTAGTATTTTAAGAGAGTATCTAATAAAAGTTTAGACTATTATAGTCGAGGTGTAAAAATTTAATTATAGTAGAAAGTATAAACTAAAATCATTTAATATAAATAATCTTATATTATTATTAACTAAAAATTTAATATAAAAATAATTAAATGAAAAGCTCTCTTATAAAGTAATTAGACTATTTAAAATTTTAGATATTATCGAAATATAAATATACCGCCTAGTATTACTAACTAGCTACTAAATTTATAATATTTTTTATATATTACTTTTGGAGCCGTATTATTAATAGTAGAGTAATATTTTGATTCCTAATATACCTCTACCGAAATTAATAGATAATATAAACGAATAGAAAATAGAAAAGATACTATAAAGGGGAAAGTAAAGAGCGATATATTTTATTTTATAAAATAACTAGGATAACTAGAGATCTTTAATAAATAAATTAATATAAATACTCTAAAGAATATTATAGAATTATAAAAAGTATTCGATAAGAACACGAAGATAGAAAATATATAAAAAGTTAAAAATAGGAATAGGAAGAGGGAATATTATTAATTATTAGTTACTATTAGTTATTTCTTATTAATAGACTTCGAGCGAGATAAATTCTTATAACTTATAACACGCTCGCGGATAAGTTTATATTTGAGGTATTCAATTTTTCTAATTTTAAAACTCGGTTATTTATAAATAAAATTATATCCGAGAATTAAAATCTAAAATATAAAACAAGAAGTAGAAGTAAGAGTAGAATTATTAATTTTATCTTTAACTTCTTCTTTAGAAATAATATAAGAAGATACTACTTTTTTTAATATATAATAACTTATATTCTTTATATTATTATATCGGAGGCGAGGCTCTAAAAGATTAAAATAAATAGTAGTATTTTTAGCTAAAGGAGTTTTATATCTAGATATTATAACTTTTTATATATTATTAAAGAATAAAATAGTATTAATAATATCGAGATTATTAAAAATAAATATATTGAATTAGTTAGTAACGAGATTAAGACTAAGAGAGGAGTCGTATTCGGAGATATCTTATATATATTATATATAAGTTCTATTTTCGACTTTGTTTTTATTTATTTATTTAAGTAGATTATCTAGTTAATATTATATAGTTTTACTATAAAGTATATTTATATCCCGAGTAATAATTTCTCTCTAGAAATTTTTTAATATACGAATTATATCTAAGTTATATTAATTTACTAGAGTATAAAAGATATTAATTATTCTCTTTATATTTATAACAAATTAAGATATTAATTATAATATATCTTTACCCCTTTTATTATCGCCTCCTTTAGGTTTTGTTTATTAAAAAAAGTTATAATATCTTTTATATACCTAGTAATATACTCGCGAAGATACTTGTTAGAGTCTTAATATTTTAAATAATTAAAAAGAGAATTTATAAGGGTATAAATTTAAGAAGAATCTAGATATATTAATACAATTCGATTTAAGATCGTAGATAATATATAGGATTATATAGATACTTATTCTTTACGTAATAAACATACTTTGTATTTAATACTTTATTATATAAAATATAATTATCTAGGCCTATTTATTTAGAGTAATAAAGATATAAAAATATAAATAAAATAAAGATAGAAGCGGAGCGGGCGGTTAATTTATAAGGAATAAAAATTAGAGATATATTAAGTATCTAAATATCGTTATTAATATTATATACCGTAGAGATTAAATTTATATATTAAAAATTAAAGTAATTAGACTATATATATATCGCTAGTAAAATAAAGTATAAAACTAATAATTTGAAAATATAATGAATATTATAATAATACTAATTCTTTTAAATATAAATAAATATGTTATTCTAAGATAGAATAAATTACTTTATTTACTTTAATAGTTATGAGATTAAAGAAAGAATTCAAAAGAAGAAGAAAAAATTATTTAAATTATAATATATTAGCTAGGGCCTTAACTATAGAATATATAAATAAGATTTATAACTTCGAAGAAAGAGATTAGAGATACGACCGAGGTTATTATAAATTAGTAAAAGTCTAAATATAATATAATTATTAATAATAACTATATAAGAGTTTATATATATAAAAGATAGTAGGATATTATAAAAGAAGAAAAGGTAGAAGATAAATAAAGTCTTTATATCTATATTATAACTACTATTTATATATATTTACTCCTATAACTAAAGTTTATTCTAAATAATAATAGTAAAATAATTTATTTTACTACTAATATTACTAAAGCCTTACTAATAATAAAGGTTTCTAATTTTTAATAATAAATAGAATATTCTTTCTCTTACTTTTCCGTTTATGTTTTAAGGTTTTTATCGAATATCTAGTATAATTTATAACTATATAATTACGCCGGTATAGGAATTATACGCGATAAATTATTAATTTTAAAATATAACTTATTTCTCTCTATTTTTCTTATTAGATTTAGGGGTTTTTAATTAATATATTATTATTAAAAATCTATAAATTGATAGGATTATATAGGAGACGTAGGTATTACGCGTATATACTATTTAATTCGAATTCTTATATATTTATACTCGTTTATTTAAAGATTTTGAAAATAATAAATTACTATAAACTAGTTTTGAGGGCGAAACCTCTAGAAGAGAAGATAATTATTATAATCTACTAGGAATAACTCTATAATAACTACTAAGTAATATATAAACCCTTTATATTATATAGATCCTATATAGGAAATATACGAGAGAATTACGTTATTTATATTATATTAATTAATTGATTAATTTATACACCTACTATAGTAAAACTACTTTATTAATAAGGGAGTTCCGCGAATACTTTTTTAATAAGGTTACTAGCGGCGCCTATTAACTACTAAAGAAACTTTATCGATTAAAAACCTTAATTTATTAATAATTTATTTCCTCTTTTTACTAGTTAGTAGCCGATAATTATAATTATTTTAGAATATTATTTATCCTTCCCTCCGTTTCCCTTTTATTTTAGTTTCTTTAATTTTATTTATTTATTTTATAGGCCTATAGGCCGCTTTATTATAAATTTATTAAATAATCGATACCTACGGCTCTCCGGCCGGCGGCTTCTTTCTTTTTTTCCTCTTTTTTATAAGTTTAAATATATCGTTAAGTCCTAGTAATAATTTAGATTATATTAATTATTCTTTAATAAAAGAGAATTGGCCGATTTATCCCGTTTTTATTATCTACCGCGCGGTTATATATATATTTTAGACCTATATTAATATCTTCTTAAAATCGTATATATTTATTTATTCTATTAACTCCGCTTTATCTCTAGCTAGTTCCAGGTAAGATAATAATATATACTTTATATTTTATTTCCTTTATTTATATTAGTAGTTAACGCTACGGACTATAAATACCTTTATTCGGTATAAGAATTTATTTAATTCGATTTTATCGTATTTTAATTATATTATTATAAAGTTTTTAATTTTTCTTAATTATTTATAATAATTAAATCGGTCCCCGAATAAATCTCCTTTTTTATAACTCTTTTATTTATTTAGTTATTATTAGCGAGCCTAATCTTTTATTTTTTAATCGATAATCTTAATATCCTAGTATTTTTCGATATTTTCGATTAGGTTTATCTAGTTTTTTTTCTTCTTTATAATTATAATTACTTTATATTATTTTTTAAATCTTAAGGCGCGAAGTACCTAGGTTTTTTTTTCTATTATCGATATCGGAGGTATTTTTTATTATTTACCTCCTTTATACTAGAGTTTACTCTAGATCCGTATATTTTTTATAAATATAATTAAATAGGTCCCTCGATTTATTTAATATTATATTACTAAGCGGTTTAATTAAAGATTAATTAACGCGATTATTAATTTAATTTTAAATATTAGAATTAGGGTAATTTAAAATACTCCTAGAACCTTCTTAAGGTAGTTATTCTAAATAATTATAAATTTCTTTATATATCTCTTTATAACCTCCGTCGTTCCCTTTAATTAATATTATATCGGAGTCGTAAATATTAATATTAATTTAATTATTATATTATATATTATTTTATACTTCGCGAAGATAGCGTTTTATATCGAATTAACTAGGTACTTTATAACGCGGCTTTAATTAATCGCTCTAGCTTTAATTTAGGCTAGGTATAATCTTTATTTTAATTTTAAATCGACGTATAATCCTAATATTTTAATATTCGTTTTAGGTTGAATAACTACGTTCCTAAAATTTATCGTTATTTCTATATTAAATTTCTTCGGTATTCGAGATATATAAACTAGCTCGTATTTATAGGGGGTAAATAATACTTTATAAATAATTATTTACTTTAAATAAATATCGTAGGCCCGTCCTAAATTCGTATAATTCTTTTTTATACTCTCGTTATAAGCGAGTAGGTAAATATCGTTTACGAATTCTTTAATTTATACTAGTAGATTTATTTTAACGTACTCCTCGATTAATAATATATTAAAGAATAGAAAGAGTACCGGTAAAATAAGCGATTTTTATAAAATACCCGTTATTACCTCCTTTATTATATTTATTCTTCTTTTAAATATTACCGATATAATTTTATCCAATAGAAAGTGTATTATCTAGTTAATAACTAGGCTCGGAACGCCTTTTATTCGTAAATTATATAATAGCCTCTTATATAAGACGTTATCGAATACTCCCGTTATATTTAATAATAATAAGTTTACTATCTTTCCCCTCCCGTTCCTATTATAATTCTATATAATATATACTATATTTATAAGGGTCTCTAGCGCGGTTTTTATTAAATATTTTTATCTAACCTCTATTTATTATAGTAATAGTAATTCGTACTCCTCCGTTATATTATTGAATTTTCTAGAGATAATTACTTTTAATACTTTATTAAATATATCGAGGAGTATAATAAACCTATATAATTTTAGTTTCAAATAATCGCCTTAATTCCGTTTTTTAAAGATTATTATATTAGTTTTTTTAAAATACCTCGAGTAGTATTTTTATTTAAGATAGGTCTAGAATAGATAAATAATAATATTTATTACTTCCGTTTTTATTATAGTTTTTAATAATTAGTTCGAGATTTTAGTTATTCCTAGCGCCTTATCGGTAGCTAGGTATTATATTACTTTATATATTTTTATTTTTATTATTTCTTAGTTTATTTTAACGGGCTTTAGGTACCCCGCTCTATCGATATTATTTAAATTTAGCGTCGATAGGGGGGGAAATAAAACTTTTTATAAAACTTTTATTTTACCCTCGAAGTCTTTAGTTTTTCTATTTTTATTATCTTTAATAATTAAGAATTAAAGGAGTTCTTTAAGATATTTATTTTTCTCCTTTTTTTATTTTACGAGCTTTTATACTCCCGTCGACTTTAACGAGGTTTTATATATACTCTTTTATTATAAAAACGTTTTTATTCTTTAAATTACGCGTATTTCTTCATTATTTATTATATTTAGGGCCTTTTTTATTTAAATATTTCGGTTTTATTTATATTTTTTATATACTCTTTAATCTCTAACGTAATTTTAATATAATAAAAGTTTATATATAATTTAGCCCTTTAATCTAACCGGGTTAATAAAATTATAAAATTAATAATTTCTTAGAAATCTTTTATTATTATTTTTAGATACTAGTCGATCTCCTCTTTACTCTTAAATTTTAATTTTTTTAATATTTAATAAAGGGATTTTATACTTTATTTTATCTCTTTTTAAATAACTTTATTTTTAATTTTCTTTTAGGCGCGGCGGGTATATAATATTATTTTCTTTTATATCTACTCGAATTTTATTATTATTAGTTTATAATTAGAGCGGTAGTATAAGTCTTTATAAATAATAAAATTATTTATAACTTAATATACTTATTAAGGAATATAACCTCGAATATACTTTAATTTCAAGTATCCGGCGCCGTGGTATAAATGTCTTTTAAATTATTCCTACCTTTTCTATACTCCTCTCGTAAAAAATAATAAATCGATTATACTTTTATATCCTCGGGCTTTTTATATAACCGACGTTTCTAGTAACCCTAATTTTATCTCCTTTAATTTTATTATTCCTAGGAGTTAGTTTATTATAGCGTAATATATATATCGCCTAATATTATTCTAATTAAGGTAGTAGAGGTTAAAATTCTTTAAGAGAATATATTTACCCTCCTCCGTTAATACCTCTTCTAGAGTAATAATAGTATTAACGAATTATTAATCGAGGTATACTATATTAATAATAAGTTATATATATTATAAATTTAGAGCTTTTTATATTAAAGGACTTTTTTATTAAAGTCCTCCTCTTTTTTAATTTTATTTAATTAAAGTTTCTTCCTAGCTTTTTACTCTTTAAGTATAATTTTTATAAAATATAAATTACCTCTATAATAGACTAGCTCCTAGTTATTTATATCGATTCTTTTATTTATATAAAAATATATACGGGTTTCTAGACACCCTTTATATACTAAATAGAAATAATTAATATTATTATTATACGGCGCTAGGGTAGCCGGACTCTAACTTAGCTTTTAAATAACTATAATATCGATATTTTTAATTTATTTATTTTAGAGTAACCTTATTATTAGCTTCGATTCTTTCTTAATATTATATTATACGATTTTAAATTAGGTATTATAATTTATTAGGCGTCGATATCGTATTTATAAATTCTTCGTTTTTCTTAATTATTTAATAGTATTAAATCTAGCCGGTTTTTATTTAGTTAATCGAAGGTCGTCGCTAAAAAATTATTCGGGATTTAGAAGATTATTTATCTAAATACGACTAATTTATTAATTAATCTTAGCCTTCCTATTTTTCTAGGTATAGTAACTACGTCCTAGATTTTATTAATTATATTTATTATTACCTTCCTTTTCCTCGTATCTTTTACTAGTACTAGTATAAACCTATTATTAATTAATTATACCTAGGGGCCCGAGGGTACCGTCTTCGGTAATATTATAAATTATTTAGATTTAATCTCTAACCTTTATCGAATTCGGTATATTTTTTTTGACTTAACTAGATATACTTTACTCTAGGACTCGTAACTCCTAATATAAACTATATAATACTTCTCCTTCGGGTTCCTAATATTATATTCGCGTAATTAATATAACTCTATATATATCCCGTATTTAAACTAGTTTTTATAAATTGGGGTTATATAGTCGTATCCCTAGTAATTAAAATATTATCTCGGATTACTAGCTCTCTCCTATCTTTTATATAATAATAATTATTCGCTTTCTAAAAACCCGTCCGTTACTAGTTTATTTACTATATCTAGGTCCGGGATCTTAAAAAGGAGTATCGAGTATTTCTTTTTATAACTATATTCGTCTAGTTTAAAAGCGAATCTTAGTTATTTTATATTTATAATATTTAATTCTAAATATAACTTATAGTTATTCTTCTTTAATATCTTTATTACCGCTTTTTAATTATTTATATTAACGGCCTCTTTTTTTACTCTATATATTATTATTATACAATTTTATTCAAATATTCTCGCCGAGGGATTAATATTTTTTATTTATTTAATTATTTTCTCTAACTTTTACCGGATCTTTATCGTTATATAGTATAGAATAAAGTCTTTTTTTATTATCTATTTTACTCCGACGATCGACTCCGTTATTAAATAGGCTTCGTTCCGGAATATTTTAATTAATTAAAAGTTAACTATTTTCCTAAATTATCCTTTAACCTTAATATTATTTATCTTAATTATTAACTACTTCGCTTTCGTATTAGTCGTTATTATAGGAGGAGGGGGGTTTATTTCGGCTATATATTTTAATAAAATAAATAAATATCTACGGGTAATATTAACCTAGTTTTATATTAATAATATAGGTACGCTCCTCGCCCTAAATTTCTAAACTTTTTATTTTAATAATTTTATTTCGGCCTTTTAGAATTTATACTCTTCTATTAATTCTTATATATAATTAAGAATTATTCCTAACGCGATCTATATTAATTATAGCCCGCGGTATATTATCTATTATACCTCCTTATATTCTATATCTTTTATAATCTTTATTATAGTTATTATTAATTCCTTTAATATTTTTATACCCTCTTTATACCCTTTTATTTAATTATTAATCCTATTTATTTATTACGACGTCTTCGTCGCGTTAAAATATATTGATAATTTATATTTATTCTTTACCTTAATACTTTAAATCTTATCTCTACTACCTTTATTCTTTTTTATTTTAATTAATTTCGTAACCCTAAAATTTTTAGGGTAGTGAAATCCTATTAACTTAACTTTCGTTTTATTTTTTTTCAAGGGAGTAATTCACTATCCTTAGGTTAAATTCTATATTAAATAAGTTTTTCTAGAAAGACTTTCCTCCTAGAAAATAATTAATTACTTATAAAAAGTTATAAATTATTAGAAAATAACTTAATTATTAGTAAAATTACTATAACTAGATAATAGCCTATTATTAGAAAATAATTAGTCGATTACGTATTTAAATAAAACTTTAGGGGTAAAGTTATATATAATAATTTATTATTATTATTAAACCCGAGTAATTTTATTATATAACTTATTATCGTTACTAACGACGTATTAATAATTTTTAATTTATAAGGCCTATTTAAGGCTTATAAATATCGAGGCCTAAATTATTTTATTTTATAATTAAGTATTAACGTACTCTTTAGAGACTCTTAATCTATTTAATAATAATATATATAGATACTACTATTACTTTAATTCGCTGTTTATCTTTATTTACTCTATAAATAAGTTAGCGCTAGAATTATTTAATAATATTAAGTTCTTAAACCAAATTCCTCGAATATTATTATTATATTATAATACCTGAAAATCGAAAATTTTAATTTAAGAAAATATTTCGTTAGCTAGGAATAAAGGATATATAATTATTTCTAATATTATAAATTTATAAAACTACCTCGATCCTTTTATTAAAACTTTAGAACTTAATATAGGTAAATATAATTATATAATCGAAACTACGTATAGTAATAATAAGATAATTTATAATATCCTTTATCGTACCGTTAATTTAGTAATATAAATAAATACTATAACTAAAAGTATAGCCTTATAAATTTAAATAATAATTATAAATAAATATAAACCCTTTAACTCCGGCTATTAATATACTACTTTAAATAAATTTTTTATTTACTACTATTCAATATAATAACCCTAATAATTATATTAATAAGTTTTAGAGTATTTATAATAAATTCTATAAAATTAATTACCTTAACTTTATAATAATATTAAGAAATAATATAATTTATTATAATTTCGGTCCTAGAAATTAAAAGTACTATAAATCCTTCGCGGAAGATTATAGTTTATTTAATACTAATAATATAGTTAAAATATCTCTTAATATAGTAATTTCTTATTTTCGTAATACTCTATACCTTTAGGCTAGTAATATTAATACTAGGTAACTCGCTCTCGTTATTTATAATATAATATAATAGCGTATAGAGTCCTTACTAAAAAGGAATTACTCGATTTTATTTATATTATATCGATTTCGTAAAATAAGTTAGATATTATATTATTTATAATAAATTATAGTATAATAATCTTAGTTTTAATATCTAGTATAATTATAACCGTAGTAATAAAGGTAGTAAAGGTAATAATAATATTATTAAGAACTATAAACGGGCTAAAGTCGATATCGAAGGAAATATAAATTTTTATTATACCCTAGCTAGTACTTTATTACCTCTAATATTTCTAAATTTTAATTATTTAATACTAGTTATACCGTCTATATTATTTATAATCGTTCTATATTTATAATATATTAAGTTTAAAAGGGCCGATGTTATTAACGATTTAATTAATTAATTAATTTATATACTTACTCTAGTAAAACTACTTTATTAATAAAGGAGTTCCGTGAATACTTTTTTAATAAAGTTACTAGCGGCGCCTATTAACTACTAAAGAAACCTCGTTAATTAAAAACTTTAATTTATTAATAACTTATTTCCTCTTTTTACTAGTTAGTAGTTTATAATTATAATTATTTTAAATTTTATTTATCCTTCCCTCCGTTTCTCTTTTACTTTAGTTTCTTTAATTTTATTTATTTATCTTATAGGCTTATAGGCCGCTTTATTATAAATTTATTAAATAATTAATATTTACGGCCCTCCGGCCGGCGGTTATTTCTTTTTCTTCCTCTTCTTTATAGGTCTAGGTATATCGTTAGGTCCTAATAATAATTTAGATTATATAAGTTCTTTTTTAATAAAAAAGAATTAGCCGAGCTATCCCGTTTTTATTATTTATTACGCGGTTATATATATATTTTAGACCTACGTTAATATCTTCCTAAAATCGTATATATTTATTTATTTTATTAGCTCCGTTTTACTCCTAGCTAGTTCTAGGTAAAATAATAATATATACTTTATATTTTATTTCCTTTATTTATACTAGTAGCTAGTACTACGGACTATAAATACCTTTATTCGGTATAAGAGTTTATTTAATTCGATTTTATCGTATTTTAATTATATTATTATAGAGTTTTTAGCCTTTTTTAGTTAATTATAATAATTAAATTAATCCCTAAATAAATCTCCCTTTTAAGCCGGGTTAATAATTTATATAAAGATTATTTTTTTATAACTCTTTTATTTATTTAGTTATCGTTAACGGGCTTAATCTTTTATTTTTTAATTACTAACTTTAATATCCTAGTATTCTTCGAGGTTTTTAATTAGATTTATCTAATCTTTTTTCCTTTTTATAATTATAACTACTTTATATTATTCTTTAAATCTTAGAGCGCGAAGTACCTAGATTTCTTTTTCCGTTATTAGTATTAGAGGTAGTAATTATTATTTATCTCCTCTACGCTAAAGTTTACTCTAGATCCGCGTATCTTTTATAAATATAATTAAATAAATCTCTCGATTTATTTAATATTATATTATTAAATAGTCTAAATAAAGGTCGATTAACGCGATTATTAATTTAGTTTTAAATATTAGAATTAAAATAAAGTAACTTTAAATACTTTTAAGACCGTTTTAAGGTAATTATTCTAAATAATTATAAACTTTTTTATATATCCCTTTATAGCCTTTATTATTCTCTTTAATTAATATTATATCGGAGCCGTAAATATTGATATTAGTTTAATTACTATATTATATACCGTCCTATACTTCGCGAAGGTAGCGCTTTATATTAAACTAGTTAGGTATTTTTTATAGCGCGGCTTTAATTAATCGCTTTAACCTTAATCTAGGTTATATATAGTCTTTATTTTAATTTTAAATCGATATATAGTCCTAAAACCTTAATACTCGCTTTAGGTTTAATAATTATATTCCTAAAATTTATTATTATTTCTATATTAAACTTCTTCGGTATTCGAAATATATAGATTAGTTTATACTTTTAGGGGGTAAACGATGATTTATAAATAATTATTTATTTTAAATAGATATTATAGGTTTATTCTAAATTCGTATAATTCTTTTTTATACTTTCGCTATAGGCGAGTAAATAAACGTTATTTATAAATCCTCCGACCTATATTAATAAGTTTATTTTAATATACTTTTTAGTTAATAATATATTAAAGAATAGAAAAAGTATCGGTGAAATAAGTAATCCTTATAGGATATTTATTATTACTTTCTCTACTATACTCGTTCTTTTTTAAGTATTACGGATATAATTTTATCCGATAAAAAGTTTATTATTTAGTTAATAACTAAACTTAAGATATCTTTTATTCGTAAATTATATAATAACCTTATATATAAAACGTTATCGAACGCTCCTATTATATTTAATAATAATAGGTTTACTATCTTTCCCCTCCCGTTCCTATTATAGTTCTATATAGTATATATTATATTTATAAGGGTCTCTAGCGCGGTTTCTATTAAACGCTTTTATCTAATTTTTATTTATTATAATAATAATAGTTTATACTTCTCCGCTATATTATTTAACCTTTTAGAGATAATTATTTCTAGCGCCTTATTAAGTATATCGAGGAGTATAATAAATTTATATAATTTTAATTTTAAGTAATCGCCTTTCTTCGGTTTTTTAAAGATTATTATATTAATTTTCTTAAAATACCTTAAGTAATATCTTTATCTAAAGTAAACCTAAAATAAATAGACGATAACGTTTATTACTTCCGTTTCTATTATAATTCTTAAGAATTAGTTCAGGATTTTAATTATTCCTAACGCTTTATCGATAGCTAGGTATTATATTACTTTATATATTTTTATCCTAGTTATTTCTTAGTTTATTTTAATAGGCTCTAGGTACCTCGCTCCGTCGATATTATTTAGATTTAATATTAATAGAGGGGGAAATAAGACTCTTTATAAAGTTTTTACTTTATTTTTAAAAACTCTAATTTTTCCTCCTTTATTATTCTTAATAACTAGGAGTTAAAAGAGTTTTTTAAGATATTTATTCTTTTTATTTTTTTATTTTACGAGCTTTTATATTCCCGTCGATTTTAATAAAACTTTATATATATTCTCCTACTATAAAAATATTTTCGTTCTTCGAATTATATATATCTTCTTATTAATTATTATATTTAGGGTCTTCTTTATTTAAGTATTTTAACTTCGTTTATATTCTTTTATATACTCTTTAGGCTCTAACGTAACTTTAATAGAATAAAAGTTCTAATATAATTTAGCCCTTTAATATAACCGGGTCTATAAAATCGTAAAATTAATAATTTCTTAAAAATCTTTTGTTATTATTTTTAGGTACTAATTAATTTCCTCTTTACTCTTAAACTCTAGTTTTTTTAATATTTAATAAAAAGACTTTACGCCTTATCTTATCTCCTCTTAAATAATATTATCCTTAATTTTCTTTTAAATATAACGAGTATATAATATTACCCCTTTCTACGTTTATTCGAATTCCGTTACTATTAACCTATAATCGGAGCTATAATATAGGTCTTCGCGGATTATAAAGTTATTTATAACCTAATATACTCCTTTTATAAAAAAAGATAAATCGATTATACTTTTATATCCTTAGGCTTTTTATATAATAAACTTTTTTAATAACCTTAGTTTTATTTCCCTCGATTCTATTATTCCTAAAAGACGGTCGATTATAATATAATATATATATCGTTTAGTATTATTTTAGTTAGGGTAGTAAAGGTTAAAATCCTTTAAAAAGATATATTTATCTTCCTCTATTAACGCTTCCTTTAATAATAATAATATTAACGAATTATTAATCGAGGTATATTATATCAATAATAGGTTATATATATTATAAATTCATACCTCTTTATATTAAGGGATTCCTCGACTAGTAACCTCCTTTTCCCCGATTTTATCCGACCGAGATTCCTTTTTATTTCTTCGCTCTTTTAATATAATCCTTATAAAGTATAAATCGCCTTTATAATAGACTAGCTCCTAATTATCCGTATTAATTCTTTTATTTATATAGATATATACGTGTCTTTAGGCCTCCCTTATATATTAAATAAAAATAATTAATACTATTATTATATAGTATTTAGGTAGTAGGGTTCTAATTAGGCTCTTAAATTATTATAATATCGATATCTTTAATTTACTCGTTTTAAAGTAACTTTATTATTAGTTTCGATTCCTTTTTAATATTATATTATACAACTTTAAATTAGGTACTATAATTTATCGTATATTAATATCGTATCGGTAAGTTCCATATTTATTTCTTAATTACCTAGTAGTATTAATTCTAGCCGGTTTTTATTTAATTAATTAAATATTATTATTAGGAAGTTTTTTAGGACCTAAAGAATTATTTATTTAAATATTATTATTAGCCTATTATTTTATCTTAACCTCCCCGCCTTCCTAGATATAATAATAGTATTTTAAACTTTATTAATTATATTTATTATTATTTTCCTCTTCCTCGTACCCCTAGCCGGTATTATCGTAAACCCGTTATTAATTAATTATATTAAAGAACTTAGGGGTACTACCTTTAATAATATTATAAACTACCTAAATTTATTCTTTAATCTTTATCGGATTCGGTATATCTCTTTTTACTTAATTAAATACGTTTTATTCTAAGATTTATAACGTCTAAAGTAAACCGCGTAATACTTTTCCTTCGGGCTTTTAGTACTATATTCGTATATTTAATATAATTCTATCTATATCCTATATTTAGGCTAGTTTTTATAAGTTAGGGCTATATTACTTTAGGTTACCTATTCTTTCCTATCTTTCGTATAATAATAATTATTCGCTTTCTAAAAATTTATTCGGCCCTAGTCTATTTACTATATCTAGGTCCGGGATCTTAAGAAAGAATATTAAATATATTTTTTTATAATCGTATTAATTTAATTTAAAGACGAATCCTAGTTATATTATATTTATAATATTTAATCCTGGGTATAGCCTATAATTATCTTTCTTTAATATTATTATTATTATTTTTAATTATTCGTATTAACGGCCTCCTTCCTTACGCCGTGTACTATTATTATATAGGTTTATCTTAGTATTCTTACTAAAGGGTTAATATTTTTTATTTAGTTAATTATTTTCTTTAACTTTTATTTTACCTCTACTATTATATAATATAAAACGAAGTCTCTTTTTATTATTTATTTTACTCCGATAATCGATTTTATTACTAAATAGACTCCGTTCCGGAATATTTTAATTAATTAAGAATTAATTACCTTTTTAAATTATCTCTTAGTCTTAGTATTATTTATCTTAATTATTAACTTCTCCGCTTTCGCGCTAGTCGTTATTATAAGAGGAAGAGGATTCGTTTTAGCTATATATTTTAATAGGCTAAATATATATCTACGGGTAATATTAACTTAGCTTTATATTAATAGTATAGGTACGCTCTTCGTCCTAAATTTTTAAATCTTTTATTTTAATAATTTTATTTATACCTTTTAGAGCCTATACCCTTCTACCGATTTTTATATATAAATAAGGATTATTCCTAGCGCGATCTACGTTAGTTATAGCCCGCGGTATATTATTTATTATACCTCCTTATATTCCATATCTTTTATAATCTTAATTATAATTATTATTAATTTTTTTAATACTTTTATACCCCCTTTATATTTTTTTATTCGATTACTAGTCCTATTTATTTATTATAATATCTTCGTTATATTAGAACGTGTTAATAGCCCGCGTTTACTCTTTACTCTAATATTTTAAATCTTAACTCTACTATCTCTATTCTTTTTTATCTTAACTGATTTCGTAACCCTAAAATTTTTAGGGTAGTGAAATCCTATTAGCCTAGCTTTCGTCTTATCTTTTTTCGAGTCGGACTTCGATGTAATTAAAATTAATCGTTGACTTTATTAATTATCAAAGTCGCCTATTAACGGCTTTAAGGGTAGGTTATTACTATATAATTATAAAAGTATTAAATTATTATATTTAAGCGGTATTAATATTTAGTACCTATAAAATAGTTATATTATATATATTGTTAATAGTTGTTTTAATTTTATTATATATACTAAACTTTAGCGAGCTAGTTATATACTAGACTTTATTTTAAAAGAAATTTTAATCCGATCTAAAAATATTATTATAATTCTTTAAGACTATAATCTTTGTATCCTATATATATATAAATAAAGTTAACTCGCTTTATCTACTATAAATAATAAGGCCTTAATATTATAATATAAAAGACTCGTTTATCTAGGTAAAAATAATATTATATAATTATCTTAAATAATCGATAAAATCAATTTATTTAAAGTTAAAGAGGATAATAATTATAAGATATATTATATTATTAAAATATATATATACTTGCATAAACGTCGCCTACTATATAGACGATTAAAATACAATATTATTTATAACGATATTATTAATTTAAAAATCTATAATTTCGGTTTTATAATTATATTTATTAATAATAGGTATAAATATAGTTATTGTTATTTTACCCTTTATAAAATAGGCGTCTTTAGCGCCTTTCGTAATTATAAAAGTACTAAAGAATATAAAGACTATAAGTTCTACTACCTCTATACTGATAAAGATTATATATATATTAACGGCGACTTGATTAATTATTATTTCGAATATAATATCGTTTAAAGCTATTTTATCTCTAGTAACCTCTAAATATAAAGTACGGTATATTAAAGCGCGTTAATTAAATCTTATTTAAGAAAGTATATACTTTATTAATTAATAATAAACTCGATAATAAGTTGATTCTAGAGTTTATCTTTACGATAAATTAATAAGAAATTGGTTCTTTATTATTATAATAAATATTACGCCTTGTCAGGGTTCTACTAGAATATACTTTAATTTGTTATATATTTATATAGTATTAATTAAATAGGCCTATACTAGGAATATTATATTGTAGGTAAAAAGAAGTAAAAGTTCGTTAATCGCGATAAGAAAGTACTGAATATAGGATAGGTAGAAATACTTCTTGATTAATTATCTATAGAGTATAAGAGCGAATATACGTGTAAGACCCCAATATTAAATATTACTAAGTAGTCCTATACTCTTATACTCTAATACTCCTACTCGAACAAAATCCTCTATTAAAAAGTCTCTAAAATAGCCCCGTATTCCCCTTATTTTAGGGTCGTTATAATAAGTTATAAAAACCAAAGTTATAATTAATAAAGGCTAAGCTATAAGCCTAAGTTATAATCAATGAGGCTAAGTTATAAGGCTAAGTTATATTAGTAGAGGCTAAGCTATAGGGCTAAGTTACGTTAATAGAGGCTAAGGGAGGAAATTTCCGTTTTTTAATAAAATATAGTATTCTGAAAAATTTATTTAATAGTTAACCTATATACGCTAAATTTAGGTAGTAACTAAGTTAGGATATTAGTAAGCGATAGAAATACTAGTAGAAAATATTTAGAAATAACTATATATTATAGGGTTCTACGGGGGAGCGACTACTAAGAGTATAAAAATTATCTAGAATACTATAAGGACCGTATTAAGTACTACGGGTATAATGATATATAATTATAACGGATATTTAAGGAATATCCTAGCGACGTATAAATTTATTAATAAAGATTATAAGAGGGCTAAGTAAGAATAATAAATTAAGGGGCGACTTTATCGTCGCCGCGTATAACTTAAAAAGTACCTAGAGCGAGTTACGATATATTATTATATATACGGCTACGATTTAGTTGAAACTTAGAGAGTATATTATATAAGGGCCATAGATAAGGCCCTAAAAGTTTTAGTTATTAATTAGTATTAATTTAAATATTAATACTTATTACTAGCTAGGTTATTAAAACCTAGGTTATAGAGCCTCTAAATAAGCTAGTAGAGCCGTATTCTAGCGCTTATAAATATAGAGTAACTCCTATAAAAATATAAACTAGCTCTTATAAGAGTATTAATAGGCTCTTATAGAGAGTAATTATTACAGGCCTAGAGTTATAAAAAATTTAAATTTTAAATTTAAATTTAGGAAGAGCCTTAATTAGGCCGTAAGCGATCTACTCTATAATTAGAATATAGTAGAACTTAATTTCGCCTACTATAACTTTTTCGCGCTAGAAATAATACTAGATTATAATATACTTAATATAATTATAATCCTAGGGGTATTTAGCTAGGGCTATAATACTCTAATTATTATAAAATATAATTATAATAAGTATAAAATAGGTTAATAAAGCGGAGTAGGCGGCTAGCGTAAATAATATAATAACGAGTACTATTAAAGTATATTAGCTTCAATCCTGAATAGAATAAGATATATATATAATATATATAAGTTACCTAAGGAGATACTTAAGCTAAATAATTTTTTTAATAACTTAGATTTAGCCCGTATACTCGGCTTTATATAATAATAAAACTATAATTTATTAATACTTAAATTACTAGCTAATAGCTATACTATTAAAATTAAATATATAACTAAAGGTAGAGTATCTAGTATTATAATCGCTAGCCTAATTAATATTTATATAGCCCTTTAATAGGGCGGGTCTACCTTAGAAGACTAGCTCATTCTATATAAATAACGAAAGATACGCTTAACGACGACCTAATGAGACTTATCGAGGTTAGAAATATAGCGGCTTATTATTAATATTATATACACGATATTGGTCCGCGTATTTATTATATAATATATTAGTAAGTCGATAGCCGACGAGTAAATAATAAGAGAAGTAGACTTAATTTAATATCCTTTATCGGCTAATATAAATTTAATTTAAAAATATATAGATATTCCCATAACTTTAGCTCTAATATTATATATATTATAATCTTTAAGGATTTATTCTAGGTGAGTTTCCTAGTGAAAGGATAATTTATAATTGGGGCGATTATATAAGATTTTAAGACTAAAGTAAAGTAGTATATAATAAAACCTAGGTTAATTATTCTATATTTATTATTTAGGCGTTATTTTAGCTAAGTAATAATATCTTTATTAATACTAGTAACTAGTATATTGTCGATATATAATATAATTATTAGCTATATCTTATAATTAAGAAATACGCTAAAGTCAATACTCAAGAGTACGAAACCTAGTTTAGCTAGGAAATTTATAAAGGTAATATATTATATTTAAGGGGATTACTTAAGTTTATATAAAATATATTTTAAGAAGTATATACGACCTAAATTATTATCGAAACTAGTAGATTGTTCGATATAGATTTCATTATCAATTAGGCCGTATAGAAAGGTAGTTTATATATTTACTTATTTAAACTCCAGGTCGTAAATAATTATAATAGCGACTAGTACTTTATAATTTATAAACTTAACTACTAAGGCGAATATTTTATTAAACTCGATTCTATATTATTATTTAAACCTACGTACTACCTAGCGGGCCTTATACTAGGTAATTTCGCTAATAGCCCTATATTTAAATTTATAAACCTATTTACCCTAAAGTACCTTATAATTTCGGGGTAGATTCGATAGTATCTAGATATTATTAACTAAAAATAAATCGATTTCTGTATTTATACTAAGCTATTATTATGTCTTATTAAGAATATTAATTATAGCTTCTTTATAGATCTTAAGTTTATAAGGCTCGGTAGGCGAGGCTCTTATAAATAAGATTAATAAATTAGGGGATAAAGTCGGTCTATAAAGTTTTAGATATTTATCTAAAGTTATTAATATTATAAATATATTAGTATTAGAACTAGAAGAATATTAAGCCGGTTTTATATTAGATTCGGAATCTATATTTACTAGCGTATTTACTTAAGTTAATTTAGATTTAATATTACTAGTAAGATTTATTTATTATTATTATACTAGTTATAAACCTAGTATAAATTATAAACTTAGTATAAATAACCTTAGCCTAGGCTTTAGTAATATAATATATCTAATTAATCGCTATAATAATAGTAAAGACCGAATAATATCGTTTATCAATTTAGCGCGGCTAGGCTAGGTAGCTTTAATTAATTATAAATTACTCCTATTATAACTAGTATTAATATTAAATTTAGAGTTAATTTATAATTCGTATAATTTTAAGGCGCTTTTATATCTCGCTATAATATCGCCCCCCTAACGAGGTACTATTATTAAGACCTTATTAACTAGCGGTATATTATTATTAGTAGTATACTCTTTAGTCTACCGAACCTAAATAAAACGGAGTACTTTACCCGTATATATTAGTATATAATAGAAATAATCGCCTTTAGCTAATATTATATAAATATAATAAATTAAAACGTAATTTTAGTAAAGCCCTAATAGGGCGTAATATTTATTATAATAATAAAAGACTGATTTCGTAGCTAGTTCATTATGAAGATAAGTTTTAGAATAAGTTTATTATCGAGTCCGTTATTAATTGATAAGGTAGATAATTTCTTGAATAAGATTTAGCCGACACGCTCTAACATATTATTTATTTAGGGGTTATTAGGGGTAATGTAGCTCTAAATATCATTATATTCGAAATAATAATTAATAAACTCGCCGTCGGTATATATAAAATCTTTATTAATATAAAGGTAGTAAATCTTATAATCTCTATACTCCTTAGCGCTTTTATAGTTATAAAAAGTATTAAAGACACTTATCTTACAAGGGATAAAATAATAAAAACTATATTAATATTTATCATCGATAAATATAATTATAAAACCGAAATTATAAGCTCTTAAGTTAATAGTATTATTATAAATAATGTCGTATTTATATCGTCTCAATCGTAGGCGACGTTTATATAAATACGTATATAATTTAGTAATATTATATATCTTATAATTATTATCCTCTTTAATTTTAAATAGGTTAATTCTATTAGTTAATTCTATTAGTTAATTAAGATAATTATATAATATTATCTTTACCTAGGTAGTAGAGTCTCTCGTATTATAAAGTTAAGACCTTAATATTTATAATATATAGAACTAATTAAAATTGGTTTTATTAATAAATATATAAAATAAAAAGATTATAATTCTAAAGAATCGTAATAATACTTTTAAATCCGATTAAGATCCCCCTTAAAATATAGCCTAATATGTAACTAGCTCGCTAAAGCTTAGTATACGAAATAAGATTAAAACTACTATTAGAATATATATAATATTATTAACTTATAAGTACTAAATATCGTTATCGCCTAAATATAATAATTTATAAAATTTATTATTATATAGTATTAGCCCGCCCTTAAAGCCGCTAATAATATCGGCGCTCTTAAGTTTAGTATATTCTATAAATACAAAATAATTATAAGTAATATAAATACTATAATTAGTATCGAATATTTAAAGTTTAAAGATATTAGAGGTAATACTAACTAGGGCGTAGTACGATTCTATATTTCCCTCGGTATCGGCTTTAACCCGTTTATAAGGCGATTTATTGTTATATTTATTATTATTATCCTCCTTAATTATATTATTATTTCCTCTACTATCTCTATCGCCGTAACTATCTTAACCGCGGCCGCTACGGTTACGCCATACATTATAACTAAGATAATTACATTATAGTTTATTATAGGTAGTATAGTACCTAACTTATCTTACGAAGGTAATATAATATAAATAAAATCGAATAACTCCAATTTAATTAGGACCCTAAACTCGGTTTTAAATTATAATATATATAACGAGAACTACTTGACTAGTATTAGCGTTACTAGCCTAGAGATATATTGTATTATAAAAATAAGAGATTACTTACTAAAGGATATTTTAACTATATTATTAGTATTAAATAAATTATAATCTTCGGCGAAGAATTCGTAGTACCGTTAATATTTAGTATTAAAATTACGATCAAATTATTAAATTATAATACTATGATTAAACTTGAAGTGATTAAAGCCCGTAAAGCGCGTTATAGATAATTTAAAATTTATTAATATAATCGCTAGAGCTACTATATTAAGAAGTAATAAATTAATCGAGTTTATTTAAAGTAATATATAAATAACCGGAGCTACGAGGTTTAAATTTTATTTATGATTATTATCTAGGTTTATAGAGTTATCTTCTTAGTCTTAATCTTATATATTACTAAACTAATAGTATAACGCGGAAGAATATTATAAATTATTTTATTATCACTAAATTATTAATACGTAGTATTGATTATATAATTAGGTTTACTAGTATCTAGTTTCAAAACCTTAATAAGAGGATCTCCGAGATATTTCTATAAATTTATAATATTAAAATTATTACGTATCTTTTACTTTTAGCGGACGAAATTTTTTATAAAATTTAATTTTTCGACTTTATTAAATACGTAAATAGCTTTTAGGTACTACGATATAATAATAATATTTAAGGAATTAGGCTAAATAGCTTAATATCGTTAAGTAATTCTAGCGTTAATTTGTTTATAAAATAACTAAAAGTAGCTAGCGAATTAGATTAATAACGATATTTATATACTTCATTACTATACCTTTTATTATCGTATACTTTTATATAAATCTTCTTAATCGTATAGTAGGTTCGCTAGAATATATAGGTTAAGAATCTCTAAAAAGTATATTAATATTTAGTTATAAAATAAGGTAGCTTAGGCCTAAACGATTATTATTATTATTATAATAATTCTAAACGACGTAGCTTAAATACTAGAGAGTAATATAATTAAGATTTATTTAACTATAAAACTATAAATAGAGAGTATAAAGACGAGTAACTTTAATAATTACTTTAAATTATAACTACTACTTATATTTAATTACTTCCCCGATTATAAAGTTCGTAGTCTATGTCTTTTTAACGAACCGAGTAGAGCGGTAAAGAAGCTATAATATTAATTAATTAATAATGATTCTAGGCCTTAAATAAATCTTATAAGTTTGAAGCTATTAATACGCCGTTAATAAAGATAATAAATTATATAAAGAGGTTACTCGAGTTTAGTAATAATAAAGAGTTATTATATATAACTATTCCCCTATTGTTTTATTTAGGTATATAAGGAGTACGCTAGCGTTAGCCGTTTTTAGCGATTGGCCACTTTCTAGTATTAACTACTTTCTAGTTATAATAAAACTACTAGCGATTAGGTTATTTTCTAGTAATATATAACTCTTTATAAACGATTAGCCACTTTCTAGCGTATATTAATTATTTTCTAGTATCTATATATATAGTCTATTAGGTTATTCCTTAGTAAAGGCGGGGCCGGCGGAACTATATTCTATATACTAAGACCCTATTCTAAATATTTTTCACGGGCGTAATCTAGTACGCCCTAAACGTAGTTATAATAATATCATGATACCGTATTACTACTATTAATATTACAATAGGATAAGAGCGAATATATATATAAGACCCTATAGCCAAGTATTACTACTTAGTAAGTAGTTATTAAATAATCCTACACTCCTGTATTCTAATAGAAAGGTATATTTATCGGTTATAAAAAGAACTTCTTTTAATATATATTAATACTATATATACGGGTAAAATACTCCGCTTTACCTAGGTTCGATAGATCGAAGAGTATATTATTAGTAATAAGAAACGTATTACGGACGATAATATACCGCTAGTTAATTAGGGCTTAATAATAATACCTCGTTAAGAGAGTATTATTATAACGAGATATGAAGATACTTTAAAATTATACGAATTATAAACTAGTTTAGAATCTAGTATTAATAACTTTAATATTAGTTATAATAAGAGTAATTTATAACTAGCTAAAACTAACTAGCCTAGTTATATTGAATTAGTAAACGATGTTATTCGATCTTTACCGTTATTATAGTGATTAGTTAAATGTATTATATTACCGAGGCCTAGGTTAATATTATTTATCTCAAAATTATAATTTACGCTAGATCTATTACTAATATAATAGTTATAAATAAATCTCGCTAGCGACGCTGAATCTAAATCTATCTACGTAAATACGCTAATAAATTCTGAATTTAATATAAAACTTATTTTAGCCTCTAATTTATTAGTTTTATTTATAAAAGCCTCTCCTATTAAGTTTTATAAATTTAAAATATATAAAAAAGTTATAGCTAATATCGAAATTAATCTATATTTAATTAATAATACCTAGATATTATCGAACTTACCCCGGAACCGTAAAGTATTTGGAGGCAAATAAGTTTATAAACTTAAATATAATACCGCTAGTGAAATTACTCGCTATAAGGCTCGCTAGGTAGTACGGGGTTTTAAATAATAATATAATATCGATTTTACTAAAATATTTACCTTAAATTTAAGTCTATAAATTACAAAGTATTATTTATTATTATAATTCTTTACGACCTAGAGCTTAAATAAATAATTATATTAATTATTATCTTATACGACCTAATTAATAATAAGACTTATATCGAATAGCCTACTAGTTTCGAAGACGGTTTAGTTATATTTATTTCTTAAAATGTATTTAACGTAGTTTTAAATAATCCCCTCGAGTATAATATATAATTTTTTAAAATTTCCTAGTTAAGCTAGGCTTTATACTCTTTAGTATATATTATATATTACTAATTTATTAATTACTAGTATTTATGAAGTTATTATTATTTAGCTAGAGCGACGCTTGAATAATAAATATAAAATAGCCGACCTAGATCTTATTACGTATTACTAAAATCTCGTATAATCGCCCGAATTATATATTATCTCTTAATTGAGAAACTTACCTAGAACGGGTCTTTAAAGATTATAATATATATAACATTAGGGCTAAAATTATAGGAGTTCCTATAAATCTTATTAGGCCGACGTTAAGTACGCCGTATATTATATATAATATTAATGTTTTAAAGTCGAGTCGCCCTATTAAAGTATTATGTTCATATTAATTAGGTTAATAATTACGATACTAGTAACTTTACCTTCAATTATATATTTAATCTCGGTAGTACGGTTATTAACTAGTATTTGTAATACTAATTAATTATAATTTTATTTCTATATAAAGCCGAGTACGCGGGCTAAATCTAGATTATTAGAGAGATTATTTAGTCTAAATATCTATTTATACTTATTATATATATACACTACTCTAATAGGAATTTGAATTAATATACGTTAATAATACTCGTAATTATATTATTTATACTAGCCGCCTACTCCGCTTCATTAATCTATTCTGTATTTATTATAATTATCTTTCATAATTATTAGGGTATTATAACCCTTGCTGAAATATAGGAGTATAGGACTATTTAGTAAATAGTTATTACTAAATAGATACTTAGTAATATTTAGTATTAGAGTTTTATACGTATATTCGCTCTTATCCTTAATAGATTATTAATTAAGAAGAATCTCTATTTATTTTTTATTTAATAAGTTATAAGCCCGGGCTCTACCTATATATCTACTTTATATTACTATAATATTGATAGTAGTAATACGGCGTTATTATATATTATAGTTATATTTAGGACGTACTAGATTACGCCTATGAATCTTTTTTAAAGTAGGGCCTTAATATATAGAATATAATTCCGCTAGCCCCGCCTCTACTAGAGAATAACCTAGTATATTATATATATAACTACTAGAAAATAATTAATTATATTATATAATATATACTAAAAAGTAGCTAATCGTTTATAAAGAGTTTATATACCGCTAGAAAATAATTTATTACTAGAAAATAATTAATCGTTAAAAATAACTAACGCTAGCGTACTCCTTAAATACTTAAATAATACTTTAGGGGATAGTTATATATAATAACTCTTTACTATTATTAAACTCCAGTAACTCTTTTATATAATTTACTATTTTTATTAACGGCGTATTAATAACTTTAAATTTATAAGGTTTATTTAGGGCCTATAATCGTCTTAACTAATTAGCGCCGTAGCTCCCTTACCGCTTCGCTTAATCGTAAGAAAGAGATAGACTAGGAACTCCGTAATCGGGGAAATAACTAAATATAAATAATAAATATAACTCGAAGCTATAGTAATAATTCTTATTACTAAGATAATTACTAAAGCTATTTACTCGCCTTTATATCCTCCGTTTATAAACTTATATTTGAATAAACCTTATTTATACTACTCTTTAATACTTAAACTATATCGTTTAAAACGATTATAATAATAGTAATGATTAAAATAAAAATAATAACCGTCTAGGCCTAAACTGTTTTATTTTATAATTAAATATTAATATACTTTTTAGAAATTTTTAACCTATATATTCTAGCGAGCCTAATATACGATTAAGAAGATTTATATAAAAGTATATAACGATAAAAGGTACGATGATAAAATATATAAATATCGTTATTAATCTAATTCGCTAGCTACCTTTAACTACTTAATAAATAAATAAATATTAGAATTATTTAGCGATATTAAATTATCTAGCCTAAATCCTCGAATACTATTATTATATTATAGTACCTAGAAATTATTTAGGTATTTAATAAAGTCGAAAACTTTAGTTTTATAAGAGATTTCGTCCGCTAGAAATAAAAGATGCGTAATATTATAAATTTATAGGAATACCTCGAAGATCCTTTTACTAAGATTTTAGAACTAGATACTAATAAGTTTAATTATATAATCGAAGTTACGTACTAATTATTTAGCGATAATAAAATAATTTATAATATTCTTCGTTATACTATTAGTCCGGTAACGTACGTAAAGATTAAAACCGAAAAGATAGCTCTATAAATTTAGAAAATAATTATGAATAAATTTAAACCCTATAATTCCGGCTATTTAGATATTATTTTAAATAAACTCGATTAGTTCACTATTCTTTAATATAATACCTTAGCGACTACGCTAGTAAGTTTTAGGCTATTCATAATAAACTTTATCAATTAACTACTTTAAGTTTAATAATAATATTATAATTTAATATTTTTATCGTAATCTCGGTCCTACTACGAATCCTTCGCCGAAGATTATAATTTATTTAATATTAATAATACTGCTAAGATATTCTTTAGTATAGTAATCTTTTATTTTCGTAATACTTTATACCTTTAAACTAGTACTGTTAATACTAGGTAGCTCGCTCTCGTTATTCATAATATTTAATAACGAGTTCAAGGGCTCGACTAGGAAGAAATTATCCGGTTTTATCTATATTATACTAATTTCGTAAAACGAGTTAGGTACTATACTATTTATAATGAATTATAATATAATAATCTCGGTTATAATATTTAGTATAACCGTAGCCGCTACGGTTAAAATAACCGCGACGGTAGAGGTAGTAAAGATAATAATAATAATAGGAATAAGGATAAATCGCCCTATAAACGGGCTAGAGCCGATACCGAAGTAAATATAAAATCTTATTATACTTTAGTTAGTATTACCTCTAACGTCACTAAACTCTAGGTATTCGATACCGGTCATATTATTTATATTACTTATGATCGCTATATATTAATAAAATATATTAAGTTTAAGAGCGCCGAGGTTATTAATAATCTTAGAGGCGGGCTAATACTATATAATAACGGAGTTATTAAATTACTATATTTAGGCGATAATAATATTTAGTATTTATAAATTAATAATATTATATATATACTTAATAGTAGTTTTAACCTTATTTCGTATACTAAGCTTTAGCGAGCTAGTTATATATTAAACTTTATTTTAGGAAGAATTTTAATCGAATTTAAAAGTATTATTACGACTCTTTAGGAGTATAATATTTGTATCCTAGATATATATAAATAGAATTAACTTTAATTCGCTTTATTAATTATAAATACTAAGGCTTTAACTTTATTATATAAGAGACTCGGCTCCTAGGTAAAGATAATATTATATAATTATCCTAAATAATCGATAGAATTAACCTGTCTAAAGTTAAAGAGGATAATAGTTACAGGATATATAATATTACTAAAATATACGCGTATTTATATAAACGTCACCTACGGTAGGGAAGATTTATATACGATATTATTTATAGCGATATTATGAACTCAAAAGCCTATAGTTTCGGTTTTATAATTACGTTTATTAATAATAAATATAAATATAATTATTACTATTTTAAGATAAGCGTTTTTAGCACTTTTTATAGCTATAAAAGCGTATAAGATTTATGTTCTTTATACCGATAAAGATCCTATATATATTAATAGCGAGTTTACTAATTATTATTACGAATATAAAATTATTTAGAGCTACTTTATCCCTAATAACCCCTAAATAAACGGCGTTCTCGGTTCAATTTCATTTAAGAAAATATATATTTTATGAGTTAATAGCGGACTCGATAATAAATTTATTCTAAAATTTATCTTTATAGTAAATTAACTACGAAATCGGCTCTTTATTCTTATAATAAATATTACGCCCTATTAGGGCTCTACTAAAATACACTCTAACTTATTATATTTATATAATATTAAATAAATAGGCCTATACTAGGAATACTATATTATAGGTAGTACTAATAAAGGTTCGTTAATCGTAGTAAAAAAGTATATTTATTAGCTATAAAAGCGACTATTTCCATTATATATTAATATATATAAATAAAATACTCCGCTTTACCTAGGTTTAATAAACCGAAGACTATACTACTAGTAGTAATGAATATACCGTGAATAACGGTATACCGCTAGTTAATAAGATCTTAATATTAATACCTCGTTGAAGGGGCGATATAATAACGAGATATAAAAGTATTTTAAGATTATACGAATTATAAATTAACTTAAAATCTAATATTAATAATTATAATACTAGTTATAATGAGAGTAACTTATAACTAATTAAAACTACCTAGCCTAACTATACTAAATTAGTAAATAATATTATTCGGTCTTTACTATTATTATACGATTAATTAGATATATTATAATACTAAGGCCTAGGCTAAATTATTTATATTAAACTTATAATTTACGCTAGGCTTTTAGCTAGTATAGTACTTATAGATAAATCTTACTAGCGACGCTAAATCTAAGTCGACTAATATAAATATACTAGAAAACGTAGATTCCCAATCTAATATAGAACCGGTTTAGCGTTCTTCTAGTTCCGGCGTTAATATATTTATAATACTAATAACTTTGAATAAGTATCTAGAGTTTCATAAACTTACTTTATTCCCTAACCTATTAATCTTATTTACGAGAGCTCTACTTATTAGATTTACCGAGCCTAAAACGTATAAAGAAGTTATAATTAATACTCTTAATAAGATATACTAGTAGCTTAATATAAATATCGAAATTAACTTACTTTTAACGAATAATATCTAGATATTATCGAATTTACTCCGAAATCATAAGGTACTTTAGAGTAAATAGGTTTATAAATTTAAATATAAAGCCGTTAGCGAAATTACTTATTATAAAGCTCACTAGGTAATAAATAAGTTTAAATAATAATATAAAATCGACTTTAATAAGACGTTTATCTTAGTAGTTAAACTTATAAATTATGAAGTATTATTCGTTATTATAGCTATTTACGACCTAGAGCCTAAATAAATAAATAAATAAATATATAAACTATTTTCCTATACGGCCTAATTAATAATAAAACTTACATCGAATAGCCTACTAGTTTCGATGACGGTTTATGTCGTATATACTCTCTAAAATATATTTTATATAGGAGTATAATATACTATCTTTATGAATCTCCTAATTAAACTAGGCTTTATACTCTTAAGCGCTAATTTTAATATATTTTTTAACTATAAGATATAGCTAATAATCATATTATATATCGACGATATACTATTTATTAGCGCCGGTAAAGATATTATTATTTAACTAAAATAACGCCTAAGTTAACCTTAATTTTATTATATATTATCTTAATCTTAAAGTATCCCGTAATCGCCCGAATCGTATATTATTCTTTAGCTAGGAAATATACCTAAAACAGGTACTTAAAGATTATAATATATATAATACTAGAGCTAGAGTTATAGGAGTCCTTATAGACTCTATAATTAAACTTATATTAGTTAATAAAGGATATTAAATTAAATTTATCTCTTTTATTATTTACTAGTTAGTCGTTAGCTTACTAATATATTATAATAAATACGCGGCCTAATATCGCTTATACGGTATTAATAATAAGTCGCTATATTTCTAACCTCGATAAATTTTATTAGGTTACCGTAAAACGTATCTTCTATTATTTACGCGGTATATTATATTTAAAGCTAGTCTTTTAGGGTTAACTCGCCCCGTTAGAGAGTTATATTAATATTAATTAGGCGGGTAATTATAATATAAGGCGTTCTACCTCTAATTATATATTCAATCTTAGTAGTATAGTTATTAACTAGTAGTCTAAGCGCTAACTAATTATTATATTATTATTTTATAAAGCCGAATACGTTAGCTAGACCTAGATTACTAAAGGAATTATCTAGCTTACAAGGTTATTTAGATAATTAATACTTATTACGCGTATATTTTATTCTAGTAGAGATTTAAATTAATATACGTTAATAGTACTCGTTGTTATATTACTTATATTAATCGCCTACTCCGCTCTACTAGCCTATTTTACATTTATTATAATTATCTTTTATAATAATTAGGGTATTATAGCCCTAGTTAAGGACCCTTAGAACTATAACTATATTAAGTATATCACGATCTAATATTACTTCTAGCGCGCAAAAATATAATAAGCGAAGTTGAATTCCGTTATATTCCGATTATATAATAGATCGTTAACGGTTTAATCAAGACTCTTCCTAAGGTTAAGTTTAATATTTTTTATATAACTTTAGGCCTATTATAATTACGTCCTTATAAGAACCTACTAATACTTTTATTAGAGTTATTCTATATTTATAAAATTAAAAACGCGGCTTTACGGGCTTATCTAGAGGTTTTATAGACTAGGTTTTAATAAACTAACTAGTAATCAATATTATTATTTAAGTTAATATTAAATAATATTTATTATACCGAATAATATTAAATTCTTAGGGTCTTATTTAAGGCCTTTATAGAGTATAAAGTACTCTCTAAATTTTAGCCAAATCGCGTTTATATATATAACGGTATATCGTAAATCGCTCTAGGTACTTTTAGGTTATATACGGCGACGATAAAGTTATCCCTTAATCTATTATTCTTATATAGCCCCTTTATAGCCTTTATTAATAAATTTATATATCGCTAGTATATCCTATAAGTATTTCTTATAGTTAAGTATTATTATACCCGTAGTATTTAACGCGGTCTCCGTAGTATCTTAAGTAATTCTTATACCTTTAGTAGTCGCTTCCCCGTAGAAGTTTATAATATATGATTATTTCTAATAATCTCCTCGTAGTATTCATCCCGACCTTATTACTATATAAATTTAGCGTATATAGGTTAATTATTAAATAAAATTCTTAAAATACCGTAAAGTATTTATTTAAAAACGGAATTTTCTTTATTTAGCCTCTACCGATACAATTTAGCCCTATAATTTAGCCCCTATTAATATAGCTTAGCCTTATAATTTGACCCCTACTAGTTATAGCTTAAGCCTATAATTTAGCTTTTATTAATTATAATTTTAGTTCTTATAGCCTATTATAACGACCCTAAAATAGGGGGAATACGGGGCTATTTTAGAGACTTCTTAATAAAGGAGTTCGTTCGAGTGGGAGTATTAGAATATAGGAGTATAGGACTATTTAGTAACTACTTATTAAATAAATATTTGGTAATACTTAGTATTAGTGTCATATATATATTCGCTCTTATCCTTTATAAATAGTTAATTAAGAAGTGTTTTTATTTATCTTATATTTAGTAACTATAGTTAAGAACCCCTAGGATTATAACTATATTAAATATGGAATTTAAGTTCTATTATAATACGATTATAGAGTAGATTATTAATAACCTAATTAAGGCTCTTCCTAAAATTAAATTTAATACTTTTTATATAACTTTAGGCCTATAATAATTAGCTCTTTAGAAAAATTAACTAATATTTTTATAAGAGTTATTCTATATTTATAAATACTAAAACGCGGCTTTATAAGATCGAAGAAAACGCATTTATTCGATTAATTAAAACTTCGTAACCTTAATTTTTTTTAAGGCTACGAAGTTATATAGCCCTATAGCCTATTATAACGACTTTAAAATAAAGAAAATACGGGTCTATTTTAGAGACTGTTATTAAAGAATTTTATTTCGAGTAAAGGTATTAGAATATAAGAGTATAGGACTACTTTATTTAGTAATTTGTTGGAATATAGGAGTACAGGACTACTTAGTAAGCAGATACTTGGTAATACTTGGCATCAGGGTCTTGCACGTATGTTCGCTCTTATCCTCTATAAATAATTAATCAAGAAGTATTTCTACCTACTATAGTTCAACAGGTTATAAGCCCGGGCTCTGCGTATATATCCGCTACGTACTCACCATATCATTATAATATTAATGGTAGTAATACGGCGTTATTACGTTGTTACGTTATCGTAACTGCGCTCAAGGCGCACTAATTACGCCCGTAAGAAATTTTTAAAGTAGGGCCTTAGTATATAGAATATAGTTCCGCCGGCCCCGCCTCTGCCAGGGAATAGCCTAATAAACTATATACGTAACTACTAGAAAGTAGCTAATTATACTATATAGTATACGCTAGAAAGTGGCTAATCGCTTATATAGAGCTTATATACCGCCAGAAAATAACTTAATCGCCAGTAACTTACTGTAGCTAGAAAGTAGCTAATTACTATACTAGGGAGTAGCTAATCGCCGTAATCGGCTAATATTAGCGTACTTTATATATACCTAAATAAATACCTCAAGGGTAGCTATATACGATAGTTATTTATTATCGTTAATACCTCTATATAACTTATTATAATTATTACCGGCGTACTATAACTTTAAGCTTATAAGGTCTTTTTAAAGCCTAGAATAGTCGTAATTAATTACCGCTATAGCTCGCTTACCGCCTTAAAAAAATAAGCGTTAGTAGCGTTAATAGCGTTAGTAGTTAAGAATAAATTTATAACTCCGTAGTCGGGGGGAAAAATACTATAAACTATAACTATAGGTCGTAGCTACGACTGTAACTCCTACTACTAAAGTAGCTACTAAAGTTATTTACCCTTATTCCCTCGTATAAAGTAATAGCGAGCTAAACCCTAAATACGCTATTCTTTAAGCTTTTAGCCTCGTTATTTAAAACGACTACGATAGTAATAACTACTAAAACGAAAGTAAAACCTAGAGTATTTTAAGGCTAAACCTCCCTATTTAATTATTAAATAGTAATATACCCTCTAAAGACTCTAGCTCCGTACCTTTCGGTAGATTAAATAAATAATTAATTACCTCCGTAATAAGGTATATACGTATAACGATAAAAGAGACGTTAATATAACGTACGTATACCGCTATCGATCCGACTCTTTAGCTAGCTCTAGCTACTCTAAATTAATATTAGAACCGCCTAGTAATATTAAGCTATTCGGCCTTATACCTAGGTTACCGCTAATATATAAGTATTCGTAAAGGTTATTTAGGTATTTATTAAGGTCGAAACTTTAAATTTAATAGAAGGCTTCGTTAAATGGAAGTAGGATATACGTAATAACTTTAATATAATAGACTTATAGGAATACCTCGAAGATCTACCTATTATAGCCCTAGAACTGGACGCAGGTAAGCCTAACTATAATATCGATACTATATATTAATAGTTTACTAATAATAAGATAATTTATAATATCCTCCGTTATACTATCGCCCCTATAACCTACGCTAAAATTAAGAACGATAAGGTCGCTATTATAGCCTAGACGATTATTATAAACGAATTTAAACCTCATAGCTCTGGCTACTTATATAAAGTATTAATTAAGCTTAATTAGCTTATTACTAGTTAGTACGATAATTTTAGCGACTACGCTAGTAAGTTTCAGGAGGCCTATAACGAGCTTTATAACTTTAATTACCTTAAGCTTAATAATAACCTTATAGTCTAGTAGTTCTACTATAACCTTAGCGTTAATTATTAATACTATTATAAAATATTCGCTGAAGACTACGATTTATTTAATATTAATAGTATTATTAAGACTACCCTAAATATAGCGATCTCTCGCTTCCGTAATATATTATACTTATAGGCTAATAGCGCTAGTTATAACTAGCTAGTATTTACGGTATATACCTTAACACTATAGTATATCTAAAGGCCTAATTAAGAAAGAACTATTCGATCGTACCCCTATTACGCTAACTTTATTAAGCGGGTACGGTATTATATTATTTATAATAAGCCCTAGTATAATAATCTTAGTTATAATAACTAGCGCGACCGTAGCCGGCGCGGTCGAGGTAGCCGCGGTAGAGGCGGCGGTAGGGGTAATAATAACGCTATTATTAAAGATAATAACGATAATAATAGAAGCTAAAATAATAAGGGTAAGGACGATAAATCCGATAAATTAAATAAGCGCTAGAGGTTTAATATCGAAGGTAATTTTAACTTAAGGAATATAAAACGTTACTACGCCCTCGTAGGTATTATAGTTAATATTTCTAAGCTCTAGGTCTTAGATACCGGTACTACCGTTTATATTAACTACGATCGCTCTACTTTTATAGAGTACAATAAGCTTAAAGGCGCCGATAATATTAGTAGCTTTAGGGGCGGCCTGACGCTATATAGTAACGGCGTTATTCGGCTACTATATTTAGGCGATAAAAGTGTATAATACCTTAAGGTTAATAACGTTATATATATTCCTAATAGCGGTTTTAACCTTATTTCCTACGCTAAGCTTTAACGAGCTAGCTACCCCTTAGGCTTTATTTCTAGGGGGATCTCTATCGGATCTAAAGGAATTATTATAGTCTTATAGGACTATAACCTCTACGTTCTACGTATAAATTAATAGTAACTAGTACTAGTTATTATTAATATTAAAGCCCTAACTTAATAATACGAGAGACTCGGTTATTTAGGGAAAGATAATGTAGTACGGTTATTTAAAATAACTAACGGTATCGACCTATTAAAGGTTAAGGGCGATAACGGCTATAAGACCTATAGCGTTATAAAGGTATATATTTATTCGTATAAACGCAGCCTACGAAAAGGCCGTTTCGAATACGACGTTATTTATAGTAATATTATTAATTTTAGGGCCTATAACTTCGGCTTTATAGTTACCTATATTAACGATAAGCTTAAGTATAGCTACTACTACTTTATATTTAATAAAATAAGCGTATTTAGCGCCTTTCGTAGTTATAAGTCCGTTAAAGAATATAGCGACTACCGTATCTATTACCTTTATACCGATAAGGATTCTATATACGTTAATAGGGCGTTCGCCGATTACCGGTATAAATATAATATCGTCTAGAGTTACTCTATCCTTAGGAACCCTTAAATAAATAGCGTATTAAAACGCGTTAGTTAAACCTTACTTTAGAAGGTATACGCCCTACTATATAATAGCGGCCTTAATAAGATATTAATTCTAGAGTTTATCTCGATTATAAACTGGCTCCGAAATTAATCTCCTATCGTTATAATAGATATTACGCCCTATAAAGGCTCTACTAGAATACGTCCTAATCTATCGTATTTACGTAATATTAATTAAATCGGCTTATATTAGGATCGCTATATTATAGGTAAAAACTAGTAGAAATTTACCTAGCGTAGTATTAAGGGCGCCCTCGTTAGGTACGAGGGTAATTATTTTTATCGAATATTAATACCTACGGGTAAAGTACTCCGCTTTACCTAGGTTTAATAGACCGAGGAGCGCTATACTAGAAATAAGCGTACTGCGATATAGGTACCGCCAGTTAATAAGATCTTTAGAATAATTCCCCGTTAAGGGGGCGACGTTATAGTAAAATATAAAAATACCTTAGGCCTATATAAACCTCCTATTAATATAGAATTAAATATCGACGACTACGGGTTTAGTAGTAGTAGCTTTAAACTTACTACCGGCCCCCTATAGCGATTAATTAAACGCGTTATCTCGCTACGGCTATTAAGGCTACGAGTTAATACACCTAGCCCTAACCTATAGGCGCTATAGCCGCTATTAACTATAAGCGATATATTATCGCGAGTAATAATACTAGGATCTTCGAGCTCTAATTTATTAGACGATATAAATCCGGCCTAATATTCCCCCGCCTCCGCCTCGCCCGCGATATTAACTAAGATATTTAATAGGTATCTAGAACTACGCGAACCTACCCTCTCCCCCGACCTAATAGTACTATTAATTAAGGCGTTATTATATAAACCGTACGAGCCTAAGATATATAAAGAAGCTATAGTTAATACCCTAAATAAAATATATTAGTAATTTAATATAAAGGCCGAAATTAATTTACTCCTAATTAATAATACCTAGATACTAGCTAACCTACCTTATAATCGAAAAATCCTTCGCGGTAAATAGGTCTATAAGTTTAAACGTAGCGCCGCTAGCGAGGTAACTCGTTATAAAGCCCGTTAGGTTATACATAACTTTAAATAACATTAAGGAATCGATTTTAACGAGACGTTTACCTTTATAGTTAAGCCTATAAGCTATAAAGCACTATTCGCTATTATTACGGCGTTCGACCTCGAGCTCGAATAAATAGACGTATAAACTACGTTTCTCTATAGCGAGATCGATAACGATAAGATCTACGTCGAATAGCCTATAGGTTTTAATAATAATTTAGGCCGTATATACCTACTAAAACGTGCCCTATATAGGCTTAAGTAATCCCCTCGTATATAATATACTACCTTTACTACCTTTCTTGTTAAGCTAGGTTTCGTACCCCTAAACGCGGACTTTAATATCTTCTTTAACTATAATACCCAGCTAATTATTACCCTATATATTAATAATATATTAATTACTAGTACTAGGAAGGCCGTTATTACTTAGCTTAAATAATAGCTAAGCGATAAATATAAGATAACTAATCTCGGCCCTATTACCTATTACTTAGGCCTTAAAATCGCGCGCGATCGCCTTAATCGTACGTTATTATTAAGTTAAAAGGCCTACCTAGAAAGGCTACTTAAGGATTATAATATATAAAATATTAAAGTTAAAGCTATAAGAGTTCTAATAGATTTAACGATTAGGTTTATCTCTACGGATAAAGGTTATTAGGCTAAACTTACCTCTTTAACCGTATATTAATTAATTATTAAATTATTAATATACGCTATAATAGGTATACGACCTAATATCGCCTTCGCGGTATTAATAGTAAGCCGCTATACTTTTAACCCCGATAAGACCTATTAGGCCGTAGTTAAACGTATATTCCGCTACCTACACGGTACGCTATATTTAAAGCTTATATTCTAGGGTTAAATCGCCCTATTAGAGGGCTATATTAATATTAATTAGGCTGGCGATTATAATACGCGACGCTCTACCTCTAGTTATACGTTTAATCTCGGTAGTACGGCTATTAGCTAGTAATCTAAATATTAATTAACCGTTACGTTATTATCTTATAAAGCCGAATATACTAGCTAAATATAAACTACTAAGGAAGCTATTTAGCTTAAGAGGCTATTAAAATAATTAATACCTATTACCCCTATACCCTATACTGGGGGGAAATCTAAAGACTATACGCTAGTACTACTCGCTAACGTACCGTATACGTTTATTACCTTTTTAGCGATACCTATATATTTCGCGCTTACTATAATTATCTTTTATAATAACTAGGGTACTATAACCCTAGCTAAGAACCCCTAAGATTACGGTCGTATTAAATATATCGACCTATAATACTATTTCTAACGCGAAAAGATTATATTAAGCGAAATTAAATTCCGTTATATCTTTACCGTAGATTAAATCGTTAATAAGTTTATTAAAGCCCTCCTTAAGGTTAAGTTCGATATTTTTCGGGCGGCTCTAGGCCTTTAATAGTTTATATAAAGCCTATTAATATTTTTATAGGAGTATTTTAAACCTTTATACGTTAAAAGTACGGCTCTACGGGCGTACCCGAAGAGCCGCGTTTAGAGCTTAGCGCGTATTTAGCGCCTTCCCAGTAAATTAAAAATTAATATATAATTTAATATTAATTAATAACTACTTTATAGATTACCGTTAAATTTTTAAGGCCTTATCTAAGGCCCTTATAGAGTATACTCTCTAAGTTTTAACTAAATCGCGTCCGTGCGTATAGCGGTATATCGAAAATCGCTCTAGGTATTTTTAGGCTATGCGCGGCGACGATAAGGTCGTTTAATAGTTTATCGTTCTTACTTAGCCCTCCTATAACCCCTATTAATAGGTATATATATCGCTAGAATATCCCCTAAGTATCCGTTATAGTTATATATTATTATACCCGTAGTATTTAACGCGGTCCCCGTAGTATCCTAGGCGGTCCTTATACCCTTAATAATCGTTTCCCCGCAGAACCCTATAGTATCTAATTATTTCTAATAATCTTCTCGTAGTATTTATATCGCTTATTAATATCCCGACTTAGTTACTACCCAAATTTAGCGTGTATAGGTTAACTATCAAATAAATTTTTTAAAATACCGTGTTTTATTAAAAAAACGGAATTTTTCTCTCTTGGCCCCTACCGACGTGGCTTAGCCCTAAAGCTTGGCCCCTACCGATATGGCTTGGCCCTATAGCTTGGCCCCTACCGACGTGGCTTGGCCCTATAGTTTGGCCCCTATTAATTATAACTTAGGCCTATAATTTGGCCCCTATAAACTATGGTTTTGGCCTTTATAGCCTATTATAACGACCTTAAAATAGGGGGAATACGGGGCTATTTTAGAGACTTCTTAATGGAGGATTTCGTTCGAGTAGGAGTATTAGAATATAGGAGTGCAGGACTATTTAGTAAGTAGATACTTGGTAATACTTGGCATCAGGGTCTTATACGCATGTTCGCTCTTATCCTCCATAGATAATTAATCAAGAAGTGTTTCTACCTACTATAGTTCAATATAATTATTTATTGAATAAATACTTAGTAATATTTAGTACTAAAGTCATATATATATTCGCTCTCATTCTTTATTAATAATAAATCAAGAAGTGTTTTTATTTATTATTATTTTAGATAACTTAAGTAATAATTAGTAAGAGCTAAGTTATAGAGCTAAATTACGTCGATAAATTAGAGCCTCTGGATTGACCCGTAGAGTAGTTTTTTAGTAGTTATAAAAATATAATAACTCCTATAAGAGCGCTAGTAAGCTTCTACGAGTAGAAGATAATAACTATAAATCTAAAATTATCTAAAAGATATTAAACTTAATTTTAAAGAGAGCCTTAGTTAATTTATTAACGATATACTCCGTAGTTAGAATATAACGGAACTTGATTTCGTTTAATATAAATTTCTCGCGCTAGAAGTAATATTAGATTACGATTTATTTGATATAGTTATGAATTTAGAGGTTTTTAGCCAGTATTATAATATTCTAATTATTATAAAAGATAATCATCGTAAATATAAAATAAAATAGTAGAGCGAAGTAGGTAGCTAGTATAATTAGTATTATAACGAGTATTGGAAATATATATTATTATAAATCACTACTATAATAAGGTATTTAAATAATAAATATGAATTATCTAAGAAGCCGGTTAAAATCAAAACAATTCCTCTAGTAACCTAGACTTAGTCTATATACTCGGCTTTATATAGAGATAAAGTATTATTTAATTAATATTTAGATTACTAGTTAATAACCGTACTACCGATATTAAATATATAATTAAAGATAGAGTATCTAGTATCGTAGTTATTAGCTTAATTAATATTAATATAGTTCTTTAATAGAGCGAGTCGACCTTAAAAGATTAGTACTATATATAATATACCGCGTAAATAACGAATGATACACTTAACGACGGCTTAATAAGATTTATTAGGGTTAGAAATTTAGCGATTTATTATTAATATTATATAAGCGATATTAAACCGCGTATTTATTATAATATTTATTAATAAACTAACGACTAATTAGTAGGCGGTACTAAAGATAGACTTTATTTAGTATTTCTTATTAGCCGGTATAAATTTAATAATAAAAGTTATAAAAATTCCTATAATTCTAGTTTTAATATTATAGATATTATTTATTCTAGATGAATTCCTAGCTAAAAAATAATATACAATTTTAGCGATCGCGCGAGACTTTAAGATTAAATTAGTATATAATAAAGTCTAGGTCGATTATTTTATATTTATTACTTAGGCGTTATCTTAGTTAAATAATAATATTTTTACTAAAACTAATAATTAATATATCGTCGATATATGATATAATTATTAGCTACGTCTTGTGATTAAGAAATATATTAAAAAAAAAATTAATGATATAAAATCTAACTTTACTAGGAAATTCGTAAAGATAGTATATTATTTTAGGAAGTATATATAGTCTGAACCGTTGTCAAAACTAGTAGGTTATTCGATATAGATTTCATAATTAATTAGGTTATATAGAAAAATAGTTTATATATTTAAGCTTTAGGTCGTAGGTAGCGATGATAACGAATAAAACTTTATAAATTATAAATTCAATTATAGGGATAAGCGTTTTATTATAATAGATTCTATATTATTATTCAAAACTACGAATTACCTAACGGGTCTTATAACGAGTAATTTCGTAAATAATATAATATTAAAATTTATAAATTTATTTACCCCTAAGTATTTTACGGTTTCGGGGTAGATTTAATCATATCTATATACTATTTACTAGAAGTAATTCGATTTCGGCTTATATACTAAATTGTTAATATATTTTATTAAGGTACTAATTGTAATTTCTTTATATACTTTAAGCTCGTAAGGCTTAGTAGATAAAGTTTTCGTAATCAAAATTACTAAATTAAGAGATAAGATAGGTTGACGAAAATCTAAATATTTATTTAGAGTAACTAGTATTACGGGCCTATTAGCGCCGGAGCCGGAAAAATATTAAGCCGGTTCTTTATCAGATTTAGAGTCTATATTTTCTAATATATTAACGCGATTCCATTTAGATTTAGGGTCTCTAGCGAGATTTATTTAAGATTTCTATACTAATTATAGACCTAGCGTAAATTATAGGCTTAATTTAAAGACTTTAACCTAGGCCTCGATAATATAGTTTATCTAATTAGTCGTTATAATAGCGGTAAAGACTAAATAATATCGTTTATCGATTTAATATAACTAGGTTTAGTAGTTTCAATTAATTATAAATTACTCTTATTATAACTAGTATTATAGTTATTACCTTAATATCGTTATTAGTATTAGATTTGAAATTAATTTATGATTTTTATAGTCTTAAAGCGCTTTTATATCGCGATTAATAAACTTTTACTAGTTTTTACTTATAATATAATATTCTTAGTTAATAGATATTTAATTAATATTACGTAGATATAATAAAACAGTATATACTCTAGTAGAGCCCTAATATTTAAGACGTAATATTTATTATAATAAAAGAGGGCCGACATCGTAATTAATACGTCGTAGAGATAAACTCTAGAATAAGTTTATTATCGAGTCCGTTATTAATTAATAAAGTATACACTTTTTCGAGTGAAATTTAATTAACGCGCTTTAATATACTATTTATTCAGGGGTTATTAAGAATAAAGTAACTCTAGATACTATTATATTCGAAATAATAATTCAGGAAACCGCCGTTAATATATATAAAATCATCATCGATATAAAGATAATAAATCCTAGTATCTTTATATTCCTTAATACTCTTATAGTTATAAAAGGCGCCGAAGATATTTATTTTATTAAGGACGAAGTATCTTTAATAAATACAATTACAAAGTCTTAGGTTAATAATATAATTATAAATAATATTTAACTTAAATTGTCTTTACTATAACCGACGTTTATATTAATACCCGTATATTTTAATAATATTATATATCTCGTAATTATTATCCTCTTTAAGTTTAAATAGGTCGATTCTATTAATTATTCAAGATAATTATATAATATTGTCTTTATCTAGGTAGGCGACTCTTTTATATTATAAAATTAAGATCTTAATATTTATAATAATTAGAGCGAGTTGATTTTATCTATGTATATATAGAATATAAGGATTGTAATTTATAAAGTTATAGGAATATCTTTAGATCCGATTAAGATCTCTTCTAATATAAAGTATAGGGTATAATTAGCTCGCTAAGTTTTAGTATACGAAATGAGATTAAATCTTTTATTAAAAATATATATAATTGTATTAACTTATAGGTACTAGATACCCTTATCGCCTAAATATAGTATTTTGATAATTTCGTTATTATATAACGTTACCCTACCCCTAAACCCGTTAATAATATCGGCGCTTTTAAACTTAATATATTCTATAAATATAAAGCGATTATAAATAATATAAATAGTATAAATAGTATCGAATATCTAGAGCTTAGAAATATCTAGAGCTTAGAGATATTAAGAGTAATATTAATTAGGGCGTAATAAGGTTTTATATTTCCTTCGATTATTTCAACCCGTTTATAAGGCGATTTCTCGTTATACCTATTACTATTATTAGTAATATTATTATTACCTCTACCGCCTTTACCGCCGCGGCTACCTCGACCCTACCGGTTATAATTACGTTAACTATTATATAAGGAGTATTGTATTATAATCTATTATAGGTAGTATAGTACCTAACTTGGTTTACGAATTCGGCGTGATATAAATAAAACTAAATAACTCTTTTTTAATTAGGACCCTAAACTCGTTATTTGAATAATGATATAAATAGCGAGAGCGAGTTACCTAGTATTAATATTACTAGCCTAGAGATTATAAGGTATTATAAAAACAAAAGATTATTATATTAAAGAATATCTTAATTATCGTAAAGTATCGGTAATACCGTTAATATTTAGGGCCGAGATTACGATAGAATTATTAAATTATAATATTGTCGTTAAGTATAAAGTAATCAAATTTATAAAACTCGTTATAAATAGCCTGAAACTTACTAGCGTAGTCGCTAGGGCTATTATATTAAGAAGCGCTAAACTAATAGAGTTTATTTAAAATAATATATAAGTAGCCGGAGCCACGGGTCTATTTATTTATAATAATTATTATCTAGATTTATAGGGCTATTCTTTCGATTTTAATCTTTACGTATATTACCTAATTAATAGTACGACGAAGAATATTATACATTATTTTATTATCGTTAAATTATTTATACGTAGTTTTGATTAGTATATTAGGTTTACCTACGTCTAGTTTTAAAGCCTTAATAAATGGATCTTCGAGATATTCTTATAGACTTATATTATTAAAATTATTACGTATCTTTTACCTCTAGCGAACGAAATATTTTAAAGTTAAGTTTTTCGACTTTATCGAATACCTAAATAGCTTTTAGGTACTACGATATAAAAAATAATATTCGGGGAGCTAGACTAGACGGTTATATATCGCTAGATAGTTTTAAATATAATTTATTTATAATATAATTAAGAGTAACTATCGAATTAAATTAGTGAAAATATTTATATACTTTCGTCGTATAGTTTAATAAAAATTAATTAATCGCTCTAAAAATATATAAGGCTATTAAATCTGAATTCATTAAATTAACGCTTTTTTTAGTAGCCCCGATTTCGAATATTACGCCCGCGTAGCGAAGGACGATTTATCGAATTATATAAAAATAGAAATAAATTTAACTATCTAGGCCTAAACTACCTCGTTTAGCTATAAGTCTATAAACGGAGAGTATAAAGACGAGTAACTTTAGTAGCTACTTTAGTAATAGAAATTACTACTCTAATATCGAGTTATAGTTATTATTTATACTAAGTTATTTCCTCGATTTCAGAGTTCCTGGCCTATCTCTTTCTCACGACCGAGTAAACAATAAGAGAGTTAAGACGTTGATTAACTATTATAGTTCTAGGCCTTAAATAGATCTTATAATTTATAATTAATAAATACCTTATTAGTAATAATAATTAATTATATAAAGAGGTTATTCAAATTCATGATAATAAAGATTTATAATATATAAATACTTCCCTAAAGTCTCATCTAGGTATATAAGAATACGCTAGTATTAATCGTTTTTAGTAATTATTTATTCTCTAGTAATAGGCCGCTTTCTAATAATAAGTTATACTCTAGTTATAGTAATTTTACTAGCGATTAGACTATTCTCTAGCAATATATAAACTCTTTATAAATAATTAAGTACTTTCTAGTAATAGGTTACTTTTTAGTAGTAAGTTATTTTCTAGTTATAGTAATCCTACTAGCGATTAAGTTATTATCTAACGATATAGAAATTATTTATAAATAATTAGTTACTTTCTAGCGTATATTATATAATACGATTAATTAATTCCTAGTAATTATATATATTTTATTAGGTTATTCCCTAATAGAGGCGGGGCCGGTAGAATTATTTTGAATATTAAGATTCTAATTTTAAAAGAATATACGAGCGTAACTACGATAATATAATAACGACGTATTATTACTATCAAAACTATTAATAATATAGCGAGTATATAGTGAAGATATACGTAGAGCTCGAGTTTATAACCTTTTGAATATAATAATAAGTAAAAATACTTCATAATTAATTTTCTATAAAGAATAAAAACGAATATACGTATAAAACTCTAATATTAAATATTACTAAATATCTCCTTAATTAGTAGTCACTAAATAGTTCTATACTTCTATATTCTAGATTAATATAATAAAAAGATAGTTATTTTAATTAATTCATTATAATATTAGTTTTCCAAATACTTTTTTAACGACCGCTATTTATAATAAATAAAATATAGATTCTTGAACGTATTTATTAGAGAAAGAAGTAGAAAATACTAATATAGACTAAAGTTGAAGAGATATAAAAGTTTATTAATTTATTATAATAAACGCTAATAAATTCTCTTAAGTTACTTAGAAAAGTCTTTTAAGTTATTATTATTTTATATTTTTATTTTTAAAATATTTAGTTATATATTAAATCGCCTAAGACTCCGTTATTAAGAAAACTTTATTATATAACGTATTAAATTAATTCTAGTCGATAATATAATAATTTTATTTATTTAATAAATCTTAAAGGATAGTATATATCGTATATATAGAATTTAAAGAGTTATAGATTCGTTAGTTTATATAATTATATTAAGGGTCAAGGTTTAATCGATAATATTTCTTTATTTCTATTATATTATTAAATATAGTAATAGGTAGGAATACTTCTTAATTAATTATCTATAAAGAATAAGAGCGAATATACGTATAAGACCTTTCTATTAAATATTATTAAATATCTATTTAATAAGTAGTTAATAAGTAGTTCTATACTCCCATATTTTAATATTTCTACTCGAACGAAATCCTTTATTAAGAAGTCTCTAAAATAGCTCTTTATTACCTCGATTTTAAGATTATTATAATAAGTTATAAAACTAGATAGTTTCGTAGCCCTTAAATATTTAGGGTTATGAAATCTTAATTAATCGAATAAGCGCGTTTTCTTTGGCCCCGTAAAGCCGCGTTTTAATATTTCTAAATATAGAATAACTTTTATAAAAGAGTAAATAAACTCCTATAAAAGTATTAATAGACTAATATAAGGAGGTTACTAGTATACTCTAAAATTATACGAAAAGTAATTAGCCCGTCAACGATCTACTCTATAATTAGAATATAACTAAACTCGATTTCGTTCACTACGACTTTTTCGTACAAGAAATAGTACTAGATCGTAATATATTTAATATAATTATAATCTTAAGGGTTTTTATCTAGAGTTAAAATACTCTAATTATTATAGAAGATAATTATAATAAGTATAAAATAAATTAATAGGGCGGAGTAGGCGGCTAGTATAAACGCCGTAATAACGAGTATTATTAACTTATACTAACTTAAATCTCTATTAGAGTAGAGTATATAATAATAGACTACTTAAAGAGATATCTAAATTAATTTTTTTAGTAGCCTAGGTTTAGCCCGTATACTCGACTATATATAATAATAAAGTTATTATTAATTAATATCTAAATTAATAATTAATAACCGTACTATCAAGATTGAATATTTAACTAGAGGTAGAGTATTAAGTATCGTAGTCGCTAGTTTAGTTAATATTAATATAACTCTCTAATAAGACTAGTCGACCTTAGAAGACTAATTTCATATATAATATACCGCTTAAATAAAAGATACGCTTAACGGCGGCTTAATAGGATTTATCGGGGTTTAAAATATAACGGCTTATTATTAATACTACGTAAACGATATTAGGCCGCGTATTTATTATAGTATATATTAATAAATCGACGGCTAATTAATAAACGGTAAGAAAGATAGGTTTAACTTAATATTCTTTATTAACTAATCTAAGTTTGATTATAAAATTTCTAATAATTTCTATAACTTTAGCTCTAATATTATATATTGAATAATCTTTAAAGATCTATTCTAGGCAAGTTTCCTAGCTAAAAGATAATATATAATTCGAGCGATCGCGCGAGATTTTAATACTAAGGTAATATATAATAAGGCCTAGATCGAATATTTTATATTTATCGCTTAGGCGACGTTTTAAATAAGTAATAATATTTTTATTAATATTATTAATTAGTATATCGTGGATATAAAGTATAATTATTAATTATATTTTATATTTAAGAAATACGCTAAAATTAATATTTAAGAGTATAGAGCCTAGTTTAATTAGGAAATTCGTAAAGATAATATATTATATTTTAGGGGATTATTTGAAATTATATAGAATATATTTTAAGAAATATATACGACCTAAACCGCCTTCGAAATTAATAGGCTATTCGATATAGATTTTATTATTTATTAAATTATATAGGAAAATGATTTATAAGTTTACTTAAATCAAACTTTAGGTCGTAAATAGCTATATTAATAAATAATACTTTATAAATTAAAGAATTAACTACTAATATAAATAATTTATTAAAATCGATTTAATTATTATTTAAAACCCTATACTACCTAGCGAGCCTTATAGCGAGTAATTTCGCTAGCGGTATTATATTTAAGTTTATAGACTTATTTACCCCGAAGTACCTTACGGTTCTAAAATAAATTTAATAATATCTAAATATTATTAGTTAAAGATTAATCGATTTCGGTATTTCTATTAAGTTATTAATATATTTTATTAAAAGTCTTAGTTATAGCTTTTTTATATATTTAAGCCCGTAAGATTTAATAGGCGAGACTTTTATAAATAAAATTAACAAGTCAAGGGATAAAGTAAGTTTACGAAACTCTATATATTTACTTAAGGCTAGTTCTATATTTGATTCGAAATCTACGTTTTCTAGTATATTTACGCGAGTCGATTCAAATTTAGCGTCGTAAGCGAGATTTACTTATAATTATTATACTATTTATAAATCTGGCGTAAATTATAGGTTTAGAATAAATAACCTTGATTTAGACCTCGATAATAAAGACCGAATAATATCGCCTACTAATCTAGCGCGACTAGACTAGGTAACTTTATTTAGTTATAAATTACTCTTATTATAAATAGTATTAAAAAGTAATTTAATATTAGATTTTAAGGTAATTTTATATCTCGGTATAATAACGCCCTCTTAATAAGGTATTATTATCGAGATTTTATTTAATAAAGATATACCGTTATCTAAAGTACAATATATTTATTATTAATAATATAGTCTTATATATATTAATATATAATAAAAGTATTTAGTTTTATAACCGATAGATATACTTTTTTTACCGTTAATCTTTATTTATAATATAATATTCTTAATATAAACCTATTTAGTTTATATTATATTAAATATAACAAGTTAGAGTATATTCTAGTAGAGTCTTAATAAAGTGTAAAATGTATTATAATAATAAAGGAATTCGCCGTAAAGATAAATTTTACAATAATTTTATTATTAAGTCTATTATTAATTAATAAAGTATATACTTTTTGGAGTAAGATTTAATTAACGCGTTTTACTATACCGTTTATTTAGAGATTATTAGGGATAAAGTAACTCTAAATAATATTATATTGGAATTAATAAAAAATAAAATCGTCGTTAATATATATAGGATCCTTATTAATATAAAGGTAATAAATTTTATGATCTTTATATTCTTTAATAATATCGTAACTACGGAAGATACCGAAGATACTAATTTAATAGGGAATAATACAGTAATAACTATATCTATATTTTTCGTAATTATTAAATCAAGATTATAGACTTTTAGATTACTAATATCGTTATATATAATATTATATTTTAATCGTCCTTACCGTAAACGACGTTTATACGAGTATTAATATATTTTAATAATAATATATATCTCGTAATTATTATCCTCTTTAACTTTAAATAAGTCGATTTTATCGATTATTTAAAATAATTTTATAATAGTATTTTTACCTAGGTAGCCGATTTTTTTATATTATAAAATTAAGGCCTTAGTATTTATAATAATAATCTTTAATAATCGTACCGGCGAGTATAGTTAGGATTTATTAAAGCCGTTTAATATCCTCTTTAGAGAAATCGAAGTCTTGAAGATAAAAGCTTGACTAATTACGAAATTAATCAAAATAGAAGGGAATAGAGATAGTGGAGATAAGATCCAAAGTACTAGAGTAGAGAGTAAACACGGGCTATTAACGCGTTCTAACGTAACGAAGACGTCGTAATAAATAAAGGGGACTAGTAATTAAACGGGAAGATATAAAGAGGGTATAAAAACGTTAGAAGAATTAATAATAATTATAATAAAAACTATAAAAGATATAAAGTATAAGGAGGTATAATAGATAATATACCGTAGACTATAATTAACGTAGATTACGTTAGGAATAATCTTTAGTTATATATAAAAATTAGTAGAAAAACGTAGGCTCTAAAAGGTTTAAATAAAATTATTAAAATAATAGGTCTAAAAACTTAAGGCGAGGAGTATACCTACGTTATTAATATAAAGCTAAACTAATATTACCCGTAGAAATATATTTATCCTATTAAGATATATAGCCGAAATAAACCCCCCTCCTCCTATAGTAGCGACTAGCGCGAAAGCGAAGTAGTTAATATTTAAAATAAATAATATTAAGGCTAGAGGATAATTTAGGAAAATAACTAACTCTTTATTAATTAAAATACTCTAGAACGGAGCCTACTCGGTAGCGGAGTCGATTATTAGAGTAAAATAAATTATAAAAGGAGACTTCGTTTTATACTATATAACGATAAAGATAAAATAAGAGTTAGAGAAAATAATTAAATAAATAAAGAATATTAACCCCTCGGCGAGAATACTAAAATAAACTTATATAATAATAATATATAGCGTAAGGAAGGAGGCCGTTATTATAAATAATAAAAAAACGGTAATAAAGATATTAAAGAAAAATAATTATAAATTATACCCGGGATTAGATATCGTAAATATAAAATAACTAAGATTCGCCTTTAAACTAGACGAATATAACTATAAAAAGAAATATTTAATACTCCTTTTTAAGATCCCGGACCTAGATATAATAAATAAACTAGTAGCGGACGGGTTCCTAAAAAGCGAATAACTACTATTATATAAAAAACAAGAGAGAATAAGTAACTTAAAGTAGTACTTTAATTATTAATAATACGATTATATAACCCTAGCTTATAAGAACTAGCCTAAATACGGGATATATATAGAACTATATTAATTATACGAATATAGTACTGAAAGCCCGAAGGAAAAGCGCTACGCGATTTACTCTAGACGTTATAAATCCTAAAATAAAGCGTACCTAATTAGGTAAAAAAAGATATATTAAATCTAATTAAGATTAAAGAATAAATTTAAGTAGTTTATAATATTATTAAAGATAATACCCCTAAGCTCCTTAGTATAATTAATTAATAATAAATTTACGATAATACTAGCTAAAGGTATAAGGAAGAGGAAAGTAATAATAAATATAATTAATAAAGTTTAGAACGCTATTATTATACCTAGAAAAATAAAAAGGCCGAGATAAAATAATAAATTAATATTAATATTTAGGTAAATAATCCTTTAAGTCTTAAATAACTTCTAAATAATAATATTCGATTAACCGGATAAAAACCGGCTAGAATTAATACTATTAAATAATTAAAAGATAGACGAGGAATTTATAGATACGATATTAATACGCGATAAATTATAGTACCTAACTTAAAGTTGTATAGTATATTATTAAGAAGGAATCGAAGCTAATAATAAAGTTATTTTAAAATAAATAAATTAAAGATATCGATATTATAGTAGTTTAAGAGCCTAGTTAGAACCTTACTACCTAGGCGCTATATAATAATAGTATTACTTATTTCTATTTAATATATAAAGGAGGCCTAGAGACCCGTATATATTTTTATATAAATAAAAGGATCGATACGGATAACTAGGAGCTAGTTTATTATAAAAGCGATTTATACTTTATAAGGATTATATTAAAAGAGCGAAGAAATAAAGAGGAATCTCGGTCGGATAAAATCGGGGAGGAGGAGGCTACTAGTCGAGGAATCCTCTAATATAAAGAGGTATAAATTTATAATATATATAATTTATTATTAATATAATATACCTCGATTAATAATCCGTTAATATTATTATTATTAGAGGAAGCGTTAACGGAGGAAAACGAATATATTTTCTTAAAGGATTTTAACCTCTATTACCCTAACTAGAATAATACTAGGCGATATATATATTATATTATAACCGACCGTCTCCTAGGAATAATAGAGTCGAGGGAAATAAAATTAAAATTATTAAAAATATCTATTATATAAAAAGCCTAAGGATATAAAAATATAATTGATTTTTTATTCTTTATAAGAGAAGTATACTAGGTTATAAATAACTTTATAATCCACGAAGATTTATATTATAACTCCGATTATAGGTTAATAATAACGGAATTCGAGTAAATATAAGAAGAGGTAATATTATATATTTATTATATTTAAAAGAAAATTAAGGATAACGTTATTTAAAAGGAAGTATAATAGGGCGTAAAGTCCCTCTACTAGGTATTAAAGAAGCTAAAAGTTAGGAATAAAGAAAATATCGATTAATACCTAAATAAGATAGTAGAAGGCTTTTAAGAAATTATTAAATTTATAATCCTATAAGCCCGTTTATACTAAAGAGCGAAATTTTACTAAAACTCCCGTTATATTAATATTATACTAAAGGTAATAGAATATATAAAGAAGTATAAATAAAATTAAAATACCTAGACGGGGGAGGCCCTAGATACGGTAAATAATTAAAAAATATATATAATTTAAAGAACAAATTTTTTTTTAATAGGAGAGTATATATAAAGTTTTATGAAAGCCGACGGGAGTATAAAAGCTCGAAAAATAAAAAAGAGAGAAAAATAACTATTTTAAAGAGCTTCCTTAATTCCTAATTATTAAAAATAATAAAGGAAAAAAAGTTAGAGACTTCGAGGGTAAGGTAAAAACTTTATAAAAAATATTATTCCTCCCTTTATTATTAATAAATTTAAATAATATCGACGAAATAAGGTACCCGGAGCCCGTTAGAATAAACTAAGAAATAACTAGGATAGAAATATATAAAATAATATAATACCTAGCTACCGATAAAGTATTAAGAATAACTAGAATCCCGAGTAAATTCTTAAAAGTTATAATAAAAACGGAAGTAATAAATATTATTATTTATTTATTCTAGGTCTACTTTAGATAAGGATATTACCCGAGGTACTTTAAAAAAATAATTATAATAATCTTTAAGAAATCGAAGAAAGGCGATTATTTAGAGCTAAAATTATATAAATTTATTATAGTCCTTAATATACTTAATAAAGCGCTAGAAGTAGTTATTTCTAGAAAGTTAAATAATATAACGGAGAAGTACGAATTATTATTATTATAATAAATAAAGATTAGACGAAAACATTTAATAAAAACCGCGCTAGAGACCCTTATAAATATAATATACTATATAGAACTATAGTAGGAACGGGAGGGGAAAGGTAGTATACCTATTATTACTAAATATAACGGGAGCGTTCGATAACGTCTCGTATAAAAAGTTAATATACGATTTACGAATAAAAGGCGTTTTAAGTTTAGTTATTAACTAAATAATAAACTTTCTATCGGATAAAATTATATCCGTTATATTTAAAAGAAGAACGAGTATAGTAGAGAAAATAATAATAAATATTCTATAAAGATTATTTATTTTACCGGTACTCTTTCTATTCTTTAATATATTATTAATTAAAAAGTATACTAAAACAAACTTATTAATATAAATCGGAGGATTTATAAACGACGTCTATTTACTCGCCTATAACGAGAGTATAAAAAAGAATTATACGAATTTAAAACGGGCCTATAATATCTATTTAAAATAAATAATTATTTATAAAGCGTTGTTTACTCCTTAGAAATACGAGCTAGTCTATATATCTCGAACGCCGAAGAAGTTTAATATAGAAATAGCGATAAACTTTAGGAATATAATAATTAAATCTAAAATAAATATTAAGGTCTTAGGATTATACGTCGATTTAAAACTAAAATAAAGATTATACCTAGCCTAGATTAAAACTAAGGCGATTAATTAAAACCGCGTTATAAAGTACCTAGCTAGTTCGATATAAAGCGCTACCTTCGCGAAATATAAAATAGTATATAATATAATAATTAGACTAATATTAACGTTTACGGCTTCGATATAATATTAACTAAAAAGAACGACGGAGGCTATAGAAGAATATACGAAAAAACTTATAGTTATTTAAAATAATTACTTTAAAGCGGTCCTAGGAGTATTTAAGGCTACCCTAATTCTAATATTCAAAATTAAATTAGTAATCGCGCTAATCGACCTCTAATTAAACCGCCTAGTAATACGATATTAAATAAATCGAGGGACTTATTTAATTATATTTATAAAAAATACGTAGATCTAAAATAAATTCTAGCGTAAGGGGGGTAAATAACGATAAATACCTTTAATATTAATAACGGAAAAAAAAGCCTAGGTACTTCGCGCCCTAGGATTTAAAGAATAATATAAAGTAAATATAATTATAAAAAGAAAAAAAGACTAAATAAATTTAATCGAAAATATCGAAGAATATTAGGATATTAAAGTTATTAACTAGAAGATAAAAGATTAGGCCCGTTAATAATAATTAAATAAATAAAAGAGTTATAGAAAAATAATCTCTATATAAATTATTAACCCGGCTTAAAAGGGAGATTTATTTAGGAACCGGTTCGATTATTATAATTAATTAAAAAAGATTAAGAGCTTAATAATAATATAATTAAAATATAATAAAATCGGACTAAATAAGTTCCTATACCGAATAAAGATATTTATAGTTCGTAGCGCTAGCTACTAGTATAAATAAAGGAAATAAAATATAAAGTATATATTATTATTTTACCCGGAACTAGCTAGGGATAAAGCGGAGCTAATAGAATAAATAAATATATATAATTTTAGGAAGATATTAACGTAGGTCTAAAATATATATATAACCGCGCGGTAAATAATAAAAACGGGATAACTCGGTTAAATTTTTTTTATTAAAGAATAACTAGTATAATTTAAATTATTATTAGGACATAGTAATATACCTAGACTTATAAAGAAAAGGAAGAAAAAGAAGAAGCCGCTAATAGGAGGGCCGTAGGTATTAATTATTTAATAAAATTATAATAAAGCGGCCTATAGGCCTACGAGATAAATAAATAAAATTAAAGAAACTAAAGTAAAAGAGAAATAAAGGGAAGGATAAATAATATTTTAAAATAATTATAATTATCAGCTACTAATTAATAAGAAGAGGAAATAAATTATTAATAAATTAGAGTTTTTAATTAACGAGGTTTCTTTAACGGTTAGTAGGCGCCGCTAGTAACCCTACTAGGAAAGTATTCGCGGAACTCTCTTATTAGTAAAGTAGTTTTACTAGAGTAAATATATAAATTAATTAATTAATCAATTTATAATAATTAAAGCGAATTAATATTATTTATATATATAAGATATACAGATTATAGTTCTAAAGAGTTATAATAATATCTTTAAATTTAATTAAAATCCCCTTTAAAATAAAGCCTAGTATATAACTAGCTCGCTAGAGTTTAACGTACGAAGTTAGATTAAACCTATTATTAAGAACGTATATTATATTATTAATTTATAAATACTAAATATCCTTATCGCCTAAATATAGTAATTAAATGATTTTATTATTATATTATATCAGCCTACCTCTAAAATCGCTAATAACGTCGGCGCTCTCAAGTTTAATATATTCTATTATTATAAAGCGATTACAAATAATCTAGATAATATAACTAGTATCGAATATTTAGAGTTTAGAGATATTAGAGGTAATATTAACTAAGGTATAATAAGATTCTTTATTTCCTTCGCTATCGGCTTTAGCCCGTTTATAGAGCGATTTATATTTAATCTTATTATTATTAATATCCTTAATAGTATTATTATTATCTCTACCGCCTTTATCGCTACGATTATTCTAAACGCGACGGTTACGACTACGTTGAATATTATAACTAAGATTATTATATTATAACTTATTATAAGTAGTATAATACCTAATTTATTTTACGAAATTAATATATAATTATTTCCTAGCTAGGACTCGAAACTCGTTATTAATTATATTACGAATTACGAGAGTAATTTACCTAATATTCATAATACTAGTCTAAAGATATAAAGTATTATAAAGACGAGAGACTACTCTATTAAAGAATATCTTAATTATATTATTAATATTAAGTAAATTATAATCTTCGGCGAATAATTTATAGTATCGTTAATATTTATAACCGAGATTACGATAGAATGATTAAATAATAATATTATTATTATACTTAAGGTAATTAAATTTTTAAAGCTCGTTATAAATAATTTAGATTTTACTAACGTAGTCGTTAAGGCTATTATATTATAAAGTAATAAATTAATCGAGTTTATTTAAAATAATAAATAGGTAGCCGGAGTTACGAGGTTTAAATTTATTTATAACTATTACCTAAACTTATAGAGCTATCTTTTTAATCTTAATAATTTACGTATATTATCGGATTAATAATACAACGAAGGATATTATAAATATCTTTTTATTATTAAATTATTAATACGTAGTTTTAATTATATAATTAGGTTTATTTATATCTAGTGCTAAAGACTTAGTAAAAGAATCTTTAAGGTATTTCTATAAATTTATAATATCAAGATTATTATATATCTTTTACTTCTAGTGGACGAAATTCTTTATAAAGTTAAATTTTTCGATTTTATCGAATACCTAAATAATTTTTAGGTACTATAATATAATAACTATATTTAAAAAACTAGGCCAAATAATTTAATATCGTTAGATAATCTTAGCGCTAGTTTCTCTATAAAGTAATTAGAGGTATCTAGCGGATTAAAGCGATAACGATATTTATATATATTATTATTATACGGGTTAGGAGTCTATAAAGAGTATATTAATATTTAATTATAAAACGAGGAAGTTTAAGCCTCGACGGTTATAAATTTTAAATAAACCTTGAAAGTTTTAGTATTATTAATACGCCGTTAATAATAATAGTAAATTATATAAAAGAGTTACCCGAGTTTAATAATAGTAAAATATTATATATAACTACCTCCCTAAAGTTTTATTTAGGTACGTAGGGAGTACGCTAGTAATTAAATTATTTTTAGCGATTAGATATTTTATAATAATAAACTACTTTCTATTTATAGTAACTTTACTAGCGATTAGGTTATTTTCTAACGATATATTAACTCTTTATAAATAATTTAACTAATTTCTAGCGTATATTAATTAGATTATTTTCTAGCGGTATATGGAATCTTTATAAGCGATTAGATATTCTCTAACGTCTATTAATTAAGTTATTTTTCTAGAGGTATAGAAACTCTTTATAAGTAATATAGTTATTTTTTAATAAAGGCGAGGTTAATTGAATTCTATTCTAGGTATTAAGGCCCTAATTTAAAACTTTTATATAAATATAATCTAGTACACTTTAAATAAAGTTAGAATAACGTAATAACGTTATATTATTACTATTAAAATTATAATAATAGTGTGAATACGTAGCGAATATATATTTAAAGCCCGAGCTTGTAATTTATTAAATATAGTAATAGATAGAAATACTACCTAATTAAAAAGAATAAGAGCGAATATACGTATAAGACCGTGATATTAAATATTACTAAGTATTTACTTAGTAAATAGTTACTAAATATCCCTATACTCCTATAATCTAATACTCTTACTCGAAAGAAATTCTTTATTAAGAAGTATTCAAAATAGCCCCGTATTCTCCCTATTTTAGGGTCGTTATAATAGGTTATAAAAACTAAATAAATAACGAATAAAGATTAAATTATAGGCTTAAGTTATAATTATTAGAGGTTAAGTTATAAGGTAAAATTATATTAATAGAGGCTAAATTATAGAGCTAGGTCGATAAGGGTTAAGGGAAGAAAATTCATTTCTTTAATAAAATACGGTATTTTATATTCTTTATTTAATAGGTAACCTATATACGCTAAATCAAAATCGTAATAAGATTAGGATATTGAATAAACGATATAAATAAAGTACTATGAGAAGATTATTAGAAAAAGTTATATATTATAAGTTTCTACGAGGGAGCGATTATTAAGGGTATAAAGACTATCTAAAATACTACGAGGACTACTCTAAAAACTACGGGTATAATAATATATAGTTATAAAGAATATTTAGGGGATATTCTAGCGATATATTTAAATTCATTATTAAAGATTATAAAAGGGCTTAATAAGAATTATAAAGTAAAGAACGATTTAATCGCCGCTATATATCGCCCGAAAATACCTACCGTAATCTGTAATATATTATAATATATACCGACGCTATCTAATTAAATCTTAAAAGGGTATATTTTATAAAAGCCTTAAATAAGGCTTAAAAAGTTTAGTAGTATTCGATATAGTAGTTATTAATTAATATTGATTTAAATATTAATACTTATTATTGACTAGATTATTAAGACCTAGCTCGTAGAGTCTTCGAATAAACCCGTAGAGTCGCGTTCTAATAACTACCTTATAAATATAGAATAACTCCTATAGGAGTACTAGTAGATTTTTAGAAAATAATTTAATTATTATAAATTTAAGACTATATAAAAGATATTAAACTTAATATTAAGAAGAGTTTTAACTAGGCCGTTAATAATTTACTCTATAATCGGAGTATAACGAAACTTTAAATCGCTTAATATAACTTTCTCGCGCTAGAAATAATATTAGATTAGGATATATTTAATACGATTATAATTATAGAGGTTTTTAGTTAACGTTATAATATCCTAATTATAATAAAAGATAAAATATCGCGAGTATAAAATAAAAATAGTAGAGCGAAGTAGGTAGCTAGTATAATTAGTATTATAACGAGTACTAGAAATATATACTCTTATAAGTTATTATTTAAATAAGGTACTAGAGTAATAAATATATTTTACCTAAAGAGCCGTTTAGATTAATATCTCTTAATAGTCTAGGTTTAGCCTATATACTCGGTTTTAGATAAAAATAGAGTAATAATCGGTTAGCGTTTAAATTACTAGTTAATAATTATACTACCGATATTAAATATATAACTAAAGGTAGAGTATATAATATTATAATTATTAACTTAATTAATATTAATATAGCTCTTTAATAGGGCGAGTCGGCCTCTAAAGATTAACCGTATATATAATATACTATATAATACGATTTATTGTTAATACCGCGTATTTATTATAATATATATATTTAATAAACCGACGACTAACTACTAAATAATAATAGAAATAGGTTTAATTTAATATCTTTTATTAAACGATATAAATTTAATTATAGGATTGTAAAAACTTTCATAATTTTAGCGTTAATATTATATATATTATAATCTTTAAGGACCCGTTCTAGGTAGGCTTTTTAATTAGAGAATAATATACGATTTAAATAATCGCGCGAGACTTTAAGATTAACGTAATACGTAGTAAGGCCTAGGTTCATTATTTTATATTTATCGTTTAGGCGTTATATTAATTAAGTAATAATATCTTTACCGATATTAATAATTACTATATTATCGATATATAGTATAGTTATTAATAATATTCTATAATTGGGAAATATTCTAAAGAAGTATTCAAGAGTATAAATCCTAGCTTGACTAGAAATTCATAGAGGTAGTATATTATACTCGAGAGGAGTATCTAAATCTATATAAAATTTATTCTAGGAAGTATATATAGTTTAAAACGGCGTCGAAACTAGTAAATTATTCGATATAGATTTCATTATTAGTTAGGCCGTATAAGAAAGTAGTTTATATATTTATTTATTTCAATTCTAGGTCGTAGATAGCGATAATAACGAATAAAGCTTTATGATTTATAAATTTAACTACCGAGATAAGAACCTATTTTATCGAAATCGATTTTATATTATTATATAAACTACGAGTTATTTATCGAGTTTTATAACGAGTAATTTCGGTTACCCTAATATTAAATTTAAATTTACAAACTATTTACCCCGAAGTATTTTATAATTTCGAGGTAGATTTAATAGTATTTATATATTATTAATTAGAAGTAATTCGATTTCGGTTTATATACTAAGTTATTAGTATATTCTATTAAAGCTATTAATTGGAGTTTCCTTATATATTTTAGGTTTATAAGGTTTAGTAAATGAAATTTTCGTAATTAAAACTAGTAAATTAAGAGATAGAGTAGATATATAAAACTTTAGAGATTTATTTAAGGCCTTTACTATTACGGGTATATTAAGATAAGAGTTTAGAAAATATTAGACCGGTTTTATATTAAACTTAGAGTCTATATTTTCTAGCGTATTAACGTAAGTCGATTTAGATTTAGAGTCGTTAACGAGATTTATTTATAACTTTTATACTAGCTATAAGCTCAACGTAAATTATAGATTTAATATAAATAAAATAATCTTAGTTTAAGCCTTAATAATATAGTATAATTAATTAGTTATTATAATAGTAATAAAATCCGAATAATATTATTTAAGTAATTTTAACTAATTACAAGTAAGTCCTATTATATTTAATATTATAATTATTAATATTAAATTCTAAACTACTTTATAGATCGTATAACTTTAAAGCGCTTTTATATCTCGCTATAATATCGCCCTCTTGACGGGATACTATTATTAAAGTTTTATAAATTAACGATATACCGTCGTCTACGGTACGTTTATTATTATTATTAATAATATAGTCTTCGGTCTATCGATCTAAAAAGCGAGATACTTTACCTATATATATTAATATGAAATAAAAATAATTATTGAGATTAATAAAGTTTTACTAATTTTTACTTATAATATAATATTCTTAGTATAAACTTATTTAGTTAATATTATTTAGATATAATAAATTAATACGTATTCTAATAAAACTTTAGTAGGGTATAATATTTATTATAATAATAAAAGCGCGATCTCGTAACTAGTTCGTTATAAATATAAACTCTAAGATAAGTATATTATCGAGTTAGTTATTAAGTTTATAAAGTATATACTTTCTTGAGTAAAATTTAATTAACGCGCTTTAATATACTATTTATTTAGAGTATTCGAAATAATAATTAATAAACTTATTGTTAATATATATAGAATCTTTATTAATATAAATGTAATAAATATTATAAACTTTATATTCCTTAATAATCTTGTAACTATAAAAGATACCGAAGATACTTATTTAATAAGGAATAAAATAGTAATAACTATATCTATAATTATCGTTAATAAATAGAATTATAATACCGAAACTATAGGTTCTTAGGTTAATAATATCGCTAATATAATATTTAAATCGTCTTTATCGTAGGTAATATCTTACTTAGGTTATGACACCTAGGGTATATATAATAATATGAAAATAAGTATATAAACTCGGTAAAGACCTTTATTATTCGATAAAAGAATTAATCTCTAAAGAACTTTAGGAGCCGAGAGTAGATAAGTAACTATATAATAAATATAATAGTATATAATTTTATTATAATATTTATAATTTATTAATTTTATCAATTTTATTATTAATTAAGAAGGTTAATATAAAGATTATATATATAATATATAATCTTAGCCCGAATCCTAACTATTAATATATAGTCTTAATATAATATAATAACTATCTCTCTCTCTAAGAGATTCGTCCCGGACCTAGATATAAGGATATTTAAAAGAATCCTTTAAACTTATAAAGTAAATAAGAGAAAGAATTATAAATAAATAATATAGATAAAAGATATTGATTAATTAATTAATTTATATATTTACTCTAGTAAAACTACTTTATTAATAAAGGAGTTCCGCGAATACTTTCTTAATAAAGTTACTAGTAGTATTTACTAACTACTAAAGAAACCTCGTCGGTTAAAAACTCTAACTTATCGATAATTTATCTCCTCTTTTTACTACTTAGTAGTTAATAATTATAATTATTTCTAAAATACTATTTATCTCTTCCCTCCGTTTCTTTTTTATTTTAGTTTCTCTAATTCTATTTATTTATCTTATAAGCCTATAAGCCGCTTTATCGTATATTTATTAAATAATTAATAATTACGGCCCTTCGGTTAATAGCTTCTTCCTTTTCTTCCTCTTCTTTATAGGCCTAGGTATATCGCTAGGTCTTAGTATTAATTTAGATTATACTAGTTATTCTTTAATAAAGGAGAATTAGCTAAATTATCCCGTCTTTATTATCTACCGCGCGGTTATATATATATTTTAAACCTAGGTTAATATCTTCCTAAAATCCTATATATTTATTTATTCTATAAACTCCGTTTTATTCCTAGCTAGTTCTAGGTAAAATATTAATATATATTTTATATTTTACTTCCTTTATACGTACTAGTAACTAGCGTTACTAATTATAAATACTTTTATTCGGTATAGGAACTTATCTAGTCCGATTTTACTAGATTTCAATTATATTATTATAAAGCTTTTAGTCTTTCTTAATTAATTATAATAATTAAACCGATCCTCGAATAAATCTCTCTTTTAGGCCGGGTTAATAACCTATATAAAGATCGTTATTTTATAACTCTCTTATTTATTTAATTATTATTAATAGGCCTAGTCTTTTACCCTTTAATTAATAACCTTAATATCTTAATATTCTTCGATATCTTCGATTAGGTTTATTTAATCTCTTTTCCTCTTTATAATTATAACTACTTTATATTATTCTTTAAATTTTAAAGCGCGAAGAGCCTAGGCTTCTTTTTCCGTAATTAATATTAAAGATATTTATTATTACCTACTTTCTTTACGTAAGAGTTTATTCTAGATCCGTGTATTTCCCGTAGATATAACTAAATAGATTCTTAATTTATTTAATATTATATTACTAAATAATTTATCTAATAATCGATTAGCGCGATTATTAATTTAGCCTTAAATATTAGAATTAAGATAATTTTAAATACTCCTAGGACCGTCTTAAGGTAGTTATTTTAAATAATTATTAATTTTTTCGTATATCTCTTTATAGCCTCCGTTGTTCTCCTCGGTTAATATTATATCGGAGCTACGAATATTAATATTAATTAAATTATCATATTATATATCGTTTTATACTTCGCGAAGTTCGCGCCTTATATCGATCTAGTTAAGTATTTTATAGCGTGGCTTTAATTAACCGCTTTAACCTTAATCTAGACTAGGTATAATTTTAATTTTAATTTTAAGTCGATATATAGTCCTAAAACCCTAATACGCGCTTTAGGTTTAATAACTATATTATTAAAATTTATTACTATTTCTATATCAAACTTTTTTAGCGCTCGAGATATATAAACTAACTCGTACTTCTAAGGGGTAAACGATACTTTATAAATAATTTTTTATTTTAAATAAATATTATAGGCTTATTTTAAATTTATATAATTCTACTTTATACTCTCGTTATAAACGAGTAGGTAGATATCGTCTACGAATTCTTTAATTTATATTAATAAGTTTATTTTAACGTACTCCTCGATTAATTATATATTAAAGAATAGAAAAAGTATCGGTAAAATAGACGATCCTAATAGGATACCCGTTATTACTTCTTTTATTATACTTGTTCTTTCTTTAAATATTACGGATATAGCTTTATCTAATAGAAAATTTATTATTTAATTAACGATTAAGCTCGGAATACCTTTTAATTATAAATCGTATAATAATCTTTTATATAAAACGTTATCGAACGCTCTCGTTATATTTAATAATAATAAGTTAACTATCTTTCTACCCCTATTCCTATTATAGTTCTATATAATATTTATTATATTTATAAAAGTCTCTAGCGCGGTTTCTATTAAATGTTTTCGTCTAACCTTTATTTATTATAATAATAATAATTTATTCCTCCGTTATATTATTTAGTCTTCTAGAGATAATTATTTCTAATATTTTACTAAATATATCGAGGAGTATAATAAACCTATATAATTTAGGCTCTAAATAATCGCCTTTTTTTAATTTATTAAAAATTACTATATTAATCTCTTTAAAGTACCTCGGGTAATATCTTTATTTAAAATAAATTTAAAATAAATAAATAGTAATATTTATTACTTCTATCTCTATTATAGTTTTTAAGAATCGGTTTAGGATTCCTATTATTTTTAATACTTTATCGGTAACTAGGTACTATATTACTTTATATATTTCCGTCCTAAATATTTTCTAGTTTATTTTAACTAGCTCTAAGTATCTCGTTTTATTAATATTATTTAAATTTAGCGTCGGTAGAGAGGAAATAAAACTCTTTATAAGGTTTTTATTTTACCCTCGAAGTCTTTAACTTTTCTTTCTTTATTATCTTTAATAATTAGGAATTAAAAAAGTTTTCTAGAGTATTTATTTTTCTTATTTTCTTATTTTACGAACTTTTATACTCCCGTCGACTTTAATAAAACTTTATATATACTCTCTTATTATAAGAATATTTTTATTCTTCGAATTACGTATATCTTCTTATTATTTATTATATTTAGGGCTTTATTTATTTAAATATTTCTACTTCGTTTATATTCTTTTATATACTCCTTAATCTTTAATATAATTTTAATATAATAAAAGTTCTAGTATAATTAAACTCTTTAGTATAACTGGGCCTATAAAATTAAAAAATTAAAAATTTCTTAGAAACTTTTTATTATTTTTCCTAAATATTAATTAATCTCGTCCTCGCTCTTAAGCTCTAACTTCTTTAATATTTAATAAAAAGATTTTTTACTTTATTTTATCTCCTTTTAAATAACTTTATCTTTAATTTTCTTTTAGGCCCGGCGGGTATATAATATCACCTTCTTTTATATTTACTCGAATTTTATTATTATTAATTTATAATTAAAGTCGTAATATAGGTCTTTACGGACTATAAAATTATTTATAATTTAATATACTCTTCTTATAAAGAATAATAAATCGATTATATTTTTATATCCTTAGGCTTTTTATATAACCGACGCTTTTAGTAACTTTAAATTTATCTTCTTTAATTTTATTATTCTTAGGAATTTATTTATTATAATATAATATATATATCGCCTAGTATTATTCTAGTTAAGATAATAAAGGTTAAAATCTTTTAAAAGAATATATTTATTCCTCCTCTATTAATACTTCTTCTAATAATAGTAGTATTAACGGACTATCGATCGATATATATTATATTAATAATAAGTTATATATATTATAAATTTAAACCTCTTTATATTAAGAGACTTTTTTATTAGAGTCTCTTTCTTTTTTAATTTTATTTAATTAAAACTCTTTTCTAGCCCTTTACTCTTTAAATATAATTTTTATAAAATATAAATTACCTCTATAATAGACTAGCTCCTAATTATTTATATCGATTCTTTTATTTATATAAAAATATATACGAGTTTCTAGACCCCCTTTATATACTAAATAAAAATAATTAATATTATTATTATACGACGTTAAGGTAGCCGGATTCTAATTTAATTCTTAAATAATTATAATATCGATATTCTAAATTTACTCGTTTTAGAGTAACTTTATTATTAGTTTCGATTCTTTTTTAATATTATATTATACGACTTTAAATTAAATACTATAATTTATTATATATTAATATCGTATCCGTAAATTTTTCGTTTATTTCTTAATTATTTAATAGTATTAGGTCTAGCCGGTTCTTATTTAATTAATCGAAAACCGTCGTTAAGAGATTACTCGAGATTTAGAGAGTTATATATCTAGATATAATTAATTTATTAATTAATCTTAGTCTTCTTATCTTTCTAGGTATAATAATTACGTCCTAGATTTTATTAATTATATCTATTATTATCTTCCTCTTCTTTATACTTTTTATTAATATTAATATAGATTTATTATTAATTAATTATACCTAAAGGCCTAAGAGTATCGTCTTTAATAATATTATAAATTATTTAGATTTAATCTTTAATCTTTATTAAATTCGGTATATATTTTTTACTTAATTAAATAGACTTTACTCTAGGACTAGTAGCGTTTAATATAAATTATATAATATTTCTCCTTCGGGGTCCTAGCGCTATATTCGCGTATTTTAATATAACTTTATATATATTCTATATTTAGGCTAGTTTTTATAAACTAGGGCTATATAATCGAATCCCTAATAATTAGAATATTATTTCGGATTACTAGCTCTCTTCTATCTTTCGTATAATAATAGTTATTTATTTTCTAAAAACCCGTCCGTTACTAGTTTATTTATTATATCTAGGTCCGAGATTTTAAAATAAAGTATCGAGTATTTCTTTTTATAACTATATTCGTCTAGTTTTAAAACGAATCCTAGTTATTTTATATTTACGATATTTAATCTTAGGTATAATTTATAATTATTCTTTTTTAATATCTTTATTATCGTTTTTTAATTATTTATATCGACGGCCTCTTTCTTTACTTTATATATTATTATTATATAGATTTATTTTAGGACTCTCGCCGAGGAGTTAATACTTTTTATTTATTTAATTATTTTCTCTAATTTTTACCGTATTTTTATTATTATATAATATAGAACGAAATCTCCTTTTATTATTTATTTTACTCCGACGATCGACTCCGATATTAAATAGGTTTTATTCCGGAATATTTTAATTAATTAAGAGTTAATTATTTCTCTAAATTATTCTCTAGCTTTAGTATTATTTATCCTAATTATTAATTATATCGTTTTCGCGCTAGTTATTATTATAGGCGGAGGGGGGTTCGTTTCGGTTATATATCTCGATAAAATAAATATATATCTACGGGTAATATTAACCTAGTTTTATATTAATAATATAGGTACGCTCCTCGCTCTATATTTTTAAATCTTTTATTTTAACGATTTTATTTAGGCCTTTTAAAACCTTTATTTTTCTATTAATTTTTATATATAATTCAAGATTATTCCTAGCGCGATCTATATTAATTATAGTTTATAGTATAATATTTATTATACCTTCTTATATTCTATATCTTTTCTAATTTTTATTATAATTATTATTATTTCTTTTAATATTTTTATACTCTCTTTATACTCTTTTATTTAATTATTAATCCTATTTATTTATTACGACGTCTTCGTTATATTAAAATACGTTAATAATCCGTATTTACTCTCTACCCTAGTATTTGAAATCTTATTTCTATTATTTTTATTCTCTTTTATCTTAACTAATTTCGTAACCCTAAAATTTCTAGGGTAGTGAAATCCTATTAATTTAACTTTCGTTTTATCTTTTTTCGAGGAAGGATCCAAAGAAGTCCTATTATATATAAAAAATAAAAAGTATACTTCTCGATAAATATTAATATAAATAACTAGTTTCTTTTTATAATTTTTCTTTTTATTTAATAAATATTCGTAAAACCCTCTAAATTTAATAGGATAAATAAAAGAAATAATAATATAAAACTAGTATATATAATTTATATAAAAAGTATAAATAACTTATTACTATATCTTTTAAAAGGAAATATAACGGTATTTATTTATCGAAGCTAATAACTATTAACGTATATAATTATAAATACTCGATAGAACTCTGTAAACTTATTAAGCGAATAAGAGAAAGAATATTTCTAAAATATAAATATTATTAACGCGTATATATAGGGCAAATTTATTTATATAATATATTTATAATAAATTAAGGAAAATATATTCGTATAATTTTATAATTAAATCTTTATTTCAAATTAGAGATTAATTAAATAATTTAAACTCGTTAAATATATTAATTTATTTTATTTATAAATAGAAGATACTCGTTTATAATAAATATTTGTCTACGATACTCGGTAGGCGCTAACTAAATTAATAAATAATAAGAATTCGAGGAAATTCTAATCGTAATAAAATAATTCCGAAAAAAGTCTATTAATAAAATATATAATAATAATAAACTTTAATATTTATTATAATCTCAACCTTCGCTCTTAATATATTTATTATATATATATATTTTTACGTATTTCTAATATTCGAGTTTATTAATTTAATAGTAATATAATCTTTATAAATTTATTTATAAATCTAAATCTCTTATAAATATTTCGAAGTAAAAGTCTAAATTAATATATTCTAGTTTCTCTTTTTAGATTTTTTTTTGAAATTTTTTAATTTAAATAAAAATATAATAACTTCTTTTTCTTATTAATATTAATATTATTAATGTTTATTTTATTTAAAAAGAGTCACGTATACGTATTATTATTACTTATTATTAACTTCTTAAATTTTTATTTTATTTTAATTAATAAAGTCCGCCTATTATAATAATATCTCGTTATTATATTCTTAATATTTTGAAACATCGACTCTTTAAATTATTATTTTAAGTTTTTATTTAGTAAATATTAAATACTCGAAGTCTTCCGCGACTTTCGTATAAATTTATTATTTATATTATTTAGAATATATTAACTACGATAATTTCTCTTATAATAACCGCGTAAATAATATATATAATTATTATATTATATTATAATACCCTTATTTACTAGTTCGTTATATTTTATTTTATAAAGATATATAGTTAATATTATTAAATTCCGTTATTATATTACGAGTATATTAATACTTTATTTCTTTATTATTATTAATATAGTACGTTAAATATATTTCGTCGTTATATTATATATTATAATAGTTCGTTAAGATATTTATACGGGTAATAAAATATAATAGATCCGATTTCGCTAGTTTTATATAAATAGGTTTTTGATTTTCAACTCAAAGATATAATTCGTTAGAATATGAATATTATAAAGAGTTTATATTTATTATATATTAATAATTTCTAGTCTAGTTTGTTATTTAAAGATATTATCGAGTCTTTCTTTAATTCTAATTCTAATTTTAGCGACTTTAATTCTAATTTTAATATAAATACTAAGACTCTTATTTCCCCAATTAATAGTATTTTTATATATATAATTTATTAGTCTTTTAAACTCGATATATAAATTCTTTTAATATATCTTTTAATATATTTTCCGACTCGAATATAAAAGAGGAGGAGATTATAAAAAGTCTTAATATTAATATTTATAACGAAGATATTTATATATTTAATTTAGTTATATATACTATAAAGTAGATAACTTATAATATAGTTATAAATACTATATACCCCCGGAGGTATATCGCTATATTCTTTATATTATTATTTAAATTTAATTATTTTCTAAATATTTAAAACTTTTATTCTAGAGACTATAGAATTAGCGCCTTTTAGAATTCGCTTATATTATTTATAATTAAATATTATAATATTTTATTCGTATAGATAGTGAATTTCTATAATTACCCTCTATAATATTTCTCTTAATATAATCGTCGGGACTTATCTATATCTCGTTTATTTATAATAATTTACTCGGAGTATCGTATTCGCCTTTATATAATCTCTATACTCATATTTTAATTTATAAATAATACGTATATATTATATATTAGATAAAAATCTTGAATAACCACATTTTATTAAAATTAGGAATATTTTATATAAATAGACGGGATTTTTATTATATAAAAGTTATTTATTTTAATTACCTAGTATTTACTCTTTTATAATAATATTATTCGAGTAAAAATATTAAAATATATTAAGACTTAATATATTACGTAATTTAGTCTCGTAATCTAGGCTCTATATATAGATTCTCTATAATAAATAGTCTTGCGTATTTTTATAATTTTATAGAATAATTAAATATTATTTTATTATTTTAATAGAGATTAGGGGTAGAAATCCTAAAGTAATTAATATTTTAACGAGGTAGAAATATTATTATCGAACTAACTACTTTATATTAAATATATTAATAAGTAGAAATACTTTATAATTAATTATCTTTAAAGAAAAAGAGCGAAGATATATATAAAACCCTAATATTAAATATTATTAAATATTTACTTAATAAATAATTACTAAATAATCCTATACTCCTATTTTATAATAGTATTACTCGAACGAAATTCTTATTAAAAAGTCTCTAAAATAGGCTCGTATTCTCTTTATTTTAAAATCGTTATAAGAAGTTATAAAATCAAATAACTTCGTGGCCCTAAAATATTTAGGGTTATAAAATCGTAATTAATTAAATAAATATATTTTCTTCGGCCTCGTAGAGTTTTAATATATATAAATATAAAAAAATCCTTATAAAAGTATTAATAAATTATTATCGGGGGTAATTATCATAGATTTAAAATTCTACGAAAAATATTAAATTTAGTTATAAAAAGAGCCTTAATTAAGTTATTAATAATCTATTTTATAATCGAAATATAGTGAAATTTAGTTTTATTTACTACGGATTTTTTACGTTAAAAGTAGTATTAAATTATATTATATTAAATATAGTTATAATTCTAAATATATTTAACTAGAGTTATAAAAAATCGAATTATTTTAAAAAATAAATATAATAAATATAAAATAGGCTAATAAAGTAGAATAGGCGATTAATATAAATAATATAATAACGAGTACTATTTATATATATTAAAATAAATCTTTATTAAAGTAAAATATATACGTAGTAAATATAAATTATTTCAAGAGATATTTAAACTAAATAATCTCTTTAATAATCTAGATTAAACTCGTATACTCGACTTTATATAAAAATAAAATTATAATTATTTAATATTTGGATTACTATATAGTTAATAACTATACTACCGAGATTAATATATAATTAAAAATAGAGTATTTAATATTATAATCGTTAATTTAATTAATATCTATATAATTCTTTAATAAAACGAGTCGATTTTAAAAAACTAGTTTTATATATAATATATCGCGTAAATAACGAAAGATATATTTAATAATAATTTAATAAAATTTATCGAGATTAAAAGTATAACGATTTATTATTAAATTAATATAAACGATATTGAATTACGTATTTATTATAATATATATTAATAAGTTAACGACTAACTAGGAGATAGTAAAAAAGAAAAGTTTAAATTAATATTCTTTATTAATTAATATTAATTTAATTATAAAATTTATAGAAACTCCTATTATTTTAATTTTTATATTATATATATTATAATCTTTAAGAACCCGTTTTAAATAGGTTTTCTAATTAAAAAATAATATATTTATTTCGGGCGATCGCGTAAAATTTTCAAATTAAAATAGTATATAAAATAATAAAATCTAAATTAGTTTTTTTATATTTATTATTTAGGCGTCGATTTAATTAAATAATAATATCTTTATTAATATTAATAATAAATATATTATCGATTTTTAATATAATTATTAATTATATTTTATAGTTAAGAAATATATTAATATTAATTTTCAAGGGTATAAAGCCTAGTCTAATTAAAAAGTTCGTAAAGATAATATATTATAACTCTAATTATTAATTAATAATAATTAAATTCGAGTAATTATAAAAAAAGATAATAATATATACTCGTTATATTTAAAAAAAATCGAGGATAAAATTATTTAAAAAGAGATAATATAAAATATAAAATTCTTTATTTAAATATTAAAGAAATTAGGATTTAAATAATAAGTAAAAGATTTCTAAAAGTTTATTAATATTATTACTTTATAAATTTAATTTTATTAATAAACGAAATTATATTAAAACTCTATTTATATTAAAATTATATTGAAATTATATTAGAAAATAAAGAGTTTATAAAGATTTGAAAATAAATTTAAAATATTCAAATAAAAAAGACTTTAAATATAATAAATAATAAAAGAATATAAATAATTTAAAAAATAAAAATATTTTTATAAAAAATAAATATATATAAAATCTTGTTAAAATTAATAAAGAGATAAAAACTCGTAAAATAAAAAAAAGAAGAAAATAAAATTTTAATTTTTTTTATTATTATTATTAATTTTTAAAAATACTAAAGAAGAAAGAAATAAAAATCTCGATTTTTTTTAAAAGTGTTTTATTTCTACTTTTATTAATATTAAATCTAAATAATATTAAAGAAATAAAATATTTAAAATTATCTATAAAAGTATAAGCGACTCTAAGAATTTTAATTTACTCGGAGTATTTAAGCCCGCTCGCGAGCGCTAAAATAACTTAGAGTTAATTAAGAATTCTTAGGCCCGTTTAGGCCCGCTTAGGCTCGTTTAAGATTATTTAGGATTCTTAAAACCACTTAAACCCCTTAAGGCCGCTCAGGATTATTTATTTACATAGTCATTACTACTACCCTATAGATACGCGTATACATGGCTATTATTGTTATTATAGATATACGTATTCATAGCTATTACTACTCCTATAAATATGCGTATACATAGCCTATAAATATATATATATATAACTATTTTTACCCCTATAGATACGCGTATACCCCTATTTATAGCCTATATATATACGTATATATAATGTTCTATGATCGCCTTTATCGACGGTAGCGACCCCCCGGAACCACCCTTAACGCTAGTAACTTTTAATTCCCGGATTCGATCGATTCGCGCGAAATCTACGCGGGGGTAACGCCCGGGCTATATATATTAAATATAAAATAACGTTTTACCAAGTACAGTTATACGGTATAATAACGATAAGACTTTAACTATAAATAGGGGCCTTGGCTATAAATAGAATAAAGTTATAACTATAAATAAAATACATTATAACTATAAATAGAATACGCCATAGCCATGAATAGAATAGGGTTATAACTATGAATAGAATAAGGCTAGGGCTATAAATAGGGCCATATATAGAGGCTATATTAATAGCGTATTCTAAATTTAAATATTCTTACAAGTTAAAAACATTCTTAGGAGCGCGTTAGATTCTTAGGAGTACTTACGGGTATTAATAATACTCGAGAGTCAAGATATAATATTACCCCGCTTAACTCAACTCAACCGGTTTATATATACTTATAGTATTTAAAGCCTACTCTACACTTTTATAAATAATTAACTATAATTAAAATTTATAAAAAATAACTAAAAAATATATAAAATAAAAATATATAAAATAATACAATATCTAGTCGTCGATTAAATATTATAAATAATTAGAATCTCGAATTAAATTTTAAAAATAATAAATATTATTATTTTTTTATTCTAGTTTTATTTTAAATATAAATATTACTCGAGATATTTTAAAAAAATTAAATTTTTTTAGAGTTAAAATTATATAAATTTATTATACTTCTCGATATATTAAATAAATATTAGAAATAATTATTTTAAAGAAATTAAATAATATAATAAAAAAGTATTAATTATTATTATTATAATAAATAAAAATTAGATAAAAATATTTAATAAGAATTATATTAGAGATTTTTATAAATATAATATATATAATATAAAATTATAAATATAACGAGGATATTCGATAATATTTAATATAAAAGATTATTATATAATTTTCGGATAAAAGATATTTTAAAGTAAATTATTAATTATAATATAAATTTTTTATTAAATAATATTATATTTATAATATTTAATAAAAGAACGAGTATAATAAAGGAAATATTAACGAGTATTTTATAAAAATTATTTATTTTATT
>JAABUS010000650.1_pt1 | contig 85865 bp, 40 predicted proteins | sample 5560161 | NCBI WGS metagenome assembly JAABUS01 (sample SAMN10711885, study PRJNA513376) | rock metagenome | isolation source: Antarctica rocks | place: Antarctica: Victoria Land, Trio Nunatak nord | collected 2016-01-04
TGCGCTCTCGCATACTCAACGGGGATCCCCCCATTCCCCACCACACCCCCCATCTCTCCGACCTTCAAGCCCCCATAAATTCCCTTCCTAGACACTGCCTGCCTATATAACCTCCCTCCATCCCCAACCCCCAATCTCAATTCCTCGCATGCCGCCCTCATAGCATTGTATTGGCGCTCTAGTTCCCGTTCGCGCGATATGCGGTCTTTGTGCAGGAGGAGCTGGGCGGCGCGGTGAATGGTCCAGTGGCGGAGGGCGCGAAGGCGCGAGAAGCGGAGGGGGCGGGGGGTTAGGGGATGGTGGAGGTGGTAGCGTATCATTGCTGGATACGGTGTTCAGCTCTGGGCGAGGAGAGGTGGAGGGAATTGGGGGGCGGACTTATTCTGGGGTCTTTCCTTGGGGCTTTGATGTTGCGCGCCTGGATTTGGGGGCTGGTAGAGAACGGAGCCGTGTGATGATGAGACGGACCATTTCGACGAGCTTGGGCAGGCAGACAGTTGGCTGCTCGGCTCGGGGAATGGATTGGTATGCGCATCGCTGTTGCGAGGGATTGGAGCACTGGAGAGAGCTTCATTGCAGTGGTGGGTAGGTTGACTGCTTTAGTGAGGTGGTTGGAGAAAGCTTGAGGTAATAGATGTTACATGCATAATTCTGTGCTTAATTTATGCTACCCGAGTATCGCTCAAATCAACTTTACGCATAACCTTCGCTACAGATCTCACATTCTACTACGTCAAAAATCCAGAATGGCTTCCACGCTATTCTGATAGGTACTATAGTATTCCTAACAACAACTTTGTGAAGACGATGACTCGAAAGGCGGTTTCCAACGAAGTCACGTTTGCTGTCTGTTCTGAGGCAAGCTTGATAGCTTCATCCTAACTACGGAATAAACAAGTATTTTGCAAAGGCAATGTACCGTCCACTTTCCAGATTTCATCCATTCCTGCTACTTCTCATCTTAGCACGAATGCCTCAAAGAGTAGGCGCTACTGCGTTTTTTGCCTACTAAAGATTTCATGACGAACCCGCCTTGCTCAGAAAGCAACGCCATCAGCGGAGCTCTAACATGGTCGCTACCACTATCTTAAATGAGTGTCCGCTCTCCGTTGAATCCTCCACAAATGAGCTGTGTAACGCTTTGGTTGCTTTTCTTAAAGGACACCAGGCAACCTCATCGAACGAGCATGCTACGCTGAAGGAAGATGATATTGTTGAGGATATCAACTTGGTCAGAATCATGTTATCCAAATTTGACATGTTGCACATCGGCTTGCATGATCGCAGCTCAAGTACCTCATCTATTCTTTGCAATTATCGACTCAATGCAACATCACCATCATCATCAGTGGATGAAGTGCCGTGTTTTGAATCGTTGAGTTTGTCCCCTAATCGATGGGTAGCCTGATTGGGTCGCGTGTGACAGGTGAGCTCGCAAGGCTGATCGTCGTCTCGTTTCAAGCATTTTTTCTAAGCTTAAAGATCATACCGGGTAGGTTCAAGTACTCATTGAGTTGGCTGCTTTGATCTCAATTGTGTAGTGGTATGGACCTGTAAGAAAGAGCGATTGGTTTGCCTCGGTCTCCGGGTCAGCATGGTAATCTTGTGGCAGCCTACCGGAGTGTCATTCGAGATATAGATCCTGCGAAAATTCATTGGACAGCCGGAGTACACAGTGAAAGAAAGAAAGGTTTAGCGAAACAGTACTAAGTGATCCCGTTGAACGGCACGGCTGGCCTCGGCTGTTTGTGGGGTAAAGTAAGGCAGTGGACTAGCGACATAAACCGAGATCATCATGCAGCAATAATATTGCCCCGCTTCGAGCCCATGACGTTCCTTCTGCGTTTTCTATAAGACATCGGACCGAATTCTGGTCTCTTCTGATATGAATGCTTTCTGCTTCCTCTACACCTCCTTTTTCACAGTCTAGTCAGAGCTTCCTCAGGCAGGATCTGGCTCATATCTACTTTGATAATGGGCTTCTTTGAAGGCAGCAGAGGGGGAGGAAAGCCATACTTTGGTTTGACTGGAGGATGGCTTACTTTTTGGGTGTCTGTCGCGTGTTCCACCGATGTAGGAGGTGTATTATAGAATTATTCTTCTACTAGTCTAATAATATATTACAGATGACTTTGTTTGGCTATGACCAGGGAGTTTTCGGTAGGGCCGTCAACTATTGTACAAAGAAGTCATCACTGAAGCCATCAAAATAGGCGGTGTAATCGTTACCCAGGACTTCTTGGATACTTTAGACCTATCTGGTCCCGAGCATACCTCCCTTTTAGGCACTGTAACTGCTCTCTATGACGTTGGCTGTTTCTTCGGCGCGGTTGCAGCCTTCTCAGTCGGTGAGCGCTTGGGTCGGAAGAAGTCTATTCTTTTAGGAACCACAATCATGTCTATCGGCGCTATACTCCAAATCTCGGCTTTCAGCGTTGGACAGATGATCGCTGGGAGAGTAATTGCCGGTATTGGCAACGGTTTGAATACAGCAACCGCACCAGTCTGGCAAGCAGAGACCTCGAAGGCTGCTTGGCGAGGGAAGCTCGTCGTCATCGAGTTGATATTGAACATTGCAGGCTTCTCACTCTCCAACTGGGTGACCTACGGATTCTCTTATGTCAATGGCCCCGTCGCCTGGAGATTCCCACTGGCCTTCCAATTCATCTTCATCTTCATCCTATGGGGAACGGTGCCATGGTATGTACACTTTCAGCGGTATCTTACCTTGATTTGGGTTGCACTTTGAGCCGTACACATATGTTTCGGGAGCAGGCAGGGCCTTCTGTCCATTGACTGCTTCAGAGACATGTCTTGGAGCCCAAATCCTCGTCTAAAACGGGCAATACTAACTTCGAAATCCTTCCAGGCTTCCAGAGTCTCCAAGATGGCTAATAGCACATGGCCAAGTCGACGAAGCTGATCAAATTATCGCCGACCTCGAGGCAACAACCCTCGATGACGCATACGTCGTCACTGAATCGAAGGAGATCCAGTGGGCCGTTCAATATGAGCGTGAGCACGGGGTCGGCTGGTGGGATCTTCTGAGAGGGAGGAGCGGAAAGGGAACTTCCACGGTCCGCCGATTGCTTCTTGGAGCTGGAGCCCAGGCAATGCAACAGCTTGCTGGTATCAACGTGACAAGCTACTATTTACCCACCGTTTTGATCCAGTCCGTCGGCTTGAGTGAGAAATTAGCCAGGCTTCTAGCTGCTTGTAATTCTGTCAGCTATCTTGCGTAAGTTGACCTGATCAGGGGTTACATACTCTCGACTAATCGCTATACATCCAGATTCTCTATGATTGGAATACCTAACGTCGAGGTAAAAGACACATCTGTTGTTAATCTTGTATGAATCAACTCACAATGAACGATAGAGGTGGGGAAGACGTAAGATGATGATTTATGCCTCGATCGGCCAATCTCTTAGCTACCTCCTCATTACCATCCTTCTAAGGTATAACGAAAAGCCAGGGTATGGTGGCAGCAAACAGGTAGCTGCCGCGTCTGTAGCCTTCTTTTTCACGTAAGTCTTGCGTAACACGCACTTGCAGTCTATCTGGCTGACATTACAAGCTACTATATTTTCTTTGGTATCGGCTTTCAGGGAGTACCGTGGCTATGTACGTTATTTTTTCGGAGTTATCGTTACCCCATCCGTAACATATCTTGAATTATAAGACATGATTCAAGAGCTATATGCTCCCAGAACATGTCTTGCGACTCGTAACTCGTCCTAACAGAGTAATGCTGACTCCGAAATCATTAAGATCCGACGGAAATTAATTCTTTGAGTGTAAGTGTGTGGCTTGCTTACCACGCATCTTCGGCTGATTTTCTTCACAGATGAGAACGAAAGGCGCAGCTCTCGGCACCGCATCAAACTGGGCTTTCAACTTCATGGGTAAGAACCGCCATAACTTGCCGTTCGCACAAAATTCTAACCAACAAACCCAGTCGTCGAAATCACACCCATAGGCATCCAAACCCTCCATTGGAAATTCTACATAATCTGGACCCTCTTCAACGCCTCCTTCGTCCCAATAGTCTACCTCTTCTACCCAGAAACCGCAGACCGGACACTCGAAGATATAGACCGACTCTTCCGCGATAACTCAAATATCTTCGTCTTTACGGATAAAGATGCCATCTCTAGTAAGCGGCCGCTGGCGTATATTGAGCATGAGCAGGCAGAGGTGAGGAGGAATAGTAGTGCGATTGGTATGAATCCCGATGCGGAGAAGCATAGGCTGGCGGCTTTGGCGAGGGTGAATCAGGTTGAGGGAAGTGATGAGGAGAAGCGGATTGAGCAGCTTGAGAAGATCTAAGTCTTGATTGGGAAAATGAAAGTTGGACTTACATTTTGGGCATTTTCTTCTCATTCGGTTTCATCTAGATGTAAACACGATGAGGCTGCCTGCCTCTAGTAGACTCAATATCAATCCAGGATTTTTGGCAGATCACGACCCCTTTTCCTTTGCCGCCAACTCATCAGAAACCTCCGTGAAAGCCTGCAAACTCCTCAACGCAGCACCGCTCTCCACTGCATACCTCGCACGCCTCACACCCTCTTTCCAGCGTCCTTTCCCAGGTCCTCTCTCTTCAATTACATTCCCATCATCTCCTTCACCCATGTGACTTGTCTCGCTCTCACAAAGCCCACTCACTACCAACATCGAGGCCGCATTCATCAGCACAATTTGCAGAATAGGATCATCGTTCTTCAATTTTCCTTCAAGTAATTGTATCAAAATCTTCGCATTCTCGACTGGCGAGCCACCGCCTCGAATGGCAATCAGAGGATGAGTCGGGAAGCCGAAATCCTTTGGCTGGAGTTCAAAGTGCTCGATCCCTGCATCAAGTTCCTCTGTATCCGGTAGTGTTGACTGCACCATCCAGCAATCAGTCACTCCAGCGCAGGAAATCTCATCCAGTCCTTCTTGCCCAGCGACGACCATCGCCTTCCTCAGCTCTGGTGCTTTATTTGTACCGGAGAGTCGGAGCGCTTCAGCGAAGACTGGGCCTAGGGAGGTATCTGCGACGCCGACAACCCGAGCTTCCACCAAGTCCTCGATTGGATGCGCAAGCGGCCCTAAGAGGTTGAAGATGGTCCTTGTTACCATTTGTTTACGCACACGTGCTGCGTTTTTCATTCCAGGGTGGAAATTAGGAGCGTATAGAAATGCGTAGGGAGACTTCTCGTAGATCCTTGGTAGATTGTGATGATTGGAGGCTAGAAGGTTGGGTGCTGTAGGCTCAATACATGCGAGAATATCTGCAGCTCCGGAGACAGATGTCTGTGCTTTGTTTCCATGTTTCGACATTAGTAGAAATGAAGAGGCGACTAGTGATGCTGTAGTGCTGATATTGTACGTCTGATGTTGTGAGCCGCCAGTGCCTACTATGTCACAGAGTCCGCCATGATACGATCCTTGGCCTCGGCCATGATGTTCGATGATGGTCCTGAGATGCTCGAGGTTGACTGGTAAAGCGACTTCACGCATCTGAGCTGCACATGCAGCGATGACATCAGCGTCTTTGTCTCTGCTAGTGGTGGAGAGGAGAGTTAGAAATTCGATAGCTTGCGCTTCAGAGAGCCGGTCCTCCTCAAAGAAGAGAGAGAAACCTGCTGCTATCTCATCTGCTGATGCTTTCCCGTGCTTCTGTGGTTCACAGAGTTGTTTGAGCAGAGGTTGGATATTTATGTTGTTGGAGTGTAGGGTTGTGGTCCACATCTTCTCTGAAGGCAAGCCAAAAGCAAGGGACCAAAACTTATATAGTCGATCAAACGAATATAGATGGTCGCAAATTTTCGTCTCCTTTTTCGATTTTCTGATAACTCTCCCTGCTTGGGTCAGCACAGAGGCCGCGCTCCGCCCGGCCTTTGCAGTCCACGAAGTCGCGGATCTTGGTATGGGTACCGTGTCCTCAGTCGTCAGCACTTAGGTAGATGATATTGATGAATGTGGTAGATGGATCTCTTCACCTGTTTCTCCTGCGTAAATGATTCTGTGTAGATTTGTGTCTCCTCAATGCTAATGCATTCAAATAAGGGACACCGAGCTTCATACTTTAGCAAGATAATTACTCAGGTCGATGCAAGACGCGAGAATGTGAGGTCTTCAGCGGTTTAAATGTTGCTTAGGTTTTGTGGACAAATGGCTGCAAGATTCGATCCATACCTTGCCTTAGCAGGGAGAAAATTAGCGCTAAAGCTACTGTTGCCCTAGCCCTAATCCTGAGAGGCTTCCATACCTAGGAATAAAGGTCTCAATTTTCTTGGGAAGTTCTACAGAGACACCCCCTTTTACTTTGACACAATGCGAAGGCTACATGTTGAAGGGCCATTGCTGGACTCTGGACACTTTTTAGTAGCTTGATTACGTACGATGTTATCTTGCGAGCAATAGAACATCAATAGACCATCGACTACTGGGGTTTCAAAACCATCATCACCACATGGCATCCAATCAGTTCTAGCTCTTCCGATTGAAGATCCTAAACCCAAGAAACGTTACCACTCAATACGCAGAGCCAAAAGCGAATTGCTTCAACATATCCAACCCTAAAATTACTCAAAGGGTACCCGGTGCTGTCTGCCGCCTGATCGATCTGATAGATATACCCATAAGGCAGCACATTCTTGATGAAATACCCCTCAGACAGCCAATTCCAGGAGAAGCCCTCCAAAGCCAGGTTACGCGCCACTCGCTAACTTTCTGCAACGATGGACTGACACCGGAGATAACGCCCACACCCAAGCTTGTCATTGTCGCTATAAGAGGGCCGTCTTCTCGTCGTATAATGATGGAGACGCAGGAGACTAGGCCATAGATTCAGTAGAAGTAGAGGAGATTGGCGATGAAAGCAGCGACCCATGAGATCTTGGGTGTCGAGAGAAGAATTAAAAAGACGGTAAAGTGGAAGTTGGCCAGGATCATTCGTGGAAGGGTGGAGAGGACCTTGCCGATGTAGTATGCAAAGCGGTTGTGGCCCGAAGACGCTTCTCTTCAGTAGATTAGCTTCTCTTCGCCGAAGATCTTTACCCCCGGTGAACTTGCAGTCAAGCCGATAGCCAAGCCCACAAGAAGCGACATCTCCGCGACAGATGCGAAGTCCACAGCAGATGACAAGAACTCGTATGGGTGCAAGAAGATACCGCGAAAGTTCATGCCGTCCTCGATCACTTCTGCAAACCCGATGAGAAGACCAGCGAAAGCGGCAGCGCCGAGTTCGAAATAAAAGCTTGACCCAAGTCGTCATTGTTGAAGGAGAGCCCGATTGATGCAGAAGTAGATCTGCTAATAACATGGAGCGCCCCGCGTTTTTACTGTCTTCCGTAAAGCAGCTGCTTCAACCGTCGACGGACCAGAAATGAACTCCCTCGCCTTCAGGCTTTCTTGTCGATGTTGCCAGTATTCGATCAGATGTGAGACATGGGTGTCCCCCGATTTCTTGTAGAGATGGCCTTCACCCGCGATGTTGTCCATGATTGTGTCCGCTGGGTTCGAGCTCGGGGGTAGTGTGAAACCACATCGCTCAAAATAGGCCTCTACTTCGTTTTGTGCGCCTGAATGAATCGTCTTGCCTGCACCTAAGAGCAGTATGCTGTCAAGCGCATCGAAGCTCTCATGCCGAGGTTGGTGGAAATGCAAATGGCGTTTATTCCGAGTCGCGAGAGTGCTTTCAATGTCATGATGATAGAGCTCGCCGAACTGGCATCGAGCCCTGCAGTTGGCTCATCGAGAAAGAGGGCCATGGGAGCGGCTGCCAGCTCAATACATTCACAAAGGTTGATTTCCCGGCTCCTGACGCGTCCATAATTGCCCAAAGCGTGCCACTCCTTATCTCCCCATTAACCCCTGACCGGATCGGCTTGGTGGACCCTCTTGGGAGCCCTAGCTGGAGCTGGCGCCGATATAACAGAGGCGATATTTACCGCTTGCCTGCGGTAGACACACTAAGTGTTACGGCAACCGCGGCCACTAACCAAACGTGTGGGGGGGTGTCTATCTAGCGATCCGGGGGGTGTCTATGTAGGCAAAGGGGGTGTCTCTGTAGTGCCACCCTTCCTCAAAGGCGTAATCATTGTCCATCGCGGCCAAAACCCCAGTATTTGTCCTTCTGACTCCCGAGATCCTCGACTCCAGGTGCAGAGCTTCGCCATCTTCGAGGTTATGGTACTGTTTACTTCGTGCCTCTTTATTTGCGAACGTGAAAGCCTTCGTCACACGTCTCGCCCTATTAGCTAACTTTCGGCTAGTCTTCCGGTTCCGTGCGAACAACTTGACGCTTACAGTAGCGAAGATGAGCAGTACATCTAGTAATCGCAATACAAAGAGTGGTAGTAATGATCTGTTCACGTAGGCTCCAGCCGAGTAGTGGGCACTGAAGCTACATTTGATCGGCTCATATGACCCGCTAGGGCAGTAAGAGCTTTTTGGACACAAATCTTTTCCTTCTCTCCAAGGGGACAGTAGTAACGGTGCCCACAAACAACGGGCTCGGATTGACACATGGAAGGCGTGGTTTCACCTGCTAGTCTCGCCATTTGAGCCTCCGGAAATGGAGGACAGTACGTTGGCGATGTTGTGGCAGTATTATTCTGGCCTGATAGGATTAGCGCCACCTTTGCCTAATAGCTCTCGTCATAGTCGAGCCAATGCATTTATAAAAGAAGCCAAGCTGGCAGCCAGTCGCATTCCATTCACTGGCATCCTGTAAGACCAAAGGGACAGCGCCCGGTTGCCAACAGGGAAGGTCCTGTCCCGAGACTACACCCGCCAATTTTTGATAGACTTTGCTTAAAGCCTCCGTGTCGTTGGTGCCTAAGCAATTCACATGCTGGACCTCCGAATCTCTCTTGGTACTGTTGGTAGGAGTATCTGGGAATGTCTCAAATTGGCCATTCAGGACCATGTACGGATTATCGAGATCTGGCGGGTTAATATTGGAGTTCGCTGGCTGGTTAAACGAGCCGGAATCAGATTGGTATAAGCATAGAACCACTTCCCAGGGTCTCCTCCGTAGACGTCTAGCGTCGTATTGGCAATACATCTCCAAGCTTCTTTGCTTATCTCAGTCTGGAATGCGTATCCCATGCTCCGCTATCAATAAAATAAGGCCCATTGGGCTTTAATCCCTAAAAGAGACTCGGACGATGGGTATTCATCTATTGCAATGGCCATCTAGAAAGGGAAACAACCGCAAAACACAGACCATAAACGAGGTTCTTGACGATAGAGAGGCCCTGTAGAAGGGTGAACAACAGCAAAATCAGATCGCAAACCAGATAGCTTCACGACAGCGAACTCTGTCAAATCCCCATGGCGAACACCGCTTCTATTATTGAATGGGCCATGTGGCTGAAATGCGAAGGATTTTCCCGCAACGGCAATCAACCAATCAATGTAGGATTCACGAAGTTAACCAACAACGCCAGATCAGAGTACGGATCCTGCTCATGGTCTTGCACATGAAAATTGCGACGTCGGGCTGTTGAGGCTGAGCGATGGATGGGCGCTTGAGACTCTGAATCCTTCCGTGTAATGATATTGAGCTTCACCAGGTTGCTATTTTGGTCTACGTTCCGGAGACCAGACTAACGGGATATTTGGGGCTCTGTTTGTGGTTGATAAACTACGAAGAAGTTGCTGCTGGCTGTGCAGTAATAGTTGCTTATAATTTTTTAAACGCGACCTAAAGAGTAGATATTCAGCCATATGAAGACACTATCAACGCGTGCAACCAGTATTATACAAATTACCTATGTTGGTTTGAGGTTATGGAGTGTACGTCTTTCTGCCTAGAGAAGGAAGGAAGGAAGGAATACCATGTGGAGGTAATGAGATGGGCGCTTGTGGGAGTTCATTTAGGCTGCTTCTACGGCGGACGATAGCTGAAGATAGGACAAAATTAAAAACCGAAAAACGAAAAACCAAAAAATGATCTGCGGCCCTACCGCGTAGGCTTTAAACCTCCTAACCTTTTTACTTTTTAATTATATAAACGGTATATTTAATTATATAATACCTCCTTTAATTTATTTATATAATTTAAATATTAATTCTTATATTAAATATTTAGATACGGTTAAGGTAATCGCCTAGTTATATAATTTAATAATTTTTAAAAAAAAATACTTTATCGCCTTTATATAAAGAAAGAAATATAATTAAATATTATATAATAATTTTAAAATAAAAAAGATATCGGTATTAATCTTTTTATACTTCGCTACCGATTTAAGAAATAAGATTATAAATAAATTATTTATATATATAATTCTCCTAAATTATAAAAGTATATTTAATATATAATTTATTAACTCGGAGTTTAAAACGAGGAAATATATTTATAATTTAAAAATAAAGATTTCGAAATAATTAAAACTAACCTTATATAAATTCGAAAAGAAATAAATTTATAACGAAGAGAAAATAACTAGGAGGTTTAAAAATAAACGAATAATATAATATATTAATTTATATAATAAAAACTTAAGAATAATATTATATAAAATATAAAATAAGGGTATTTAATAAAATATTTCTAAAAGAAAGGCTAGTTAATCTTTAAATATATTATATAATAAAGTTTTTTTTTTTTTTTATTATATAATAAAACTTAACTCTCTTTTTATATTATATATTAATAATTTTAAAGATTAATTATTTAAATAATACCGGGATCTACTTTTAATTATTATAAAATAATAATTATAAAATATATAATAAAAGAGGGGAGAATTTATTATTTTTAATTTAAATCTTATATAATCGGTCGATAATTATAATTAATTAATTAATTTTAAAATTAAGATTTATATTAAAATCGATACCTATATATATTATATCTCTTAATTTTAATACGATATTACGAATTATATATAAATTAATATTCTACGAGGTTATTTTAATATTATTTTTAACTTTAAATTATAACCTCGCTTTATATAATTAAACTATAGGTTAGAAATAAAAGTAATAATTTATATATATATTATATTATAGTAGGTATTCGAACTAAACCTCGAATTTAAATAATATTATATATATAATATAAATACTTCGAATTAACGGATCGAGTCGTAGTAGGCCTAATTAATTAAAATTATAACTAGGATATAAATTTAATTTTTCGGAAATCTTCGTATAATAGATTAATTCTCGAAGGATAAAAACGCCGATATAATTACTCTCTTTATAATTTACTTTCCCGTTATCCGTTTATAAATCGAGTAATTTATAAATAATTAAAATATTTATTAAATTCGTAAATAACCCTACCGCCTAAAAATAATTTCGGGGAGATTATATAACCTATTTTAATAATTAAGAATAAAGATTAAAAACTATAATTTTAAAATAAATACCGAGAAACTTAAAGAGCTTCGGCGGGATATTATTAATTAAGGTAAATTAATTTCTTTTTATTTAAATATTTATATTATATAATAACGATAAAGTCTTTTACCTTTAAGATTTATATTATATAATAATATCTAATCTTTTCTATCTTTATATATATATTATATAATTACGATTAAGCCCTTTTATCTCGAAGATTTATATTAAATAATAATATCTAACCCTTTTTGTCTTTATATATATATTATATAATAAACGTTAAATCTTTTTTATTTAAATATCTAAATTATATAATTAATAATTATAAAGATTCTTATTATTTTGAATTAATAATATAAGGCTAACTTTCTTATATAAATAAAGATATATATCTTTTATTATCTATACTTATATAATATAATAGTTTTTTATATAATCGAGGCTTTAATCTTTATTTACCGCTAGTAATCTTTAAATATTAACGCGAATTATTTTAGTTTAAATACTATTAAGCCCTTTATATAATAATTAATAATTACGAAATCGGTAGATACGAGCCTAGACAAAAATAGTATTCGAAATTAAAAAGTAAATTTAATTAAGATAGGCCAGATTAATAACCGATTTATAATATATTATCGGGGAATTTATTATACGAAGAAATTTTATCTAAATTCTTCGAGGCCTAGTTAAAGGCTCTAATAAATATTATATAAATATTTTTTTATATAATAATTTATTTAGTCTCTCGTCTTATCTTTAAAGTTTTTTATATAATAACGTTTAAATCTTCTTATATAATAACGTTTAAATCTTTTTATATAGTAGTATTTAAACTTTCTTATATAATAATCTTTAGACTTTTTTATATAATAGCCTTTAAATCTTTTTATATAATAATCTTTAGACCTTCTCGTATAATAATTTTTAAATCTTTTTATATAATAGTCTTTAGACCTTTTTATATAATAATCTTTAAATCTTTTTATATAATAATCTTTAGATTTTCTCGTATAATAACCTTTAAATCTTTTTATATAATAATCTTTAAAATTTAGATTCCGTTATATAATAATTTATCTTCTCTCTAACTTCCTTTTAATTTTATTATATAATAAAATTAAACGAAGACGAGCCTCGGATATAAATATATATATATCTCTACTTTTAATAAATATATACCCGGGATCTTCGATATTATAAAACCTACGATATTATAAATCCTCGATTAATATAAACTTTATTCTTATCTTCTTATTATTATATAATTAAATTTATTAAGTAATTAATATCGATAATTTATTTAAACTAAATTATATTTAATTTATTTTATTATTAACCCGTACCTAATTTATTTTATTACTAGCCGACTCTTTTATTTATAAAGTTAAATATTATATAAACGAGCCTCCTATTTATATATAATAACTAAAGCCGGTTCTACCTAAATTCGAATAAATTAGGTAGTGAATATATTAACTAGAGCTACCCCTAACCGATTAAAATAACGGACGGAGTATTAATTTTTAGTAATTATCTATATCCTCTTATATATATAAAAAGCTAAAATAAAAGAAGAGGTTCGCGTTATATAATTAAAGTTATATTATTAAATTAAAATAATAAATTACCTTTACTCGGTACTCTTTATTAAATTAAAAAATAAAGGCTTTATTAACTAATTAAAAAACTTGGGTTAATATATAAATATAACTATATAAGATATAACCTACTTTAATTAAAAATATCCTAAATAATAATATTATATATTAACTCGATATTAAATATTTAGATATTTAGGATCTTTAATTTCTTAATTATATAATATATTTATATTATATATTTTTTAGATTCGGCGACTATCTATATCCTATAACGCGAAATTCAAAATTATTTCGATTTTATCGAGAATACTTTTCTACTAAAGCGAATATACTTTCGGAAATTATATTATAACTACCAAATTCTTATTAATAAATAATTCTTCATTTAAATAATTAAAAATAAAATCTTATATAAACTATTTAAAAATACTTCGTATACTTATATAATAAAATAACTCTTCGAGGGTAATTAATTTAAAAACACGAATAAAGATAAAAAGTATATAGTTATTCTAATTTACTAAAAACTAATACCTCTTAAGTAATTTAATTTATCGAAAATTAAACCGGAATTTTAATTTAAGGAAAAAGATAAGCGGCCTATTAAATAAAAATTTAATCTTCGTATAATAAAGGAACTTCGTTATTATATAATAAAACTTAAACCTAAATCTTTTATAATAATTAAAAACAAGCCTTATATAATAATTAAAAATAAGTTTTATATAATAGTTAAAAACGAGCTTTATATAATAATTAAAACCGAGTTTTATATAGTAATTAAAAACGAGCCTCGTATAATAATTAAAAACGAGTTTTATATAATAATTAAAGGCGTATTTTATATATAAAATTTAAAGTTAGAACTAAAGCCCTAAATACTAGCCTAGAAACGATCTCGTATAAAATTTTCTTAACGCGATAATAAACTTCCTAAAAATCTAGTTCGTTATTATTTCGATTATATAATATTATCTTCGGTACCTCTCTCGTTAAATAATCGGATTTATATAATATTACGAGATCGAAGTTTAGAGTTTATTATAAACGAAATAAATATAATTATCTTTATTAAAAAATCTTTATTAAAAAATCATTTTTTAATATTACTTTATAGTAAACTTTAGAGCCTATATTATAATAAATCGAAACTACTTTTATTATTTTTTATATAAAACTCGATAAAACTACGCCTACTATTTATACGACGATAGGTACTCGGTAATTTAATTATATAATAACTAGAAATACTCGGTAATTTAATTATATAATAATTAAAAATACTCGGTAACTTAATTATATAATAACTAAAAATACTCGTTAACTTAATTATATAGAAATAAATAATACTTCGCTACCTAGTCGTATAGGAAATTAGACGAAGGTAATAAAAAAGATTATAATTTAAAATAATAAAAAGAGCGAGGGAAATAAAAAAAATTAAAAAAATAATATATTTTAAAAACTTAACCTCTCGTATAATAAATAAATTTAAATTTAAATATTTTTCGAGAGTTTAACCTTTTATATAATAAATAAATTTAGATAAAAATACTTTTTAAAAGTTTAACCTCTCGTATAATAAATAGGTTTAGATAATTAAAAAAGTATTTTTCGAGAGTTTAACCTCTCGTATAATAAATAGGTTTAAATAATTAAAAAAATATTTTTTAAGAACTTAACCTCTTATATAATAAATAAATTAGGATTATTTAATTAAATAAAATATATATTAGTTTATCCTCGCTTTAGTTATACGAGTAATTTATTAAAATATTATTAATTTATATAACTTATTAATCTTAACTATTATATAAAAATATAAATTATAATTAAACCCGCCTAGGTAATATATTTACGTATACTTTTATTTAAATACTTTATTATACTAGCCCGTACACTTTTTAGAGGCTCGAAAAAAATTAAATTATTTATTATATAAAGACTACTACGGAGATTATTTTACTCGATAAATTAATAATAATATTTTTATTATTTTTAATACCCGCCGACTCTGATTCCGATTCTTTATAATTTTCCTATAACTCTTTACTCTCCTCGTCTTTATTATTATTTAATAATTTATCCGACGGCGCTCTAAATATACTATTATATATAAAATAATAAATTATATAATCTTATTATTTATAATTACTATATAACCCGTTAAAATAATTAAGTAGGTATTAATATTTAGGGAATATTTTCCCCTTATTAGGGTTAATTTATCCCGGTATAAAATATATTATATAAAGCCCGGTTACTCGGCGGAGAGTATTAAAAGACGGGATTAGTATCTAGAGGTTTATTAAACTAATAACTAGGTTTATTAAAATATAACCTAGTTATAGTATAGAAGTAGGTTAAAATAAAAAATAAAAAATAAAAGTTAAAGTAGGGCTAACTATTATCTAAATAAAAACTAATATATAAAGTATTTATTTATTTCTTATCTTGAATATATTAAAATAAAAATAAAGAAATTAGTTTAAATTTAAATTAAATCTAAAATAGGTTAGACTAGGTTAAAGTAGGTAAAACTATATTATAATAATAACCCCCTCTTTAAGATCGAGCTCCTACGAGATAAATAAATAATTAATTCGATTAATTAGATTTCGTAACCTTAATTTTTATTTAGGGTTATAAAATAGTTAAGATAAAAATATATTAGAGTATTCGAGTTATCGATAGTAATAAATAAAGGATAGGACGGGGAATAAACGACGATATATAAATAAAACTAGGCGTTAACGTTATTATTTATAAATAATAATAGTAGGGCTAGGTTATAGGGTACTATTTATTTATATAATAATACGAAGTATCGGTCGAAGCCGATATAAAATAATAACCGAGGGGATAATAACGGATAAAGAATAAATTATAATATAGGCGGGGGTTAACTTTTTAAAAATCGGATTAAAATAAAAATAATAAAGATTCCTTATACTAGTATTTTTAAATAATATATAATAATTTATAGAGGCCAGCGGCGCTAGAATTCGAGATATAATATTTATTAATAAATTATTAATAACGGGTAAAGTAATAAAAGGGTTTTTATATAACGATATAACCTTTTTAATTAACGTAATATTTTAATAAGAGTAAACTATAACGGCGATTATATTTAGAATTTAAGATATCGTTAATATACTACTTTTATTAATTATCTTCGGTAATTATAAATTCTCGGATAAGCTAGATTTATTTAGGTAAAGAGTTATTAATTATTAATTATAATAAATTAACGTAGAAGACGGGGTAAACTTTTATTATATATAGAAAATCTAATTAAATTATAAAAGGATTATTAAAAACTTTAAAGACTCGGAAAGGACTAATATTATAATCGTCGAGTTTAATTAAAGAGTATATAGTATTTAAATTCTTAATCTTTAACTATATTTAATCGTTTATTAAATATATTAAATATAAGCGCCTTCGTTAGTTAACCGAGGATTTAAAGATAATTTAAATGATAAATATTTTATCGCGGAGGTAGTCGTTTAAGGCTTTTATTTATATTATAAATTTATTAATAACGATTAAATAAATATATATTTAAGTAGTAAAATCTTAAAGTAAAGACTCGATAAACTCGAAACCGATATATAGATATTAATTATAATTAGTTAAGAAAGGCGAGGCTAGAGTATTAGAAAAATCGGTATTATTATTAGAAAACTCCGCTTTAGGGAGTTATTTTACCTAATTATTCTATATATAATTAATATATATACGGAGGTAGTATTTTATTATAGTATTAAACTACTCGGTTTAATTATCCGTCTAAGGGTAGTACCCGGTAGATATATATTAATTAATTTTAAAACGCTTATATAAGGCCTCCTAAAACTCCGATATAAATTAAGATCCTCGATCCGAAATAAAGATATCTAGTAGTTTATAAAGCTTTTATATATTTTAATAAAAAGCGTCGTAGGCTTCGTTTATTTCTAGCGATATAATTAATACTAGGTACCGTATCTTAATTAAACGGTCTACGAAAATTAGGATATACCGATAAATAATTTTTATAAAGGTATAAGGCGGTAGGGGACCTATATAATTTATTAAGATATCTCTTTAATATCGTTATAAAGGCGGTAATAAATATAATTATCTTTAAATATATTAGCGGGAAGGTTTAATTCTTCGGTATATATAATAATTCTTAATAAATCGCTAAATAATAGTATAAATATTAGGCTATTAATAAGCCCGATTAATTAATTTATAATATTTCGTACGACCTTGGTAACTACCCGCGATATTATTATAAACTAACTAGATTAAACGAAGGCGTAGTTTATTAGAATTCGGAATATATCTCTTTCTTTAAAAATAAAAAACTTTATCCTTATCTTTATATTTAGCGAGGAGAATTCCGCTATAATAACGCGTTTTAAAATATAATATTTCTAGGACTTTAGGGGCGAATCGATCGATTTAATTAATTATATCCTATAATTAATAAGTCGGGGTATCGTATAGGTCTTTATTTAAATTAATAAATTAATCTTTATTAAATTTAGGCTCGTAAGATATAAACGGGGTTTATAATTCCGGATTAATATTTATATCGAGATTTATAACGGTCGTATAAATTAATATAAAGTATAACTAGAAGGGCTAGATAAAAATCTCTTAATTCATTATTAATATAATTAAAGTAACTAAGATTAAAGCTAAGGTCGTTATATTTAATAATATATTATAAATATAATCCTTAAGGATTTCTAAGGTTAGGTTTTTTCTTTTTAATATTATTTAATATTAATATTAATATCTAGGGTCTAATTTATCCCTCTTTTTAAAAAAGTCTCTTAACCGATATATTAATATATTAAATTTACTACCTTTTTTATTAGGTCGGTAGGTAATTTTATAATTAAAATAAGATAAAAACTCGCTTTATTTTATTTAACGGCGAGATAATATTTTAAATAAAATAAAATATTTAAAAACTTTATAATCCGATATTACCTCGATAAAAAGAGTAGACTCCTCTAGTTTAAAATATTATTCCTTAAATACGCGGACGATTATTATAAACTCTTTATTATAAACTCTTTATTATAGATTTTATAATTATACTCGATAAGGTTATACTTTCTTTAAAAAGTAAATAATAAAACGAAGAATATTTTAATTATTATATTAAAATAGAATCCCCCTAGATACGTAATTAAATATATTTATTTCTATTATAATTTTATAGTTAAAGTCGAAATAAACTAGGATAATATCGGAGGTAAAAGCCTTCTTTAAAGTATTAAAAGTTATTTAATATTAAATACTCTATTTAAAGACGGTACCTTTCTTAATTGAAACTATAAATAATATAACGAGTTTACTAAACCTATAGATAAAACGCCGATAGAAGTTATTTAATAAATCCTAGGAAATTTTAAATATCTTTAATATTAACTAATTATAGTTAATTTAGGATAATATTAATTTTCTTTAAATTTATTTTAATCTCTTTAATAATAATAATTAATCCTAAATATATAACTTCTTTAATATAGAAATTATATTTAATAATATTTATTTAGAGCCCCGCCTCGCGGAGTTTCTAAAGAATATACTTAATATAAATTTTATACTCTTCCTCGATATCGCTATAAATTAAAATATCGTCGAGGTATACGATATAGGTCTTATTAAGAAATTCATAAAAAATATTATTAATATAATATTAAAACGAGGTAGGGTTATTATATAATTTAAATAATATAATAAAATATTCGAATAGGCCGAATCGGGTACGGAATATTATAAATTCTTTATCGCCCTCTTTAATACGGAGTAGTAAGTTTCGTTCTAAAGGAAAATAATACGCGATAATTATTCGTCTATAAAGTATTAATTGATTCTTTCTTTAAGAACGGATTATTATTTAATAATACGTATTAAGATACTAGTATTAATAGAATATATATATAATAATTACCCTCGCCGATTTATAGTCGTCTGTCCCCGAGGTTATTTATATAAAAGGGAAGTTAATTACTCTAAAGTCTACCCGTAATATCTAGTTATTTAATAATCGAAGGAAAATTATTAAAAGAAACTAATATATAGAGTCTACCCGTAATATCTACTTTATTTAAATTTTCTATTTAAAAGAAATTAATTATTTTATAATATCCTAGAGAGCGAAAGTTTCTAAATAAGGATTCTATATTAATCTAAAACTATATCTTCTTCCTCGAATAATTTAGTTCAAGGCTCCGCGTTATTCTCTCTTTATATAATAAATTCGTTATAATTACGTAAATATAATATAGCGGGGAATCTTATAATTAAGATATTAATCGCGTTATTAACGAATCGTACGATTTTATTATTAAATTATTTATTATTCTTTAATTTATCGATCGCTTCTATTATTTTATAAAATTAGTTTTATAACCTAGAATCTCGATTAGTATCTAGGGACGCGTATAGAGAACGTTATAATTTTTTTATATAAGACTATTCTACTAGACGACCTTAGTATTATAGAAAATATATATAAAAGTTATTGATTACCGAGTATAGGTAAATGATTTTACCCTATACTCCGTTAAACCGATTAATTAATAAATTAATATAGTTAATTAAGTATTCGTTATCGACCCGTAATTTAATTATATTATTTTATAATAACTTATAGTTCTTCTTTAGTTATATAAAGTTTTATAAAATAAACTTTTCTTTTAACTCCTCTTTTAATAAAGATTTATATAAAACTCGGCTTTCCTCGATCTTATCCTACGATTTTTAATCTAGCGGAGTAGAGCCGGCCTTTTATTTACCCTTCTCTTCGGTTATAAGCCCGTTTTTTATAAATACCGATTTATTATCGTTTCCGCTAGTTACGACGACTAAATTATCGGTAGCGATTACGGAGAACGGGAATAAATTTCTAATTTATTTTTTTACTAGTATTTTTATATCTTTTTTCGCGATTATTTTCGTACCCTTCTTTTAGATATACTTCTTAATCTCGGCCTTTATATTTTAACGTATTATTTTTACTTTAATATCGGACTCGCTTTATAAAGTCTAATAAAACTTATTTCCCTCCGGAGTTAAAAGTAGGAAAGAGTTTATAAAAGAGAAAGAATTATTATTAATTTTTTATTTCTTTTAAGGCCCCGAATTTATCTAATCCTATAGAAATTTACGTTTAACCGTATTTAATAATTAAGTAGTATTTTATAAAGGCGAAAATTTAGGCTCGCCTAATAATATATTTATTATATTTCCTTCCTCGGTTACTACCGGCGTCGAAGAAGGCGCGTATATTATATTTAATATAACCGAATTTACCCTAAGGTATCTCTTTACTTTTATTTTATTATATAATTAATTTCTTATTCCGACGGAGTCCTAGTGAATTATTTTAATCGTAGATTTTTTATTAATTTTTAATACGATAGATTATATTAATAAAGAATCCGTTAATTCGTCGATTTACTTTAAGTCCTTTAAGAATATATTATTTATTTTCTTTTACTTCTAATTAGATTTAGTTATTATAATAAATATTTTCGCCGGAGTTATTAACCCTAAAGTTAATTCTTATTATAATATAAAAATATTCGCGACGGGTATTAGGGTCTAGTCCAAATATTTATAATTATTAAATATACTATATCGGTTATTTAATATTATTTTAATTAAGTTAGATTAATTTATCCCGAACGATCTCGCTCTCTTATTACTATATATTTAGGCGAACCTAAATATAATTATATATATAAATTTATTCGGATTCGTCTCCGACGTAATCTTTACGGCGTATTCTTTATTTATTTATTTAGTTTATAGGTAGTTCTTAAAGTAGAATATATATAATTATTAATTATATCGCGTTTTATAAGGAATATAGTTATATTTTACGACTACCTAAACTTATAAAGAGGAAAGGTTATAATTAGTTAATAGTTATATCGTAGTATTATTTATTAGTTTTCGGTATAGCTCGTTATATAATAGTATTATAAACTCGTTATTAAAGTTAGTTTATATTACTCGCGTATATATAATCGGGCTTATATTAATTAATTACGATATTATAGTATATAAAGTCGTTCCGTTACGTGGAAAGCGTCGATAAAGGTATTTAATAATATATAATAAAGAAGTATACGGTTCGATAAAGAAGAGTAGGAGATAATAATATTATTCTCTTTTATAGGTCCCGAAGATATTATTATTTATAAATTAAGTTATTAAGGAATTCGCGGAATTTATTATATCTTTAATTAATTTATTACTAGGGCGATAACGTCGCTAAAACGCTCCGGTCTTTCTAAATCCTAATCGGGTAATTAACGTAGGCTTTTATACTACGTTTTATATCTAGTTTAATAATATTATTACTAATAAATAAAAGATATTTAAGAGTTATTTATCCTTTTCGCTCTACCTAATATTCGTATACCGATATCGAGTTATATTTCTAGTTATATTTATTTATTAGGTCTTTTACGTTTTAAGGATCTTCCTTTTTATATTATTTATTCTAATATAATCCTTATCCTTTTTATTTAATTAGATACTCGATTATTAATCTTTTTCTTTAGTTTAAAAGTCTCCTAATTTTTTTATCTAGGAGGCGTTCTACTTTATAATAATCCTATATACCTTCGGGATTATTATTAATAATAGGGTTTTATTTTATTTCCTTAGGCCGGTAATACGAATCCTCTTCCCTAAATACTAACTCTAGGGTAGTTACGGATACTACTAAATAAATAGATATCGTCGGCGGTAGTTTAAGTTTATAAATTAAATTTCCGTAATATTTAAGAATTTTAAAAAGTCTAACTCTTTAATTAAATAATTTATAATTTCTTAAACTAGGAAGGTAGTAATTATTATATAGTTTAAAGAAAGTTATTTCTTTAACCTTTATTATTAAGGGCGTATATTTACTATTATAACGAAATTTAATATTAATTATTATAAATAAAATTATATCGGCTACCTCTTTACGGTTAGTTTCTTTTATATTAATTAGGTTTATTTACCCTACCGAATTACCTAAAAGCGAAATATTATCGTTTAACTTTATTCCGAAGATGATTTTATTAAGGGAAAGTATTATAGTTAAATTTAAAGAGTTATTTAGTATAGCCCGTAATATAACGGCGAAATCGTTTTATTAAACGTCTAGGAAATAAACTAAATAAAACCTTAATACGATTTTTATAATTTAATTTATTCGTTCCGACTATCTATTTAACTACGGGTAGTATATTATTAATATTATAAATTTTATTCTTAAGGCTTTAAAGATAGTTTTTTATAAAACCGAAAAAAACTTAAAGTCTTTATTAAAAATAATAACTTTAAAGATTCCCTAGTCGGTTAATATAAATAGTAGTATTTTAATTTATTCTTCGGCGGACTATATATTCTTCCCCGAAATAATAGTAACCTTCTTCGAGAATTTGTAAATAATTATTAATAAAGTATTATATCCGTTACGTACCTTAAACTACTTCTTATCCTCGGTATAAATATACTCTAACTTTTGTTTATAATCGGTAGATATTTATACTAATATTATATAGAAAGCGAAAATTTCGTTAAGTACTCTAGGAGTTTTTATATTAATATTTTTATTTCTTTTCTAAATTAGCCGTAATAACGCGTTAGGTACGATATTCTATTTTCTATAATACTATCGAATATCGAGGTTATACTATAATATATACTAAGAAGTTTATACTAGTCGTAGATTTATCTTATCCGAAGAAGACGATAATAGTATCGTTTATCTCGTAATATCGGTAGTCGCGGAATAATTAGTAAAAATAATTATTTTCTTTATCGGTAACTAAATTAGAAGATAAGAAATCTTCTTTAAAGTTTATATTAGTTTTATTATTTTAAATTCCGTAGGCTAGTACCGTACCTTAATAGGGTTAAATAATTTAGAGAAGAAAAAAATTAATTAAATATTCGTTCGAGGGAATAAATTACCTTAAGGATCGTTCTTTATATAATATATTATCGTATTAATCCCGTACGATTTAGAGATATCGATATTAATATAGAGCTAGCGCGTTATATCCCGATAATAAAGATACGTTTCGGAGGTAAACACTTTTTATAATAATTTAAATAAAGTTAGTTCTTCTTCGGTAGGAATAAATTAGGCTTTCCTAGAATAAATCTTTCGTATATTCCTACTTTAAAAAGGGGAAGTCTTTAATAATTAAATTTTTTACTTTTATAATAACTCCGAAATTTAGGCGAAGTATTTAATATTATTTTTAAACTAATTCGTTATATTTATATATATTTCTAAAGTTTATAATATATCTAGAAAACGAAGGTTCTTAATCGTTATAATTTTTTCCTCGGTAGTCGTTATATTTAAACCATTAACCTTTTAACCTAGGAGCGTAACGGAAAGATATATTAAAAAGAATTTTTTTAATTTAAAAGAAATCTTAAGGTTTATAAATAATATAAAAATTATCATTAAATATTTAAGATATTTAGCGTAGGAGCGTAAAATAATAATAATATCGTTAATATAATATTTTATAAATTCTCTATATAGATATAAAAAACTATTTATTTTTCTTTATATATAAGGTACGGAGCCCTTCTAACCTATTATTACGATATTATAATATTTAGAGCCGCGGTAGGAGACGATAATAAATTTATAATAATTATTTCTTTTAATTATAAAGAGATAGAATTACTTATTATAATTAATTACGCTAATATATATATATCCCTATATTAAGGAAACGATATTATTTTATAATAAGAGGGGGTAGTTATCCGGAACGATAATTTTATTTAAATTACGAATATTTATTACTACTCTTTCTTTATATACCGGAGTCTTTTTAGGCCCCTTATATACGGGTTTTTAAATTATAAATACCGGGAAAATAAAAGGGGACGATTTTATAAACTAAAATATCTTTCTTTATTAATATATTTTATTAAATTTCTTATTAACTAAGGCTCTAGTATCGGGGCTTAAAGGGTAAACTTTATATCCAAATTTTATATCCGATAACTATTAATTAGTAGTAAATAGAATAAATAATTATTCCGATTTAGGTAGGTTAATAGTATCTCTAGTATCTTTTTATATATAAGAGTATTCTTCTATAATACGCTTAATTACGGTAATATCTTCGTCGTTATTATAAATAATAATCCCGTTTAGTAGCTTCGTTTTTATTAAATAGTCGACTTCGGTTTTAAAGATTAGTCTTAGATTATATAAACTAGTTAATTATAAAATAAATATATCTTTAGGGTACGCTTTCGCCGCTAGGGAATAATTATTAAAATTAATAAAATAGGCCTCCTTTACTTCGTACTCGACGACTAAATTAATATATTAATAACGAGGAATAATAAAGGGTAAATTTTTATCGTTCTTAATATTAATAAAGTTAATTCTAGCGTCGACGAAGTAAATATAAATACCGTTTATTTATAGTTTAAAAAGGAAATCTTTATTAAGTAATTAAGACTTTCCTTTAAATAAAACTATAATTATAATTATAGTCTTTATTAGAATTATTTAGCGGCGTTCCGATTTAATAATATAACGAATTTTAATATTATCCTTAGTTATAGACTAGATCGATATTAAAATATCGCTATAATTATTAAAAAGAACTTAGTTATATAGTAAATCGATAATAACTTTTTCTAGTTTAAGGATATTTATACCTATAAATATATTAACCTTAAAATTATCTATTATATAAAAATCCCTAGTAATTTTTATTATAATTTTAATATTATCTTTAGTCTTTCCGTCTATATAGAAAATTAAAGAAATTTATTCTACCGTTAAATAATAGTTCGGCCCGATTCCTTATAAGGTAATAAATTTATCGTAGTTCTTTATTTAAAATTCGGGCGCTCTACTTTTTAAAAAGACGCGGTTAATTATATTTATTAAATATCCCGTATCTAGGTATTCTAGATCACGGGCGGTATTTAAAAAGAGACTTATTTAACCGTTAAAATAATATTAAAATTAAAAAACTATACTATTTTTTAAAGACGGAGGAGTTATAGATTTAATAACTACTTTATTCGTCGGCTTAATAATAATAGAAATATTCGAAGAATATACGGGTATAACGGGCTTAGAGTTCTTTTATATTAGAACTTTACGACGGTATAACTTTTCCTTAAAATATACGTAGAGAAAGTTTTTTGATATAAAGCCCGTTTTATAGTTTTTATAAATAGAACGTTAACTTATCTTCTTTATAAAAGTATAATATATAATTAAAACGAACCCGACGTTAATTTTATTATTAGGATTTTATTTTCCGTCTAAAACTATCTTTTAAATATTATAAAAACTCTTATTAATACCGGTATAATAAATATAGTAATTTTTAAATAAAACTCTAAATACTCTATTTATAAAAGTATAGAGTAGGCTTTAAGCGCTTTAAACGCTCGTAAACCGGTTAAGCCGGTTTAAACGGGGTAATACTATATCTTAACTCCCGAGCGCTATTAACTTACTTAAGTATAATTAAGAATCTAGCTCGCTTCTAAGAATACCTCTAACTTATAAGAATATTTAAAACTCGTATACCCAATTCTTAATTTATATGTAATAATTACTAGAAGTACTTTCCTTAATATTTTATTTAATATAATTCTATCGGTCGATTAAAGGTCTTTTTAGGATAATTTAACCTATATTATTTTTCTATTTTAAATATAGCTTTATAGTTAACGCGAAATTTTAATATAGATAATATTTTTATTTTAAATTTATATTAGGGTTAATAATAACTTATACTCTCTTTTAACTTCTATTACTATTACTCTATTTATATTCTTTAATATAAGAAATATATAAGTCTATATATTAGATCTTTTATTATAGATATATTATTATAGCGACGGTAACTTCTAGTTATATTTAGAACCCCGGGTAACTTTAATAATTTTAACTATTAATATATATTTTAAAAATTTCTGAAAACCCTAGTTATTATCGAATATAGTTTAAATTAGTAACTAGTATTAAATTCTCTCGTCCTTTTTCACTTTATATTTTACTTTAAATTTAATATATATAATATTTAAATATAAGGTATCTTCTCTTTTATCGAATCGAAGTATAAAATTTATTAGATTTAATATATCTTTTAGCTCTTTATCCCGCGCTATTAAATTATTATTAATTACTCTTATCTAATAAAAGTTAGTATATATAATATAATATAGTAATAAGCGAATATAACTCCGTTATAGGCGGTTATATATCTCTTCTATATAGTCGGTTATAGGCGACTATAATAGTCGACTAGTTAAAGTACTAATCTAATTTTTATTTATAACCTAGTATCTTATTTTAATTAACTATTTCTACGAAAAAGAGATTATTATTATTTTTTACGATAGTTTTTATTTACCTAATATTCCCGTTAATAGGCTAGATAATATACGAAGAGAGTAATATTACTATATCCGATAGTCGCTTTTATTTATTACTACTCTTAATACTTATTTAATATCTATATTAATAAATTATAGATTATACGGTCGACGAGTATTACTATATCTCGTTTATTTCTTATTTCTTATTTTATATTATCTAGATTATCCTATATACTATTATTTTCGTTAATAATATTCTCTTAATATATACTACCTTTATTATCGTTATCGTTAGGTATTTATAAGAAGTTAATAAAGGAATAAAATTAAATAAAATTTATAAATTTATTATATCCTACCCTCCTTTATTCGTATCCTTATTAAATAAATTATGATTATCCTCCTCTTTAGAGGAATCCTAGATTATTTTAATATTATATTTATCCTCCTTTAATATATAATTAATTTATATTTTAATCTTCTCCCGTAGTACCCGTAGGATTAATTCGCGGTATTTAGGTCTAAATCCTTCCTAACCCTTTTATATATCTTCGTATATTTCTATATATAAAATATTAGCGTTAACTAAAAGGATCGGAATTATTAGAGGGAATAATATATTTTTAATTTACTCGCCTTAAAACGCTATCGTCCTCCTAAAGCCAAATTCGTAGTCTTTTATTATAATATATATTATTAAGTATATTAAATAAAGCGTCTCAGCTCGAACTAATTCGAATATATATTTCGTTATATTTTTTATCCTTAATACGTTTACCCCCTTTAAGAAGAATAAAGAAATATATACTTTTACTATAATTTTACTTAGGAACCTATATTTATCTCTCGATTAATTACCGTATAAATATAATTAATAAAATAGTAGTTACTAATATTAGTTATAATAGGCCTATATATAACTATTATTATAATTAATTATTTATAACTTCCGAGTTAAAAGTTCTTATATAGTTTCCGCTATATCTCTTCTAAAAATATAGTAATTCTAAATATATTCGCGGATCTTTTTTATTATCCGAATCCTCTTCTCGCTAATTAAGTCTAATAGTTAATATAATCGTTAATATATATCGATAATATATTAGATTAATAACGCGTTATCTTTCTTACCTCGCTTAATATAGGAATATTATTAATATCTTCGTTAGGCTCCCCTTTCTTAATTATTTTATTTTTAACCTCGAGTTATATTTACCTTATATAATTATTAAGTTTAAGTTTTATTTTAAGGTCCGTTTATAGTCCGTAATTATTATTTTTTTATCCTATAAAAATAGTAACCGAAAAGTATAGAAGTATATTTAATAAAATAGCCTCGTAGCCCGCGGTATTATATATTAAAGTATCTCGCCGTTTTATTCCTACCTAGAGATACCGTATTTTATTTTTATAAAAATCGTAAAATTTAACCTCTTAGGAGTATCTTTATTTATTATAATATTTATATCCTAGTTAACTCGACTCGTAGGCGGATAAGAATAATTAATTATTATTAAGGCGGGAGTTTTCGGACCGGAGTAATAAAGAAATAAAATTATTAATAGGGCGTATATACTTTTTAGATAAATACGCTTTTTTATATATAGAGTAACTACTACTATATAAAGAGGGCGTTATATAGGTCGAGATATAATAACCGTATAAAAAAGATACGGGAGACTATATTAACTTAGGTTAATAAAGTATTAATTTAGGTTTATTTATAAACCTACCCCCCGATATATTTACGATAATAAGAATATAATATTACGTTATTAATCGTATGTCCGATCCTCTCGTAATCTCTTCCGAGGTCGCGACGGGTTAATAATCTCGCCTCCTTCGTCTTTAAATTCGTCCTTATCTCCGTCTTTAATAATTATACTTAATTTCGCTTATAAATAACCGTCGTCTTCTAAATATATTTATTCTTAATTCGATTTTTAGTAGTTAAGATAGTTAATCGATAAGATAATATTTAATTTAATAATTAAGACTTTTAGTCGTTTTATACTATAAGAAGTAAACTAAAAAACGGATATTATAAAATATATTTAAGATTTAAGGCGCGATAACTAGGTATAGAAATAATTTTAATAATATAATTTATAAAGAAGGGTACTCTAGGAGGAAATTAAAATAAAAGATTATTTAACGTATTTATACGCGTTTAAATTAAAACTAGTTTAATTTATTTTAGATCTAAACTAGATAAAAATATTATATTAAAACTAGACTTAAAGTTTTTATAATACCGACGAAAGTATTTTAGATTAAATATAAATTATTTAATATTAATAAGATAAGAGAGGGTAGGTACGATTACACTTTATTAATTCTTTTTTATAAAACGATCGGCGGCCCGAATCCCTTTAAATAAAAAATCCTAGTTATAAATAATATTATATTAATCTTAATTAACGAAATTATTTATATAGAATATTATTTTCTCCCTATTTATAGGTACTAAATAGGTATTATAAAGAATATTACGTATTTTAAAAAACCGCCGAGAATTTAAAATTTAAAGGTTAATTATTTTACTTCTAAAGATAACCTCGACTTCGAATATATTATAAATAAAGTCGACTTCGTTATTATTTCGCTACCGGAGTATTTCGATAAAGGTATTAATATACGTCGCCGGCCTACTCTTTTCGTTATACCTTTTAATATTAATTATAGTAATAATAATTTTAAATAATTTTAATTCTCTCCTAAATTCCTCGTTTTCCTTTTTAACTCGGTCGTCGTTAACGGGATCCGATTATATTTATACGTAATCTTAACGGCTCTTAAACGTATCTCGTTAACTAAATATATATCGAATTATAAATTTCTTTAAATATTTAATATTACTCTTATCTTTACTATTAAGGGCTTAATAAATCACCGAAGTATATATACCGATATAATATTCTTTTATTTAGGATAGGTCTTATTTACGTCGAATTATATTAATTAAATTATATTTAATATCGTCTAGCTTCTTACGATTCTCTTAGATAAATATAATAAAAGTATCGATAAAATCGCCGGACTTAACTTTTTATATCGTTATTATTTATTTAATTTACTGTTATTATCGCCGATTAAGGCCCTATTAGGTTATATATTCGATATCGAGACCTTCTTTAAATAAATCTTATATAAACTTTATACGCGTTAATTATATAATATAAATATTTAATACTACTTTAGTAATAGTATACCTTCGGTTATCGCGAAAATCTAAAAGATCCTATATAACTAGTATATTAATTCGACGGGTATTATATTCTAGGATTTAAATCTCGAATTCTTTATTCTTATTAATTTTAATATAAAATTCTTTTAATAAAAATTTATAAATTACTTCGCCGTAGTAAATATCGTAGTTTTATATACTTTTATAAAGCCGAATAAAGTCTTCGTAATAAATAATATTATATAGTTTAGGTATATTAAAATAATATTAATTCTCCTCGTTATCCGCGGTCTCGTTTAAGGTTATAATAAACCGATATTTCTTAAATATTTATTTTAATTTATTAATCCGATATATAACTTAACGTATATAACTTAAGGTCGCTTTATTATATATTATATATAACGCTAATATAACGAAGTCGAGTATAGCGCGAGTATAATAAAGAATAACTAACGCCCTCTAGAGGAGAGGAGTTATAATTATAATAAATTATTTAATAATCGTCTTTTATTCGTTTCTTATTTATTAATTTACGGAGTTAAAGTATAGGAACTCTTTAAGACTAGTAAAATTTAGAATTTAATAAAAATATTTATTTAATTAAAGGGCTATAGATACTTCGGTTATAATCTACTTTTAGTCTTTTCTTTTTTAAATTATAGGAATTATATTTTAGATTAAGTATTCGAGTTATTTAAAGAGAGTTATAACTATACCTTTTAAAAATTAATAAAGAATATCGACTATTATCGTCGAATATATATTAACGAGTATATAATTCTAAGCGAAATTCCGAATATAACGGATATTTATCGGGTTATTTAAAGTCGGGTTTATTTACTAATTATAAAGGCGCTACTAGGTATATTTATATATTCGAAGTAATTATTATATCGTTATATTTTCCTTTTATTAAGGCGGAATTTAATAAATAAGGTAATATTAATTATTTTTAACTCCTATTATAAAGACCTACTCCGGATAATCCGTTATTATATTAATTATAATAGGGTAATACCGCCGGATTTACCCGTTAATATACCGAATATTAAGTCCCGGTATAATAAACCGTTCGAGCGCTAATAATTATTAATTATCGACCGAAGTATAATATATATTAGGAATACTAGAACGTACCCTTAAATATTATATTTATTATAATATAATAGAGATTAGGTTAGACTTTCGGAGAAAAGTTTATATTTTTATTAATTTTAATTATTAATATTAATCTAAAAAGAATTAAATTTAGACGTAGTTAACTTTTACGCGTAATATAGTTTAAATTATTTATTATAATATAAATAATTTATAGTAAAAGGTCGCCGCGATAATATATTATTAATATCTTATTTAAAGCGAGTAGAATCGGTATAATAATACTACCTTTAATAACCTCTCCCTACTTTAACTATTATTAATCTTTTATATATATCTTTATATAGACTCTTTCCCCGTTCGGATTATATATACGGATAAAAGTATAAACTAAATTATATTAAAAGGCTCGATAACCTAGTAAGAATTATAAAACCTTAATAATATCGCGATAATAAATATTATATTTTATTTCTAGAATATTATTAATCTCTTTACGAATTAAAATTAATTCTACCCCTTATATATCGTTAGGGATATCGTATAAAATACGATATATTTAATAATACTACTCGTCGATATTAATATAAAAGAAACGTCGTCGATTAAAGTTAATATATAGATTCTTTAAAAAACTATCTATTTAAGATTTATTAGTTTTATTACTTATAAATTAAGAGTTAAAGTTATAATCTTTACGGCCCCTAAATAACCGGTAGATAATCCGTTTATTCTTAGAAGTTAATAAATCGTATATAACCGATAACCGCTCCGAATTATCCTATTTAAATTAATTATCTACTAATAATCTAACGCCCTTTTATATTACCTTTAGGTAGGTCTCCGTTCTTAATAATAAAAACGTAAATATTATATTTATAAAGAAAAGTTTATTATTAACCGTTACGCTTTTATTATCTAGTTCGACTATTTTTATATTTTATTATCGGCCGGCCCTATAAATAAATATAAATTATAGTTTCGTTAACTAAAGTAAAATACGTATATATCCTATAACGGTATACTATATAGTAGGTTAATAACTTTAACTATTATATCATTAACTTTAACCGTATTTAGGTTTATATTTAAATTTATATTAATAAAAGTTAAAGTATAAAGCCCGCGCTATATCGACTCTTATTTACTACTCGTATAATATAATAATCTTATACGTAGGATTTACGCTTCGCCTTCCTCGTTAGACTCCTCGTTAGATTCCTCGTTAAACTCCTTATCTATATCCTCGTTTATATCCAAACGTATAATTTTCCGTTTATTTTTATATTCGGTCTAGCGATAACGGGTTAGGCCTAAATAACTTTTAGTAATAAAACTATATATATATATAAACTCTAGTATATTAATTAATTAAAATATATTAATATATTAGGTATTACTTATAATTATAATGAATATACGATCTCGTAAATTTAATATATAATTTTAGGTATTTAGATATTAAGTTATTCTAAATTTATAATAAAATCTAAGTTAGTAAATAACGTAGATTTATAATAAAGACCGATAGAATTCGAACTAGATACTAGTTTATTAAATAGATATTAATCGTAACTTTATTATAATAAAAATAGGAGGAGCGTAAATTAGAGATAAACGTAATAGTACTAACCGGGCGATAATAGAATTAGGCGGAGAAATATTAAAAAGAGGACGAAAGATATCTTTTTAAATATATAAGGTTTTTATAATTAATTATTTAAAGAGGGGTAAATAAGATTTAAAGGTAAATTAAAAATAATAATAAAAGTAATTTATAAATAATTAATATAGCTTAAGATCTAGTTATTAAATATAAAATCGCCCTATAATATATAGTTCTTTTTTATAAAATCTAGGTTAAATAATTAAAATAGAAGTAATTAAGTATTTAATATAAAACCTACTCGACCCTCTATTTCTAAATTAATATACTATAATTATACCGTATCCTTATCGTTATTTTTATTCTTAATTAATCGCCTACGATTAAAGTAACTCGATTAAATTATAATAATATAACTCTCTTCCCTTTAAGGTTAATAATACCCGTAGTAAATATATTACGAGTTTATACCTTCTTCGTTACTACTACCTTTATTACGACGTTATTTTAAAGGTTTATATACGATAACCGGTAAATAGAAAGAGTCTACTCTTATTTATCCTATTTAATTATTTAATAATTTAGTTTATATAGCTAGAAGCGCCGATAAGATTAATTAAAATTATTACCGTCGCTTTATATAGAGTATAGCCGGTATTTAAGATATTTAATATATTAATAAATACCTACGGGCGGAGCTCTTAATCCGCGATTTTAAAAGAGATATTTAACTCGTTTTTAATATACTCTTCTTAGAATTTATTTATTAAACTTTAACGGATTCGATTATTTAGGCTATTATAGTATAACTAAATAATTATAAAATAAAGAGGATATTTAACGATATATTAGGAGGCTTTTAATAAAGATTTCTATAATAAACGAGCGTATTTTTATATAGGAATTATAAAAGCGATAATTAAAAGAGAGTAAAAATATTTATATATTAAATAAACGACGTAATTATAATATAATTCGAGAAAGTTAAAATCTTTCTTTCCTCCCGTTTTATTTTCCCGAGAATCTTATTTAGTCCTCTAAATCTTAGGATATCTTTAATAAAAAAATTAATCCCCGTAAATAAATATATAATCTCTTTTATTTTATTATTAAAGTCGAGTATATCGTAAGTAAAATTAATACCGAGCGACCGTTAATTTATATTATTTTCTAATTCTCTTTAATATTTTAAAAGTAAAGGGAATATCGCGGCGAAAATAAATTATTAAATTATAATCTTAAAGAACGAATTTCTTAATATAAAATATATATCTTTCTTTTTATTTTATATTTACTTTTAAAGTAACGCTTAAAGTTTATTAACGAGCTTCGAGGTAGAATTATTAAATACTTTATAACGGCCGAGTAAAAAATCGAAGGGTATACTTTTATATATATATTTAACGAGATTAAGGATATTATATCTAAACCGTTTACTCTTCTTAATATATTATAACGTAAAATTAATTATTTAACGGCCGAATATTAAGATTAAATTTTATAAATTAGGATAATTATTACCGTCCCTAGTATAGGTTTTAAATTACGATTAAACTATAAAACCTTATTCGTAATAAGACCGTATAAATCTTTACTATTAAATTTAAAATCTTTAAGATAACGAACTACGCCTTCGATATCGGTAGGCCTAATAATAATAGGCGTATTATTTATAATAAATAGTAAAAAAACTCTTATTTAATAGTATATTTATATAATTTAAATAACTCTTTATAATCCTTAAATTATAGACTTTAATAAATAAAATTCGTCGATAATTATTTATATAAATATAATAGTAGAGATAAGGTCTTTAAACTACCTTTATATAACCCTACTACTTAATTTACTAGGCGGTAGTATTACGTCCTTAATTTAATTATATAAGATATTAAAAGATTAAACGATATACGCGTTATAAGAACTAAGAGTTATCGAGATTATATATTACTCCGTTTCTTTAATAACTACTCCTTTTCTCTTCTAAAGATCCGAGGAAAAAGATTTTATAAATCTTTTATTTTCGAACTAAGCGGGCGCCTAAAAATATTTAGATTATATTATATTAAATTCCTCCGCCGTTAAAAGATTATTAATATTATATTAATTATAAAGGACGCGAAAAAGAAGCTTTACGCCTATATAAGGCGCGTATATCTTCGGCTATTAATTAAATTATACGGGAATAATTCCTTTTACTTTATATATAAAATAAAACCCCTTTTTAAGGATTAATTTAATAATATCGGACGAAGAATCGTAAAAATATTATTTAAAGAACTTTAATAGACTTAAGTAATAATTATTATTATTAATAACGTGATACTTTATCCGCTCTTTAGCGTCTAACGAGTAATAATATTATTTAATAATTATATATACTTCGTAGAAAAGATTTTCGAAAAGAATAATATTAATAACTTAAATTATTTACGAAGTTATTTAAAGTTAGTAATTAATAGTTTAATTTAATTTTAAGATAGGATATATCTTTCCGAGGTTTATATTATTAACGAGAGTATTACCGTTAAAGCCGTTTCTAGCCCGGATATATATAATATAAATATTAAAAACTTAATATTAAGTAAGATAAATTTTTATATTAAATATTTTAATATACTATTAATCTTAATATTAATAAAGTCGAGGTTAAATAAATAATAATACGATTCCTATACGTCGAGTTTATATATATATACGTATTCTTTATTATTAAGCTACGCTTTAATATCGAGAAAAAAATTAATAAAAATTATTATAAACGCGGCGAAGTATATAAATTTATAATTTTTACTAACTTTATTTTTTACCTAGCCTCTTTTTATCTTTTAAATATAATCGCGTCTCCTCGTTAATCTTTCCCTTAATAAACTTATCTTTTATATATCCACTATCTCTTCTTTCTTTATTATTTATTTAAGATTACCCGTCTTTTCTTATATAATAAATATACCTCCGGTAAGATAATTATATCGTTATTAATTTATATTTAATTTAAAGATTATTTATATTTATACCCTTTTATCTCCGGCTTCGCGACGCGTATTACTAGAGTTACTAGATTAACCCGTAACGGCGGGAGTATAAAAAGTTAACGCGAGATAAAAGGCGGGGCGATTAAATAAAAGTAATTAAAAAGAAAAAGTAAATTATTAAAACGGAGGGGGGAGTATTATAAATATTAAAGAATCTATTATTACGAAGACTAAATATAAATTATAAATTTTACGAGTTTTAGGGAAAGAATAAATACCTAGTTTAATAAATATCTTAACTCGGTTTTATTCTTTATAATACCGAGATTTAAGGATTTTTATTAACCGGCGAGTAGTTAAAAGTAATAATAAAATATAATTAAAATATATTTCATAAAATCGGTTATCTTTTAAATTTATAATTTACTTTTTAATTAAGATTTAAATAAAGATTAAATAATTAATAAACTCGAATATAATATCGCTACCTAGAAGTTATATAAAATTAATTTTAATAAACTCTTAAACCGCGTATTTAAAAGCCTCGCCCCTTTAATAATTTATCTTTAGTAACTAATATATTAAATTTCTTCTTAAATATAATATAAAGAACCGGCGTTAAGGTATTAAATATTATATAACGAGAAAATTAAAATATTAAAGATTAATTAGGCGTAAAGAATTAAACGGGTATAAAGAAAAGTATAGGCGTCTCTTCTTTAAAGTAAAGTATATTATTATTATTAAGTTTTACGATATTAAGAGTATACTCTTTTCCCGAGATAGTATTATTTAAGAGTATCACGAATAATAATAAAAAATTCTTCGTAGCGAAGGTAGAAATAATACGTTTATTAATATATATTTTAAGATTTATAATTTCTAGTTAAACTCGTTTTAACCTAGAATATTCTATAATATATCTTAATATTATACGATATAAAGATATTATTTATACGTAAAATAATAGTAATAAAGATTTAAATAAAATATTATCTTTATTATAAAAGTAAAGCGATCGATAAAGGATTAATAATTAAAGATAAAATAAAGGTAGTAAGAAGGGAGAAATCTAATAATTTAAATTAAATTAAATTTCTAATTTAAATTATCTTCTTTTAGAATCTATAATAAATCGACTTAAAATAAATTTTAAGAATTTATTTTATAATAACTCTTTTACCAGGGATTTAAAAAGAAAAGAAGTATTAAATTAAAATCGCTTTATTTATAGAATATTATAGTAAATATAAGGTAGAGTAATATACGTTAAAATAAACCGGGCTAAATATTTTATTATATAAAGTATTAAAGATACGCCGAGAGTTTATTAATATAAAGTAACTACCTACCTCTAGCGATAACCCTATATAGTATTATATTTAATTATATAAAGCCTAAAGCTCCCGCTTAATTATAAAAATATAATATTACTAGCCTCTTTATACTTTATCTTTATCTTTAATTAAACCGCCTATATAAATAGGCTTTATAATATTATAATAAATACTATTTATAGTAGTTATCTTTATAGAGCCTTCCTTAAAGGTAAAACTTTTAAATCGGTAATCTTTAAAATCCGTTCTTTTTATTTAAATATAGGTTTTAACGAATTTTTTATTTTATCCCTTTACTTCTTTCTTTATACCGGGGGAAAGACCGGTTTTTAAAATAACGATTCGGATATAATAAATACCCACGCGACTTTAATAAAGGCGAAAATTATATAAATATATACCTTTCCGTTAAAAGTAGAGCGCGGGCTCGAGATTAAAAGAAATAATTTAAATATAATTATAAAATAAATAAATAGAAGTTTATTAAATTAATAAAGTTATAATACTCGCGGGGAAAATATTTACGTATTATAACGGACACTCGCCGACCGCGTTAATCGGTATATTAGATAGAATCCTCGGGTAGATTATTTAATAAAAAGGACGTAGGATTTAAAGCGGCGATATAGTAGTAATAAAAAAAATCGCGGCCTAATAAATAAGCGTAATAATATAAAGAAAATAATATTATAAAGCGGCGTAGACTTATCGTATAAATACGAGGGAGACTAGTCGAAATAAATAAAAGAAATTACTTTATTAAATATATTAAATAAATAAAAGTAATCGTATAGAATAAAGGTAGAGTCTAGAAAATTAGAGATAAAAAAAGAAATAATTTATTAATAATTAATATAACTTAAGGTTCTGGCTCTCGAGTATAATATCGGTTTTTAAATTTAAATAATATTATTATAAATCTAATTTAGGTATTTAACGTAAAAGTAATTTACCCTTTAATTTAAAATATACCCGATATTTATTTCTTAACGAAATTACTAAAATTATTCTTTAATTATTATTCGGTATATCCCTATCGTCTTTCGTTCCCTCTAAACCGTCGAGGTCTATTATATACTCTATAATATTAAAGATACCCGTAGTAAATATATTATAAACCTTCGCCTTTTTTAGTATAATTACCTTTATTATAATACTAGTTACGGGATCTCTATAAGATAGTTAATAAACGACGACGGGGTATTATTACTTTATCCTATAAACTTATTTAATTATTTAATCTTTATCGCTAGGTTTACCGATAAATTCTATAAAAACTATTATTATTAATTTATATAAAGTAAAGCCGATACTTAAGGTATTTAATACCTTAATAAATACCTATGAACGGAGCGCCTAATCTAGGACCACGAAAGAGTTATTTAGATTATTATTAATATACTCTTCCTAAAATTTATTAATAAAAGCCTTACGGATAACTTTATTAAAATATTAATAATAAAGCCGGGCGGTTATAAGATAAATTAAGTACTTAATAATATATTAAAAGACTTTTAATATAAATTTCTAGAATAATCGAGGGTAATTTTATACGGGGAAAAATTAAAACTATAATTAAAAGAAAGTAATAAGATTTACTTATTATATAAAAAACGTAACCGAAATATATTTCGAGAAAATTAATATCTTTCTTTATTTACGGATCGCTTTTATAAAGATTATATTTAATACTTTATACTTCGGAAACTCTTTAGTAAAAGAGTTAATTACCGAAAACGAATATATACCCTCCCTTATATCGTTATCGGGGGTAAATATATTACGAGTATATTTATTAACGAGGAATTATTAATTTATATTCTCTTCCGAGCCTACTTAATATTATAATAACTAAAAGATCGTAGCGGCTATAAATAATTATCGAGTTATAGTTTTAAAGAACGACTAGTTAATTTTAAAAAATATATTATTATTCTTTATCTTTATTTACTTTTAAAGTAATTTTTAAATATTACCGGCGAATTTCGAAGTAAAATCCTTAAATACTTTACGATGACTTTATAAAAATTTAATATTTATATCGTTATATATTAATTTAGGGAGATTAAAGATATCTTTCCTAAATTATTTAATTTTCTTAATACGTCGTAGAGTAAAGTTAATTATACGAAGGCCGAATATTAAAATTAAATCTTGTATACGAGATTCTTATTTATCGTTTATAATATAATCTTTAAACTTTTTATTATAATCTAGAACCTCGTTTATTATAAGGCCGTATTAATTTTCGTTATTAATTTTAGAATTTTTTAAATATCGAATAACGCCTTTAATATCGCCGGGCCCTATTATAATAAATATATTATTTATCGCGAGGACTCGAGGGCTAGTATTCCGGTCCGAAAATATTTCTATATAATTTAAATATCCGTTTATAACCCTTAAGTTATTAACTTTATTAGGTAGAACTCGTTTATTATTATTTACCTAGGTATAATAATAGGGATAAAAACTTTAATCTACTTTTATATAGTTTTACTCTTTAATTTATTAAACGATAATTCTTTATTCTTAGTTTAAATATATTCGATATTAAGAGGCCGAGCGATATATATTTAATAGGATTTAAGAGTAGTTAGAATTATATATTACTCCGCTCCCTCGACGGTCTCTCCTTTTCTTTTTTAAATATTTAGACGGAGAGGCCCCCCTTTAAAATACTAATTTTTATAATCGGCGAATTATTAAAGATAAATAAATTATATCGCGTCGATATCCTCCGCCGTTAAGAAATTACCGGTATCGTATTAATTATAAAGAATAATAAAGCGAAGCCTTACTCCTTCGTTAAATATATATATTTTAAATTATTAATTATACTATACGGGAAGGATAATTTTAATCGTAAAATATAAATAAAACCCCTTTTTAGGGATTATTTTTATAATATTAAATAAAAGATCGTATAAATATTACGCGAAGAACCTTAATAGATTTAAATACGTCCTATTATTATCGACGACGCGATATTATAACTACTCCTTCGGGTTTAACGAGCGACGATAATATTTAACTATATTATATATTTAATAAAGAAGGTTTTCGAAAAGGGAGATATTAATAATCTAAACTATCTACGAAACTATTTAAAATTAATAATTAATAATTTAATTTAACTCTAAAATAGGATATATCTTTCCGAGATTTATATTATTAACGAGAATATTACCGTTAAAGCCGTTTCTAGCCTAGAAATATATAATATAAATATTAAAAACCTAGTATTAGGTAAAATTATATTTTATACCGAGTATTTTAATATATTAATTAATCCTTATATTAATAACTTTAAAATTTATTAAATAATAATAAAATTCCTATAAATTAAGATTAATTATATATTCGTACTCTTTATTATTAAGCTACGCTTTAATATTAAAAAAGAAATTAATAAAAATTACTACGAAGACGGCGAAGTATATAAATTTATAATTTTTATTAATTTATATTTTCGCCTAGTTCCTCGTTATCTTAAAATTAATAATCCGTTTTAATATTAATCGGCTTTTTCTTATTATTAATCTACTCTTTTTATTTATCTTCCTTTAACTCTTTAGATATAAATAATTTTAATAATTAATTACTTTTATAACTATTATCTCTACTATTTAATATTATCTTCCGAAGTCGCCTTTATCGTTTTCGCCTCCGGGTTATATATAGATCGTCTTTCCCTTCGGTTATAATAGATTTACGATAACGTTTATTTATTTTAAACTTTATAAAGTAGGGTAATTTCGTTATTTAAAAATACTTTAATAATTTAAATATAATAATTAAATATTTAGAAGGAGTAGTACGATTAAATAAAAGTAATAAAAAGGAAAGAATATACTTTTAAAGTAGAGAGGGAAATATTATAGGCGCTAAAGGATCCGTCGCTACGAAGATTAAATATAAATTATAAAATTTACGAGTCTTAAAGGAAGAATAAATATTTAATTTAATATATAAATTAACTCGGTTTTATTCTTTATTATATCGAAATTTAAGAAATTTAACTAGCCGGCGAGTAGTTAAAAATAGTAATAATTTATTATAAAGATATATTCCGTAAAGTTAGTTATCTTTTAAATTTATAATTTACTTTTTAATTAAGATTATAATAAAGATTAAATAATTAATAAACTCGAATTTAATATCGTTACTTAAAGATCGCGCGGGATTAGCTTTAATAAATTTATAAATTATAAACTCGATTATTTCGCCGCCTAATACCGCGCCTTTAATAATTATAATATTAAAATTTTTATTAAACGTAAATTAGAGAACCGGTACGGGAGTAATAAATATTATAGAATAAAAAAAGAGAGATCTTAAAGAGTAGTTAAATATAGGGAGTTAAACGAGTTTAAAGGGAGGTATAAATATCTTTTTTTTAAGAGCGGCTATATTATTCCGGTAGAATCTTATAATACCTCTCGTATATTTTACTTCCTAGGCGGTATTTACTAGAACCTTAATAAATAAAGAAGGAAAATCGGCTACTAACGTTATAACGAATATAAAAGTAGTATTTTTATTACTCTACTTTTTAAGGTCTAAGACCTCGGGATATAATATAAATTATTTAATCGTAGTATTTAATATTAATTAAAGCTCTTTATTTATATAATTAAAACCCTCTTTTAAATTCCTCTTCGTTTAATTCGTTAGGACGGTAGTATAATTGAAATTTAATATATTAAAATAATATCTAATAGACGATATAGTAACGTAATACGATAAAAAGTAGATTTATAAAAAAAATAGGATATAAGTTTATCGGAAGTAAAGTAATAAATACGCTAAACTAATTTAGATTATATTTATAAATAAATTATAAATTAAGAAATAAAAAGCGGGAGTAAAGACCCTTTACTTAAATTTTAATAAAAAGAAAAATATAATTTTAAAATAACTCTACCTATAAACTAGTATAGTAAAGGTATAATTAAATATAATACGTAACGATGAATTAAGTTAAATATTATATTATATAAAATATTTAAGATCCGTTAAGAATTTATTAATATAAAGTAATTATCTATATCTAATAATTATATTATATAGAATTATATTTAATTACGTAAAGTCTAAAGCTCCCGCCTAGTTATAAAAAGCGTAGTATTATTAATCTCTTAATACTCTACCCGTTATCCTCGGCTAAACCGCCTACGTAATTAGGTTTTATAATATTATAATAAATACCGCCTATAACGGGTACCTTTATAAAGTTTTCCCTAAATATATAATTTCTAAAATTTATTCTCCGTATTTAAATATAGGCTCCTACGAGTTTCTATTTTATTAATACACCTCTTAATTAATACCGGAGGAAAGGCCGTTCCTTAAGATAACGATATAAATATAATAAATACCTACGCGACTTTAATAAAGGCGAAAAGTACGTAAATATATATCTTTCCGTTAAGAATAAAGCGTGGGCTCGAGATTAAAAAAAATAATTTAAATATAATTACGGGATAAATAAACGAAAACTTATTAAATTAATAAAATTATAACACTCGCGGGGAAAATATTTACGTATTATAACGGACGCTCGCCGACCGCGCTAATCGGTATATTAGATAGAATCCTTTAGTAGTTAAATTAGAATAAATATCTAAATTAATAATATAGAAGAGGTAGTAGGGGCGTTAAGATCGGGAGTAGTTTTTTAATAATAATTACGATAATATAAAAATAATAAATATCCTAAATTAGAACCTAGGTTAAAAATCTAAAATAGATTTTATATATTTAATTCTATTAAATAATTATAGGCGATTAATTTATAATATAAAATCGAATATTATATATACTTTAATAAAGATCGGTATATATTTAAATAACCTAAACGAGACGAGGAATCTAGGCTATATTAATATTATAAAGATATAGTTTACGAGCGCGATTAATATAGTTAATAAATACTCGTAAATAATAAATATTCTCGTAAGTGAGTTTAAGAATCTTAAGCGGCCGCGAGCGCTTTTAGCGCTCGTAAGCGGGCCTAAATACTCTAAATAAATTAGAATTCTCGGAGTCGCTTACACTTTTATAAATATCCGAAATAACCTTCGTTAATTTTAGTAATACCGTAGTTATTATTTTCGAATCTAGGATTATTAAAATACGGTTTATCGAAATAAACCGGCTATATTTACGATTAATTACCGAAATTAGTATATAGTCTCGGTAGGTAGTAAAAATACGCTTTATAATTCCTATAATTCCGGTTTTTAAAGAACGGATTCTAGTTAGGTTATATATTTCCGGCGGTAATTATAAAAAGTTACTTCGGAGCTAAAAGAGTATTTTTTAACGGGTTTTATATTATAAATTTAGGAGTTTATTATTACTACTACTACGGTATAATTTATTAATTTTATACGTAAACTCGTTACCTATAGAGTTAGAAGAAAGAAAAAGCGGGAATAACTATTTATTAATATTTATACGAATATTAAGAAGATTAGAAAGAATTAACCGTCGTATATTATAAGAGCTAGAAAGTCCTAGAGTTATAAAGATTTATTCCTATATTTATAGGCCTCTATATTTAAAAAAACCGATATTAATTCTATTATTAAAAACGATAAAATAGAGAATTATACCTATTTTATTATTATTACGACTAGGATTTATTCTTAGGTTTATTTTCCCGTTCTCGCTCTTTATTTTTAATTTCTTTACGGTATTCCCTTTAATCCTCCTTCTCCTTTTATATTTATATATAATATTATATCTCTTTTCAGCTCTTTAGTTATTTAATAAATTATTTAATTAAAATATTATTTATAGGAGGAGGTATAATAGCCTAGAAATTAATATTTAAATAATTCTAAGTCTATATAGTTTATATATACTCTTCTGTAATTCCGGCCTAAACGGTAAATTTAGTTATATTCTAGATATAAACGGATAAGTCTACCCGTTTAGTAGTATTTTTTAAAGTATAAAATTACCGACTAAATTCCTTTAATATAGTAAATATCGTAATTTTAAAATATTTTTAAAGGTATATAATTTAGCGTTATAAACTATTTAAAAGTTATATTATTACGTTTTTTTTATCCTATAATAGAATCTTAAATTATTAATTCGTTATGGCTCTTTTAAAATAGTTATTTAAATTCTTTCTAATAACTTTATTACTTTTTATTACTACGAAATCTTAAGCTCGATTATAGAATATATAAACCTCCCTAAATATTAATTCTTTAGGGTTTAGAGTAATATTACTAGCGCCTTAAAACTCCGGATAATTAGGATAAAAGAATTTTAATTTGTTAATATAAAAATTTCCGGATTATTATTTTTATTTTATTTCGCCGGGAGGCCCCTATTATCCCTTAAATCTTAATAAGTTTTTAAATCCTCGATTATTTAAAGTAACTTAAACTATATTTAATACCGTAATATAGATTATTTAAATTATAATATTATAAAGAGTTAAATCGATATTAGGAGGAGGCGGTAGTATTTTACTTCTCTTTTATTTATATAGATAGTCCTATTTAATTTAATAATTAAATAAAGGATTTAAAGAAAGGAATTAATTCTCTTTATTATTTTTATAAGGTCCTGGCCTTAAAGAGCTAGATTATTCTCCGTTATTTAATATATTTAGTTTCTTTTAAAAAAGAATCCTTTAAATTATATTATCCGCGGTAAAAATAGATTTTAAAGGAAGAAAAAAAGGCTTTAATTTTTTAAAAGTAATATTATTAACTTTTAGAGGACTAGGTTTTATAAGAAGAAATAAAGACGATAATAAAATAAAAGAAAATTAATTTTTACCTCTTTTTTTAGATTAAGATAATTAAGGACTAGGGATTTCGTTTATTTTAAAAAATATACTCCTACGCTTCTAGTCTTTAAAGTATATTAAATTAACGTAATATTTAATTTTTTTAATAAAAGATATTAAAGCCTCTATTAACGCTAGAGGGTATATTTATAAAAATAAGAAAATAAAAGTATTTTACCCCGCTTTTTCTTCCTAGGCTTTAACTAAAGTTAAGCGACTTTTTTTTATATAAAATTAATTACCTCTAAATACGTCCACTAGCGGTTTTTCCGTCTTTTCTTAATTTATATAATAAGATTCAGGAAAAATAAAAATCGTTTACGGGGAAAATAATAAAACCCTTCGTTTATATAAATAATTTATTTTTATAACGATTTATATTTTAAAAGGAATAATTTTTTAAGAAATTTTCTTCTTTCTCGACGTAGAAGTAATAATAATAAAGATTTTAATTACTTAATTTCGAGCGGGGTTAATAACGCTTTTTTATTTTAAAAAACGCGTAGGCCTCGGATTTACGAGTAAATAAATAATATAATTATATAATATATAATAAGTTTTCCTAACGAATAATTAGCCGATTTATTAAGGGAAAGGATATTTAATTATCCGCTATACTTTATATAAAACTAAAGATTACGTTTAGCCTTAATATAACGGAATTAAAAAATAGAAAATATAGACGATAATACGTAGTTAGTCGATATAGGGCGTTCTTTATAAATAAAGATACGGGTTATAAGTTCTTTATAATCGTAATTTAATTTAAAGTAAAACGCTAGGATTAAGAGGATTTAATACTATAACGAAATAACTAGTACCGGGTATAGGTAACCGATAATAGTTAGAGTATATATTAAGATAATTTCTTTAGGCCGAAATAAAGAGGACTCGACTATTTTTATCCGAAAGAAAATAATACGGATAATAGTTTAAGGTCTCTAGTTCGAGACTAGTAAAAAACTAATATTATAGCGAGATAACTAGTTATTTATAAAGATTAATAACCGGTCTAATTCTATTATAAGAGTAGAATAAAATTATTTTCTATTATTATTAACTAGTAAGTTTCGTTCTAAAGGAAAATAATACGCGATAATTATTTATTTATAAAGTATTAATTAATTCTTTCTTTAAGAACGGACTACTATCTAATAATATATACTAAGGTACTAGTATTAATAGAATATATACGTAATACGAACTTAGGCGATTAAAAATAAATATAATATCTAATTTAGAAAATACTTTAATACGATTTAATCGATTTAAAATTTCTAAAATTAAAGGTAAAAAGTATTTATTCTTTATAATAATAATATTAAACCCTCGGTAATTAATATAAAAATATAAACCTCCGCTAGGTTTCTTTACGAATAAAATAAAAAACGCGGTATAAAACCGATTAACTCGAATAAAATCTTTATTAAGATTTTTATCTAGGTAACGGCGGAGTTCTAAGATTTTATTACGATTTATACTATATAAATTAAATAACGGAGGTTATAACCCTTTTTTAAACTTAATAATATAATTATATAACCGATATAAGGGTAAAGTATTAATATCTTTTCTCGAAAAAATATCTAGGAATTTATAATACCGCGTAGGTAGAATCGTAATTAAATTAATATTTTTATTATCTCGGTAGGTTTAAAGCTTTTCTCGAGTAACGATAACGACGAGGTAAAACTCTTTATTTATTTTAAATATAACTCGGTTCTAGGTTTAATCGTAAATACTTAATTTAAAATTTTAATTAAAGCGGGGCTTAGGTTTATAATATTTAGATTTTTAATAAAATTAAATATTTAGGGTCGAGATTTCTTCTAAAATACCTAGGAATTAATCGATTTTTATAAATAATAAATTAAATACGATTTACTTATTAAATATAACGAGCCGGGTAAATAATCGAGATCTTATTTTATATATATTAAGAGTAGCTAGGTACTAAATTCGTTATTTTTAATATTAGGATTTAGAACGAAGCGAGGCTAGGCTATAATATTTAATTTTAAATATCTTTCTTTATTTAATAATAGTAACGATATAGTTATATTCGTTATTATAGTTAGTTTTTATAGGAATAAATAATTAGGATTAAAGCGGGGAAGACTTCTTTTAAATTTAAATTTATTATTAATAAATTTAAAACTAGGGTAACTCTTTTTAAATCTTAAATTATTTTATATAAATATTAAATTGAATTAAAGATTAAGTTTACTTCTAATAAATCTAGGACTAAATTAACTCTTTTTAAATTAAAGTTTATTTTTTATAAATCTAGGATTAAGTATATTATTAATAAACCTAAAACTAAAATAATTTCTCTCGAGTCGGAATTAACTATTTAATAATAACATTATCGTTTATAAATAATAACGGCTCTTTATATATTAGTTACTCCTTTTAAATCGGGGCTTACCCTACGCGGGTATCGGATAAAATTAAAAACTAAAATTCTTAGGTTTAAAAACTTTTTTAAAATATTAAAAAAAGTTTATCTTCTATAAAAACTTTTACGAGACTAGGGGTATAATTTCTTAAATAAAAATATAAAGCGAAAATTAAAGAATTATCTAAGAAATCGGTAGTAACTCTATAATAGTAGAGGTATAATAAACCGATTATAATAAAGTATTAATTAAACTTAATAACGAAAAAGATTATTTATTTTTAATAATTATAAATATTTAAAATCGTTTCTACGATATAAATAATATATTTTATAACGGTAGATACGTTATTAAAGAGTTAGATAATACGAGGATAACGAAGAAAGCGAAGAGGTAAACGATAAATATATATAAAATTATAATTAATAAAAAGATAGCCGGATATACTAGTATTAATTAAGGCTTTAATTTAAATTCGGGACTAATTATTCCGTAATTAATAAAAAATAATTATATATTTATTATAAAAAATAAGATCGGTCTTAAAAAGCTATATAATAGATTATAACGAAAATTTAATTAATAATAAAGGTAAATTAAACGATATAGCCGATAAATAAAAATATATATATAAAATTCTAGGTACCTATAGTCCTAATACGCGATTTTATACCGGGATTATTCTTTTCCCGCGTTTAAAGTAACTCCTTTTATAATACTCTCGTCGTTATTAATAACGGTTATAATACTAGATCGGAGGCTAGTTAGTTTAATAAAATAAACTCTTATATTATACCTAGGCGATTTATAATAGAAGTAAAGCCTCTATTTTTTATAAATAACTTTAATAACCGGGGTTCTCGTTAATTTATCTTTTAACAATAATTTAGGTCGAATTAAAATTTATTAACTCCTTAAATAAAATAATAAAAACTAGTTTAATAACGGGGATAAAAATACTCGTTATATTAAAGCGAGTTATAAGGGTAGAAATTAATAGAGATATAATAAATCTCTTTAAAGTTTATTTTAATTTAATAAAAACGAAACTTTAATAAAATAAATAGTACTTAATCTACTAGAGTTTTTAATCGATTTCGGAGTATATACGAACGTATTTATCGAAAGTATATAATTATTAATTATTAATTTTCCTTTAGAAGATAAAGGCCTATTAGGTAGTATAATTAAATAATATTATATTTTATAATATTAATTAAGGATTCGTTCTTTATTCGAGAATATTCTTTCTTTTAAAAAACGAGGTTAAAATATTTATTAAAAAGTATAAAGCCTTATTCAAATTCCTAGATATAATTCCGAGTATCTTTTTATTTAAACGGGTTATTATATATTTCCTATAACTTCTTTCGTTAATCGGTAAAATTAATTAAAATATAAAGACCTTCTTTTTAATAATAATTTATTAAATTAAAGATTTTTTTACCGATAACTAATTTAAGCTTTATATAAACGATTTTATTATTATTAATAAAGTAACGATTATAATTTATATATATTCGTTATATTAATATTTACTCCTAAATATTTAATTTATTTTAGTCTCCTTTATATTCTGAGATATCTAGAAACTTTTCGGATCTAGGAGGTATTCGAGATTATAAAGAGGTAGATTATTAGGTATTTAAAAAAAAAGACGAGCGTAGGCCTATAATAATAATATTATTAAAAGTATTTTTATCGAATACCTAGAGCGGAGGTTAAGGTATAGTTTAAGTTATAATAAATACGACCTAGGTTATTATTTAAACAATAATATAAACTAGGGATTATATATTTAATATAGGAGAAAGAGAAGGCGTAAATAAAAATAAAATATTTAATAAAAAATTACTCTCGATTTAAATATATAAATAGTCGAAGGTATTAAAGAAGTTAATAAAATTATTCTAAACTTCGGCGAGGAATTATTATACGCGGTCTTCGGGGTTAAGGGGTTAATCCTTTATAATAATTATTTTAATATTAAGAAATACTAATTAAATAATTAATTTTTTATAATATTAAAGGACGGGATTAATATCTAGAGATTTATTAAATTAATAGTTAAGTTTATTAAATTATAGTCTAGCTATAATATAGGAGTAGGTTAAAATAAAAGATAAGAGACGAAAATTAAAGTAGGGCTAGCTACTATCTAAATAAAAACTAGTATATAGAGTATTTATTTATTTCCTATCCCGACTATATTAAGATAGAAATAAGGAAACTAATTTAAACCTAGATTAAATCTAAGATAAATTAAGCTAGATTAAAGTAAATAAGGTTATACTATAATAAAGAGTAGAAACAACGAGAAAAAAATATTTATAACTCTATATTAAAATCGCGTTAATATACGATAGGCGGTTTATATAAATTCGCGCTATCGTTATAATTAAAGACCGAGCGGTAATATTTCGCCTTAAAAAGCCGAGTATAGTTTAACCCGGCGCGGAGTATACGAAGAAATTAAAACCTTAATTAATAATATTAAATTAAATACGGTCGCTAGCGTAATTGAAATAATAAAAAATAATAATATTTATTTAAAATATTTATATAATAATTAACTACTATATAATAAAACTAAAAAATTATATAAAGAAAAGTTAAGAGATAAAAGATATATATAATAAAAAATAAATATATATAATAGAAAAGAAAAAAGAAGAAAGAGAAAAAATTATATAAAGAATTTTTAATATAAACTTTTAACCCTATTATTTATATTATATAAATTAATTATATTATTATCCTCGGATATATTTTATAATCGATTACGATATAGTTTATATTAAAGATAATTTATTATATAATATTTTAAGGCTAGTTAGGTAGGAGCTTTATTATATATTTAATTTTAAATATTTTTTAAACTACGATTCTTTAATTAATATTAAATAATTATATAATAAATTTTTAATATATTAGGAAAAATAATCTCTTCGTATATAATTTAAAATTATATTATATTTTTAAAGCGTTATTATATAATTCTTAAAAACTAGTTAAATAGGAGTTATTATATATAATTTATTTTAAATATTAATTAAACCTTAGTTTTTTAATTAATTTTAGGATATTATATAATAAATTATTTAAATACCGAGAATAATAGTCTCTTTATATATAATTTATAATTATATTATATTTTTAAAATATTATTATATAATTCTTTAAAATTAGTTAAGGAATTATAATTTAAAAAATACCTAAAATTAAATAAATAGAGTAACTTCTATTAATAACCTAATAACGATTTATACTCGTACGAGAAATAATTAAAATAAATTTATACTTATACGTAACTTATATTCTAAACGATTCATTATATAATTACCGCGTTATCGTTAACGGATTATCTGGTTTTAAAGCCTACGCGGTAGGGCCGCAGATCATTTTTTGGTTTTTCGTTTTTCGGTTTTTGGTTTTGTCCTATCTTCAGCTATCGTCCGCCGTATGCTTCGCCCTTAGATTTAGGGTCGATGAGGTTCAGCTCCGGGGACCGGAGCCCGAAGTTTAGTGGCCTTGGCTTCCTTCGCCTCGAGAAAGGATTTCAATCCTTGAAGTCTTCGGATTCATCTAAACACGCACGTTTTCCCCGTTATGCATATACTCGTCGTCAACGATGATGGACCTCCAAGCAATCAATCCTCGCCTTATATCCATGCATTTATAGTCGCATTGCAGAAAGCGGATCATCTAGTCTCGGTAGTACTACCCCACGAACAACGCTCGTGGATTGGCAAAGCGCATTTCGTCGGCCAGATAACGAAGCCAACGTACTTTCGTCCAGGGACCCTCCATAAGCATGATGGTACCACTCATCAGAGACCGTTATCGTCTAATGAGGAAGGGGAAGAATGGGTTCTTGTGAATGGTACCCCAGCAACATGTGCCCAGCTTGGTCTCCATCATTTCTTTCAGGATCGACCACCTGTCGACTTGGTGGTCTCTGGTATGTTAAATTTCCTAATAAAATCCACCTGTTGTGCTGAGCTCAATATAGGACCAAATTATGGCAGGAACTCGACGTCTCTTTTCAGCCTATCAAGTGGGACAATAGGTGGGGCCATGGAAGCAGCTGTCTGTCAGAAGAAGGCTATTGCACTATCGTTTGCTTTCTGGTCTAGGGACCATGATCCAGAGCTCATCGCTGTAACATGCCGCCATTCTGTGAAACTCGTTGAGACTCTGTACAACAATTGGGACTCCCAAGGGTCCGATGTTGATCTGTACTCCTGCAATGTACCCTTAGTCAAGGGCGTTGAGACGAATAAAGTCATGCTCACCCATGCGTTACAAAACTATTGGACGTCGGGCAGCTCTTTTGAGGAGATTGAACCTACTGAAAATGATGAAGACCCGGAGATTCGAGAAAAGGAGATCAGAGAAAATGATGAGGGCGCCAGCTCAAGCGAAAAGCCGACAAGGTACGTCTTTCAAGAATTGTCCCTACCCGTTAGGCACGTCAGATGATCGGAGCTGCGAGACATGGTTTGAGAGCGAAGATGGGATCCTTACCAAGAACCAACTCGCTTAGTATACTTTACGACCCAATCATTGTCCATCAAAGGCGTTGCTGACTCCCAAACGTTGAGTAGGCATAGGCACCGTCATTTCAAATGGGCGCCCAAGTTTGGTGATATCCAAAAAAGCATCGACGCTAGTCCTCCAGGCAATGATGGGTGGGCTATACATAACAGCTTTACAAGGTATAAAGACTTTCCACCTCTTATTACGCCTAAAGCTATTTTGCTGATGAGTATCCAGTGTCACGCCTTTCAAGGCCAATTACATGCACGCATCCAACATTCCCCTAGGGGAACTCAAGCTGTGAGTAAGTGGACATGTACATAAAGCCACAAAAACATTACAAACATACTAAAAATCTATCATAACGTTCGTCGCGTCCGTCCAATTTCTCGTCAATCCTTGTTTCGCGGATAAACTGTTTTCTCTTTGCTTAGCCTGGCTCCTTCCCTGATAACTTACCACCATCTCTTGTCATTCGTGCGCAAGCACCAGAAAAACAATGATTCACTTTTCATCTCGAGACAGCTAACAGCATCCATGACTAGGTCTTCACCCGATTTTCAAGCTTCAGAACCGCACATCTATGTCATCATCGATGCAGACCCCTACGTTCTCCCTCTCATCAAATCTGCACTTTTGCAGCATTTCCCAAAAAAACTCCTTGCCGCCATCACTTCGACCACTCATGTACCAAGTTCTAGCAGTCGCTTACTCCAGATTGCATCATATGAATCTTTGGACTTCGCACACTTGCTTAATCATCCCAGTAGCTCCCTGGCAAACAGCTATGTCATTCGAAAAGCACTCATACGGAAGCACTATCTTCACAATACCATCACGAGCTGGTGGAGCAAGCATCCCAATGACAAACATCTGAAAGGCCACGTCCCGCTAACCGTGGCTTTCGAGGTTGACTATGCAGAGTTCTTGGACGAAGCACTGGCCGAATGCTGGGAGCTGTACGAAAGCTTCGCGAAAGAAGAGAGGGAGTGGTGGGTTCTAAAGCCAGGAATGAGTGATCAAGGACAGGGCGTACGATTGTTCAGCAGCCAAGACGAACTGAGAGCTATCTTTGAGGAGTGGGAAGACGATGGGTCTGACAGCGAGCAAGCAGACTGGTGTGAGACTTCACCTGCTATCAATGGCCAGGATGTTATCGGTGCAGGCACCATGACATCCCAGCTACGCCATTTCATCGCTCAGAGATACGTTAATCCGCCTCTCGTGTTTTGGGAACATGCCAATCGAAAGTGGCACATTCGCAGTTATGTCCTTGCTGTCGGCGCACTGCGTGTATATGCCTACCGGGAAATGCTGGCACTGTTCGCACCAGAACCTTACACATTGCCAGGCTCTAGAAGCTCGGCGCCTTCCCCAGCTGTAGATCGGAGGGTCCACCTCACGAACACATGCCTGCAAGACGGCTCGCGCGAGGATAGTGTCCTGCGATTCTGGGATCTGCCCAGCACTTCAACTGCCGCGCATAGCGATTGGAAAGACTCAGTCTTCGACCAGATATCTACTGCAACAGGGACGCTCTTCGAAGCTGCGGCTCGTGAGCAAATGATCCATTTTCAGACGTTTGAGAACGCATTCGAAGTATTCGGCCTTGATTGGATGATCCATGAGAACGGCACGGCATGGTTGTTGGAGGTCAATGCGTTTCCGGACTTCAAGCAGAGTGGGGAAGAACTGAAGGGCGTGGTGCAGGGATTATGGGATGCTGTGGCTGGGATCGCTGTGAAAGGGTTCTTTGATCCTAAGAGAGAGGGAGAGGAGCTGCAAGAGGAGGAAAAGTACAGCATGAGAAAGGCTCTAGACATCGACCTGGGAAGACGATGAATATTCATGGCTTATCCAACGCCTACGCTAAGATCGCACCGTACACTATATCCAACGGCACCAGAAGAAAGCACAAAAAATATCACTTCTTTCTCGGCGACTTCCTCTTTCCAAAAAAGTCACTCATTTTTTTCATCCCTTTAGTATCAACTTTCTTCAAGTCTCTTATCCCCCTCGTCTCTCCGGCCTTTTTTTTCTTCTCTTCCTCCTCTTTCCTCCGCTTCTTCTCCGCTCTCGTCTCTGCTGCGTCATCTTCTTCGTACATGCTTCGTTTTCGGCTGAAATCTCCCAGAGAGCGGGCAGCGAGGGCTTCGGCGCGCAATTTTGCGATGCTGCCGAGGCGTTCGTCTAGAGGTGCGAAGTCTAGGGAGCTCTGCTCGGATGCTAATAGCGTGTTCAAAGTAGCTGCAAGTGTTGGAGGGATATAGGCGGAGATCATGTAGGAGATGGCCGTGCGCAGCCGCAGGAGATGGTAGAGCTCTTTGGGGACTGCTGTGAGGGCGGTCTCGTCAGGGACGGTTACGTCGGTAGCGACAGTTGCTGTCGACTCAGCATTCGCAAAACTCATTTGAGAATCTACACATTCTGATGGGGTGGCCTCCGAGATAGGTGTGTCTGTTTGAGATGGGTTGGGCTCCGGCACAAAGCTCTCTTCTCGTTTCACAACCATTACAGGTGTTTCCAACGCCTTCCGGACGAATCTCTCCTCTATGCTCGCCGGCAATCCACGCGCAACCATGGCCTCCGCTTTCAGCACCAGCTCATTCAACAGCTTCTTCTTGCTTAGCCGATACATCTTCTCGTCTCCAGCATCTACCATGTCGCAAACGGCTTGCATCCTTTCCCCCGTCGCCAGTCGGAGTTTCGGATACCTCAGGATCTGGCCAAGGTGTCTGGAATGCTCGGAAAGCTTCTCAAGAAGGTCGTCTGCGGAGAGGAAGAGTCCTTTGGAAGGCAATTTTGCTGAAGGAGAGTTGACGAAGCACGGGAGCAGGAGGAAGAGGTAGTCAATGGGAGTTGCGACTAAGAGCTCTGCAAATTTGACAACGTAGCCGTCTGAGATTGGTCGTATTTTCGCATGCTTCTTCTCCGCAGTCAGAGGGTCCTGTGAATCCAAGGCATGGGTGGGCTCCTCTGTAGATGCAGGTCCCTTCGCATCCTTCTTCTCCATCTTCGACGACGCATCTCGTTTTCGCTTTCCTATGAGCCAGCTTCGACACGTAGACTTCGGCGCCGCCACCCTTGTAAACTCGTAGATACCTTTCTCTGGGTCGAAAAGATAGCGACTTGGGTTTGAGGTTCGGGGATGCGCCAGGGTACATATTCTTGCCTCTGAAGATCGGTCTTCTGGGAGTATGAGGAGTTTGGGAGTTGTGTGAGCGTTGGAGGCCATGATTGCTGTGGGGTTTCTAATGATTGATTAATTGTGGATCATAGTTTAGCTCTGGATGTTTCGCGCTAGTGACGCGTTGAAACGTGACAGGCGACCGACGCGGCTTACAAGCGCAGCCAATCAGCACGTATCTGATGTCGGACTATTGGTCGTGTGCATCTGTATCATTATCATAGAGAGTTTGTCTTAGACACGATTGGGCTATTACGCCAAGCATTATGGTCTGATTCCTCACTTCTATCGCAGTCGAGTACTGTGGAATCGTTCTTGATCTATTGAGCCATGTCTACAGGTCTGTGAAAGCGACTCTGAGAAAATTGTCCAGTACTGATTCAAGCAAAGGTGGCCTTGGGCCAAGATGGCCGCCTCGCTCGCCCCACGAAGCGCTTTTGAGCTCTCCAACAGGCCGCCAGAAGATACGACAGTACCATGATCGGACGTCTCCATCACCATCTACCCTAAAGAAGGCGTCTTCTACACCGGCTTTTAGACGGATCGAACGAAAAGCGAGTGCGGAGAGCCCAATTGGGGACGATGATGAAGAAGACGAGGAAACACTACAATTGAAATTGGCAGCGATTGAGGCGAAAATCAAATTGAAGAAGCTCCAACAGAAGAAGGGCAAGGTTGTCGCGTCTACTTCCGATACGGAGGTTGCAAATGGCACGAGAATTCAGGCGGCAGGGAAAGAGAATTCTCAACCCTTGAAGTACGGCAGCTTAGATAGGCCTATTCTGGCCAGACCCAAGTCTTCCCCGGATGTACAGATACCTCTATCACCACAACGGAAGCATTTTATCCCCGAGGAAGCCCGTTCGCCTGGCCGAGTGCTGCTGGGTATTGATAAAGGTCTAAAGGGTAAGAATATATCATTACGTAGGCCGACTGGGGAAAACACGAAGGACGACGATCCCTTTCAGAGTACTGCATTCTTGGGGAGCATCTCAAGAACCGTTGGTACGTCACGCAACTCCAGCGTTGTGCACATGGACCAGTCAAACAGACCAAAGTCGTTCAGTGAAAAGATAGCAGAGACGAGGAAATTAGACAAAGCCGAGAAAGAAAGAGCGGACAAGCTTCGGCGGCAGAGAAGTGCAGGGTTCGGCGTCAAGCAACAGGAGATTGATCAATTGGGTGAGGCCGCTGAAAAGAGGTCCAAGGCTATCGAAAGTCGATCAAGCGCCAATCGAGCCTCTGGAGGATTTTCGAGAGATGAGATTCTAAAGGCTGCAAACCAAGCGAATGGGGGTCTTATTCATCGGAGTAATACGAATGTTGGCATGCGGCGTTCTCGGATACAAAACAACCTCTCTACAGACATCTGGATGAATCCAAACGCTCCTCCTGAACCTCCAAAGCCCCCCAGGACTAATGTGAACGATTCGAAGAACCGCGCGCGGTCAATGTCCCCACCACCCAGGACCGTAGAAAGGCTCCCAAGTCCCGAAGCGAGCTCGCTATTCGAGCCATTCTCGTCGCTTCATCTTTCAAAACGCCTACTTCCTCATGACTTTCTGACTCGTACTTTCTCCGAGAAACATATTTTTCGGCTCCCGGACCTCCTTCAGACAGTGAAGTCTCCGGACTACGTTCTTCCTGACATTCCTGAACCCGATCACATTGTGCTCGCCGTTATAGCCTCCAAGTCCAATCCTCTGACCCATAAAGTTGCTCACAGGACCACGGAGGCAGATAAAACTTCAGCAGAGGAGGCCGTCGAGAGCAAGCAGAACGCAAACGGCAAGTATATGGTCCTCACCCTCACGGATTTGAAATGGACTGTCGATCTCTTCCTTTTTACTACCGCGTACACACGATTCCGGAAGCTCACGCCAGGAACTGTTGTTGCTCTTCTAAATCCAGACATCATGCCACCACCGCCTGGTAGGGCAGACACAGGAAAATTCAGCCTAAAGCTGGCGTCTAGCGACGATACGGTGCTTGAATTTGGCACAAGCCGAGATCTAGGCTGGTGTAAGAGCGTAAGAAACGATGGCAAACAATGCTCCAGCTGGATCGATAAACGACATACCGAGTTTTGCGAATTTCATATTGATATTGTCGTTGAGCGCACAAGACGAGGGAGAATGGAAGTTCAAGGTATGAGTGCGCCTTTTGCTCCAGGGGGACGAAAGCGTGGTCGGACCGGTCATTTTGGGGAGAAAAGACGAGGTCAGAAGCCCGCAAAAGAAGACGGATTCATGAGAGAAGGACCTCAGTACGACCGCAGCAGTGGCTCGAAGTATTTCGTCGGCCCTCCAATCGCAGGTGGTAGAAGTGCAGCGCAATTGCTCGATGCGGAGGGTACACTAGAGAGAGGCGGGAGTAAAGAGGAGAGAGTGAGGAAACGCCTTGCGGAGCGCGAAAAGGAGAACGAGATCGCCAGGAAGCTGGGCGAGGGAGGGAACGGCGCAGGCAGCGACTATCTGCGCCTGAGACACGGAGGAGACGCATCAGTAAGAGGCTATGCGGATCCTCAGGCACCTGATCCAGTCGATGCAACATCTCTTGGTTTGCTGGAAAATAGAGCTACGAACGTCCATCTAAGCCCGATCAAGAAGCGGAAGGCTAATGCATTGGATGCGGATGGGTCGCGAAAGAAGACGAGATTCGTCACTGATAGAGGAATTAAAGAGGCGGGACGCGAGAGCTTTGGTGGGGATATCGAATTGCCGGGTGGGGATGAGGTGTATGATGATGATGATGGACTGGAGGTAGTTTAGACTGGATTACCTATACTGATACCTCCAGTAGCATTGACAGCCAATGGGCCAATCATCTGACCAAATCTCGATGCAAGAACGAATTCAGAGCCCCAATGAATACTACGACGGTGAGTCTTCCATTTTGTCCTCGACTGTTGAGTCAGGAGAAGACCATGGCGAAAATGCAATAGACACTCTAGCATAGCCACGGCCTCCTACACCATCATAGTCAACAGCTGCCCGATAAAATTTATCAAGCACGCCTTTTCCCCGTTGGGCGACCGTTGACCAAGTTCCTGCGTCAAAGATAAAGCCACTGCTCGTATAGTTGTTGACGAGGAGTGCTACCTTGCACCCATCTGGCACAGTGTAAGTCGATGCTTAGCAACGGAGCTGCCATCGCTACTAGCGTAGATACACGCTGTGGGTCCATTGATCGGCTGAAAACTGCGGGGCATTACCGAGGAAGGGTAGAAGAAAACCATGGTCCCAATATAATCCTCGTCGAAAACACCTTCCTTTGCGGGCAAGGTCCCGTATGACAAAGAGACGCAGGCGCGGTAAGTTGGCTGGTCATAATCGGCACTATTACACTAGTCGAGTGGAAAAGCTGATGTTGAGGTCCGTGTTCGGATGAGATCCGTGAGAAAATAGATGAAGAGCCAATAGGGAAAGTTGTCATATTCACGATGCACCTGGTGCGATCGAAGAAACCATGTTTACACGAGTGGGAATGCGAATGAATTGGGAATCAGTGGCATTTGATCATGGCGCGTGTCGCGTAAATCTATACTATGATTGAGCTCATGGTTGGCGAGCGCGAAGGGACCTAAACAAATGGTCATGGCGACATGCGAACTCGTCGGTGGGTTGTGGTACAGGACAAGACTGTGTTGACATCAAATTCAAGAAAAGTCGATGCTGTAGATTCATTAGCTAATAGTATTTGCGATCCTTGAAAATTATTCACGGCACTTGCACCGTAGTCCCCTGTCCCGGCTCACTGACTACCACTGCCTCCGCCAGCTTTCCCTTTGAAATCCCGGGTTCCCGCTTTCGGTAGTACTTCTCCTCCCACGCAGCCCTCACGGCGTCTACCTTGTCTTTAGGCACCAGGTGTACCGAGCATCCACCCCAGCCTGCTCCAGTCACTCGTCCACCATACGATCCAGCCTCATTGGCAACGTCGCACATCTGGTCTATCTCTGGACAGCTGTGCACGTAAACATCCCGACTCGAAGCATGGCTTTCATTCAAGATGGCGCCAAGCTTTGGCAGTAGCGAAGTATTGGCATCTGGAGGTGGCGACTGCAGAAGCTTTTTGAAGGCTTGCACACGCATAGCCTCGGTGAAGACATGTTGCGCGCGTTGGCGGAGATAGAACCGCTCTGCCCGGACAGGAAACTTGGTCATAAACTTCTCCTCCAGAGCTGATACCGAGAGGGACAGTACGGAGGCAATTTCTTCACGCGTGTAGCCTTCGGTCTTATCAAGGCACTTCTCGGTAAATGTGAGCATCCCCTTTACTTGTTCCTCGGGCCCAGGGAATGGCGTGTCCATAAGATTCTCGAAGCAGGCGGTTTGACAGCCACGCAGGCTGGTGCCTAAAGGACCAGAGTCCCCCTTCAGCTTATATCCCATTTTTACAGCCAACACCTCAGCTGCAAGAGTACACTCAACGACACGAAGATTGTAATTCTCAGGGGCCGCGACGTGCTTGTCTGCGGCGACGAAACTTTGGGCAATCATGAATGTGATGGGAGGATCAGTCTTTGGAAACGGCAAGGGCTCGGCATGTAATTCTGGGGAGAATGATATGCTTGTTGCATCACCTTGAATGGAGAAAACAGACGCTGCCTGATCCATGCCCCCTGAATTGACTCCAACAGACCGTTCAGATACAATGGCGACTTCAACGAGTTCCTTTTTCGGGACCTTCTTCAATCCATTCGCTCGTAAAGTTGCTAGGACAGAACCGCAGACAAAAGCAGCGCTGCTGGAAAGCCCACCTCCTGAAGGTACGGTCCCGTCGACTAAAACTTCCATTGCACAGGGAGCAAAATTGGGCGTTTCTTTCTGAAGTATACCAATAGCGCCCCTGAAACCAGCCTTGAAATAATTTGTCCATTGAAGCGTCGACGCGTCTATCTCGATGTTGCCATGCGGTGGTACTGTGAATTCACCTCGCTTGAATTTTTGGGGATTGAGGTTCGCAACGTGGACTGTCACGTCCTCGGTATTTTCAGCAGCTTGTGGTACAGCCGAGACAGCGATCAGCACGTCTGCATCTATTGCCATAGGAAGGACCTCGTAAAGTGAGTAATCGATATGCTCCCCAATCAAGTTGACTCTGCCCGGACTACGAGCAATAAATTGAGGTTTCTTCCCATATAATTCAGTAAATCGCTCCTTTAGGTGCTCGAAGCGTTGTTTTTGTGTTGGGACATCATCCTTGGAGTACAGATCGTCGATGTCTTCGATGACAGGCACAGGGTCATACATAGTATGGCGAGACATGTTAATGATAAGGCAACAATATAAAGTTCAGCCTTCTACGAATGCCTTATCATGTGAAAATCAATATCAGGTAGTTTCATCCACCCAAAGTCACCAAGTATATCGTGGATGAGCTGGAGAAGAGGAGGTAGAATGGCGGTCTCAATGAAGAACACGCTCGATTGAAGATGGTTAAATAACTAGGAGGTAGTTTCGATTAAAAGCAAACTCGTAGTTCCTTGAACTGGATTTAAAAATTGTATGGAACAACAAGAAGGTATGCTGACCTTGATGTTAGAGCCATGCAGATCTCCCCACACGCTTTCCCGGCAGATCTTAGCGCGCTATTGGCCGATCTCGGCGAAACCGTCCGCTCGTTTTTCTCCCCTCTGTGGAACTTGACTCATACATTCAATTTTACACAACTATTCACAATGTTGAGAACACAGCCAGCGCGCGCTGCTACATGCGCATTGCGCTGGCCTCAACTATGCCATCCCAAGCGATGGCAGCATTTTTCTACCACTGTCCCAGTAGCTGCAATATCGCCACCTCGAAGGATAGGACAAATCCCGACTTCGACGACGGAGACTGCAAAGAGAGGCCAAAGTACAGCTGCTGCAACTGCTCCGTACGTTAGCAGTCTCAACAGGCCCAATTTTACTACCCAATGAGCCTTCACTAATTTCTAGTCATAGTCAGTCAAGGGAGGTCCCCAGCCCTGCATTTAACCAGGAATCGAGGAGAAATGAAGTACATCCATTGTTGAACCGGCAGACGCCGGCGATGGATGAGTCGTAAGTGACTACAAAGCCTCTGTCTCTCGAAATATATGAAGATCTTGTCGCTGATCGCACTGGTACTTTAGTTTTTTGAACATGACAGGCGGCGACATATTTCACGAAATGCTTCAGCGACAAGGCGTTAAGCATGTTTGTAGGTCGTACAGATTGAACGTTCATGACAATCCGATTAATTGAATTTGGGTAGTTGGGTATCCTGGCGGCGCCATTCTCCCAGTCTTCGATGCCATCTACAACTCGCCACACTTTGAATTCATTCTCCCAAGGCATGAGCAAGGAGCCGGACATATGGCAGAGGGGTATGCTCGAGCGTCTGGTAAACCTGGTGTCGTACTCGTTACTTCTGGACCCGGAGCCACCAACGTAATTACGCCAATGCAGGACGCTTTATCGGACGGTACACCAATGGTGGTCTTCACTGGTCAGGTGCCTACAAGTGCGATTGGGTCGGACGCGTTTCAGGAGGCAGATGTTATTGGAATATCGAGAGCATGTACGAAGTGGAACGTGATGGTCAAGAATATCGCAGAAATGCCGAGGCGGATAAATGAGGCTTTTGAGATTGCTACCAGTGGGCGACCGGGTCCCGTCCTAGTGGATTTACCTAAAGACGTCACATCTGCGATCCTGAGGAGAGCAATTCCCATGACCAGTACACTTCCCTCAAATTCCAGCGCTGCCAGCTTGGCTGCAAGGGATGTGAGCAAGAAACAGCTCGAGGGTGCTATCAAACGCGTTGCGCATTTGATCAATATGTCCAAGAAGCCTGTCATATATGCTGGCCAAGGCATGATCGCACTTCCGGAAGGTCCAAAGTTGCTGAAGGAATTGGCTGACAAGGCCTCGATACCGGTGACAACAACGCTCCAAGGACTTGGCGGCTTTGACGAGCTTGATGAGAAATCTCTGCACATGCTCGGCATGCACGGATCTCCCTACGCCAATATGGCTATACAAGAAGCAGATCTTGTTATTGCCCTAGGTGCTCGATTCGATGATCGCGTGACGGGTAAAATCGACAAATTTGCCCCTCAGGCGAAAGCTGCAGCAGCGGATGGTCGTGGAGGAATCGTTCACTTCGAAATAATGCCTAAGAACATCAACAAAGTCGTACAAGCCAACGAAGCCGTGGAAGGTGATGTGGCTACCAATATTACTCTTCTACTCCCACACGTGGAGACCAGACCCTCAAGACCAGAATGGTTCAGTCAGATCAAGGACTGGAAGGCCCGCCTGCCCTTTGCTTATGAGAAGGAAACTCCCGACGGCCTCATCAAACCTCAGTCCCTTATTGAGAAGCTCAGCATTATGACTCAGGATATGAAAGACCGCACTATCATCACAACAGGCGTGGGCCAGCATCAAATGTGGGCCGCTCAACATTTCAGATGGCGAGCTCCACGGACAATGATCACTTCAGGTGGTTTAGGAACAATGGGCTTCGGCCTTCCCGCAGCCATTGGGGCCAAAGTAGCTCGTCCAGAATGCCTCGTCATCGATATCGACGGCGACGCTTCTTTCAACATGACGCTGACCGAGCTGAGCACCGCCGCTCAATTCAATATTGGCGTCAAGATTATCATCCTGAATAATGAAGAGCAGGGTATGGTGACTCAATGGCAGAGCTTGTTCTACGAAGATCGATTTGCACATACACATCAAAAGAACCCAGATTTCATCAAGTTGGCAGAAGCAATGGGCGTCCAGGCAGAGCGATGTATAGCACCTGGAGATGTGGAGGCAAAGCTGAAATGGCTGATTGAGAGCGATGGCCCGGCGCTCTTGGAGGTCGTGACGGATAAGAAGGTCCCTGTTCTGCCAATGGTGCCGGCAGGGAAAGCCTTGCATGAGTTCTTGGTGTACGATGAGGGTATGTTCGAATCTGATGTCTCGAATGCGTCTTTCACTAACGTATAATTGCAGCTAAAGAGAAGGTACGGAGAGCGAAGTTGAAGGAGACAATGGAGAAGCAGAAGAAGAAGCCTCAGTGATTATATTGACCTTTGCAACAATTCCTCCCTGTTATTTGGCTGCATTTCTGCGACTGGAGTTTGGAGCGTTATGGCTACTTGATGGGCGGCGGCCGAAAAGTGCCAGATATGATCTGGAAAAGCTAGGGTGGCTGTATGTTGAGGTGCTATTATGTGCATTGGGCATTGTCACCATATCCACCCAATGAAATCTGACGTTCACGTATATTCTGAGCCTGTCGTGCTCTGAACGTGTGGTATGAAGCCCCTCAGATCCATGCTGCAGAAGCGTGTCGAGTTTTGAAATGTTGCAATTGCTCTGAAGAGTCGAGCAATGATCTACAGATCTAGTCACTCATGTTGTTGTAATGTTCGCTGGTCATTGACTCTCACCATGCGAAAGTGGGCGCATATGTTTGGGTTATAGCCCTGCCTTTGCCTCAGCTAAGCTAGAAAGCCGCATGTATGTACAACAAATTGACAGGTACATTACTTACGTGGTATACTTTTGAGAACGGGGGTGGAGCAGGGTTCTGCCACACCAACGGTCCGACTCGTCTGAACTTTTGTCACACAAAGGGGTTTAAACCCGATACTGGGGCCCATTTCGACTCCACATACATGCTCAGATGGCCACGTCCTGGATCCTAACCAACCCACTCCCCCATCCCACAGCCAACCACCCCCCACAAGACACATTCGGATTCCAAGCCAGCGCTGTCACAGCCGTCTCCTCCTCGAATATTGTAGTCGTCATCACAAGTTCTCTCGTTGGGCCATTTTTGTTTTTCGGGCCTACGCGCACTTCCTCCGCTTTATAGCCTTCGGTAATGCGGCTGATGCCCTGCCTCTCACCCTGACCCTCCTGGCCTGCTGCCTTGGGTCGACGCACCCACTCATGCTTGAAGATGCATTGTTGGTAGCCTCCTTCTCTTCGGCCCAGGATTTTGCGCATGGGGTTTGTGACAATGACGCTGCCGTCGGCACTGCCTGCTGCGACCGTGGCGTGGCATTTGCCGACGTCCATGACACTAGCACCAGGCCTATTGGTCCGACATCAGCATGTGTTTTATGGACCGCGTTCGGACCGTGAGATTTATTTTTGAGAGCAACTGAGAGGCATACGAGAGGCAAACGCCCCATTTCATGCTCCACAAATGTGGTAAAAGTCCTAAAGGCGAGGCACAAGGAGGGTAACAACCTGGAAAACATACCCAGGTGGTCCTGTGAGCTTTCCAATGCCCACACTAGTGTAGAAACATCGCAAACCCCAGAGTCTAATTGTTTCACTACTTTCCTCCATTCCCACTACTGACAGTAGCCCATCATGGTAAGCTACCGAAGAAGGAGGCGATCTCGTACGGTTGGAAAGCACAAAATCGGTCATCGGAGCAAGCAAAGAGGTCAAACGTAGGTTGCCAGAGGCGGATGTTGAGATGAGAAGTGCAGGGTATGTGGGGTAAGCAGAGGTTAGATCGAGGATATAGCTGGGGTGTAACCCGATAGATAGCCACGGTACAGGCTCGAGTGGCAGAGCATTTGCCGCTGTATTTGGGTAAGATATTCCCGGAATTGCTGGATTGTGAAGGCATGGAGTGTCGGAATTGCCGTTTTCATAGATGTTGAAGATGGCAAGTTGGCCGTCCGAGTGGCCAATGGCCAGATCAGTAGCTGAAAGCCACGTTAGGCAAGTTGCCAACAAGCCAGAAACTCGGGCGGTGAAGCAGGCAGAGTCAAGTTTGAGCGGGTACAAACCGCTTTTTTGGTCGATTTGGACGTCAACAACCTGAGATACCGTGAGCAAAAGCAAAAGTGTGGGTAAGTTACCATACTCTGGCAAATCCATCGCTCCATATGCCAGCAAGTAGGCCGATATTTAGGGTATCTTCCCCCAAACCTCGTGCATTTCTAGGAACCGGACACCACTTCAGTTGTTGTATTGGACCCCATTCAGAGCATAGGACCGTGCGAAGTTCTGGCATTGGAGGGTTAATAGCCACAGAATGAGCAGCGATTGCCCAAATTTGCACACTCGAAGCCGATTGTGAGGCTAGGAAGCTCGAAGAATGTCGCGGTGGACCGGTTGCTAGAGCCAAGTATTGAGTGTTATCATGGTTTGGAGCCCAGTCAATACACTTTACACAGCTGCCGGCGTTGAGCATCCAGCCTTTGCTGTCCCCATTTTGTGGTAAGCTACCGTAGTTCAGCGCTTTGAAAAGCTCTAGTGACTGTAAAGGAGCAAAATCGAAGAGTTTCTGCCCTCCATATGGACCCATAAGGAACGTATGGCTAGTACCTTTGGCCCCTGGAATGTATTCAGTTGCTTCATCTGGGCTTAGTCGTGTGGTATTCTGTCTTCTGGCGAACTCTTCTCGGCCTCCCTCGTTGTAGTACCAGTCCCAACCTACGGTAGCCTCCATTCGGCGCTTGTCTTCTGTATGGGAAAATAGGCGGCAAAGTCTGCTGCCGCGTGGTAAAGTAGGATCAGCCGCCCACTGGTCTCTGGATTTGGCAATATGAAATACGTCCTCAATGCCTCCACCAGCAAAAAGCTCCACACGGCTCCGGTTGCTGTCCGTTTTGATTGGAGTTTCTTGCATGCCTCGTGAGTGTAGACTAGGATCACCATATCTGTTTTCTCTGCGTCTAGTGGTCTTAATCTGCCTTGGAGCGATTGTTTCTCCAGGATCTGAGCTTGCATATGAATGGGCGTCTTCGTATTCCTCGACTGGTGTCAGGATTGCAGAATCATCGGAAGCATCGTCAGCAAGGGAATCATCCTCATCATCTGGCTCAATGGCAAGTTGGTCTTCAGGAAATTCGTCGTCACTGTTAGACTCCTCTTGTAATTGCTGTATCACCGCCAGGTCATCTTCAGAGTCTGAGGACAAGACCTTATTGAGGGTCTCCAGACCATCATCTGCGTACTTTCTGTTTGGAACGCGTTGTCTGCCTGACTTGCGTTGGGGTGTATTATCAGCCATTGCCCTTGTTTCTCAGATAAGTATTCAGATGAGACTCGGATAAATAATGAGATGTTAGGGGTATGTCCCCATTCTTTTCCACCATGGTAGTAGACGGTCTTAGCAGATTGTAGTTCTATGTGGAACTAGGGTGCACTCTCCTTATTTTGGCACGTTCGAGAAGTGGGAATTCCCGCGTGTTGAAGCGGCTCTATGGGTTCTACTACCCGCAAATGACATGTACTCTCAGACTTTCGATTTCAATACGCTACGGTAAATTGTTTCTTCAGACCCCCAGATGTTATATGCTAAGCCTGGCCGCGGGCCGAAGGTAGAACGGTTCACCCCTTAACTGCTCATCCTGTAGGGCTGATGCCCAGAAACCGCCTGGAGATCCCCCTAGATCGGGCTGCTTAGGCGACTGAGAAAGCCTCTAGAATTTCCCAGATTGCTGCCTGGAAGTCGAATTTCTAGGGTGTACTTTAGGGGGCCGAGCTGCTTCCGGGCTTCAGCCCTACAGGATAGGCAGTTGAACACTTCTGAGCCTTTCCCGCGCTGCAAACAAGCGCCGGCCTTCTGATCAACAGTGCCGCCAGTGCGAGGCAGTCACCCACCTTTCAACGCCATAAATCTCTACGAACTATTGACATTTTGACCGTCTGATCATCTCTTCTAAGCTATGGCGTCACAACCTCCTCAGTCCTCACTCCCTTTGCGCCCGCAGTCCTCACAACAGCGAGCCTCATCACCCCCGGCGCCTGAATCTTCACCGTCGCAACAACGACGAAGATCAAGTATACCCCAATCCGCCACATCTGAAGACTCACAAACCGTGTTTCTCAATCACCCGTCCTCATCAGAATGCTCACCTAAATTAGAGAACAAACAGCGACAAGGATCGCCTAGACCAAAGCCCCAAACGGCGCCATCGAACAATGACCCTCGAAAATGCTGGATATGTTTCTCTGACGAGACAGAGGATGATCCCACGTCCTCCGATTGGCGATCACCTTGTCCGTGCGCTCTCACGGCGCACGAGGCATGTCTACTTGACTGGGTGGCCGATCTAGAATCACCGAAGAACCAACGCAAAGGACCACCGAAGATACAATGTCCACAATGCAAGGCAAACATCGCTATAGCTCGACCAAGAAGCCTAGTGGTGGAAGGGGTACAAGCAGTGGAGCGCGCTACGGGGAGGCTTGTTCTACCATTCGTTGTGATCACTCTCGCCGGCACTGTGATCACAGGTTGCTGGATGCATGGCTTCAGCACGGTTTACCTTATCTTTGGACCGGAAGACGCCGAAACTCTGATGGGGATAAATCGCAACATGGGCGTTGACAGTAATTGGGGTTTGGCTTTGCCATTTATACCACTCGCATTAGTCGCATCCAGGGGCAGCTGGGGTGATAGCATCTTCCCCATCTTGCCGCTTTTCTACTTTGCCTCCAACAGCCCGCAACGAGATGGACATCTCTGGCCACCAAGCGTGGCGATGACAATGGCTATCATGCCCTACATACGAGCAGCATACAACGAGTTCTACGCAAGGATACTGGCGCCGAAGGAGAAGGCTTGGACGAAGGAAATACAGCCACGAGCTGAAGAGTCAGGAGAAAACGATGGTCAGGAGCAAAATGATGGGGGCGTAGAGGTTGAAGTCCCTGGTGGATTGGATTTCGAGCTTGATGTTCAAGTGGAGATTGTTGAGGAACAGGAGGTTCCGGAGGGTGGACAACAGCAGCGGGAACAGCCTAGAGATATTCCTCCCGCAGCAGGTCAAGTCAGAGCAGATCCAGATCGAATTAGGGAGAGAGCGGAACAAGAATTCCGCGAGCGTCGCAATCACGGTCACATTCACCCACAACCTGGTCAGGACGGTGCCGCCGGACTACCTGGTGGCGCCTTGCTTCTCCGTCCAAAGCAATCAGCACAATCGGTTATTGGTGCTCTCATGTTCCCCACTGTCGCCGCTGCCATGGGTGTTTTGCTCAAAGCAGTGCTGCCCAAAAGTTGGATAAATCCACCGCGTTACTGGGACCGTTACACTCCTGGTTTTCTATCGTCGCGGTTCGGAAGGAGCATCGCCGGAGGTTTTTTATTCATTGTCCTAAGGGATACTGTCTCATTCTATTCGAAATATCGATTGGCACAGAGTCACAAGCAGCGGAGGATTGTGGATTATCAAGGCAAGAGCAAGTCGAAGAAAGCGGAGATGGGTAGCTCATGAAATTCTCAGTGCATATACGCCGTTTTGAGGACAAGAGGGATGGCCAATACGACGAGGATCCTACGTTGCTAAGCGTTTGCAGGTAGTGGGCATCGGAATAGCGTGACCGTCTCAGCTCTAGCGATTATAGAGGAATATGAATCTTACTTTGATCCTCTTCCAGTCCATATCACAATGCGTTCAAGTGCGCAGATCATCATCAGAGAGAACGAGTTTTGTTAGCATATTCTGTCTTGTGCCCTAAGGAATTGCCTTTCTGGGCCTAGCTGGATTCCAAACGGGTGGCACTACAGAGACCGTTTGCGAGGTTTCAATACATATCATATTAGGTTGGATTCCTAATGGCGCTGGTTCAATAGTGTTGTGTTTTTGTTGGTATTCTTTGAGACACCCCCTTTGCCTACATAGACACCCCCCAGATCGCTAGATGAACACCCCTCCATATCTGGTTAGAGGTGGCGATTGCTGTAGTTCTAACCATTAGTATATCTACACCAGGCGACAGCGTTGCCAGGCCCTCGGGGTCGTGGATATGGCAGCAGGCCACCCCCGAGGATGGGCTTTGATGAGTCAGCTTGGTAGCTGAGCTGACTCAGCGACGCTAAAACAGTTTTTCTTCTAATTAAAAGACGTCGGATTTGAACGATTTGAGGCCTTTCTGCTATAGGCGCGTTTTTCGGCCAGGATAAGAGCGAAAATGGCGAAAATCCTATTGATACTTAGTCCATAGCGTTCCTATTAATAGAACTCTCTTTACAACCTAGCTACATACTATATTTGAAGATCTGCCTATTCAGAACCCTAGTATATGTGACGTCGTCGTCGCTGTCGGTGTTGGGGATGAGGCAGTAGCCTCACTACCATGCGCCCGCGTCGCCTGAACAAATCACTCCGGTATTATTACGGCATTCTCGGCAACTAACCAAATATTGGGGGGGTGTTTATCTAGCGATCTGGGGGGTGTCTCTGTAGTGCCACCCTTCCAAACCTCACGTCTCCGATATCTATTGTCGTTATATATTCCCGCCAAAAGGACCGAAAGTGAAGCATCCACTGACACCCGCCCTTGCTCAAGCTCTTGGGGCTCTTATCATGGATGTCTCATCTCTAGCTACGTATTTGAGCAGGGAATCCCTAGCGACAAGAAGATGCGCCAATGGCTAGACGCTTACGACTCGTGAGCCGTCATTCTAGGAGTCTCAAAATGTCGGATGAAGAGATTCCATTCCTAGCTCCAGATTCTAGAGAGAGCTGGGAACGGAAAAATAAGAAGTCGAAAGGAGTCACAGGATGGTGTTCCTGTTATCTCGTTCTGAAACAGCCAGTTGCGAAAGCGGTTACCATGTGTTTGGGTGTTTTTGGCGTAGCAGCACTGGTCTCGTGGATGGTGTACGTGTTATATCAATACTTCTGTGAGTATCGGGTGCTGATTGTTCAGTATATCGATGGGGAAATCCAAAGGCGCTAGGCTGCAACCGCCTGAGAGCTGCGACACCGTCGACCAAGGATATCAATGCATGCCGAATATCTCTCGGCTTTGGGGACAATACTCGCCCTACTTCAATGTGCCATCAGAAATTTCGCCCGATGTACCGAGTGGATGCCAGATTACGTTCGCTCATATTCTATCAAGACACGGAGGCCGCGACCCAACGGAAGGGAAATCGAATTCCTACGCTCAAACTATCGAGAAGATCAAAAGCCATGTCCAAAGTTTCGAAGGCGATTACTCGTTTCTCGCTGACTACAAATACACTCTGGGTGCCGACCAGTTGACTGCCTTTGGAGAGCTACAGATGATTAATTCTGGGACCGACTTCTTCACCCGATACGAAGCTCTGGCCAACTCTGCGGCTCCATTCATCAGAGCGTCTGGGCAGCAACGTGTCATTGATTCGGCAGAACGATTCGGTCAAGGTTTCCACACTGCCAAAGTTGCTTCTGGGAGATTTAATGATGCCCAATATCCATACGACATCGTCGTTATCAGCGAAGACAAAGGCTCCAACAACACCCTGGATCATGGTCTCTGCACCAACTTTGAGGCTTCTAATACTAGTCATGTCGCTCAGAGTATTTTTTTTAAATCCACATTCATACCAGCCACCACTGCTCGTCTGAACGCTGCGCTGCCAAATGCCAATCTTACCGATCACGAGGCGATCTATCTCATGGATCTCTGCCCTTTCGAAACGGTAGCTTCACCCAAGGGTACTCCTTCTCCGTTCTGCGCACTCTTCACGGAGGACGAATGGAAACGATACGATTACTACCAGACTTTGGGCAAATACTACGGCTACGGTCCTGGCACTCCTCTCGGCCCCACTCAAGGTGTAGGGTTCGTGAATGAACTCGTGGCCCGATTGACGGGAAAGCCGGTCGCTGATCACACGACTGTGAATCAGACTCTTGATGCCGACCCTGCTACTTTCCCTTTGGGCATACCTCTGTATGCCGATTTCGGCCATGATAACGATATGACGGCTGCATTTGCGGCATTGGGATTTTACAACAGTACGCCGCTGCTTTCTAAGACCGAGCTAATGACCGTCGAGGAGATGAATGGGTACGCCGCGGCCTGGACGGTACCGTTTGCGGCAAGGGCATTTTTTGAAAAGCTGCAGTGTGAGGGTTTTAGTGAGGAAATGGTCAGAGTGCTCGTGAATGGGAGAGTATTGCCATTGGAGATGTGCGGTGGTGATGAGTTGGGAAGATGCCCGCTCAGTAGATTTGTTGAGAGCTTGAGCTTTGCGCTTAGCGGTGGCCACTGGGATCAGTGCTTCGCGCCGTCGGAGGCTGTTAGTAGTGGAGTTGCACAGCCTTCGAGTGGGACTGAGGAGGTGGCAACAGCCTGAAGAATCGTACTGCACCTTTCAGTACTTCAGCCTCCGGGATACTAGTCACCAATCAATTGAAAGAGCCCATGGGACACGGGCTCTTTTTTGGGGAAATTCTAGAGCTCCAGCCATGACAGCAGTCAAAGCGTGAGGAAACTACTCCATTGTTGATCGCTGCGTCGAAGAGCACGGGCCTCCGGCTTTTACAAAGGCCTATCGTACACAGATAAGACCTGCACTGCCATACTCGCGTGCTCAAAGAAGCTCTCTGCATAGCTTTGACGAAGGGACAATCCTAGAAATTCTTCGTCCGGTAATCGGCAGTCCTTATTGGATGTACTCGTCCTCATCCTCATCATAGGTGTGCTGTTGCTTCAGGTGTGGACCCTGACCATGGCTTTAAACCCACTTTTCAATGAGCTTGACTACCCGAGGGTTTTTCCCCGGCTGATGCAACCTCGCATGCTCCAGTGCCATACGACTATGGGTATCCGTCGCATTCGTAACAGCGCCATTCTGAAGAAGGTACTTGATGCAATCGATCTGTCCAGTCGATGCTGCTTTCAGCAATAGCGTCTCATCGTGTACAGAATCCCTTAGCTCGATGTCACACCGGCTTCTATCATCATACGGACGATGTTGGGGCAACCTAAAATACAGGCTGCGAGTATGGGCGTATCACCCCATTTATACGGTGATGCACCTTCGCTAAGTAGGTACTTAACGCACTCATCTCGTTTCGTGATAGTTGCGAGAAAGATCGGGGTGGCTAGCATGAACCAAAAATGATCACTCCCCCAGCGGTCTCAGCACTAATCATTACGGGAACATCCCCAGTTTCTTTCCCTTCTTCAACCAAAGCCTTTATTAATTCAAGACGTCCATTGTAACTAGCTTCATGCAACGGAGCCCATGCAAAATTTTCCGAATCTGTGGGCCGAGATGCTTTCTTTATCAACAGCAAAGCTATCGAGTCATAACACTTTTATATTGCGTCTTGGAGCGCGCTGCGCCCGATTGCGTTCTGTATGGTCACATCGGCGTTGTGGTCCAGTAACATGCGAACGGCTACTTCGTGGCCTCCTACCGCTGCCCGCTGGACAGGTGTCCGGCCAGCGTTGAATTTGCCTTCCTCTTCTGTGCCTCTTATGGCGGACGTGTATGTCGCAATCACGTCTGCTTCTTTTGATAGCAAAGATTGCACAACATCTTCATGTCCGAGTTCTGCTGCTAAGTGCCATGCTGTACTGCCGTCTACGGCTTTGACGTTCACCTGAAGCCGCGGTTAGACTTACTCGGTGTAATACAAAACTGCAAAACGTACATCGGCTCCTTCTTCAGTCAGCAGCTGCTCGATCAAGTCAACGTCGTCTCTCGCCGCATTGTGAAGTCCCGTCCGTTGTTTTTCCGCCCTTCGTAGCCTGTCCAGATTGCCCGTCTTACTCTCCCGAGGTGTTAAGGGCCTGCTAGCCAAGTCTGAGGTAGAATCCGAAAGAGTATGGCCTTGAGCGCTCGGGTCATCGAGCTTCAGATTGCTGTTCATTAAGGCATGCAGAGGTGGCGAGCGTGGTGCAAGGGATCCGGCATATCTCAACAATGCAGATCCAGCGTCCACATTATCTACAATAAGGTTTGGTAAGGTCGTCTTGTTTGAGAAGGAATCGGGATCCTGGCCAGCGGCGCGCAGAGTGCATAGACTTTGTCTTTTATTAACGGCTCTGAGCATTCAAGAATGAAGTGGGACACGAATTAGAAGACGACAGAAGTAAGAGCCGTATCAAGCGTAGATTTCCTAGCCTCAAGCCTAATCCGACAATCCGTAATATCCTCTCTCTTGAAATACCACTTCATATCAACACTACTAGTCTTAGTCCCCCCATCACTCGTAGGCTTCAAATGGGCTTGAATCCTAGGTTTCAACTGCCCTAGCACGATCCAACGATTCTGTAATGGCTGCTTAGGATTCTCCACCACTGCAGATAATTTCCCATCTCCGGCAACAACCCTCTGGACCGTACCATCCCGACGAGCTGTGTCGACTGAAGACACGACATCTTGGAACGCATGAACATCTTGTGAGATGGCAGTGATTTCTTCTGTAGCACGCTTGATGGTGTCTACGATCTCACAAACAGCTTTCGCAGACTCGATAGCTGCGCCGGCGATGCCGTCGACACTGGCGATGATACCTAGTCCCCCCATAGTAATACCACAAGTGACCGTTGTCAAGGAAAAACAGTTCCGAAGTGTCAGTGCGAAGTCTAATAGGAAGAGTGCATAACATGAAATCTACGCCAGACCAAGCAAGTAGGCGCAAGTAGTGCAAGGCGTACTCAGCGTGCACAAGGGCAAAAGCGATCTCCACAGGAAGAGCTCGTCCTTGTTGAATAGCGGAATCATGACGGAAAAGTGGCCTGCGAATTCGCGGAGGCTCAGCTCCAGCTGAACCACGTGCCTACAGGACCATCGCCAACATCATCGTGCATCAGTAGCGGATTGCCAAGACACAAGAAAAAATACATAGCGTGCTTCTAGAAGCTGACGACAACGCCGGTCCACAACTCTGACAGCTTCCATCCTGATATCAACGGCTGTTTATGAAGTTAGCTCGTGATGGGTTGTTGCAGTACGTGACTGCGGAAGGCGAAGACTAGGGTATCGAATTCAGCCATTGAACAATAAAGAAGGGCTGAATAGTAGACCGAAAGATAATGTACAGAAATATTCAATTGGCTCGATATCAGGTACGAGAAGCTAATATTGACACAGGCCAAGTCATGGGCACCCTGCTCTTTCGACATCATGATGACTACGTGAAGAGGAAAAGACAGAATTCAGTCGCTGGAAATTACCCAACTCATAATCTAGACAGGATACCTTCTCCCTCCCTGTTCAGGTCGGGTTTTCAATGTAAACTCGCCAGCGAAACCTTAAAAGCCTCAGCAAGGCTGCAAATAATTACTAGGTACCAGTCCTGGTCGGCCATTCTTGCCTGTTACCTCGGCCTCCCACCAACCATCATCTTGCAGCCTCAAAACTGCGAGGATGTCGCCCTTTGCAAAGCTTAGCTCTTCAGGGATAGCGGCACGGTACATGTATAGTGCTCTCGCTGCTTTCCATTATTAGCGGACTGGGCGTTATGGTATGCAAGGCAAAAGCCTTCAGGGGTGCGGAAAATCTTACCAAAGTGCATGATTGGTCTGCCGTCTTGCCCAAACTTCCGCCCATCTGCTACGCTCTTGCTTCTCGTTCTTCCAGCCCCGTGATCTTGCGGTGGTGGCTGACCACCATAATGGCTTGTCGGCCTCGCTGCGTTCCCGCCTCGCGCTCTCTCACCGTCGCCACTCGAAAGCTGCATCGCCATTCCTGCGCTACTATTTGGCCGCTCTTGTCTCGTATACTGCGGTTGCGGAGAAGGTAATCGCCCAACATCATTAGGCGAGTTGTGCCTAGAATAGGTCTGCTTCGCGGGACTTGTGTTTGGTGACTGCCTCGGGCGGGCGCCATTGTTGTATGGATTGGGGCTTGCCGCTCGAGGATGGCCTGTTTGGCCTTGACTCTGATATCCAGGTCGAGGGCTTGTGCTTCTTATTGGACGAGGCGATGTCGCCCGCGGCATCTCTGATCCACTGCCTCGAGTACCAGGACGGGAAGAACCGTAAATGTCTTGGTTCTGTCCAACATACTTGCGCGTCGTGGACTGCATCTGCGCGGAAGTGAAGGCTGGTTGGGGAGCGTCAAGTCGTCTGACAGGCTGATCATGGTAAGACGGTGGTGGTGTACCTCGTTGGGCGGCCTGAACATCGCTGCTCTGCATACTAGACGTGCTTGCGCGACCCGGGGTAGCAACACCGGCATAGCGATCTGCTGACATACGAACTGAAGACTGCTTATTGACGCCTTTGAGCTCAGCAAGAGCAGCGGCAATAGGATCCAATTCTTTATTAGGTACTTTCATGTTCTTGGGAGCGGGTTTGTTGCGATTAGAGTCTGGCGAGGCGACATCAAAGACATTAGGACCAACGTTTAGTTGGAAACTAGCTCTCGGATCAACTGGCTCCGGACTGCCTGAGTATCGATCTCTGGAATTTTGACCATAGCCGTACTGGCGAGTTGGGCTCGGATTGTTGTTCTCATCATGTCGACTATTCGCAGAACCCCAGGTATTCCGCGACGTAGGGGTTGTGATTGCTGGAGCTTCTTTCTCGTGCTTGCTCTTCCTACGGAAAGGACTGTTACTGAAGAAGCCACTTCTCTTCTTTTGAACCTGTTTGGCTGGACTCATTGCATGACTCGTTTGTAAAGCGTCCTGCTTTGTGAGAGACTGCTTTCTACTTGCAGGCTCCTGGCTTGAAAAAGACGTTGGATTGGAGTACTCGCTCTGAGAATCTCGACTTGATGGTCTTACTGGGCTTGCTGCAGAGCTGCGATCTGAAGGTGGCGCTGTGCGACAGAACATGGTCATCCCATCAGTTGGGTACTCGTTGTGAGGCACTTGACAGAGTTCGTCAGCTTTGAGCTGATACGGTGCTTGAGTCTGGGGTTGTCTCCGGTAGTCGATCACGGGAGGAGGCTGCTGCTGCGTGGCTTTTTGCGGAGTCAAGGTGGTCTCTCGGCTGGGTGGAGTGTTCGTCTCGAGATGTCCCATGCGTACAGCAAGGTCTGAGTGCGGGTCGTGATGGGAGTCCAATATCGAAGGCTGCGGGGAAGAGCTGCGGAAGGCAGGGTTAATAGTTCTCTGGAATTGGGCCACCGAGTAATTCTCGTCCTCCGAGGCCTCTGAAGCCGTGTCATTGAGATCTCCTCGACAGAAATTGATATATTTTGGAGGGTCGGGAATCTCTTGACCGGTGCCTCTCTGTTGGATGAAGTTGGAGATGTCTTTTTCGACTTCGCAGACTTCAAGGGAAAGCCTTATCTTCTCACAGGACTAGGCATATTAGCCAAGACTTACTCAAAGTATACGTGTAGGTGTGGCTTACAGCATCATCGCTCACGCATACCGTCGATGCAACATTTGCGAAAGTCCACAGACTACTCTTCATGAAGTCAAGTCTCTCCTCCTCAAGGTCTTGAAATTTCTGTGTTCTCCATCAGCTGAGTTGTTCAAGATCATGGGTATATAGATGTACATCACAAGCAGCCTTCCAATCTCGGTTCCATCGCCCTGTTGTCTCTTCTAGGGCTTTGACCGCTGCTTCGTATTCGTTGCTCGTGGTAGCTAGCTGAATCTGGGTCTTCTCCATCTTTGCCTTGTTCTTGCGCTCTTCTTGACCCATCACCATATGGCCCTGAGCTAGGTATCCCTTGATCTTGAGGCAGTCTTGTTCATATCGATCTCGAGTCTATCACAGTCAGCCACCATTGCATGATGATTTTGAATCTCAGGCCCACCTTAGTGACCGTATGGGTCTGCTGCTGCTTCAACTTGAAGAGCTTCTCAATGCCGTTCTGGACTATTTTCCTTCGCTCTTTCATTCCTCCAGAAAATGCGCCTAATGGCTCTTCAAGCTCGCTCTTCATCTGGCCTGCAACTCCCTGATGTGATTTGCTCATGGCATCTACCTCCCCGCGCATGACATCAAGAGAAGTTCGTAAAGTGCCTGTTTCTGAGGATCCCAAAGGCTTGCGACATAGTGCTGCCATCTTCCGGGCGTATTCATCTTCGATAGCGGCGCGGGCTTTATCATCCATCAGTTTGAGGTCCGAAGATCTCTCTGTCAACGCAGGCTTACTGTTGTAGAACGACTTGAGCTCGTCGCATGTAGTCTTCGCATTTTGCATGCGCTCCAGCAAAGGATGAACACCAGCATCGTCTTTACCCCAAAAATTGTTGGCGACTGCTCCTATTAGTCCAATCCCCCAGTCCAACAGGCCTATGCGTACTCACAAGACATAGAGACTGTCGGGCCATCGGCAACCATTGTTCCAGGCATGTTGCCGGTCCTTGGGGATCGAACCCTGCAGCGCAGATGTTGTTTCGTTTGTTGTATCGAAGTACTGTCGGTAAAGACGCCTGGAAAATTCTGCACACCTGTAGAGTCCGCAACCAAGATTGGTTCGCCTGTGTAACACTGTTCCGGTCACAGTAGCCAAAGAGTACCTTGGGCGCATAATTATACACAAAGTAGACGTTGGCAGAGTGATATGCCAAGATAGCTAGGGCTGGAAGCGCGGAATGGCCGCTGTAGGCTGCCGGAGACGCTAAGGTCCGCTGGTCGGGAACTTTCAGAGCCTCAGAATGTGCTCCAACCTCACCTGTGTCCCCCACATCAGCTACATTGACACCATCTTCCTCTTACCCCTTTTCCTACCTCTCTCCACTACACGCGACTATCTCTCAATATTCTGGCTGAGAGCCAGCTCCACACGAATGTTTACGTATCCTAGATGAAACAATTTCCCCCTCACCCTGCAGCCCAGAACTCGATTGCTTCCAACTCAGACAGGAGCTCAGGCGCACAGTCAGTGAGGGGACAACAGCCAGCCTGGGGCTTGCCCGCCCCAGGAACGAGCCCTCGTCGTGGGCTTACGCCTTTATCCACCAATATTGGCTCCTTAATCGATTCATCAGGGCGAACTAATACCACCTCATCTCCTTCACCGTTCACTTCAACCTTTTCCTCTGTTCTCAACTCTCCAATACATAACGACAACATCAGATCCTCATTTTCAACCTCAGCGTCACCCTTTCCCTCTCTACAATCTGGATCTCAACAAGCTCAACCTGGCCAGCTGCTCTTGTCATCAAGAACAAGAGCCATCACGCCATCTTCGTATACACACTCGGCATCCTCCGCCGCGACTTCGACCACCGCGTCTCAAGGAGGAGGAGGTGGGGGTAGTGGCGGTGGAGGGAGCTTAAGAAACCATACCTTTTCACCACCTCTACCACAGCACAGCCTGAGCTCGCCTACGGCCAACAACTTCGATCGGTCACCATTCACAGGCTCGAATTCCTCTTCTGTCGCTCCGAGCCAATCTTCACTGTCGAAGATCGTGGTCACACAGCTGATTCTGCTACTGGGCTCTATAACTGAGAAGGAGGGCAAGGCAAAGTGGGAGTCTCAAGCAGAGCAAATACGCAAGGTAGGTCTCGTTTCAATTTGTTAAGAATAATATGGTTTAGGAAAACAAGATGGCTGACATTTTCACTTCTAGCTCTTAGAGCAATACGGCATGGAGGTCTACCCCAAGTACTTCCGTCGTCTCCTTGTTGGGAATTCTCCTCAGATCTTTCCTGGCATCAATCGGAATGTCGAAAACCCGAGCACCTACCCTTTACTGGTGCAGGAGATGGAGAAGATTACACAGGAACCTGAGCACCAAGCATCGAAGATAGCGGAAGTTATAGACACCTCAGAAGAGTCCCTCTTTCGAGATTTTGATCTATCGACATTCATGGACCATTTCAAATTGGATCCACTCGCACGGACGCTGCTAGCCTCGGCGTTTACGCATGTCTCAAGATCCGATCTGAAGACGAAAGGTAAAATATATGCATTCACTCCTGCTCTCACTGAACCCTTACTGATTCACTCCAGGCGGGGCTATCCTGTCCAACACCCGCGACGATCTAATCTCAGTCCTTGCAAATGCTCGCAACGACGCATTCGATGTGTTGCCCTCATTACTCGCTACCTGCGCCGCTAAACTTCTGGAAGATCTGCCTCAAGCTTCCAGAACAGAGCATGATACGAAGCAGATTGCGTTTGCACTCAAGCTTCGCTACTCGAAGCAGAATCTTGCAATGCCGTCTGACATCCAATCGGTGCTTGCCTTGATCGATCTTCTAGAGATGGACCACTCTCTCGCGAGAGAAGTTCAGCTTGGTGGACCTCAAATCACGAGTAGCTCGGCAGCAGCTAAAGCCTTTCTGTCTCGGCTTACAGATGAAGATCTGGAGGAAACCCAGGTGGCTGGTGCACTCCTTTTCATGATACTGACCCCTGCCCGAAACCAATATTCTCCAGCCTTATTTGTCTTAGCGGTCTACCATTATGTAGAACGCACTTTCGACTGGCAAAGGATGGTCCGAGAAATAGATTTCCAACCTATTGAGATATCAAGAGACCAATTCCTTCTATTCTTCAACGCTTTGCTCCCCATCGCCCAAAGCAATGAGCAATTCGACATCCAAGGACTTTGGGGTGGCCAATGGCGCAACCCTGAGACACAGCTCTCTTTCACCAAAGCCTTCTTATCCTTCTCACCAGCCGAATTGGACGCCACGACCATCCCGGATCTACGCCTGGCTTATGATCCCCATGAGTCAATGGACGGGCCGGCAGACATTATCAAATACGCAGAGACTGCGCAACAAGATACCATGATCTCGCTAGACGCAGTTACGGTCATTATTGACACTTTTGTTTCTCAAGGCGATGAAGTTCTTCTCGCGGAAACGGTAAAAGATAAAGAAGCGTTGTTTCTGTGCTCATGCTTCGGAGTCAAGCCGATAAGAGAACGTCAGGGAAGCCTTATGAGCCGTCTGTTTGTCATATTCCTGACAAACAATGGACCCGATGGTGATTATGCTCTTCATATGTTGTGGAGGCTAGGAAAGAATTGGGTTGCCGATAAGCTTATACGGCTCCACATGGAAAACCCACTTCAATTGACCACCATTTTGGACAAAGCTCGACAACACCGCTGGCTGGACGACCTCTACACTCTTGCGAATGGTTTCGGCATTGATTTGGCAGCGTTGGCTCACCGCAATGGTGAGCTCGATCTCGAGCAATGGGCAGAAAATAAGCTGGAACAAGATACCGTCAAGCTTGTGAATATGTTGTGTAAATTCCTGCAACTTAAGCAGGACGATGAGCTTAGAACTTGCCGTGGCGAACAGCCGGTCCCTCAGACCGTGAGTCTAAGTATGAAGACCGTCTACGACTTGCTGACCATCTTGGACCATCACATGATGGATCGAGTCGAATTGAAGAAGATCCAGCGGCAATGCTTTCAGGCGTTCCCTAGACTGATCATCTACTGCGAGGGTGTTGGTGGGGACGTCGACGTCAATTGTAAGGACAGCAACGGGCTCCCTGCGGCTGCAGATGAAGAGATGCAGGATCTTTACAAGCGAATGTACGCCAATGAGTTACAGGTCGGCGACATTTTGGAGCTCCTGAAAGAATGCAGAGGCTCCAAAGAACCCGCCAAGCTCGATGTTTTTGCTTGTATGATTCACGGCCTCTTCGACGAATTCTCCTGCTTTGGTGAATACCCACTGGAACCACTTGCGACGACAGCTGTTCTCTTTGGGGGTATCATACAATTTAGCCTCGTCTCAGACCTGACCCTTCGCGTAGGCCAAGAGATGATCCTAGACGCCGTGCATGGCTATCCACCAGAGGCTTCGATGTACAAATTTGGACTCCAAGCTCTGATGCAAGTGCGCAATAGGCTACGGGAACCAGAATGGTTCGATTACTGTTCTCTACTTGTACAGATTCCTGGTCTCCGTGGTACAGAGCCCTACAAGATTGCAGTCGAATCACTTTCCGAAAATCGTGGTCTTCACGCCGGCGACCAAAGTAATGGACTATTGGAGGGTATGGAGCTTCCAAATGGGGACATGGACGATTTCTCGCCTGATACGACCATCAATTTCAGATCCGTGACTGCAGAGCCCGCTTCAGTCTACGACGAACCCGACGAAGAGACCCAAGAGAAGGTGGTTTTCTTCTTCAACAACGTTTCCGAACAGAATCTGAAGACCAAGCTTGGTCAGTTGCAGGCCGCACTTGAGGACAAGCATCATCAGTGGTTTGCCTTTTTCCTTGTAGAAGGACGCGCCAAGGTGGAGCCGAATTATCAACCGCTTTACCTCAACATCCTGGACGCCCTCGGCAACAAAACCTTGTGGAAAGAAGTTCTACGAGAGACTTATGTTAGCGTCCAAAGAGCCCTCAACGCTGAAGCCACCATGCAGAATGCTGCGGAGCGGAAGAAGTTGAAGAATCTAGCAACTTGGCTCGGATCTTTGACGGTTGCACGGGATAAACCAATAAAGCACAAGAACATCTCATTCGTGGATCTCCTGATTGAAGGCCTCGATACACAGCGATTGCTCCTCGTCATCCCATTCACCTGCAACGTACTCGTGAAAGGGACAGATTCGGTCGTATTCAAGCCTCCCAACCCCTGGGTGCAAGAAATCATGTCCGTGCTTCTAGAGTTGTATGAGCACTTCGATATCACGACGAATCAAAAGTTTGATATTGAAAAACTCTTGGGCGCTTTTGGAATGGGTCTTAATACACTCGAACCGTCTGAAGTCATTCGAACGAGACCTCTTCTGAATGAAGACTTGTCCAATGGCTTGCTGCCAGATGGGCTTGAGAGTTTCGAAGATATGAATCTTGGGAGTATCACTCGGACTGCGCGGAATCCCAGGTTTGATACCGATTCCATGTCTGCAGCTTTACCGGACCTTGAATCTGTCTTGAGATTTCCTCCAGCTACTGGTAGCGCAGCCACTCAGATTAGGCTACGCGAGATTGTCATCGACGCTATAAGGCGTGCTATCCTCGAGATCATTGCTCCAGTGGTCGAACGATCTGTCACAATAGCGACCATTGCAACAAGTGCTCTCATCCATAAGGACTTCGCAAGGGAATTGGACGAGGATCGTGTTCGCCGAGCTGCACAGCAAATGGTGCGCCAGCTGTCCGGAAGTCTTGCGTTGGTCACCTGCAAAGAGCCTTTGAAGATGAGCATGACCAATTACATCCGTGTGGCGCAGCAAGATATGGCAGAAACATTTCCTGAAGGAGCAATTTTGATGTGCGTGAACGACAATCTTGAAATTGCCTGTAACATAGTGGAGACGCAAGCAGAAGATCGATCGATGCCTGAGATCGAGTCACATATCGAAAATGAGATAAATCAGCGACGACAGCATAGGGCGGAGCATCCCAATGAGCCCTACATGGATCCAGCTTATAATCGCTGGGCTGGATTCATCCCAGACCCTTACAAGCAGTCATCGGGTGGCCTTAATCCTGAACAGTTGGCAATCTATCTTGACTTCGCACGTCAGTCTCGAGTACCTCCAACCCATGGCCAGACGGGTTCCGCGGACAGCGGACGGCAATTGCCTGACATTCTGGCGGAGGCTTTCGCGGCTGGGCCCAATGTGCATACTCCCGCAGAGACATTACCAATGCCACCACACCAGCATCCTCAACAGCAACCTGGCCGTATGCTCCCTCCACCTGTACCAGCTTCGATACCACAAACTCAAACGAATGGCTACGTGAATCTTGGGGTACTTCAAGAGTGTGTGCAAGATCTGCTTGCAGATGTTGATCGAATGGTTAAGGAAAATCCTGACAGGTCTATCGGCGACGTTCAGCATGAGGATCCCTTGGCGGAAGCTGTCGACCAGGCATGGGAGATCTTGGCAACTTCGCCTGATATGATAGCCATGAATTGCGCCGAAGAGATTTGCAAGAGTCTCTATGGAGAGCCTATGCCAGTTCTTGAGATTGAGATCAAGGTCCAACTGCTCCGGCGACTCTGTCAAAACTTTCCCAACATCAGGAAAGAAGTGGCAATCTGGGCATCGACACAAGAGGTGCAGAAGCTGTTTAACACCGACGTGACAGTCCCACTTATCAAGGCCAGCATCCTGCAACTAAAGCAGATAGACTCGATTCTCACGACCCTTATCTATGAACACGTAGAGGTTGCTCTCGAATTCATGTCTGAGCTCATGGACGGTTTACTATTTAACGCTCGCCCCACGGCATTACGAGCCGACTTTGGAGCCAGCTTGAGCGCTCTAGGTAATCGGCTCGCCGAGAATCCAGACTTAGCACCAGCGCAAGCTCTCGTCAAGAAGCTGAGGAATTGGAGTGTCAACGATCTCGACAACAGGCCAGATGAACAAGGTCTGCTCGTCAAACGTCAGCTGCAATACATCTTTGACGAATGGACCGCCCTGTACGATGGCTATCCTAAGAGCCCGAACGAACACCTTTTTCCGGCCTTCATATCACAGCTACACCGCCAGCAAGTCATCAACTCCAATGAAGAGATGGCATCGTTCCTGCGAGTTTGTATCGATGAAGCTTTGGATTCATACAGTTTCAATAACGCCGATGGTGACTTGAGCTCGAATGAAGGGTTCTTTAAATTCGACTGCTTGGCTAAGCTTATTGTCTTCCTCGTCAAAAATCACGGCGAGTCCAATGGCTCAGCCAGGCGTAATAAAGCTACATACATGGACTCGATATTGTCCACCATTGTCTTGATTATCAATCATCAACAAGTCACACAAGGAGAACGATTTAACCAGCGTGTATTCTTCCGTCTCCTATCCAGCATCCTCTGCGACTGGCATGACTTCGGTCGCGAAGGCTACGCAGAAGATCGAGATATGCTGCTCGCATTTGGAGACAACTTCCTCACACTGGGGCCACGTCACTTCCCTGGCTTCATATACAGCTGGCTCGCTTTGATTTCCCACCGTCTATTCATGCCGAGTTTGTTGAAGCTACCGAACAATGAAGTGAGTATTTCTCCTTGCATTGAAAGATGGTATACTAATCTTTCAAAGGGGTGTGATCCGTTCGCCAGCATCATGGAAGCGGCTCTGTCGTACATTGGCCAGTACCTCAAACCGAGTGCAATCACACCACTGGCTAAGGATCTTTATCGAGGCATACTCCGCATTGTCCTCGTGTTGCACCACGACTTTCCGGAATTCCTAGCAGAAAACCATTTCCGCCTCTGCAACGCAATTCCACACCACTGCACCCAATTACACAACCTTGTTCTCAGCGCATATCCTTCCTCATTCCTTGAGCTTCCCAATCCTTTTGTGGTCGGGCTAAAATTGGACCGTCTGCAAGAGATGAGGCACGCACCGAGAATCGTTAGCGATTTCACTACTGTGCTTCAGCAGGCCAACATCAAGGAAGTCATCGATGCGTCGCTCAGGAGCAGTGATGTCTCGAACAACACAGTCGCGCAAATCTTGAACGCAGCTCACAAGTCACCCGGCCGCGATACGACTATCAACGCCCCACTCCTGCACGCGCTAGTCCTCTACATCGGACAAAGCGCGATAGCAGCAGCTGGACAGAAGGGCGGACAGGCTTTCACGAGCGATTCACCTCAAGCTTTGTTGATGACCAAGCTATCCAAGGAGCTAGACCCCGAAGCTTGCTACTACTTCTGTAGCTCAATGGCCCATCAACTCCGCTACCCAAACAGCCATACTCATTACTTCGCTTACGCCCTGCTCCATATATACAGTGCAGACCTTGAGGATCAAGATGAGCCTGGTATACGTCAGCAGATCTGTCGAATTCTGCTTGAGCGCCTACATGTGATTAAGCCTCACCCCTGGGGGCTCGTCATCACAATGTTGGAATTGATCAAGAATTCCGACTATGCTTTCTTTCAGTTGCCATTCATCAAAAGTTCACCACAGGTAAGTCTTCTCACATAAGACAACGAAATTCCATGCTGATTGTGTGTTGTAGGTGCGAGCCATGTGTGAAGATTTGTTGCAAACAGCACAAGAACGCGAGCGATGGGGCGAAGCGCACATATGATCGGCAGGGACGGGCATTGCATAGCGTGATATGACATACGCGAACGGATACCGGTGCTCTCTAGAGGAGTTTCTGCGGTTTCCGGAAGTTCAGCGACGGCGATTGGAGGGTAGGAGTCGTGCATTGTGTGTTGACCATCTATTCATCATCCACCCATTTTGTATGTAGGGCCGGGATGGAAGAGATCATATACTGGCTTTTATGACATTGCTTCAGATTCTTGCTCGATATCATTGTGGTCGGCCTGGGCAGTGGTGGCCTATTCATGATATCTGCTACGATTGAAAGTGGGGTGGTAACTCTAGTGCTTGTATTATTATAATGGAGGTTCTGTAGGATAATCTATTGCTATATTGCTACCATAAAGAACCGAGCCTAAGTGTGTTGATGATAAGGGTGTTGATATCCTCCGAGCTCATCGCGAAACGAAGGCAATATAAACTCTACGAGACGGTCACGATGTACAGGCTACTCTACAAGGAATCCCGACAGCATGAATGGGTCTAATATCTGCCCTTGAAAAGGTCTTCGTGGTACTTCGAGCGCCCACGGAGCCTTGACTTGGGCACTAAGATGTGTTATACACCTTATAAATGTTACTATCCGACATTGAGCGCGACAGAAACTTCTGCCAGTACACTGAATCTCGAACTTAGCTGACCCGTTGGAGATTCTGGATATCCAACACCCAAATCTTGAATGTCTAACCACGAACGTCTACAAAGCCAGGGGGGTTAGGGTGGGGGGGGGAATAAAAGCTTCGACTTCAATCACCTACAGATCTCCAGGTAGTACTCCTGCGTATATGGACTCGCTGAACGAGTAATAGAACATCTCCGTTCGCATGAATCAGTAGTAAGGATTTTTATCATGCACGTTGTCGTTGTTGCAGTACCTTGATCATCGCGAGTTCGGTGTTTTTCTGGCGCTTGCTAACACCAAATCGAAGTCCCAAATGAACTAGACATGTCTGCCTTGAATGGGACTTCCGAGGCGTTTGATGTTGGACTAACGATGCAATACAAGCCAGCATCAACGATATGACTTGGCTATTTGTGTTCAAAGGGTATTAAGCCGTCTCAAGATTAAGGTAGGTGCATAAGACGTTTCAACAAAGCCATGTATGTAACCGTCTACATCCGCAACTGCTACACACTCGCTGATGCCATCGCAAGCTCTCTTACATGTATGTGTAAAGCTCTTGATCTCCTCAGACTCCTCGAGCCCACACACAACACAGCCAAAAAAGCCTCAATGCCATCCCCATCGCCATCCCTATCGTAGCATAATCGCAACCCCTGAAAATGCTCACGTCATACAGCCAGCGACCATCACAAAGCCAACAGCTTACACACCCGCAACATCGTCTCTCGCACCATTGAGCCAGCTCAACGCGCCTGTCCCCATTACGGGCTCGATCTCTTCCCCCTCGCCCTCAGCTTCCTCTCTAAATGCATCCTCTTCCCCACTCTCGTCTCGAACAATGGCGCCACAGTCGAGACCTCCTGGCCATGAGCAACAAAGTTCTCTTTCATCTTGTTCCGATAAGAATCCACTAACGCCACCATTAGCAACCAATGGCCAATTCCCTCCGCGTAAAAGGTTGAGGGGACAGGACGCGACTCACGACACCTCTGCAAAAAAACAACCCTCGTATCCATAACCCTCGTCCCATTCCAACTAATCCTATACCCCAACTCATTAAAAGCCTCCTCCCTCTCCCTCACCCTCCTCCCCA
>JAABUS010000651.1_pt1 | contig 85841 bp, 78 predicted proteins | sample 5560161 | NCBI WGS metagenome assembly JAABUS01 (sample SAMN10711885, study PRJNA513376) | rock metagenome | isolation source: Antarctica rocks | place: Antarctica: Victoria Land, Trio Nunatak nord | collected 2016-01-04
CTAAATATATATTTCCGTATTAAGGATTTAGGCGAGATATCGTACTATCTTAATATAAAAATTAAACGAAGTCGTTAAAACCGTACTATTTATATAAACTAGGCTAGTTATATTAATAAAATATTAACTAAACTTAATATAGAGTACTATAAAAAGTAGAAAACTTTTATAAATTTATTAATTTAATTAAAAATAACTACTAACGACTATATTACTAGTAAATAAAATTCAAAAGAATTTAAGAAGTTAATCGAGTATTTATAATAACTTATTATTATAACTCGCCCTAATATCGTATATATAATTAGTATCTATAATCGTTATTTAAAAGTATTATTTTCTATTTATAATATTATATTTAAAAGGATTATTAGTTACCTAGTTAGAATAATTAAACTAGGACTATATTATAACCCTAAAGAAAGAACTAAAGAGTTATTAATAAGATTTATAAATTCGTCCTAAAAGAATTATCTAGATATTAGGTATTTTACTTTAGGGTATATTTACTTCCTATAGAATAAATTTATTAACTAGTTAATAAAATATTAAAAAACTATCGCTAGGTTAATTGTAGAAGTAGAGTATATCGGCGAGCTAAATACTATTATAGAGTTAAAATTCCTAATACCCTTATTAATAGAAATAGGATATATCTAGAAAAATATAAAAATTATTTAGTTTATAACTAATAACTAAATAATTATTAAAATAATAACTAACCTTATTAATTACTCTACTACTAAGTATATTAATTCTAACTATTATATTATTCGCGAAATAATCGCTAAGATAGGTATACTTTAGATTAATTATATACCGACAGCGGTTATAATTACGGATAAATTAACGAAGCCCTTAGGCCCTATAAAGTTCATAGTCTTTAATATTATATTAGGGCTCGCGTCGGAGCTAGTATAAGACTATAACGTCGTTATAGTAGTATTACTAACGGTTAGGTAATTAATAGGAGCGTTAGATTATAACTATTATTCCCGCTCAGCCTGGCTTACTAAGCAGGTCTTGGCTTAGGGCTAGGGCAAACCCCTTAAGATAATACATAGCTGGCAATTGCCATAGATACTACTCCTTAATGAACTACATCAACACATGAAAGAACCATACCTATGGACGTTGATAACGTATTTGGCCATCTTTAGCTAACTTTAGCCAAAATACCAGGATCAATATCTCTCTACACCTCCGGGGGGGATTCAACGATCATATCGCGAAATTTGTAGATACACAGTAATGATGATGGTATCATCATTGATCATTTCAGGTTGCGACAACCGGATTATGCGTGAGTCAAGGACGATTCTACAGTTAAGTAACCCCGTTCCGTACAATCGGAACATACTGATAGGATTGGTGATAATCGTGGCCTTACGCACGCCAAACCTTCGAACAAAGAGCCAAAACTGGTCATGACGGAGCCAAAAAGAGGAGCTCACCCTAATGTTCAACATTTAGCCAAGTGCGACGCGCTGATCTTCTGAAAGCAACGACCTTTAGCGAACCCATTGCTATCCCTCCGCCCGATCGAAACAAATCGATAAGATGTTGTACGCGGCCAAAGAAAAAACGCAACAGTTCTCTAGAAGGAGACCAAAGTTGATCAAGAAGGCAGACCAGCTGGCACGGTTGTGTCACGCAGACGTAGCACTTATAATCCGCAGGAACGGACGTTATTACACCTATCGATCAATCGACCACGAACAGGGGCCTCCCACCAGATCGGAAATTGTGAGTAGCATCCCCATGTATCGACTCCAGATTGACGTGGCCGAAGGAAAAATCGTACCCGCTACCGATCAGCCTACTCTCTAGGGACTTTGACCCTATCGTGGGCGAGAAACGGAACACGATCGAAGAGGAGAAACCAATAAGTGATGTGTCTGGTCCGGCCGAGGAAAAGCCTGCAGAACCAAATTGAATGTTCGTTCATCTTATAGTAAAATTGGCGGCATGGCGTGCATATCACGGTGATCTGTCTGTGCAGCGCTTGATCCTGTCGTCTAACGAGCAATGATGACGGTGGTAGATGATGCCGAGTCCTGCGTTGTCGGCATTTTGCCAGTGGCAGTAGTAGCGGTAGTGAGAACTGCAATCTCGAACAAAGCATTATAAGTAACAAAAGAAAGAATGTTGTTTCAAAAGTTTGATCGTCTGGCGCTCCGGCCATCTGTTCAGTTTTACTTATATGAAAAGCTTGAAGCTGCTTGACTGGCGGACCCCGTAGCTCAATTGACTTAAATCTATCAACCCGCAAAGATCGCGGCGGCTTTGGTGCAATTCTCAAGCATCGAGACCTCATGACTGACCACCTCTGGGTACGAGCGAGCAGCTAGTGTTGCCACTATTCCAAAATTGGAAGGCAAGAATTCAGGACTGCGGAATATGGTATACTTTGAGAACGGGCAGCTTTTCATTATGAAGGATTAGTGGGCTAGTCGATTACAGATAGTGCTATTCCGTCGAAAGTGACGTTGAGATTTAACGAGGGGTGGGATTTGATGGGGAGATATAAGAGGGTAGGGAACTATGTTTGGATTTCGAGTCTTAGACTAGATATATACCGTCCTCCGTATCCCCTACAAGATTTCAAGCAACCTGGCCAATCAACAATGCGTCATCTTCAACGGCTTTCGCCATGCTTTGCGCAATCCTCTCATCCTCGAGAAATGTAAGGAAATCCAGCAGCTCTGTTTGAAAATTCGAGAGACAGAGCTCGAAGTCGGGAGGGTTGCCCTCGGTTTCTTTGCCTTTGAGCAAACTAACTTGAAGTTCGACTTCTCGGAGCTGCAAGGCAGCTGCATCAACAGCATCGCTAGAAGATACAACGTAATGGACTTCGGCCATTGTAATATATAATTCTCAATCCTTCCAAGACCAATATCTCGAGGTGAGGTGGTTTTAGCAGTGGACTCACAGCGACTTGCGGTCATGGTCTTGCGCGTGTGCTCGGTTATCAAGCCTCGAGAGGAGAAATTGTTTTGCTAATACATACCCCGCCTCCGACCACCAATCAGGTGGGTCTATCGTTCTGATATGAGTAAGCGATTGACCCCTTCGAAACTTAAGTGGGGCATAAATGGAAGCGGCGTGGAGAGATCTTTTACACCACTATAACAAGTCTCTAATGGACAACATCTACAGTCCTGATGAAAAGCCCGTGGCATGGTTGACCGAAGTATGCCATGCCTACTTGAGCGTCGAAGAAGCGGAACAGATTCACCAACAATTTCAGAGTGAAAGGTTTCTTCCTAATGCGCAAGTCATGTGGAGTGGTATGTTGCAGGAGACAGCGCAGAAGTGGGCGGATGATCATGGCATGCAAACACTTACAGCCGCGATGGGCCCTTTGAAGATGTCGGGGCATCCCTCTTGCCTGCGATCTTCGAAAAGCGACAAAAAATGGAGTAAATACATCAAAGGTGCCTCAGTACTGTTTGCCTACTATATTACAAAAGGCAAAAAGGTTACACTTTTGACTCCACCGCCTCCAGATCGCTTCCACCCAATGGGAGGAACCAACTATCAATCAATTGAAGAGCCGATCCTAAAAGGGTTTTATGGCAATGTCGCAGTAGATCGTATCGATATCGTACATCCGTTGATCACGCTTGCAGAAGACTTTCGATACCAGATTTGGCCCGTCGACGAAAGCTGCTATTGGATAGAAAAGTTCAGTGATGTGATCGTTCCATTACAGCGTTGGAGAAAGGTGAAATTACAGCCCTCTTCAAGCGGTGACGATCTGCTTTATTCTGTTGCACAGACTTCGGAGGGCCACATTGCTGACGAAGGGCGACGTGGAGTCAAGAAGCAAATTACGTCAGAGATAAATCTCCAAGTGAAGCTGACCAAAGTTGCGAATTCGATAGGAGCAGACAGTGTCATCGAGTCGACTAAGAATAGCAAGCAAAAGAGAACCGCTAGTTCAGACAAAATGGCAAAGGCCAAAGGGTTGGCCATGACAGCGACCAGGACCGAAAGGACAATCAAGCCCAAGCAGACAGCCAAGACCAGGGTGAATAGCAACACCAAGAAGAAGAGCAACACCAAGCAGAAGGGCATACCCACCGAGAAGAGCAAGGCCAAAAAGGTGACCATTCCCGAGAGGGTGACCAGCTCAACCAAGTTGAATTTGGAGACCTCGAAAGCTCTTCGGATATCTTTTATCGCCCTCCAGAATCTCTGCTCGATTGTGGCTGTTGAACACTCACTCGCCAGCTGATAGAATAAGTTGTTCAGTGCTATTGCGCTAATACTTGATCGCACCGTGGCAGAGGTGAAATTGAGACTAGTAGTTACTTATGCACCTCCAGGCTGTGAGAATCCGTTTTCACATAGTCTAGATCAACCTCCCGGTCTGGACATCTTGTTCTTAAACTGTTCCAAAACGGGATAATTCCTTCACACTCTCTTCGATGAGCATTGCACATTTCCTGGCCGATGGTAAACCTCGAGACCGTCCGAGACATATTAATTGCAAGTGTCGAGTTCTCCATGGACGCGGAGTCGCGTGATCCGTGGATTTAAATAACCAGCGCCGCACCTAGCTTCTGGACTTGCTCCCGAGGTCGATGGGGTCCTGAGCGTGGCGTTCCTGAGCAAGCAAAGGATTTGGTTGGAACTTCAAGTGGGAAATCCACAAAGCACAGGAAAAATCCATAACGACGTTGTCGCGCTTCCCCTTCTCCAATGGAAGTGAGGACCACTCCAATTACGTCGTACCTCGCGCTCGCACCGGCCCCCTTTTCTCCGGCAGTCTCGGATCGCTAATTTCTGGCCATTGCCACTCAATCGCGAGACGAACACACTCGATCTCCACTTTTCTACCTCACACCTTGTTGGCTGACACTGGCGCAGCTCTAGGAGCCTCGTATTTGACCGCACTCCTATGCAAGTCAAGAGTTCATCGCGCCCCTCGGAGTTGTCTATCCATCCAGTCTCGTTAGCTGCTGCCACCTGGACTTTCAAGCTGAGACTAGCTCGCGAATCGGCAGCATCGCCCCTCCACGATGGCCGCCCAAAATCGAGATCACGTCTTGAGGTCCCCTCACCAGATCGACACCATTTCGGCATCCTTGGTTGGCGCAGCCAGGCAGACACGCAAAGCCCGCTGTCGGTCGCAGCCAAACCAAGGCTTTTGGGTTTCCAATTGCTAGCTTCGGCTTGTCGGCCGTGTTTGGCTTCACGCTCAGCCTCTCAGCGCAAGGGAGGTCAGCTCCAGCCAGGCTCCTTGCACTGGCGCTATCACAATAGCCACGCCAATCGCGCACAGCTCTTTACAGGACGGCGTCCATGTGAAGCCGGCCATAAAGCGAGCCAGAGTAGTGCGCTGCAGCTGCGAATTGCGGGCACGTAGGGAGATGAGGACAAGGGAGGGTGGTCGAGAAAAGATAAGACGATGACGTTGGGGCTTCAAGTGCATAGGCTGGCGAAGAAGATGGAGGCCAGACGAAGGGAATAACAGGTACAGTGCAAATGGCTTGTGAAGCGCTGAAGCTTAAAGCGTTCGTTGGGAAGGTCGGGCGTAGGCCGGAGTAAAATAGTGACAGTTGTAAGCTAGGCGAGCGAGGAAGAAAATGGTATGGAGAAGAGTGTAGAGAAACCAACGGGGTTCCGAGTGTTAAGTAAGAAAGGAGGATTAAGTTAACAGACTGGTGAAGAGATGACGATGATGTTAAATATCGTCTGTGTGGTCGCCGCCTTTCCAGTGCATTAACCAACACTGGCCAGGTTGCTGTTTCGGTGTGACAGTAGGCAAAGATTACCTTGCACAGGTCACGCAACGTAACGAGTTAAATCTGACAGTCATCTTGGTGACGTAAAAGCTGCAGTGGAGGGAGGCGGAGCTGAAGGCAACAAGGCTGTTGGAAAAGGGGGCCGAAAATTGGGCCCCTGGCTTGAGGCAAGTCTAACTCGAAGGCTGTGGAGCTCGTATTGATCCCTTCACTCCGCCTCACCCCTGGCCCACCCTCGCTTCACCCCGGCGGGTGATATAGCGGCGCTGCTCACCCTCTAGAACGGGAGCGGCCTCTATTCAGAGCTTCCATTTGTCCTGCCGCCGAGTGGCGTACTTTGTCACTTATTGCCCTAACTCAACCCAAGCATCTCACGTCATGCCTGCTCCCCTCGCACGTCAGATACGGCTGACTAGGGGTTTGACCTGCATCAGTTTGCTTTGAAGACTTTGTCTGGGCCACGGGATTTGATATATCGAGGTAGAAATTTGAGTGGTATTAACAGGCTGAGTTAATGGCCACAAGTTTTCATGTCTCAGGTGGGTAGGAGATGATTTCGCCGAATGACATCAGCTTTGGTGCTTTGCAGGCTTGTCGAGAGCGCCGACCGGGACGGTCATTGTCTACTGTCGCGGTGCCTGAGGCAGATTCCTTGGAGCTGGCTGCGGTGTTGGAGAAGTCGAATATTGGAGTGGAGGTAGGCGCGAGGATGAGTCGGAGAGGACGGTGGAAGGCCAACATCTGTCTGGTGAGCATCCCCGAATGTAATAGTATTCATTGAGCCCTGATCAAAGTCTTGCAACCTACAGCTCCGCGGCAACCCAGAAGCAAACCGCTTAATCGCTAACACTCAAATGTTTCAAGGCGCTTCATCCCTCACCATCACCCACATCTCCTCCACCGCCCTAACCACCACCCCCGGCAACGGCCCCTTCCCAGCATCAACCACATTCCTCCCAATCGTCTCCAATTTCGACCCACCAACAATAACTCCATCCCCCTCCCCAAGTACACTATGATGCATCAGCCACCTCATCACACACTCCGTCATCTCCATCCCCAACGGCTCAATCACCGCCTGCAATTTCCGCACAGCAGCATGCATAACCGGTCTGTCATACAACCCCCTCGCCATCCCTCCCATCTTATTCCCCCCCTCAAACCGCGTCCCCTCCCTCTCCCCCTTGCTCGCTTTCCCGCTCAGAAAACCCCCGGCGAGAGGGGAGAAGGCATTCAGCCGCATCCCATACTTCCTCAGACACTCGAGCAAGCCATCCTCTTCCAGACGGCGGCAGAGCGGGTTGTATTGCCCTTGATACACGCTCGGGCGCACATATCCTCGCTCCTCGCACGCAAGCATCCACTCTTCGATCTGCACCGCGGAATAGTTGGACAGACCCAGGTGGAGGAACCGGCCTGCGCGGAACATGACATCGAACCCTCGCGCGGTTTCCGCGATGGGCGTGACCGGGTCGGGCGCGTGCGGGTAGAGAGTATCAATCACCTTCCCCCTCGGCTGGTCGAGCTGTAATGCTGTGTAGCTTTCCTCAACACTGGCGGCGATTTTGGCGGGGATGAGACTCTCCTCCGCGCCGTCGACGGGGCTGATCTTGATCTTCGAGTCGATCGTGAAACCCGCCTTAGCGGCGCCGGCGGAGCCGAGCAGCGATTCGGCGAGGCCCGGGATTAGGGCCGGGTACCGGCGTGCGCTGTCGAGGTGGGTGACGCCGTGGGACTTCAGAAATTGCAGGAGGGTAAGTGTGGAGTCTACGGTTGGGAAGGTAGAAGGGGTGCCGAGGAAGCCGGTGCCGTAGATAAGGGTGGGTAAGGTAGCTTTGTTAGTAGGGGTGGAAATAGACATGGCGGTGAGGTCAGAGATTAAGGAAAAGATATAAGCAAAGTGATTTTGAAAAGGGAAAGAGTAGAGCGACTGGAGCTGTAAAAAGCCAGGGGAATACAGATTTGGAGAAATATAAAAGCAGGTGATTAAGGAGAAGCCGGGAGTAGTGATAGAGTTAAAGAAACTGAAGTTAAGAGGACTATAGACATAAATAGAGACACGGAGACAAGAATAGGAACCGCGAAGGCATTATAGTACTTATAGATATACACGAAAGTGGCTACGTTAGGCGATTACGGATGAGCTACCTTCCGGTCCAGTAACCGAGAAATTAATAAGCGGAGGATTTTTTGAAATCTAACGCTCACGTATCATTTATTTAGTTAATAATCCATTTCCAACAAACTTAATCCGTTATCTAAATAGCCTCGCATAAGGCTTCGCAAATCATCTCGAATTTCCTGAGTTCTAGACACTTCGGTGCCTATTAGTAAGTCATTATAGTCGACCAGGCAAGGAGCCTTACCTATAACAAGTATTTCACCACCCTTCTTCCTTTCCTTGGGCTCGCTCTGTATCTTTTTCACTAAGGGGGTTTTGATAGGGAGAGATCCGCATGAGGGTATAACGCCGGAGATTATACCTAGGAAGGGTGGGACCAATAAGTAAGATTAAGCGGGAAGGTATTGTTGATAATGCTAGGGAAGAAATTGCTTTTTGAGGAGGGTAATGAGCTACGTTGGTGGGGTAGTGATTCGGATCAAATTTTTTTTTTTTTGAGAATAGGTCTACATTTATGATATAACAAAGTCTTCGATCTTATAATGTATACGATTATGGTTATAATTCTTTTTGAATGGCCGGCCCATCCTATATTGGTAAAATTCGTAAAGGACCTTTACCTCCGACACCTTCAGATTAGTCTCTGAAGGATGACTACTTTGGTCTTGGCTAGAGGTCTCTCAGGTAGATACCAATTATATACAAGCCACTCTTGGCTCCCCTAATCCACTTCTGACTCCCCCGCTCTACTTCTGGCTCCCTCAATCCATTTCTGACTCCCCTTCTAAGATATCTTTCGGGCTGGGCTCGCCGCTGGTGAGGGCCGTGAACTCCAGGATAGCTTGCAAGATGGCCGATACCTGGTCTCTAGTCATATCCTGGCCATTCCTGAGATGATGTATACTCTGCTCCGCTGCACTTCTCAGGTATGTGGCTTGCTTCTGGATCTTTTGGGATCGGTAGCCCCAGTCGGGCATATTGCCCTACTGCGCGTGCGCCATCGGGCCTGCAGTGGTCCCTATGGTTCAGCGTAGTGGCTAGTGCTTCTGAGGGCCTTTTGGCGCGTCAATTGAGTAGTTCTAAAGCTTTGAATCGATTGAGCGTGGTGGTAGCAGTTTCTTTCCTCAGGATTCACGAGGGGCCCGATGGAGAATGTGGAGGCCTGAGATTTACAAAGCCACACGATTCATCAGGGGCTGAGCTTAGGATCATAGGAGAGGTACGAGTACATAGTGCACAGGGCTGAGCCTGCACATAGTCTTTACCCCAGACGTGGGTACGTGACCTATATTTGAATGAGTGTTAGGCAGGTGCACAGGACAAAGTTTCCTATCCAGACCGGCAGCTGCTTGGAGGTGCATGAGAAGCAATCACATCCTGATCTCCTGAACTTCTTCGGTTCTGATTTTCCAGTATGATGCATAGTCTAAGGTTACGGATCTTGCCACAGCCTGTCTGAATTAATATTAATGAAACAAGGAACAGGATAAATGTGGCAGGACAGTATGGCGCGGGCTTGGCATGTGTTTCTGCTTCGAGCTGTCGGCGTAAGATTGTCGTCGCGATCCATGTTGGTGGCACGGGGAAGTCCTGGCCTAAAACCCTTTGCCTGGTCCTACCTGTCGTATAGGACGTGGTGAGCAATCTCCGGTGGGGATGTTTTTATTTCATGATGCTCACTCAGGAGGGTCCGTCAGCAGAATGATGTTTTTCACGGCCTAGTTTATCTTTATGTCTTCCATTGTTTGCATCCAACACCCAGGTCCTGAAATTGGGTTGCGAATAGCGGCACACTGTGCCGACAAACCTAAAGCACCAGCATCGCACCCAGCATCGCATTTACCTACCTTATACCTATAGCACGGCACGTCTTGGGGAGAATGGAAGTTGAAGCCCGCAGTAAGCGGCACGCCCTTAATCCTACCCTAGAGGGGCCCAAAAGTGTGTTGTCATTGATAATAATAAAGTGGGCTATAGTGCTCCCGATTCCCGCTAAGGAGTGCCGCCTATAGCTCAAGGTATAATACCTTCGATACATCGATACTCGTACATTGTAATTCGGACCTCGCTTAACTGGCCAACGTTATAACCCACAAAGCCGGGCAGCCAAAGCATCTTTCTATCTAGAAGGATTCACCCCTCAACCGGCCACACCCCTTAACCGGCCACCCTGTAGGGCTAGGTACCCTGGAATCCTTGGTTTTCTTACTCCGGGCTCTAACTCTAGGGATCTCTTAGGGGGTAGGCGATTAATCACTATAATCTACGAACTACATAAGTATAAACAAATATTCTGGTACGAAAATCATAGTAATTGGTTATTGCTACAACTTTATATGCGGAGTCCTGATATCAAAACCGCTGTTTGTGGAGTTATAGTAGAGTGGCCGACTGAGGGGTATGGCCGGTTGAGGGGTGAATCCTTCTACGCATCTTTACCTCAACTAAGAAGATTCCTCATCTCTCATTTGGAATCCTGAATATCTCACAACCATCGCGTTGCTAGACCATCCCTCAATTTCCCCTCAACCATGCGCACGCCTGCCTCTCGCCTCAGCTCCGCCCCAAAGAAAGGTCCCAGCTGCGGCCCACGCAAACCGACCACCGACTCCACCCGCCGCGTCGAATTCACCGACACCAGCGTCTCCATCTTCGGCTGGCCGTCGCGCGGAGGCGTCATCATCCTCAATGACGCAACGCACGTCGACTTCACCTTCCTCGGCCTGAGCACGACGAACCCGCCTTTGAAACGGCGGTTACCCTCCACCGCCACTGCATCTAGAGGGGACGAAGAACCCCAGCAGAACTTCGGGACCGTGAGTAGTGCGAATGATACAAGAGGATCGCAACCAGCTGAGGGGACGAAGGAGGACGAAGAAGACGCCTTCTGCCAGTGCCTGCTCCTCCTAGGTGCCAAATGGTGGGACAGCGAGAAGCGATATCAATTTATCGATCATTTCGCCGTGGACATCCAACCTTACGTTGAGGATGTAGAAGAAGGAAGGGTAGCGGAGCCGACGCTTAGGGAAAGGAGGTGGATAAAGGTCGGCTGGGAACAACAAGCTGCTGCAAACAATGCCAGCGCAGGCGGTGGCCGTGGCGGATTTTGGATCCTCGATTGCGATGTCAATTGGATGGGCATCATTGAGGAGGATAATCTGGTGCCTGCCGATGCAGCAAAGGTCAAGCTGGCGAAGACGATGGAGGAACGGTGCGAGATTCTCAAGGGGATGGGAGCGAGGTTTCATGCTGGCTTGGAGGATTATGAAAGCGAGAGTACCTTTACTGAGAGCGTGGGAATGGAAGTCGGAGGGTGATATTGGGCACTCGAAGAAGGTACATTCGTGAGTAGTTGATGACTATTCACAATGTAGTGCAATGAGCCCTTTCATCAAGGCTTGAGGTGGAAAAGGTAAATCGGAAGCCTGGCCTTCTTTCGCTCACTTGGTAAAACAGACTGTGTTTTGGATGCCAACAGATTTATTCCATGGGCTCTAGCCTGTCCACGAACTGTAATGTAAGTCCAATTGAAGAAGAAGATGGATTTCTCGCCGAATTGAAAGAGAATGCGCTAACGTGGTTCACGATTAAGTATCAAATCGCCAAGTGTCAGACACCTAAGTTATTTCAATCATTCTATCCAAAATCCTCAAAGAGGCACTCCAAACAATGGCACGCATATCCCTACCCAAGATTCAAATATACCCACAAATATTCGCCAAATCATCCTCACCCCAATCATCAGTCGGCATCACTCCTTGCTTTACCCATCAGAGCCGTCCCTTCGATGCGAAACGCCAACAAACCACCGTTAGGATCTAGGACTAATCTGATCTGACTCCAATGCAATGGAAATTCGTTTCCATTGCTATCTTTCGTCCAAACTGTACCCCAGGCGTAAGCCAAGTCGCCGATAGGCGCTAAAGGTGTCGAGGGTTTCGATTTTGTGCCTTTGATTGCTTGTCTGGTCTTCGCTGTGTTTGTTGTCTCCTTCGGCTTAGGAATGGCAGCTTGTTGGATCTGAGCTGGGACTACGATCGGAGCTTCCGCTGGGGTCGCTGCTTTCTCAATGTGCGCAGGAGGCGAAGACTGATTGGCAGCTGTCTGTGGTGCCAGAGACGGTACTGGAGCTGAAGTTATTAGGTGCTCTGCTTGGGCTGCAGGGACGAACTCTGGTGCTGCGGGATTGGGGGTTCGGATCCCCGTGGCTTCTGCTTGGGCTTGCTCTTCCAATGCTGTTGCGGCTGCGTAATTCGGACAGTCTGCTGTCAGGTGGAGCCCTCTAACGTCACAGTAGCCACACTTTGGCGGCCGAGGATTGGGGCAATCTTTTGCCAATTGTCTAGGATTTGTAAGTCACTGGTGTCCATAATTGGGAGGGTGTCGCTTTGACTTACCCGATCTTGAAGCAGCTGTAGCATTTCACGGAAGTAAGATACTCAGCTTGTCGTTCCGCCCTCTCTTCAATTCTAGCTGCCTTGGCCGCCTCCCTTTCAGGCTTAGCACGATTATGTGCCTCATTGTTGCCAGTTTTGAGATCAACGTCGCCGGCGGTTTGCTCTCTCAATCCCTCAATACCTAGTCGAGTGGCGAAATTATTCAATGGCTTGAGGCAAGACAGATCGTTCTTCGGGTAGGCGATCGCCTTCTTTCCAGAAGGATCGGTGCTGCCTGCAATCATCCACTGAACGACGAACTTGACCATTTCTCTGTGCTCTGTTACGAGAAGTGCTTTACTCCCGTTAGCAATGTCGAGGTGCCAGGTTGTCGAAAAAGTTTTACGAGCTTGACTGAGACTGAGAAGAGGTGTTCTCCTAGCGCTTCTCCATTTCTTGGAATCCTGATAGGAATCTTTGCTCCCCGGACAAGCCTGCTAGTTGTCAATATTCAAGATGATTCCTCGATGGAACAGGTCCTTACTCCTCCAAATTTCTCCCTTTGATGGGCCCAGTCGTGATTGCTGAAGTATTTGCCATAGTGACGAATGTTTCGGATTCTGTCGGAGATGTATTTTGGAATAGCTGAGCTTCAGCCTCGAAAGATCCAAAATGTATGGCTGGGATCTAATGGTGATTGCCCAAGGCAAGCACGTGATCTGGCGAAAGGAACTTGACTTCGATCAGGACTGGAGACTCCTTGGTACTGACCTCGTTGTACTGTTCTGTCAAAACGTGGGTGAGCTCATGAAACCAGCATCAGACGTCAGGCTGTGTCCAATGGCAAACCCTGCATATCACAAGCGAGACTGCTTGATAGCTCCCGTGAAATGTCTACGCTGGCTTTCGAATGAATATGGCAAACCCGAAGACTGCTGCTGCCTCAAGCTTGCGGATAATGCTTTCTGGGTCTCTCCTGGGGACAACTTGAACAATGACTGTACAAATTGCTTGATTGTGTCTCGAAACAAGGTCCCTTGTTGTGGCAAACAAGTGCAAAAAATTTCAAAGAACGATAGCAACGAGAACAACACGCCGCCGCCCATCACAGGTGCTATTGGGTTTGGCACAAGGAAGCTCCATAAATCGGGCTTGCTCAATTCTAATAGTTCCACGCTAGGTCAATCACCATCATCGGAGCACAAGCTACCAATCTGGTCGTGATAGGCGACAACAGTGTCGCCTCTTCTGTCGATGGATCTTCCCAACAAGCAGTGCCCCAGAAAATGAGGAAACGGCTATTACGTCGTTTTTTGGCTGCCAGAGATCGCTGACAGCTGTCTTTCCCGGTCTATAAAGCACGGAGCTCGTTTTATTTAGAGCTTTGCGGTTCTAGGCGTGAACGTCGCGGTAACGTAAAGGCCTTCCCGGTTAAGGCTGGAGTCGATCCTTATATAAGTAACGAATCCCGGATCGGCGAGTTTTGTTAAGATAGTATTGCTATTACGGCCTGTGACATGCGGTGAGATCCGTTAGAATGCTATATAAATCGAATGGTCGTAAATGGAAACACTCAACGACGAGGGCGATCCCTAGCCCGGTTGATCTAGCGAAAGTTTCTAAGGCGCCCAGCAAGAGACGGAGCCCTCACCAAAATATAAGCGTTTCATGCGATGCGTCTCAGGCAGCGGAAAAGACGACCGCCAATTCCAGCACTCCCGAGTCTAGAAGCAAGCTGGTGTTCAAAATTAGAGACACAACAGTCACTTCTCTCCGCCCTATCCAATCATCAAGAGTTTCCAAGTCCGGCGCAAGACGGCTAACTTGACTGGATAGGGTTGGCACAATGCTAACACCAACTACTGGCACATACCGGCACATACCGCTTAACAAGAGAAGTGAATTTGGGCACGTCATTAACACCATCAACGGACAGGAAAGCAATAGAACAGTCTGCTAACGCATCACTGCGGAGGAGCACACGAACACCAAAGCCGCTTGAGAGATTTCGTCCTGGTTATACGTAAGAATCAGTTATGGCGTCTTTGGGGTGAAGAATTTCAAACGCACGACGATTTTCGCTTATAGCCAAACGAGCCTTGAATGTATTCGCGGCTTAGCAAGATTTTTCCGGGAATGTGACTGGTGCCATGGAGCAAAGAGGTTCTGGTCCTACCAATCTTATGAGCTCGCCACGGAAGTCGGTTTGGTGTTGGGCGAGTACTGCTCTTCGTCCTGTTCCACGGTTATCAAGCAGTCGCTAATGTGAACGCCTCTGCTACCGATAGCATCCCGTCATCGATTCTATCGCAAGAGATGTATCTCTAGAAATTGGAGGGTTCTAGGCAGCCAAGAGGCTGAGCTATGCAACAGTGCTGACGAGTTTTGTTTTAAAATAACTTATATGAGCAACTAGAGCCGAATACCAAACAGCCAATTCACGCTCCCACCTACTGTGCCCCTGCACTGCCTCATTGCTCTCTTATGCCCCCCTGAGTCGGAGGTGGACGATAATAATGACAGGATTGGCACACAGTGCTACGAGTTGCTCGTGGACTATTTAAGATGGCTAATCAACATAATTCAGTTGGTTTGGTTATACTAAGACCTGTTTGAGTAGGCCGGAGCAGTTCGAACCCAGAATTGCGCGTAGCAGCAGGAGGCTGAGCATAGGGCAGTAGGCTTGGCGAACGTGTTCAAAATATCTTGAGCAGCTATAGCCGGGTACGAGGCAGCCAATTCAGGATCCTTTGTGCTGCCTCATCTGTTACGGGGAGCCATTAAGGGCTCCTCCTTTGGTGCTCCCTCGATGCTCCCCCCTGCTCCCTCGGTGCTCCCTCTAAAGCGGCGCTGCTCCCTTTCCCGATCCAAAACGGCAACCCCCAATAACGAACTTCTTCCATACCTTCACCTAATTACGCTTGAATCCTTCCTCATACACCAGCCTGCAATATCATACCAAAGACGAACCCTACCAAACTCATGCACCCATCCATTCTTCGAAAAATGTATCTGTGAGACTCGGGCCTCCGACATCGGCATCAAAGACCCTCTCGTAGAGAGTCAAAGTCTCTGCAATACCACTTGGTTTCCTACCTAAGGCCAGCAAAGGATGAAGACTTCGAGATCGTAGAGCAGGCTTCATCTGAGAATGGAAGGCAGGAAAATTAGAGGGCAATGAGATGCTTTTCAATGCGTAGGAGAATTCGGCTACTAGAGTGGATATTGCAGTCGGGATGAAAGGCTTTGATTATGTATGTCTATTTACGCAACGGAACGATTGCTCGGCAGGCCGCAGGGTCCTCCACTTTTTCCACTATCAGTACTAGCAGTAGCAGTAGCAGTAGTAGGCGCGCCTTTCGATGAGCTAACAGCAGCACGATCGGTCGTCCCAGCTGTCTTATTGACAGCACCAGTATCCGTAGCCTTAGTAATCACAGTTGTAGATGTAGCTCCATTCGTCTCACCAGCACCATTTGTCGTCCTCGCCGCCGCAGCTACTGGTTCCTAATCCTGTTCCTGTTTCGCAGGAGCAGAACCGGCAGCAGCAGCACCCTCGCCACCGCCATGCACTCAATTCGAGAAGTCAACCTTGGCAACATGCTTATAGAAGCTCTCGCCATGGATCGAGGCCAATTTCAATTCCGGCTCTGTAGGCATACGGGAGCCATCACCACCCTAGGCATCAGAATATCATCAGCCTCAGTCCACCCTCTCTACCCAACGAACTCGATCACGGTTCGACTTACAGCAAAAGTCCCAGCACCCCAAGGACTCCCACCCCTAACCTCCTCCATATTCGTCAAAATTGCAAACGCAGTCGCGTAACCCAAGGGCACGTAGCAAATCCCATGATGCGCGAACGTACTCATAGTCGCCAATGCCGTACTCTCCTGTCCTCCACCCTGGGATGCGGTGCTAATAAACACACCAGCATATTTACCGTAGTACCCGCCGGATTGCCACTGCGCGCCTGTTTGGTCCCAGAAGGCTTTCCATTGGGCGGGGAAGTTTCCGTAGCGGGTTGGGATGCCGAGAAGGAAGGCGTCGTATTCTTCGAGTTTGGCGGGGGTGATGAAGGGGATGGAGGTGGATTGGCCGGGAGCGTGCATTTTGGAGAGGACTTCTTGGGGGAGGGTTTCTTGGACCCTGTGGGAGGGAACGGAATGTTAGCATTTGTTCAATCAATCTTACTGAGATGGATGGCGAGGTCGTGTTATAGTAGAGGAGTCGCTCACTGGTAAAGATCTGCCTGGCCTCCGGCGGCTTCAATGCCCTTTTTCTCGGCCTCGGCGATCTTCTGGATGTGGCCGTACATCGAATACTAGGTTGATTAGGTCAATGAGACCTCTGGAGTGCGCAGCCGTAGCTTCCAATGTATCCTGTAGGTGGGGTGTTGGGGTTGTTGGAAGACTTACGAAGACGATTGCGATCTTGGGAGCCATGGTCGTTGGTCAATTGAGTGATGACAGGTATATATAGATGAGTGCTTCCTGGTCGAAAATTTTGAGTCTGTGAAATATGTTGTGTGGGAAATGTAGAGGGAAGAAGCTGTTATAAGTGTTAGACAAGGTAAGGTACCTTACCTTACGAGTACCTTACGAGTACCTTACCTTAACCTGACCTCACTCGGCAAAAACTGCCGCGCCAAGAAGCATTTCTAAGCATTAAGGTAGGTTTCTAATCATTACCAAGATCCTCACAAATCATCCCCTGCATGACTCGTGGCGGAACATTGCCTTCTTCCGAAACGCCTAAAAATGCATGAGGTGGGTCGGTGAAGCGAGACAGCAACAGGTACGGCAAAAAGACTTGGCACACAGGAAAGATCATTGAGAGGCTGCAGCCAAGATGCAGTGAATCTGTCAAGCTTGATTCATAAAGTGATCATCTTGAGATACATTAGAACTCCACGCCATGCGTCCAAAACCGTGCAGACGTACTCCGTAATGATCCAGACATGAACCTACTACCCAGTACCTCCCTCTCGCTCTCTGCCTCTACCCCTCGCATCGTCTGGCCCCTCATCTTTATACTCTTCCTCTGCTTCGCTCTCACTGAGTAGCTGTTCCTCATCGCTCTCCCCGGCAAACGCATCATACAGCTCTCCTGCTCGACGTCCTTTCTTTCTTCCTCCAGCGCCTGTCTGTCCATTCAGCATCCCCTCATCTTCGTCTAACATCTCAAACTCGTAGTCTTCTCTTTCGCTCCTTCCCCGCTTCCGGCGTTGAACGACGTAGTAGGTACCTAAACCCGCGCAAAAAAGAACGATGATAGCAAGGGCGCCATAAATCCAAATCTGGGTGCGTTTAGAGACGCCGAAGGTGGGAAAGTAGTGTGGGAGGAAGTGTGCGTCTTTCTCGTCTTCCTCGGGTGGGACATCAGGCACAGCGGATACCGTCGCCGTTGCGGATGCGCTGGCTGACGTCTGTGCTGCTTCCGTCGCGGTAGGTTTGGCGTTGACAGGTCGGTGTTGATGGTCGGTTGGGTTCGCAGGTAGATCCGTCTGAGTGGCCCCTGGGCTGACGCTGACGAACGACGGAGAGGCGGAGATAACATCGTGGTTGTCGTCGTCGTGCTCAGTGGGCATGGGGAGGAGGTCCTGTTTCGAAGGATCAATGCATTCGCCCCAGAGGGTGAGTCTCCAGTCGGTGAAGGAGCCATCGTGGTCATTTACTTCCGTGTCTTTTACTACAATGCTCCATTTCCCTAGGCCGCTTTCACCCCTCGAGGACGTTAGTACTTCAAGCGGTAGGTAGAGTTTGATGCTTACCAGTGTGCAACGGACATGAAAGTCCAATCCACGTAGCCTTCGTTTGCTTCGTCCAGGGGGCGTGTGACACTCAGATGACTGACTAGATTCGTGGGACTCCTAAGTTCGACGCTGAGATCTCCTCGGCGGGTATGCTGAATGTTCATTGTCACAGTGACATGTTCAACTCTCTCAAAGTTCGCTTTCTTCAGGAGGTCTTCAGTGACTTCGAATGTACTGATTAAACCCTCTACACCTTGAGGTATGGGGTGGTTGACATGCATCCATGGCGACTTAAACCAGGCTTGTGGTTTCAGGAGGTCGATGGTCTTGGCTTTTTCAACAACAGCATAGGCGTCCAGCTTGCCGTAGCCATAGGCATGGCTGAATTTGCGGCCGATGAACGTGGTATCCCAGTCCTCGTCCTCATTGATTGGGACACCAGTATAGACAAGAATGTTTTGCAGATCCCTCCATGTGAGTTCTGGACGAGCTGAGAATGCTAGAGCAAAGATACCAGCGCCGATTGGCGCAGCAGCAGACGTCCCGCCATGATTTGAGTAGCATTGATTGACACCCACATCCGTGGTATGAATAGCGTCTCCGCTTCCACTGCTGTAGGTGACTACCAGCTGGGCAGAACAGTGTTCTGAATAATATGTCTGTTTGCCCTTTCTGTCAATACCTCCAACCGTGATGCTGTAGATGCTGTTGGTGTAGCCGTCAAAGTTGCAGTTGTCACCAGAGCCACGACCATTCCCAGCTGCAAAGACGTAGATATTGCCTTTTCCTTGTCGACCGTTCTGGACCGCGTTGATCATGGCTCTTCTGATCAGGATACCAGGCGCATCCATTGATCGTCCATCGTCTGGAGGGCCCCATGAGCAGGAGTAGATTTGATTGTCTTGCATGGCATAGATCATTGCCTTCGCTTCATCTTCGTCAGTGATTATTTTTGATAGAATCCTAAGGCCCCCAATCCTAGCATTGTATGCAACGCCAACCCCACAAACGCCATTCTTGACGGCAGCAATTTCTCCAGCGCATCTTGTACCGTGCCTATCATCCTTCAGCCGAGGCTTCGGTTCAGGGCCATCCTCGTTGAAGTCGTAAGATCCCTTCGCAAAGTAATTATCCTTCAAGTCGTTACTGTACATGTCGATACCATCGTCAACCATGACCGCTGTAGCTCCTTCGCCTGTTGTACCCTGTCTCCATACTCCTGTGACGTTGATGTCGTGGCCAAGCTGCACCGTATTGAAGAGGTGCCATTGCTCATTAAAAATAGGATCTTCGATAGTGAGTTCTCGTGCGACGTCTGCTCTCTCAGAAATTGCCTCGGGATTTGTGACAGGCTCTGCAGGGACGCCAGGGGCAGCGGCGGCTTTTCCAGGCTTCATCTCTTCCACAGCTGCATGCGGGCCTTGTCGGTTTGGCAAAAGGGGTAGGACATGTCTCTTCTCCATGCGCCGTTTTAGCTTCTGTTTTTGCGACCATAGGATCCCATCAAGTATTCCATCTCCAGTCGACTTTCTTTTCCGCCTCCGTTGCCGTATATCTTCCAATATGTCATCTGCCCCATGTCTTCTTCGGCGTGGCGATGAGAATGTGTGGTGGTCTGGGAGCTCTCCTAGCTTGCCTTCATAATCCAGACCGAGCAACGTGGCCACCTTCTGAGGGGGAATTTTTGGTTGTATTTCGAGTACGTAGTACTCGTGGGTATCATGATTTCGGGGGTGGAGGGTTGCGGCAGAGGAGAGGAAAGCGAGTGCCAGCAAGCCTAAGCATTGCGGTATGTGCATTATATGAGATTATGAGCTTCACTGAAGCGCCATGAGTAGGACTGAGATCTCGTGGTAGAAGCGTGAAAAAGACGTTTCAAGATCGTTTCTTGGCTAGAGAGAATAATCCCTGTCACTAAGCCGCCAATGAAAAGACAGCTCCTGGCACTAGCGAATAGGCGGGGCTTGAAGTGAATATCTCAACCAAGAGCTTCACTGTTGAAGTAGAAAATTCGGTTACATTGCAGAATTGATCATTAACGGTCAGCATCACTCCGACTGTCCTCTACCACAAACATGCAGCCGGAAAACGGCTGGGGTCAATACCAAGGCCTCGGCAAGGGAGGCGGGCCGGGGTAGCATCAGATTGGAGCTTGAAGTTCTAGCCAAGGTCACCGAATAGGGACAAGGTCGATTGCTCTTCTTTTGTATCTATTCTTCCGATTTGACTGCTCAGGTTAACGCGGCCAGATTTATCTAACATCATGTTCACGATGCGCTGTGTAATATATTGATGACCGCACGATTCTTCTGTCTATTCAACTCCACTTACGTTCGTTTACAGCTGCACCTACATGCGCCTCGACTCACCAGCACCTAACACCACGACTTAGTCAATATACTTTACTGAAACATGGAGACCCAAAGTGTACCTGCTCGATCTTCTTATGGAGAGAATTCGAACTCAAGACAGCCGCTCAGAGTCGATCCAAACTATCCATTACGATCGTCCCTTCCTCCGGCGCAAAACATGGAAGGGTCGCCCATCACCAATGGTGTGAATGGTATGGGAAGAACGACCTCGAGAAGGCGAAGGCCGAGTGGCAGTGGCACTGGGCCCGCGAGAACGTCGATTGACAACTATCCCCAACCTCCTGCTCCCGAAGTGCCAAAAGCTGCACCAGTATCATACCGGCCAAATTATGATCTTTCGCGCAATGGTTATCCGCAATCTTTTGCAGAGCGTGTCGCAGCGTTGACGGGCAAGTCAATACCCTCAAGGACTGCGGATACCACCAATTCGGCTCCTCAGCCAGTGAAACCTGTGAGGCGTGGGAGCCTCAATCGCCCTATTGGTGGATTATACTCGGAAATTCAACAGCACAAGAGAGACTCCTATCCACCTCCGAACGGACCCATATCCCCTCGACGGTTCTTGAACTCTACAAGCCCTCAGCAGTACCAAGCTCCAGATCCATATTCCAGGAGCAGGGGGGCCACTTCTGCTATTTCTCCGCAAGCCACCGCATCCCTTCCTCCAACAACGCAACTCAATACCAGGCACACATCGGCTGGGACAGCGCAGCCTCCAACAAAAGAATGGGCCCATGATCGCTCACCATTACAAAAGCTCGAGGTCAAATTGAGTGACATCAGCAAGGAAGAAAAGAGGGCACGCGTGCAGGAGGCCGAGCAGCGACTCCGAGAATCTAAAAGCAACGATCAAAGGCGCAGATCTGGGCAGGAAGGTGGCGCTGCCGTCAATCGCACCCAGTCAAGACGAGTTTCGGCGGAGCCGGCTGCAGCCAAAGCGGGGCGAGTCTCCGAAAGGGTCCAAGAACCACAGGTGAATGACCAAATTCGTCAGCCGGAGGCATACGTTCAGGATCCACCACCTGAGCCTCGACCTGGACAAGCGAACCAAGCGCCGGCTTCTGACCGACGTAGAGAATCGTTGCCAAATGAGTCATTTGCTCAGAGAACATCACAAAGCATATCCACAGGCTCTAAGATACCTATAGCTCGAGATACTTCTCGAAGAACTTCCACAAGGTCGGCCGAGCAATCTCGAACCGAGCAATCTCGAACCGAGCAACAGCCAGAACGAGGTGTAAGGTTCCAAGGCGAAGAGGATACTAAAGACCCGGGTAGCTACCCTCCCAGAATGCATCGAGCAGACCCCCGAAATCGTCGGGATAGTACTGGTACAGAAGCTTTAGCGAGGTCCGACGAAGCACATGGTGCTCGGCGAGACAGACTTCGTCAAGATCCATCAACGATAGCCAACCGATCATCCTCAAAAGAGATTCCCATAGAGCAACAGAACTTGTACAACGACAGAGCCCAAAATTCTCACAACAATGCATCAGCAGCAACGTATGGAGGCGCACCGGATCCTGTGTCAAGGGATGCTGTCAAAGGCCGTGGTCAGGTTCCAAAGTACGAGATACCTCCGCAAACTGCTTCTGGAATTCATGCAAGGCAGGTAGTAGGATTTAGTAGTGGGCCGCAAGGTGTCGTAGAAGCACCAGCTCACCGAAAACATCACCTGTCTGATATCTTGCATCGGGGCCATAATCACGCTGAGGACACATTAGAGCAGTCTGGTGCTCAGTATAGGCATCTCGACGAGTGGAGGCGAGCAGGCACTGCACGACTTACAGCTGCTGATTTTGGTACCGAGGTTGAAGCTGAGAAAGACCAGAGCGCATGGTGGGAAGGTGGCTCTAAACCTCGACGCAAAGCTGGAAGATCCAGTAATGGAATCGGAGAAGGTGGACATCAAGATGACATCGGTAAGTCAAAAGTACCTTTCACTGCCCAAGCGGGTCGAGTGGAGCATTCGCATGGATCATCGTCAACTGTGCATGCGACTCATACAAGGCCTTACTTAAAAGATGATGAGTATACGGAGCAGGAAAGGCCCCCGACTCTGCCCGTTGAAAGCCACATGTACCATTTTTGGCATCGTTCGAAGCATGATCAAGCTTCTCGTTTTGCTTCTGCTTATTCTTACTCATGTCCTGACCTTGCTCTTCACGATCCTTCGCATGATAAACATTTTTGCGAGCCATACTTGAGCAAAGAGCTAATTCAAAGTATGCGGGCTATCCGCATACGTCCAGCACCAGCTTATGATACTTTCAATCCACCACTGTACCTAAAGTGTGGCCCATTGTTACGCTACACAGGCATGAAACGAGACAGGTTGCAGTCGCAAACGAGAAGTGGCGGCGCATCTAGCTCAGAACGTGAGACATGGAGAGGAAGTGTCATGATTGTTACTGCTGACACCGATTCGTCGTATGATCCGGCACCGACACTACGCCTTTTCTCAGAACCAATGGACCTTGTGCCTGCCTCAGCAGCACATCGTATCAATCCGGATGACACCCAAGACCTACCCTCCGAGATCATCGACCCCGTAGCTGGTTTGCCCAAATTGTCCAGAAGTGGTAAGACCATATATGTCAAGCCAATAGACGATCTGGACGAAGCAACAGACTTGTCTCGCATCGAGGACGATGATGGGCTCTTCGAAGAGACTCGTACCGCGGCAGTCCCAACGGCCTATGGTACTCCTGATTTCAAACCCACTCGAAGTATGTCAACCTCCTCAGGAAATCCTAAAGCTGGACGTCGTGAGGGAAGATCGTCTAAGAAAGGCCAAACCGTCACAGGGGTACGGCTGCACGCAGAGCGTGGCGTGACTTTCTGGCGATTCAATCTCGAGATCGAATTAGGTGCCCAGCAGACTCGTGTCGCTTACAGTATCAACAATTGCCCGGCCATCGGTTTCTGGGTGCCTGCTCGAGGTCATTCGATGAATGTCATGTTCCACAGCTGCAACGGTTTCAGCATGAGCGTGAAGTAAGTCTTCATACCTATGATGAGAGATCATCGCTTACGTTTACCAGTCCGGACAACTTCTCTGGCCCCGATCCACTTTGGCGGGATGTACTCAACAGCCATCAGAGTAGACCATTCCATGTCATGATTGGAGGAGGCGACCAAATCTACAACGATGCTGTCATGAGCCAGAGCCCTCTCTTAAGAGACTGGCTGGAGATCAAGAACCCGCATCATAAGCACGATGCAGACTTTACGCCATCATTGAGGGAAGAGCTGGAGACTTTTTACCTTGAGAGATATTCTATGTGGTTTTCACAAGGGCTGTTTGGCATGGCGAACTCGCAGATTCCGATGGTAAATATGTGGGATGATCACGACATTATCGATGGGTTCGGGTCTTATCCGCACCATTTCATGAGCACGTCAGTCTTTTGTGGCCTGGGCGCAGTGGCTTTCAAATACTATATGCTTTTTCAGCACCAGAGTGTACCAGACGAAGGTCCTGCGGACGAGCCAAGCTGGCTTATGGGGGCCGCACCAGGACCATACATCAACGAGTTGAGCAGAAGTGTCTTCGTGTCTCTTGGGAAGAACGTCGCATTGCTTGCTCTTGATTGCCGAACAGAGCGAATGGTGAGCAAGATTCTCCCTCATAAATGTTACCTCATATACTAACTCGCTACAGAGAGAGGAGATCCTCAGTGAGGCTTCATACGAAGCAATATTCGACAGATGCAGAGGCGAAATTATTGAGGGCGAGACCAAACACCTGATCGTACTCCTCGGTGTTCCTATTGCATATCCCAGATTGGTCTGGCTCGAGACTCTCCTAACAAGCAAAGTAATGGACCCTGTCAAGGCCTTGGGGCGAGCCGGTATGCTCGGCGGCTTTCTCAACAAGTTTGATGGAGGTGTAGAGATACTTGACGACTTGGACGACCATTGGACCGCGAAGAACCATAAACAGGAAAGGAATTGGCTTGTTCAAGAGCTTCAGGAGCTGGCAGCTGAGAAGTCCGTCAGAGTGACCATACTAGGGTGCGTATACTCGATGTTCATAATTACACCTAATTACTGACCTATTGCAGTGGTGATGTTCATCTGGCAGCCGTTGGGCAATTCTACTCCAATCCCATGCTACGCATACCAAAAGACAAAGATCATCGATACATGGTCAATATTGTATCATCGGCTATTGTCAATACGCCGCCTCCAAACAACATGGCCGACATCCTCAACAAACGTAACAGGACTCATCATCTCGACTTTGACACTGACGAAAACATGATCCCAATGTTCACACATGATGTGAACGGAAACTCGAGAAACAACAAGCGACTTCTACCTCGACGCAATTGGTGCTCGATCAGAGAGTACCACCCTGGCTCGACTCCTCCGCCCACTCCACCTCCCTCGGAGCCGGAGACCCCAACTGACGAGTCTCCACCGCCACGGACTCCCCTTCAGAGAACTTCATCCCTAAGTAGAGGCGGCATAAAGCCTGGCAGCCTCATTCGCAGGCTTTCTCGACGGGGTCCACCACCAGACGCCGGCTATCCACCGTCGAACAGATATGACGATCGTGATACTCCGTCTCTCGACTCCCCTCAAAACGATGGGTACTTCCCTACCCCGTCCAAGGTACTGCAGAGGGCCTCCACGATCACAGGAAATACCAGCCAACGTAACAGCTCCGCGCCTTTGCCAAATAGCTCAGCACCTCCGCCTCGCCCCGGCAGCTTCCACCGCCGCCCAACCAACCTGAGTGAGAAAGCTGCAACCAAAGGAGACATAGACGATCTTGCCGGTCATATAAACCTTGAGCACGGATTGGACATAGTGCTAAACTGTGAGGTCAATCAGCGAAACCCCGCAGGACACACAGTACCATACCGTCTGCTCGTCCCCGCACTCTTCTACGAAGGAGAAGGCGACCAGAACACCGAACCATACAGAAAGAAGAGCATTCTCTCAAAGATCGGCAGTATCAGAGGCAAGCGCCGAAACACCCTAGCCGGCGGCCAGGGCCAGGATAGCTGGGGTAAAGAAGAGCGCTTTGTCACCCCCAGCGACAGCGAGGGCGAAGAGCAATACGAATCTGTCAAACCCCGCCGCTGGAGCTTCGGCATCTCCCAACGCCGCCAGTACAGAGATCAAACGCCGCCTCTCGAGCGCGAACATGGCCTGGAGCGCGAAATCGGCGAACTAGGTACCCAACACCAACGCCAACACGAACATCGAAGCCAGCAAATAGGGCAGAAATCTTTTGCTATGCCGCCAAGGCAGCAGAGACAGTATGGCGAGTTGGGCCAGCAGCAGCAGTTGCCGCAGACACCAGATCAGAACCCTTACAATGATGTGGATAGGCAGGACTCGGAGGACTATCATTCCCATCTCGATAGCAGTCCGCCTGGTGCGGGCGTGGGAGCAACCAATGGATATCCAGGGAGGAAATTGAGTAAAGTTGATCGGATGTTGGGGGTGGCTGGTGCTAAAAGAGCTAAATCCACTTCTATAGGGAAGGGCGAGAGACCGGAGAGTGTGGCAGATAGTTTTGGGGAGGTGCAGAGGCAAGCGGGGGCGGGGGCCAATGAGTGTGACGATCAATACAGTGAGGACGAGTATGAGAGGCCCGAGGGTGAGGGGGTTGGTGGTGGAGGTAGACCATTGAGTCAGGGGTATGGTGGTATTGAAGCTTATTCTGAGAAGAACAATAAAGGGTGGAGGAGATTATTTGGATCGAAAGTTACTGAAAGGTTTGGATGAAGAACAAGAGCGAAAGGAGGTGAGCGACACGCATGGATAATATTCATAAGTACCGTTCGACTTGCGGGGTTATAGCGAGCTTCAGTATATCGACTTAGCGGGAGCATACATTAGCGTATACAGTTTTAATCGAGATCATGATTCTTCCTTCTCGATTCATCACTCATACCTGGCTAAACGCTACAGTACTGCTGGCTGCTTCTTTGACGCCTTTGCTATGCTTTCCCTTTCGGATCCATCGCGTCCTAGATGCTATGCCGCTAAATTTGCAATCAAATGCTCCTGTTTATGCAAGGTCTCGTAGTTCATGTCTCATATCAATGCGGAAACAAATCCCTAGCTTGTTGTCCGCATATGCAGTTGTGGCACACCCAGACCTTAGTATCCAGATACCCAGCTGGACAATTCATTTGTGAGAAATCCAGTTAAATAGAGATACTTCTTTCTTCGGTCACGAGCTCAGCTTCATAGTACCACACTGGCCACAGGTCCACCATTCGTTCTCCATGAAAGTCCCACACGTATGGCACAGCCAGCCCATCGGCTTTTGAGGTCGTTTTGATGTAGTTGCGTCAAGCGACATGAGTGATTTAACGGCCTTTTGGGCATTGCTGTCCCGAATCGAGGTTGGTTTTGTTTGCGTCGAGGGTATCATGGAATTTTGTTGTTTTGGCTGCGGTGGCGGCGAGGGAGGTTCGGTTCCGCAGGCATCGCAAGAAAGGTATGTAGATGGGTTGACGAGTGTGCAGATGTCGCAGGTCCAGGTATCGTTTCTGATTGGTGGGGGTTTTGGAGGAGTGGGTACAACGGGCGATGGTTTGGGTTTGGTGGACGCTAGTATATGTGGCCGCTGGCCATGCCGTCGACTCGTAGACGACTCAGGCCACGTCCCAGGTTCTGCTTTGATCTGAGCAGCGCCTCCCTGACTGCCAGCGGGATTTTCCCTGCTAGGTGCGATATATGCATCGCCCCACTTCTCCTTCTCTTCTTCTTGGACTAGGTCGATGTAGGCGATCATTATTGCTTCTTCATTTGCATCGTCCTCTTCAGCTTTCGTACGGAACCCGTTCTTGTTCGTTTCTTGGACTAGCTCCCTCTCACGATCCTTACTGATACCGCTGCCGGAACAACCCTTGGTAACTCTCGTCCGTCTCTCTGCTGCGTCTGCAATCACTTTGCGAACGTCTTGACCACGTCTCACTGGTGCCCCGCCGAGCTTCTGTCCTGAGCCGGCTGTGAGATTTTTTCGTTTCTCTGCGGAGGTACGAGCTCGTCGGCGAGCTTCATGCATGGGTATGCGACCGCCGCCGAGCTTTTGGCCTTGGGAGAGGAAGCCTTCGCCGGTGTAGCCTTTACGAATGAGGGCATCGTATTCGTCGCGGAGTTGATCCCAGAGTTTGTGGAAGAGCTCGTCGTGGGGGCCATGGATGATGTGGCACAGTCTAATCAACAAATCAGGTTCATAGCTCAAAACGGAGGGAGAGTGTCTTACTCGTGCAGCATAGTATCAGTGACCTCTTCCAAGGGCAGGAACTGGCGTTCATCACCTGGATACCTGAGGCGCAAGCAGATTTTTTGGCCATGATTGTAGTTGAGCCCCAGAAGATTTGTTTCTGTGGGGTAAAATTCGGTCAGTATTCCGACTCTCCATCCTCGCTGTCTCATTATGGGCTTGACTAGAGAGGCGACTTTGCGGAGGGTGAGCAGCGCGTCGGCTTCTCGGTGACGGTGTTTCTCATGCTGGAACTCGGAGATCGATGGATCGTGTTCGTAGACCATCTTGAGATCAACTCTTCTGCAACTTCTTGCTAATTTCCAAGAATGGGAATTGGGGAAGTAGTTGACGATTGAGGGTTCTTGGTGAGGGTGTGAGATACTCGTGTTGACAAGTACCCAGGAGTCTGCTTAGGATCCAGATCGAGCTTTCAACGAATTCATTGCCGAAACTTCGCCAGTATGATCAACAGTAGTGCCAAAGCACCCAGATACGGTTCTGTACTTGGACGAAGGTCAGAAGGAAGTGAAGTCCAAACATAGGCTAACGGGAAAACTTCGGCGCCTACCCACGCTAATATTGCGGGCAAAAACCCCTCCTTGGCCTTCGGGCGACAGCGTCAATACCTTCCGCATCAAATATCATGCCTACTGACGATCAGGACGTCTTTGAGATAGTAACGAATGAAATGAATCATGTCTTTGAGTCGATCGGAGGGGGTTTCGAGTCAGCATTCGAAGAGATCGACAAGCACTTTGAAAGCGTCAGCGAGTCCTTGAAAGATACATTCAGAGCTACCCCATGGCTTCCAGACTCAATAAAGCCACGACCGCCTCCTCCTGCTCATCACCAGACACCACCAGTGCCAGGAGGGTATTTTGAAGCTTCCCGGATTTGGATCTCAGAACATCGCGCGGTAACAGCAGCAGTCGTTGCCTTTATTGGGACTGGAGCTTTCATCGTCTGGAGGCGGAGAAGATCAGATGGTGCAAAAAGACGTGCAAAGCGCGCAAAGAATGGATCGAGGACGGAGGCTGTCATACTTGCTGGCTCCCCCCACTCTCCACTTACCCGGTCGCTTTCACTGGAGCTTGAGCGCCGTGGCTTCATTGTCTATATACCAGTGAGCAGCGTATCCGAGGAACAGATCATCCGATCTGAGTCCAGGACGGATATTCGCGCTCTGAACCTTGACATCACATCGCCGTCCTCCACTGAAGATACCATTCAGAAGTTCAGCGACCTCATAAGCACTCCTCAGCGACCGATCGCAAACGCTCCCCCTCACACACTACACCTCGCAGCTATCGTACTCGTTCCGGGAACCTCTCTCCCGGACAGCCCAATCGCATATATCTCTCCATCAACTTGGTCTGATACCCTCAATACTCGCCTGCTGGCGCCATTCGCAACCCTTCAAGCATTCCTCCCTCTCCTCGTCTCCCAGAATGCCACCCTCCTCTTTCTCACGCCATCAATAACTCCTGCCCTTACATTACCCTATCGCGCTGCTGAGAGCGTTGCTGCTGGCGGGCTGCAGCAGTACATCTCCACTTTGCGCAAAGAAGCGCAAGGTATCAATGTCGTGCAATTCCAAATGGGCCATTTCGATTACGGTATCGCGGTTGAAGGCAGCCAACAGCAGCTTGTGCGCAGTCAGCACATATCGGTAGCAGAAGCAACGAAATCCAGGCTGGTGCAAAAAGGGTTGATAACAAAGACTGCCAAGGGATCTTCGTTGAGAGAATTACACAATTCGGTGTTTGATGCTATCGTGAAAGGGAAGGGAAAGAATGGAACAGTGTTTGTGGGACAGGGGAGCAGGATGTACGATCTCGTTGGAACATTCGTCCCGAGCGGGATTGTAGGGTGGATGATGGATGCTGGCAAGGCTCTCAAGATCAGTGTTCCGGAGCCGGAAACTAGCCCAGGACAGAGTGTGGAGTGGGACAAGGTCGGCGAGAGAAGTAGTGACGATGAGGCATATGTTTATTCACGGAAACGCTAAGGCGTGTGGGTCTGGACTGATGGCATTGGAGTCTCTACTTGCGGGCGTCGAGACTGAACACATTACGGTATCTATGGGGCTGGACAGGCGTGGTATGGGCTTGGAATTGGAGTCATCTCTACTCATTCTAGCGTAGCATACATGCATGTTTGAACCATTTGAATATCGTTCTATTTATTGTGACAGAAATGTTGCAAATTTGTTCTCTCATCCTAGTGGTATTGCACCACAGCCAACCGGGCTCACCTAGCTTCGAGGGAATTCATTCCAATCATTTCCAGGCCTCGCAGCCATATGTGACAGTGCCTATGGCATCTCAAGGTTTCCCAGCTATGTTAGCTACGGCGCTGCCATATGAGGCTGCGAGATCTCAGCGAGTAGCTTGGGATAGACCTCTGCCAGGACCATTTCACTTCCTCTGCCAGCATATTGGAGGTTCGGAGAGCATTCCCGGCGTCACAAAAGCCGACTGTTTCCGATTTTGAGGGCTGAGCGTTCCCGCATTAGTCATTTCGTTTCACACATGCATCTTTAAATTCTCGACCAGGAGCACCCTTCATCTATCATACCCCGTCCCCCCTCTCCTCCCACCTCGTCCTCTCCCCCTACCTCTCCCCCTCCCCTCCCGCCTAGTATTCTCATTCCTCTCCCACTCCCTCTCCTGCTGCCTCTCTGCCTCCTCCCTCAACCTCTCCCTATCTGCCTCCAACTCCTCCGCACTCTTCTCAACCTTAACAGTCGGCTTGGCCAAATCCTCCGGAAACCTAGGATGCGCACCCTCCTTACACGCCCTCCCATACGGACAAAACCCCGCCAGATAGAACTTGCACAACGTCTTCCTCACATGCTTCTTACTACACCTCTGTCCCAGTGGGCAAAATCCCTTCTCATAATGCGGACACGGCGGTAACCTAGACGCGGGATCGACGTGCAGGTAGTTGCAGTCGTCTCCGGCCACACAGTAGCCGGATCTATTGTAGTTCGAACACTCGGCCCGCGCGCGGATGTTGTATTCGTGTAGGTAGTCGCAGTGGTCGCCTTTTTTGCAGAGCCCTTTGAGCCAGTGCTTGCAGATTAGATTATTGGAGTGGGAGACGCCGTGTCTGTCGGGGCAGGCGGGGCCGAGGGGGCAGTGGCCCTCTCGGAAGGCTTTGCAGAGGGGGCGGGAGGGGTCGAGTCCGAAGCGGTATTCACGTTTAAGGAAGTCGGAAAAGGAGAACTCGTAAGTGGACGAGGTAGTGGGCGGTTGGTGATCAAGGTGAGTGGGGGTGGGAGACTTGTGAGCTATGGCGACGGCCATGATGCCTGTTGTTGAGGATGTGAGAAGGAATGTTGATGAGCTGTTGAGCTTGTATGAAGCTAGTAAGCGTGGTAGGCCAGGGTCTTGCCAAGACGTCAGCCTTGTGCGCGTCCAAACCTCCACCACTCCTTCATCTTCACAATCACATATGGGACTGCTCTAGTGGGAAAGAAGTCCGCTTCTGGGATCTCCTTATTATTCCTTACTGAAACAAATCCATTGTCGCTGGAGAGTCTTGTGACTGTCACTCATGATGAACGAATTTCAGTACACGTTTCGAGCTCCTAAGCCGTTTCCTCTCGCTGGATTGGCGGGTGTCGCTTCTTATAGGTCTTGCCGGTATCTCCTCGACGTCTCTCATTCTCAACCTTTCGGATGCCTCTTTCTACTTGGGATAATATGCCATAATTGATTAGAATCTCTCATCAATTTCGAACCAACTATTCGATGTCTCGCGTGGTCTCTTCTACTAGCTCGGCTTTGCTTTCTATAGAGTGGATGGCGTTGCCCTCCCCGATCTGCCCTGCGATCTGAGTGCAAATGCGAGTGCCTGCTGTGGACAGGCTCACCAATGCTCGACCAGCCTCTTCTTAATAGCAAAACGGCTTCGACTCGGTGGGATCGTGTACTGATGATATATGGCAAAGTTGTTGGATTCTAGGCACCTGCACACTTTTAAATGCTTCCGTACATAATCTGTAATTACGTTGAGGTACCTTCCCTTATCTCCTTTGTTTAGATAGAAAATATAGTCAGGTACATAGGTACAGGCTTATTCCTAGACAATTAGACAGATCATATCTCATGAAGTCCAGTCAACGGGTCCAACAAAAGTCCCGCATGTCCTTTATCTTTGAGTATGTCTGAATGCTATCCTACCTTTCCTTCGGCTTGTTCATCCCCTACCATAGTCCAACCATTTCTAATTTTTTCACTCGCACAGATATCGGCAACAACGCTTTCAACTACACTCTCAACAGCACCATATGTTCTGACGGGAACTTCTGCCCAAATCCCAATGATCAAACATGCTGATACAACAATAAAGGCATGAAAGAAACAGAGTTCAGCAATAATGCTTTCATCCCTACAGCTGCCACTGCATTACCCAGCTATTACGCTGCCGGTGGATGTACAATACCGACAGTAACACCAAGCACTTCGAGTGGTGTGTCTGGAACAGCTTCACCCACCCTGATACCCTCCACCTTAACTCCAAATCTACATCGGGCGCCTTCGGGCCTCGGCGCAGGTGCAAAAGTTGGGAAATAGTGGGTGTGTTAGGGGGATTGGTGGTACTCGGTGCGATGCTCTTCTTTCTATTGCGCCATTGTCTGAAAAGGCGGAGACAGCGCACAAACTGTTCGGAATTGAAGCCAGCAAGGGAGATGGATTCCGAGACAGTGCAACCGTATGGCCGCTCCGAGATGACTGGGGAGCCGGTGGGGTTGGAAATGGGATGCTGCGCCTAAGCTGGCGATAGAGAGGGTGCATGAGCTAGACACGAACGAGTATCAGTACGAAATGAATAAGTTCTTGGTTCAATCAATTCTAGAGTCCATCCTGGAAGATTTTCACGTCTCTGATCCTCTTCTCGACGCCTACTTTCAACACGAGTCCCTCTACTACGGCACGGCTGATGTCTACCCCCGGCTGCTCCACTCTCAGCGGTCAACCCGATGCTTGATACGTCACCTTTTAATTGAGGTGCGCGAAGAGAGCTCGTCCACTAGCTAGGTAAATCTGAATGCAGGCAGAGGAACAAGGAAAGTAAAGTAAGGTGTGCCGAACGGCAGACAGAAGCGGCAAGTTCGCCCAGATAGGAAACTTTCCTTCCCTGTCGTCCCTGGCTGCACGGTGGTAGCAGCACCAACTAATTCGACACTTTGATACTGCAAAAGGAAGTTTTCCATACTTAATTACTTGTACGTAGATAGTGCCATTACACAGCGCACCTAGGTCTATAAAGCCCCAAGACGACTCTCACAATTACGATGGGGAGACCAAAGCATTGCAGACACGGCCTCACACCCAGATCTAATCATGTCTTCCTCCCAAATATCAGACAAGAATAAGTATATCCTACCTACACTACCATCGCCATGCCATTCAAAGCGTGCTGCCACTTCAGAAGAAGCATTATTCTCGCGAGAATCGCCTACCTTTCCAATTCCAAAAACCGATGACTATCCCTGCATCTTGCCCCAACAACGCAAGAACGCGCTCGCGATTCTTCTTATCTTGGCGAATTTCGTCCCCATGATCTCCTTCGGCGCTGGCATGGGCGGCGGCCTCCATATCGCTTCCTCTCTCGGCGTCACAGAACCTAGCCAGGCTTCCTGGATCGCTGCCTCCTACCCCTTGACAGCTGGCGCATTCATACTCATGTCCGGTCGCCTTGGATCTATCTACGGCCACGGCCACGTCCTCCTTCTCGGCGCTTCCTGGTGGATCGTGTGGTCACTCATCAATGGCTTCTGCAGCAATTTCATAGCATTTAATATCGCGAGGGGCATGAGTGGGGTAGGCGGGGCAATGGTGGTACCGAATGCAGTGGCGATTATTGGCACGACCTTCCCGCCGGGGAGGATCCGGAATCGTTGTCTGGGATTATTTGGGGCTGGGGCGCCAGTTGGTGGATGGGCTGGCGCGTTGATGGCTGGATTACTGGCCGAGACGCTTGTGTTCAAGTGGCTTTTTATCTTCATGTAAGTAACGTCCCGGCTCTCTTCTGCTAGGAAGAGACTGACTTGGAGGATGGTAGGGCGCTGCTAGGGACGCTCGTGTTTGGCAGCCTAGCGATCATTTTGCCGAATGAGACACCGATCAGCAAAGACGAGAAGATGGACTGGGTCGGCTCTATCCTCGGTATCAGCGGCTTCATCATCTTCAACTTCACGTGGAAGTAGGTCCCCGTTGCGCTCCTTCCTTTCGCCTGCCTTCCCTGTTACAGCAGCTGACACATCCACCTACAGTCAAGCACCCAAAGCCAGCTGGACTTCGCCATACGAGATCACCCTGCTAATTCTCAGTATCCTCTTATTCCTAGCATTCGGCATCTGGGAGTATCGCTTCGCTACTCACCCCATCATACCCCTCACTATTTTCCGCGCCCCCTCTTTCACCCCTGTCATCATAGTGGTGCTCTTCAGCTTCATGTCCTACGGCACGTTCATCTGGTACCTGATCGCCTGGCAGCAGGAGATACGGCACTGGTCTGTTCTCTCCACCGCTTGGGGACTGACACCCCTTGCTATCTTCTCCGCCGCAGGGGCATTCATCGCGGCGTGGATGGTCCCTCGCTTAGCCGTGCAGTGGATCCTCGTCATTGGGACAATGGCGGTGCTGGTAGCGGAATTGCTGGTGGCGACGGTGCCAGAGCAACAGCTTTATTGGAAGCAGATGTTTCTGGCGACGGTCATTCAGAGTTTTTGCCCGGATTTCATCTACACAGCTGCGCAGATCGTGGCGTGTAATAGTGTTGGCAAAAGGGACCAGGGCATTGCGGGCAGCTTGATTGGGACACTGCAGCTTTATGCGACAAGTACTGGGTTGGGATTTGCGGGCATTGTGGAGACGCATGCTGCGGGTGATGCTGCTGCTGGAGGAGGGCAAGCGGAGGAGTACAGGGCGGCGTTGTATTTTGGCATGGCGTTGGCTGGCATGGCGTTGGTAATTGGGCTCGTGTTTGTGAGAATGGCGAAGGATACTAGGGAGGGGTGGCAGATGGAGGATACTGTGCCTGACGCGAGTAGCGGCGAGGAGATGGTGCCCTGACTGATTGATGCTATCAAGTAGGGTTAGCAAGAGACTACTTTAGGGTCACGGGGGTGTTTGACAAGCCAAGACTTGAGCCGCGGACAAGCGCCAGGAATTCTCCCTTGTTCAGAGCCAAGTTTCTGTAACGAACAGCTTCACTACAAGTGAATGTGTAACCTATGCTGGTGGCCCGGCGCGTGCCGAGGAAATGTGACGAAGAAATACTGTGGTTTGACTCTAACTTGTAGTGCTCCAGGTGACAAGTAAGATCTCTCCTAGAGTCCTCCATTTTCCTTTGAGCTTCAAAACCTGCTGTTATTGCACGTGTCTTTTGAGCTCGGAAAAAGACTTCCTTGCTCTTGATCTCTTTGTCCTATCTGCCTATCTCTCAAGTACCATGGCTTCATCCCAGGATCTAAAGCAGAACGGAAGCTCACATCGATGGAACCCATTCAAGCCCAAGAGCGAGAAGCCTGCGGCGTTGACCCAAAGCATGCCGCCAGCTCCATCTACCACCATCAATGCAGTTTACTATCCGAATTGGAGAGTCTACCGTTCTCAGCCACCATCATCACTGAATTTGAAGTTTATCACTCATGTTTTCTACGCCTTTGCATGGTTAGTCCATATTGGGCTATAATTGGCCGGTATTATGCTGACAAGAATTTTAAGGGTGAGGAGCAAAGGTGATCTGTTTGTGGGCAAAATCAGTTTAATTTGTTCTGTTGGTGGGACTAACGAGCTGCTAGTATAGCGATGAACATGCGGACAATGAGATAGACATTGATGGCACCAAAGGCTGCCTTCGTGACCTGAAGTCCATCAAACAGCAGCATCCGCAGATCATGACCATCCTCTCTGTTGGAGGTGGCGGAGATGGAAGTGCACCTTTTCCCTCAGTTGCTAGTAGCGGAATTATCAGATCTATATTCGCTCAGAGTGCGCGAAATATGGTGAACGCGTTTGATTTGGATGGGATAGACAGTGAGACGTGAATCACAATGAATCTTCAATTTGCTAACCTCAACAGTCGACTGGGAGCATCCATCTGATCCTAAGCAAGGACAGCATTACGTTCAACTACTTGCCAGTCTTCGCAAGGAGCTGCCTGCCCCAAGGTACCTGCTAACGTCTGCCTTGCCCGCAGGCGAGTGGGCCCTCAAAAATATAGATCTTGCCAAAGCATCAACTCATCTGGACTTCATCAACTTAATGACCTACGACTTTTCTGGGCCCTGGACAAACGTCTGTGGTCATCACGCACAACTCTTTACTCCCACCAATCCACACAATGATGCTGCCAGGACGTCATGCAACTCAGCAGTGACCTACCTACTCTTTAAAGGTGTATCGGCCAGAAAGATACTCCTCGGCATCCCCGCCTATGGACGGTCATTCCTTGGCTCTACGAAGGTGGGTGACCGATTCACTGGCCAAGGTGGCGAGGAAGGCACGTTTGAGTATAAGGATCTGCCACGACCAGGAGCTCTTGTCTATTTCGACGAGGCCGTTGGAGCGATCTACTCAATCCGTAGTGATGGCGGATTCGTGACATACGACGATCCTCGGACTGTTCACATGAAAGCTCAATATGCGAAGCAGCAAGGTCTCGGGGGCTTGTTCTATTGGACAGGGACAGGAGATACCAATGATGGGCGAAGCCTAGTTGAGGCAGGCTACCGCTCTTTGCATGCTTCGTAGCTGTTTTCCCAGCAGACCGTCTATTAGGCTCTTCTCTCGTGAACTTAAGACGAAAGAAGATTAGAAGGCCACATTTACCATTACTTTAAATAATCTATCCACCACGCTGGGTGCCAAAATGAGTGGCAGTCTTGAGTGCCAGCACACAGGATTTGTGGTCGACTTATTAAACACCAAACAAGGTTTTCTGACCTATCCTAGAATTAACTGACGAGGACTCATTTTGGGCATTCAGCATTCGAACCTTCGCTCTTCTAGATACGCTTCTACATACCCCTTGCGATACTCAGATTCTGTGACCCTCGCAACTGCTGCTAATCTTGCGAGTCACATTATCCTGTAGTCTCAGACACCCGAGATTCCTGTTAAGGGCTTCGTTATATCCAGCAACCACTTGCTTGCATCTGGTGAATATTTGGGCTTCTCTACTGAATAGATCTAGTCAATATCGAAGCTCAATCTCCACGCATGTATTTATTAAAGAGAATAAATAATTTAAACACTTACAAATTGCACAAATACTTATTATGTCTATTGTTGTAGAAGATATAGAAAATTTTGTTGAATCCATAATAAGATATACAATGCCTTTGCCACAAACACTGTACCTTCTGCACACATTACTTTACCTTGCAACAGTGAAAGACTTTCCCACTTATTTCTCCAAGGCCCGCTTCACATCAAGAGATCGGCAGCGATTCCCTTCGATTTCTCTATCCGAGATTAGTGATCATGCTGTAACAGAGAATGGTCCTTTCTTTTGAGGTCTCGAAATTTACGCTGGGAATCTGTTCCACAGAGATCAAACAACCAACGTTCAAATATGTATAAACACCATATAAAGACACAATCAAGAGCTCTCCATTTTGATTTTCCAACTACTCATCGAGGAGGATGAATCTCCTGTGTAGGATGTGCAAGACTCAGACGACGTCGACGTGCATAGCACAGTGTTCCTAAGAGCCGGCAGAGATGGGAAAGGATAATGACGAGCTCGTCCACGCCCGTTACTGGGATAAAAGATACAACGAGGAGCTCGAGACGTACGACTGGAACCGCAAATGAGAGGATTGGGAAGCGTGGTTTCCAGACCAGCTGGTCGGAGAGCTTAGAGAGCGGTGGAAGCGGCAAAAGCAGCAGATTTTGGAGAAGAGGAGAGACGTCGACAAGAAGAAGAGGATGACGATGCTGATTTAGCACGTGCTGTACGTGTCGATGCTGCTGGGTGTAATAATCGCTTTTCCATTTACTTTTATGGTCAATGATTCTAACCTGTATCAATAGAGAGATGCAAGGAGGAATGATGAAGATTACAGGTATACTGATTATCATGCGGACGGGGAATTGTGTGTATCCTTTTTCTCATCATCTTTCTAATCATCCCTACTAATCTTAGATTATCCAGTCGATCATTTGGGTATGAGAGTGGTAGAAAGCGTTACATAGAATCTATCCCAGAAGTCGATGTGGAATTTCTTACTAGACGGCAAGCCAGCCAAATCCAACGGCCACTACGTCTACCAAGGTAATCACAATGGTAGCAAGGATAATGAGCTATATAGAAAGGGTTCTCCTAAATCACAAGATAGCTGGATTTCCAAAACGAGTAGCACGAAAACCACTGGCGAGAAAGATATCGCGTTGTGGCCATCAACCGAGATACACATCTCACCCTTCGTCTTGCCTGATCTCGATTCCGCAGCTCGTTTCCTGAGTACATACCTTCGGCCCGAGTCCCATGCCTCTAGCGAACGAGAAAGATCCGAGGAGAGAGAAGGAAAGACCCAATAACAGAGACAAAGGGCTAGAACGAGTGTACGTAAGGTAGATAGATAGAATGCGTTGATACGCCTTGCACATGACGATATCATCGTGCTAGAACCTGGCTACCAAATCTCTATCGAAGCCGAATTCAATACCATTAGCATCCTTATGGAGTCTACACTCGTCGTGCGATTTTTGTGACCGGGATCCCTGGATATCAAAGTCGAGCATGCACTTTCGGGGTTTGAACGGAGCAAATGTCTGGTGAGGTTCTAAAAGGTGAAGAAAAGGCCGAGTCTGAACAAGGTCAAAGTTACCGATCAGAGCCAACCCCCATATGCTGCCAGTTTTGATGTATTGGGAGATGAGTACGAGAGAACGAAATCTAGCATACATTGGGTGACCTAAGATCACGCATAAATTTTACCACTACTTTTCACAGCCTGCCAGGATGTCTACAGAGAGTGTCACCGCCAGACTTTGTGAGTACCATTCACTGGAGAGAAGCCGTGTAATTACCGTCAAATTGTAATCCATCATATAGATGGCCAACTCTACTGAGGGTAAGGAATAAATCTTTCCTCTTTTGTCTGGCTTCAATAGCCAACCCTCTTCTATTCAACACGCACTTCATCGTACACGAGCTCATTCATTGCATAACGGACGCTGTCAAAGCATTCAATTAATTCCGTCTGCGCCAGCGGCGCGACGTCTCGAGCAACCTGAAGAAAGCTCAATAAACACGAACATGGCGATTCTGACTGCAACGGCGTCGTAAATCCTGCAGTAAACGACGACGTGTCTGGCCTCTGGCAGACTATGCAATAGAGTGACATGGTCTGAAGATATGGGTCACATCAATCTCAACAGCCAAGGTCCTGACGATGAAGCGGTTTATGAAGCGGACCTTGGTGAAAATATCATTACGCAGTGTGAAAGGTAATAGAGAGGAATCAGAAGGTAGTCTGCTCTGTTCCAGTGATGGGCTCAAGCAATGTTCGCAATGGTCAACCAACTATTTAGTAAACTGCCAGTTGAACGGTTCGGTTTGCCCTTTTCCCCTTCATAGTCAATTGGTTTGGGGTCGTAGATGGTTCGTTTTAAACCGTTTGGCCATAGGTTAGACGGTTTAAGCTGGTATTTTTGACGGCACCAGTACGTGACAAATTTCATGTCCGCTCTAACCTTTTAGGCAACAATTTTCAAAGTAGTATACTGAGGATTTTATTACTTCAAACGCCTTTCTACTATAGATTTAGCATAATGCTTTACCCCTGTTACTTTATAGTATCCTACACCGCCGGGGTATAGTAATAGGAACTGCTCTTAGGGACGAAGGAGCTTGGTTTTACGGGGGGAGCCCTTACCCAGATTTAGTTAGAGCGGACATGAGTCTTGTCACTGGTTTTAGCGGCTTGCTGAAGGAACCCCCTTGCGAGTCAGGGACTACCCGTGTAAGCTTAGCGCTAGGGTTTTCTACGCGCTCATCTTTACGCAAACCGTTGAAACTATCGGTTTAAACTTAATAGTTAGTTTACTTTATACCAACCGTCTACGCTAAATACTAGTGTAGTTGGTTGGTATAGGGGTCAACCCGAACCATTTCAACCATTGTGAACACTGGCCCCAAGCCGCATGGTGGCAAATGCCACACAGCACCGCTGATCGGACCCCGCTTGCTGGACTGCGCACACCTGTACTGCCTGGAGTGCCTACAATCAAAACACTTATCCCATCCACTGGTGTTAATCGGGTTCGTTTGGCTTGGCGGCGGGAGTCAGCCCTATGACCCAACCCTCTATCAGCGACGACCCAGACGGGACTAAGGAGGAAGGGCCGCGGAGTAAAAACCCTGCAAGAAAGAAGTGAGAGCATTGGTATGTGCATGTGTCCACATCGTGGTAATACGATAGGCTTAAATACGCTCCAGTAAGTCGGACGCAATGCATGTACGATGAGGAGCTCGGCGATGATGGATGCAGGCATGAGTAACGATCGCGAATTCGACATGAAGATTCATTTTCCCACAAGTGGGAAACTTTCCAAACGACAGCTCTCAGTCCACATTGGGCTCAAGGGCACGATTCGAAGCGCAATGCTCTCGTTGGGATCACTCACACCTGAGGCATCAAGACCCTTGTGACTATCACAACCGTCGCAACCTCCAGCTCCCAAGCGTGTCGACCGTGCCAACTAATCCAACCCAACTGTTGGCGACCAGGAGCAGGACATGGATCATGGTCTGGGCTCTCTTCTTCGGAGTCTTCACTTCCCCACAAATATATGCTGGGTGCATGTAGCAAGGGTAATGATAGTTCACGCAGCACACACACCGGAAAATATGGTAGAGTTAAAGCTCTGATCTCACAGTCCGCATAGTACAATTGATTCCCCACAATAGATAAGTCGACTCTCTTCAGCCGCCGCCATTGAGCAGGTGCGTTGTATCAGCAGCTTCAACTACGAATTTCTGTCTATAAACCCCTTACCTGTGCATTTCTCGTTTTGGTGAGTAGAGCCGCTGGTGCATATGCGAGCTTTTGCCAAGAGCACAGCCCGATCGACATGCGTTATCATCCTGCACTGCCGACCGAGGATCCCGCAGCAAGTCATGGCAATCGTTGACTACTTTACGGAGTACCTTATGTACAAATCCGCCTTCGGTGTACTTTTGTCCGGCCGTTCCGTCGTCCGAGCCTTTCCCTTCCGTTGCCGCACCGGTAGACGCCAAGTCGAATCTTGGCGATTATCTCCTTGCGAAACAGAGATAAGTATGCTAATACTGAAGGCGAGAGCAAAGCAACAAGATATAAAACAAGAAGCCTTTATAAACGGATGAAGCAATCTGATTCTTGTTGTCTCCAAGCGAAGCTCCATGTGCTGAAAAGTGAGCGGATCGCTTCATAGCACCTTGTATGCGAGAAGCGCCGAGACGCTAAAGCACTTTCCGTATCCACATTTCTGAAGCAGCCAAGCTTTCTTTTTTTTGCGCAATACTCGACATGATAGGTAAGTAAGGGGCCAGGCCCACGGACTCGCAGATGCAGAGAGGAGGGCGGTGTGATGATGTATCACGTCGACGAAGATACCGTAGGCCAAGGCTGGGCGTCCGGTTTGCGGCCTATGGTTGCCCACCTGCCTACGTATGAGCAGATAACGGGTGCATTTGTGTCGTCAGCGTCTTGATGATGGTATCGCATGGCTGGGTGGTGCTGTTGATTGTGCGAATGTTGCAAGATGTATTTATGGTTGTGTCGCACAATGCTTTTTGCACCGGTCTGCTTTAAGGAATTGCCGTCCGCCGTCTGAGTATTCCAGCTAATTGCATTGGCTGTAAATCTTTTGTGTTACTCAGTGAGGAAATCCGGATCGAGACTGCGTGGCATAGTCGACTGATGCAAGGAGCAGACTTCCATTAACGCCGTGCATCTGGTTGAACGATATACATCCAGTCTGAACAACTTGAGAGTAAAGGATGGCGAATTCAGCTCAAGTGGAAGACATGACTTTGGGCAGAGGATTCAATCCCTCCCGGTGGCCTCGGGGATGGCAGCCCTACACTGCACTATTATCTGGTTTTTGCGGCCAGGTCAATTGCTGGTAAAGGCTCCATCTCCAACAATCCAGACCGAGAACACGGACTGACTGAGAAACGTGTTTTGATAACAGGGGTCTCATCAACAGCTTTGGTACTTTCTTCAGGTACTACGATGAAAGCTATCTTCCCAACTCGACAGGCACGACCATCAGCTTGATCGGTGGTATGCAGACTTTCCTAGTCCTGGCCCTGTCGGTCATCGTCGGCAGACTTTTGGACGCACAGCTGCACCGAGCCGTTGTCTGTACTGGTGGTGCTCTGACTACCCTTGGCTTCCTGGCTTTGAGCTTTACGGGTAGACAGGGCCATGAAGGGGAAGGGATATACGAGCTTGTTCTGCTCACGCATGGGCTTGTGGCTGGTGTTGGTATGAGCTTTTTCTTCACGCATAGTTCGCATTGCGTTATTCAGGTACGTCACTATCCGATACGTTTCCCTGGGCTTCACAAAGCTGATCGTTCGTCCAGTGGTTTCCAGCGCACAAGTATTTCGCGGTTGGAATCACATCTTGTGGGGCTGCCGTTGGTACAGTAGCTAGCAATGACTGTTCTCATGTCAAAGCTGACAAGCGATCAGGGGGTCTTGCGTATCCACCGGCGTTCAGATTCTTAGTCTCTGAACATGGCTTTCCCAATGGCATTCGGCTTTTTGCTGCAATCGTTGGCGCGGTATCTGCCGTATGTATTCTTTTCGGCGCCTCGGATCCCGCCGCTGCGAATCGCCCACTCGGTCCAGTCTTTACCATTCGGACGTGGATCGACACAGAAGCCTTCAGAAACCCTCTCTTCGTGATGTACACTGCGGCTGTGTGCCTTATGTTCACAGGATACTATCCACTTCTATTCTACGTTACCGAATGGGCCGAGCAAGTGGGGCCCATGAATATCAAGGTGGTCTTCTTCCTGACTATAATGAACGGGTGTGTATGCCGAATCATCCGGTTTGTATGGAGACTCGGCTGACATTCCGCAGATGCAGTATCGTCGGTCGACTTGGAAGCGCCTGGATAGCAAGCTCAAGGTAAGCCCAAGTCCGAGCTGAAAATAGCAAATGTGCTTACATGCTATAGGAAATTGAATCCTCTGCTGGTCCACGCGGCAAGCTGTTTCGCAGCGGCTCTATTCATATTCCTGTTCTGGCCTCTCGTTCAGCAGGAGAGCCATGTCGTTGCCTTTTGCGTGCTAGTCGGCATCCTTGGAGGCGCTCTGTTCGGCCTGCCGGCGTCCTCAATGGCGTTCCTTCTCCCACCAGACTTCAATGACCGCTTGGGAGTGTGGACAGGTATGATGTTGGGTTTGAGTTCGATCTCTGTCATTGGACCTCCCGTCTCTGGGGCTCTCGTAAGGAGATATGGCATAATTTCAGTTGGCCTCTGGGCCGGAGCGAGCCTGATTGTTGCTGGCGGTCTGGTGGCAGTGGCCATGAGGAAGAGATTTACAGAGGAGAAAAAGAGCGCAGGGAACAGTCCGCAGTTAGAGGGAGATATTGAGGGTAGCATTCACGAGTTCCATACTGCGAGGTCGGGGAGTTGGGGAGCTTGAGACGACGGTCAGACAAGTCTCAGAGTCCCAACAGGTGCTGGGGTTGCAGAAAATGGATTTCGGAGACTTGGGTCGGAGAATGATACTTTGAATATGGCCAGATACTTCTTTAGTCTTAGCACATAGTGACTTACTATCAGAAGGTTGATAGCACCATGAGATCAACATATCTACATCCAAGTCACCCATCCTCTCCCCTACCCCCACCCCCAAACCTGCCAAAGCCCCCTACATCCCTCTTAAAAAACTTCCCAATATTTCTTAGATTCTCATTCAGGTTCCCCGCCGCCTGCAGCGTGGCCGAATCAGGACTCTGCGCCCTCCGTCCTTGAGGTGGCGGACTCGTCATTCTAGACTCGGCAGGGGTGCCTCCAAGAGCAGGTGTGCCAAAGCGATCGACACCGTCTCTTGCAGCAGTCATGATGGCATTACCGAAAGTAGACGGATCGAAGCGCGCGGGGAGATTGGACGTGCTGAGGCTAGCTGCTGAAGAGAGGGAGGGCAGGCCGGTGGGGATGTGTACACCTCCTGTGGTACCACTAGTGCCACCAACGACGAGCGGTGTGAGGAGGGGGGAGGATTGCTGCACTTCTGCGTTCCTGGGAGATGAGCGATGGGCTTGGAACAGGTCGACCAAATTGGGTTGGTCTTGTTTGCGAATGCCTTTCAATTCGAGGATTTTCCGGAAGTTGGCGTCGGATCTGTCGGCAATGTGGATAAGGTAGGCTTGGACGAGGGCTTCTGGTGGGGAAGGGCGTACTTGGAGGGTTTTGAGGATCGGGTCGAGGCGGGACATCGATTGGGAGACTCGTTTGACGTAGCCTGGGGGTGGTGTGGTACCGGGAGGGGAGGCGAGTGTGAGGAGTTCTTCGAAGCCTTTCTTAAGGACGTAGATATCCAAAAGCATCTTATTGTATCAGCTAATGGTCTTACATATGGACGCTGGGCTCTTACCTGCTCAGCGCCAACTTCGGATATGGGCTTGCATTGAAAGATGTTCGCGATGTAAGCATTGGCGGTCAGCTCAACAACATTATCGCAAAACGCTCTTGCGTACTGCTGCTTATGAAGCATGCCCAGAATCTGCGCTGCCCGAGACTTGATTTTTGAGAGCATCTCAGCAACATACGAGCTCTGATCACCAACGCTCTCCATCTTACTCCATCCAGTGTTGCGCATTTCTCGCCATGTAGGCTCGATGTCAACTTCTACTCTTCGCACCAGAGCACGGACAGTAGCGCTTGCGATTCCCATAAAAGCGTCTGCTTCGCTCTGCAGGTCAATGCTCGACTTTAGGTCGTGGTCAATCCGACTCTTAATCTTCTCCTCAAGCTGCGTACTCGTGTTGTAGCAGTAGTCCGCAGTATTGAGTACGAGGACTAAATCCTCAATTTGAGGTGTCTTCGATGGCGTCTGCCCACCTGGGCGTTCACTGACAAAGTAAAGCAGGATTTGCTGAGCATATAGATCGAGATACTTAGCGAAGACCTTTGTCAGTTCCACGAGTCGAGCTCCAGGAGACAGCTTAGCACACTGGGCTAAAGTCAATCGGTAGAAGCTGAACAGTTCGGTGGAAGACGATATCACCATCTGCGGAGAGAACTCTTCGTCGGGCTGACGAGGTGGTTGGGAGCGGTACTTCGAAATCATGGACGATAGATGCCTGTTCCGTTAGCTACAAGCTTGAGTACTTGACCTTAAAGGGGCTCACTTGTCTTGAGCTTCAACCCATATACTCAGGTACGGCTCGAATGCTTCGGAGATAGCTTGGCTGAAGATGGGTGTCTTTTCGTCGTTGGAGCTTAGAGTGTCCATAGAAGCGCGAGACTGCAGCGATATCAGCGAGTATAAGTATATGCTAAGTAACATGACTTACCGTGTTCGTAAACCGCCTCTCAAGACTGTGCTCAAAATCAAGAGTTTCTTGAAGACAAGAAAGTAAAAGGTCCACATCCAACGTCTGTCCATCCTGCCTTCGTATCGATCTCTGCAATATCCCCTTGAAATCCTCCCTAGTACTCTCACAAAACGCATTCGCCAGTAGCTCGTTAACCCTCCAGGGGGGAGGAAACATAGCCGCATGTTCATCATCATACGTTTTGAGCATCCTCTTAAACCAGGAATATCTCCGTGAAATATTGTCCAAACTCCCCGCCTCCTCACTCCCCCTAAACAGCTGCCTATATTCTCTCAACTGCGTATTACAATACCAAGTAATCAACCTACTCCTCGCATTATCCCCCAACGCATCCATCACTAAGCACGCCTCCGCCAACATCCCCCTCCTAGCCGCAACCTCCCCCTTCGCGAACGTAACCTCGAAGTCCTCACACACCTGCTCCAACATCTCCCGCTGTAAATCCGACACATTCCTACTCAGCGTAGCAATCTGATCAATAGACCGATAGGTTTTGAAATGCGCCATAAGCTGTATAACGGCCTGCAACAACTGTGCACACTCCCTGTACTGCCTACTCTCACACAGCCCTCGCAGCTGCTCGTAAGCTGTAGTAAGCATCTGCAATCTTTTTAGCGCCGTCATGGAGAGTGTGAGGTTCTTCTTCGTGTTGTCGAGCCGCTTGATGTCGGCTGTCATTTCTGTGATCGCTTCCTCGGTCTCGATAGCTCTTTGCCGGACACCCTCCACCTTCTGAAAAAGCTCTGCGAGGTCGGCTTTGGCGGCCTGGATCCGCTGGACGCTTTCGACATCTGAGGTTGATTGCTGCTGCACGTGGGCAGAGATCTCGCGGTCGAGGTCCTTTTGGTAGGTGTCAAGGGCGTTGGAGGTTCGGGGAACGGAGGAGAGGCTTGAGGGGCGGGAGAAGATGGCGTTGAGATGGGTGATGGGGTCATAGTTGGCTGGTCTAGCTATTAGCCGTGCAATTGTTTGAGAGATTTGATATGTACCAGCATCTAAGGAGCCCAGAGAAGCAGTGTCTCCGTCCAACTGCGGCATGAAGTCTGTGGACTCACACGAGCATTGAGTATCTGAGTTCGGCACAATCCGTCTTCGGAAATATTGCTAAAGGTTACGGTTGGCAGAATTTGGCTTTCTTGAAGTCTGGGGCTCAAGACAAACAGTCGAAACTCTACGCTATGGCCAGAACGATTTGCAATGAAGGGGCCCCTAAGCCAGCCCCTAAGCGAAGCCCTAACGGGCCCCCAAGACGGATTCTAGGAGCTAGGATAGGGATCACCCAGGACGGCTCCGGGGTTGCCCTAGGGCACTTATTGCAAATTATTTGGTGGCCGAAGCTCTCTCCACGCGCAAGCTTTCCGCTCAAAGGTAACCGTGCGGGCACCTCGCTCTACTCGAAGGTGCCCGCACGGTTAGGGCAAGGCTACGAGCGAGCATACGACTGGCTGGTCAGTCTTCCAGGTTTGCACGAGCACTTCATAGAGTGGTTTGTCCAACTGTTCGTAAAGCTATCTGTTTCTTTACGGACGTATCTTCATGCTTCTTGACTCCCCACGTACCCCGCAATGCATGATTTCAACAAGTACAAGATACCGCCTTACCACCCATTACGTCGCATCACCTTCCATATCCTTCAGATACCTCTCCCAGGTATCAATGACCCCAGCATAGAACTCCACATGCTTGTCCGCCAATCCGCCCAAGCAATCCTTGAACTCTCCAGCCTTTATCCTCTCGAAGTCACCAACCTCCCTAACCACCTCTCCATCAAAAGCCTCAGTCGTCAGTCTGGCGTCCTCGACTTCCCTAACTAGCTTCTCTATTTGCATTTCAAGCTTCCTAACCCTCTCTCGTCTTGACTGTTCATGATCAACACCCCTTACATCTTCGATCTTCGAGCGGATGAAGCCGGTGGGGCCTTGAGAGGCATAGGGCGAGGAGGCGAGGGTATCGCGATCATAAGAGGCTTTGTTGAGATATTCAGTCAGGCCTTCGTAGTCGAGTTGTTTCTGCTCGCGGGACTTCAGGAGTCCTTTCAAAGAGGTGGTGTAGGCTTCCATGTCCCGCAGGCTTCCAAGATAATTTTGGTCTGTGTGTTCTTTCAATCCCGTTATACCTTTTGCAGTCTGCTCGACAGCCTGTGCGAAACCATGCACAGGGCCTTCTACACCAGGTTCCAGTGTAGCCAATTTCATGAATTGGGTCGATAGGTCGGCGTAGTCTGCTTCAAGATCTCCCTCTCGGCGGCCGACGCGGGCTATGATGCGCGAGATGTGGCCCAGGTCCTCATCTAGCTTGTCTGCTTTTTCTCGCACTTCTATGAAGCGCTTGTCCGGCTTATGGACTTTCGAAAAGGCATTGACGAAGGTGTCGGCGAAGTTATCGAAGACTGATGTGCTTGATTCCGAGACGCTGACGCTGCGTTTGGGGTGAGAGCGCATAGTTGCATTCCAGTCTGTGGATTCGAGGAAGATGGTCAAGAGGGCGGCGCGGCGGAGTGTAGGGTGCAGGGCGAGGCGCTTGAGGAAGCGGTGCAGGGAGTGGGCACGTCGATTGGTGAAGTCGGGGCCGAAGCGGTCACCGCGGACGTATTCCATCTTGTGCTTGTCTGGAAGAGGGGGGACGGCGCATTGTGGGTATTCGCGGCAAAGGTATTTGTAGAGGAAGACGAAGTCGGTGAAGCGGCGACGAACTTTGACGGTTGGACTCGAGAAAGATGCAAAGTCGGACTGTGAGTGGTATGTTAGTGGTTGCTGTTAATAGTGGGGTTCAATGCCAGCGGCCTCAGGAGGCAATAAACCTACTTTTGTGGTGACCAAGTAGGAAATATATGCATCTTTAGTCCCACCGTTCTCCTTCAGAGGTGTGTCGACTATGCAGTCAATTCTGCCATCGTCAATCCCTGCCAAATCCACTGCGTCTGCCTGAGGCCCCGCTTGAGATGAGCTTTGGCCTGCTTTTCGTTTTCCACTCGAACTTGCTCCGTATACTGGATCTCCTGGCTCGCTCGCTAGTGCAGTAGTTGGTCGTGAGGTATCACTGGCTGCTTCGTTTTGCCATGAGACGCTGTCGAAATCGTCCTCCATAGCTGTGGGCCCTAGGCCACGGACAGGGGCCGGCTTTAACGGTCTTGGGGACTACCGAAATATTGCAATGCTTGAAGGGCCGGTAGAGAGTATAGCAAGTCCTGGCAAATAGTTAGACCGGAAGGCTTAGGAGCAGGCACTTCATTGTCAGTCAGTCATAAAGTAAAGTACTGTTCAAGTGAGCTCCAGCCGCTGCACAAGAGCCGCGCCTTAGCGTCTTTCTTGGAGGGCGCTAAGATGCAGGATTTATGGGGTACATAATTAAGGTAGTTGTTCTATCCTGACTCCTGATCCCGGAGACAAGACGAATAGCGGATAAGACTGCTTCAAGGAACATTCTTCGTAAATGTAATTGGATACACATCAAACTCTAATCTATAAATACTGTCTATAATGCTAAGCCAACTCCAATGCCTGAAGTCACAATACAGAACGTCGACATGCCATGCTCCTTTCGTCTGAATGTGATATACAGTCCAACGGAATTCGTTACTTGACCAGCAATTCATGGACAGATGGTACTTTTGGTAAAAATCATAGGTCACCTTTGAGGAGGCTGCTTATCCAGGCCGATTGCTCCCTCCTCTTCATCCCCATCACCATATCTAAAAACATCATCTTCGTCGTCGGTATACTCATCTCGGTAGCCCTCGGTTGCGTCTTCGCGGTCCAGGAAGTCAATCTGGTCGTCTTTCATAAGTGTAGCTGTAGCTGCTTGTTCGTCTACCTCGTCGGAGAACTCCCCAGCCTGTGAGCCTGGACGTCTGACACCGGCCCTCTCTTCTGCCTCAATTTCTTGTGAGCGAGCCAGTGTTCTGGAGAGGTCAGTGTTGCTACTTTCTGACTTGAAGATCTTGGAATTGACGCACCTCCTGTAAATGAGCCATCCTGTAACGCCGCCTAGGACAGCACCGAAAATTATACTCGCCCAATTGATGACCTTTGTCCCGGTATCCATCTTCTCTCCACTTTTAGCAATTACTGCAAGCCTCGAGCCAATGAATATAGCAATGAGTAATTTCGGAGTTGCAGCTGCCGTTGCAACAGCGAACATCAGCGGCTTTACTGTTGAAAATGTCGATATAGCTCCATTGGAGATGCTATAGGGAAGCGGGCATAGTCGGATCATGACCAAAAGTTTGAGGCCATCGTGTTTCAAGACCAGGGAAAGTGCTTCGAATCGTCTGTCATGTGCTACGATTCGATGGACAAAGCTGGAGAGCAGCGTCCGCGAGACAACAAAGGAACATGTGGATCCTACGACGGTGGCCGAGGCAACAATCGGCCAGCTATGCTGGAGTCAGCTGTCTATACAAAACTCCGTCACGCATCGGAGTAGCCGCCGAAAGTGGTAGCTCACCCCCATGGGAAGCCATATACGAAGCCAGCCAATGTCAAACAGGTCGAATACCCAATGACTGGTGGGAAGGCAGTCGCGAAGGTCATAGCCCAGAGTATCAGCCATCCCCCTTTCAGATTCTTCCATTTCTCCGCTACCGGCTCCAGCCAAGCAAATATTCTTTCACTGAAGACGAGGAATAGTATGCCAAGCACGATGGTCAGGATGCCAACAACCACCGAGAGTGCCATCTGTACCATCGACATTTTCTCCACTGTTCTGAATAATTCGCGCCATGCCCTTGCAGCGTTGTTGATGGCCTTGTCTAAAAAGCTTGTGCCCCGCCGACGGAAGGGTTGATGGTTGGATTGGCTTGTTCGCTGACGAGTCCATGGTGCTTGGATGCTCTGACGGGATGGATCGGGGGAACGTGGGGGGGATACAGGTAATGATAGGGCGCGAGCGGTTTGGACGAATTCCGACGTTTGGGACATCTCTATTGGGTTCTGCAACAGATCGATACCTTACTATTGTTATAGCCTAAAGGGATAGTGGTCGTTCCACCACGAATGCGCCGTATGCGCCTCACCCCGTTAGCTTCGGGATCTACCCGCTATCGTCCCTCTGGACTGTTAGGGTGAAACGAATTTAACGTCAGAGCATTTTGGAAGACACTTTACAGTAATACCCTTTCTCGCCTGTCCATGGTCCCAGAACCTCTTCTAGATATGATAAGATTGGTGCCCGTGTGCTATTACTATCATCTCTCGATGATCTATTAGCAAATCCTAGAATGCCCGACTGATAATGACTATGTTCTGTCCCAACATCCACCTTTGCCTTATGAGACGTCGGTCATGCAGGTGAACCACCCTCTACTTATACATGCCCTCGGTGCAATCTTATCAAGAGAGTTCAGGGTCTCGATCTGAGCTGAATGACATGGAGTGTTGGACCCCAACTGAGGCGGGCTACCACATCGTCGGCGCTGATGAACTTCCCCACCAAGGTAGCAATATTTCGCGAGAGAAGATCGGAGTGGCCGTTAACTTGCATATGTATGCGGGACCAAATGCGGGGAAATATCCTTTGCGTTGTTTCAGCGACTGACCTTGGAAGAGTTATAGCCCTATCCAAAAATTGCCAGGCAATATCGAGATCGGACTATACAATCTTTAGGCAGGAGATAAGGTGCGGATACCAGATGAGAATACACATATAACTTTTAGCTCGTTCAAGGAACAGGCACTGCCGTACTACCCTCTGCCGGCCGAGTGTTGGACACCTCTTACCTAAATCTTTCCTCACCAACATCCGCTGTGCCCCTTTCTTCGTGGAAAGTGCAAGTCAAGATACGGCCGTCGCTATCACAATCAAACTCATCCTCACCAGATGTTATCACGCCATTGCTCAGCGGCTGCGCCCCAGAGAATTTTAGCTTTTCCAATGCTCGTGGCCTAATGCTGGCCCCTTGCTACGCCTCTAGATTACGGTCACATCTCCGTGATTTGCGAGGCTATGGTAGCCTTTAACGTCAATCTTTGATTGCCAAACTATAGGCGTCTTCAACGTTGTTCTTGGTGCACTATCTGGAGGTCCTGTTTACTGGCGCTTTCTGCTCCGAGGATCGAAACCTCCTTCTGTGATCGTGTTAATGTCTGGCCTCTAACAAGATACATCCTACACTAGGAATTTGTAATATCGAATTTGTTTTAGTCGTTTCAACTCATGTACATGTGTGGGTGACTGAACGTGGCAGCTGCCGGTCGTGTGGTCATCAGGACGAGTGTATGGATGTTGTTGACCTGCCTGGGTCTTGTATAAGACTAGATACATTTATATGACCTTTTTTCTGGAACCATACTAAGTCTTGCCTATATTACTTACCTGCTCGCTCAATTCATCACACGCAATGGATATCTTTCAAAGGCTTCTCTTAGCCGCTATTGTCTTTGCATTCTTTCCATCTGTGCAGGTACAGATAGCACTCTCTGATAACCCAGTAGCATCTTGTGTTGGCAATGTCATATCCGGCACCGCCACGTACACAACGAGTCTGACTTTGGAGACTAGTGCTTCAAAGAGGATACCGGCAGGAGACTTTTGTACGTGCCTTTGGAGTGTTTCCTACCACCTCCTCGCTGCCTTCCGATTCGCAAAGCATGCACACTCTTGCTTGTCTGTAACCTCAAAAATATGCTTACAATGATTACTCTATCTCAAAGAAGTGATGCTAACTTCCCGATCTGCGTAGGGGACCAATTTGGCGCTGTGTGGGTTTCTTCAACCGATACGACTGGAGTGAAATTTGGGTATGCCTCAATACCTGGCGTGGGAGCTCCGTCCGCGGATATCCCGCAAGCAGCACAAGACGCCATCAAAATCGATCCCAGCGGTACTGCTTGGACTTTAAGTGTACCGTCGCCAACCGTTGGAAAGTATCATATCGTATTTGGGATAGGCACGCCATCTTCCTCAGTTACAGCAGGGCCTACAATCGCAGCAGCAACATGGACGAAAGGGGCTTGTACTATCACGTATGCTCAATCTCCTCGTTCCTTCGATTCATCCTTACAAGGTCTAATGCGATAGACAGCAACTTCTTAGATCCCAGCACCACACTAGCCTGTGTATCCACAACAATAACTCCCGCCAGCGTCACCGCCTGCGCTTGTCCCGACAATGTTCTCCAGGAGCAGCTTTGGGCGGCACCGGTCCATGCGATTATACCAGCGGACAAAGCGATCAAGAAGAAGCAATCTTTCTATCGTGTCCCGCGATCGACGGCGCTCCTGTAACGACCGCACCATCAGCTGCGATTCCACAAGCAGCCGTTGCCCCTGCGTCCACGACAGCGCAGGAGGCCAAGAGAGTCAAACGAAACAAACCTTTCCAGCTACCCCTACCGACGAAAGCTAAGCGACGAGAGATTTCACACGGGGCTAAATTTAGGAGGGCAGACCCTCCAGCGGGCTCCTACAACCTCGCAATCACCGGGATATACCCCTGTGCCGACGAGTCTGGTCTTGGGCTTCAGCCTCAGCCAACCCAAACAGGGGTCTCTGATCCAAGAGTTGTTTCTGCATGCGCGCAAAAATTGGTCATACCCAACTCAGCTGCATGGAGCGGCTACGCTGTTAATTCGTATCTTTCAGGCGTTCTTTCTGCAACGGCGCCTGCACCGACCACAGGTTGACGCTGGAGAACTCCTCAAGACTGATACAGGGCAATCTAGCGAATGCACCTATGACAGCAGTGAGTCCCCATTAAAGCCTCTCGAGCTCTATGATAGTGCTAATGATCTTTGCCCCACAGTCTGTGCTCCAATCCTTTGTAAAGACGTAAGCGCTAGTGACTTCGGGAACAATCTCCTTGCACAACGCTTTCTCGCCTATACCGCATACATCAATTTCAGTAACTTCTTTCACTCCATGTGGGACTCGCTTTTCAACGCTGCAACTCTAGGCATTGGTAGTATCGATGATATAACTACTAAGTTCTTTACTGACCCCAAGCCAAAAGCTACTTGGCAACAAATACTCGGACTACTTACTCCGCTTCTCTCCACTCTCTCTACGGTCCTAGGGCCGCTCGGTAGTGCTGTGACTGCCTTGGGTGGTGTCGTGAGTGAGACTATTGCTGCGGGTAACATCGCCGACTTGGCACCGGTGTTAGATCACAGGTTCTCCGAGTAAGCACTCCATCCGTCAATACTAGAAACCTAAGCTGATTGAATAAAAAGGGCGGGCAAGATTTCCGAATTTGTCACTAGCTACTTGAAGACGACCCCTGCTGGTATACAGAAGGGCTACCAGCAATTCATTGGCAATGCATCAGCCAAACAGTGGTGTGGCTCCAGCGTTGGTGATCCAAACGGCATCTTCGGGAGTGGTTTCTGGGCCGATAGCAGTCACATGTCTGGTTTTCAAACCAACCTCTACAACAACTTCATCAAGACCATGGCCTACAAATCTATCAAGTGAGGATTCTCTTACTTTACCAGAGTCCTCTTCACTAATACCGCTATAGCTACGCTTAGAACAACTCCAACGCGTTCGTTATCTATGTGCCGTACTCTGTCAACGTCAAGGATGCCCAGGGCAATATCAACCAGATGAACCAGACCTACTGCGAGAGCTTGCAGACTAGTGACAAGGAGAAAGTTCTTACAGTCTGCGATGGTATGGATGGCATGGCCCGCATTTTCAACGCCAACGGCGGAGTCTTTGCAATGAGCACCTCGCCCATGGGCTGGAACTTCAATTATCAGATCCTCTCTGGAGTCACTTTCGACACTTCGGCTGCAGTGAGAGGATCCGTAGCGTCTTGGAAGGTGGGTGATTTCAACTACAACATTGCTGACCAATACGCTACTCAACTGCAGAGTGGCAATGTGGACACAGCGACTGCGACTGCTATCGGCAGTATCGACATCTCCGAATCGACGGCCGAGATTTTCAACATTCCCGTCTGCAGAGTCTTCGATCTTGCCTCCTTCCCTCCTGCCAATGGCGCAAGTTCCTTGTGCTGTGCATGCGCATACACCGCAGCGGTAAGATAGCTTCTATCGATTACTTTCAATGACATGCTAATCCTTTTGACTAGAATGGTGGCACAACAGGCTCTACAGCAAAATTTAGCAAGAATGTCGACCCGAAGGTCATAGAGATGTGCGCGCCGACGCCGATCGTGAGTCCAGTGTCTCCGAATATGTACAATCAGTGTCAGGCTCAACAGTATACCGGCTCTTGATAATTCCAATGAAGCGACGGGCTGATTCCCCACGATTGGTAAATACAATCTGTTCTAGCCATCTTTTGACTGGCGATATGACCCTGCCTTTGCATGAGCTTTGTAGATAAGATTACCCTTACTCTTTTCCTACCCTGCGTACAAGCGATATGATTTGAGACATTAGGAAATATGAAAGTCTCCACAATGCTTCCAGATAACCGCTCTCTGTCAAGAGCGGAAAGACTTAATTGGCGGAGAATCCTTATGTAATTAGCGCCTGGGAGGAGTGCTTTCCTCCGCTATTTGTTTATCAATATCCTAGCACCCTGGATATCATACATAGCTGGCCCTTAGATAGCTACCAGTGGGTGGGCAACCCGTTCTACATACTTGCATTTTCTCTTTGTGTCGCGCTTAGTGTAGCCGCTAACTAATTGCGGTCGATCAGCCCTACAATAGGAAGCCAGAGCAAGAGATCCCTTTCATGCTTTTCTCCACAATAAACTCACCTTTCAGGATCGTGCACAGTGGCTTGGTGGCTGATAGAATGGCCATCGATCAGGCTGTCAGTTCACGCATCTCCGTGGCCTGACTATCGTCTGCAGTCGCACTGCCAGACTCATGGCGCACTAACGAAGAGTAAGGCCTCTGTACTTTCCACCACAGAGAACAAATGGCAAAGAAACATTCATCATCTGACGAAAGACGACTCAATGTTATCTTCACTATGATTTTGAATTCGATTCTAGGTTCGTGCAATCCAGGGTCTCACTGCCTGCTGATACATTCTTTACTCTAAATGATTTAATCGATCAGAGAACGTAAGATCTCGATGCTTCTCACCAAGCATTACGTCGCGTGTTCTGGGCCACTAAATGTTTTGGGTTCTTTGTCTGTCACCCACATTCCAGACCTTGGGTCTCAAGACGGCTATTTATACCATGTGTCCAGCTCGTGGCTGCCATGCATTTTCTTTGTTTAGCAGAAGTCTTGTCTTCAACGAAATCCCAGCATTTTCATCGTCATCTTTTCAATTCCATCACTCGTCTCCTCTTGCATCCCGACCTATCATACGCTTGAGCCATGTCTACACTCTCACTTCCATTGCGACCTCTCGAGGTACGAGGAAAGCCATCGACATTATCACTTAGAGGCATGGATGTAGTGACACTGAAGAGATCGCCTTTGAGCGCAGAATTCAGAAAGTCGGAGATCCACGCGAAGCCACTACCTCCTACTCCTACCTTCAGAGTTGCATCTAGCGTCTACAGCGTTTATGTAGAAGGCGCTCCAAGAACACCAAAGTTTGCAAAAGGCGGAAACACACTGCCCTCCAAGGTCTTCTTGAACCCTCACGAGGGTCTCAAGCAGCGGGCTAGTACATCGAATCTGCCGGATAGTCCACCGTCACCACCCCGACCGCGCCTGACTCAATCCAAGACGAGTCCAGCAGTGGCAAGACTAGCCGAAAGAAAGAAGATAAGGAGTTCCTTCTACGGCGAATGGAAAGCGCCCAAATGGGAAGATCACTCGGAGGGTGAAGAAGAACTAGAGACACCCGGTATTGGTAAGGCGTTCAGTCACAATGGTCCACAGCCCGGCACACCAAGTCAAAGCGCAGAAGAGCACGCTGCAGACTATACATCTGTTCTAGCTCCCCAAACCAGTATGATCCCTGCCAGTCTCATCCCTGGAATCATCGTAGAATCCTCCCACCATGAATACGACGAATCTCAAGATCCTTTGACGCCTGGCCCACTTACAGCCACCATCGGTGAGCCAGCCGCTGGAGATGAAACCGTGCCCCCTTCAGAGAGGTTTAGCTCAGCTTCTGATGAAGAATGCATGCCAACAAGCCGGTGGTCCTCGACTTCCTCATCGCCTGCCAGCCTTATCCAGTTCCCCAAGAAGACTTTCAAATCACGCGCACAGAAAGCTTTTCTCGCTCAAAAAGCGTTTCACTCTCGAAAAATATCTCCAGGAAAATCGGAGAAGAAAGGGCATAAGCGAGATGAAAGCAATTCTTCGTGGACTTCACATTCGACAGGCGACAGCAATGGCAGCTCCATGAACCCCGCAGACCGAGCAGCCATCGAAAAAGGCGTCCTCAACATCTACGACACCCTAGATAGCCCATACGATCTCGTAATCCCCAAACCAAAAGCCAGCACGGAAATCACAAAACCCAAAAACGTCCTCCGCAAAGCCGAACCAAGTCCCAAATCCTGTGAAGCAGCAAAGACACCCTCCCCGCGCTCTCGATCAGATCGAGCAAGTTGGTCTACGCAGGCTTCGGAGAAAAGCCGCGCTTCGATCTCGTCGGATTACAGGGAGATGGTCCTGAAACATAGTTTTCCAAGGCGGAAGTCGGTGAAGGAACGCTCGGTGGGGAAGAGATTGGTTACGGCGGTTGGCCTGAATAGGGGAAGGAATCAAAAGAAGGCGAATGAGAAGAAGAGACAGGAGATGAAGAAGAAGATTGTGGTTCTTGGGAGGCGCGGTGAAAGTGTGGATATGGTTTCTTAGGATAGAAAGATTCTACTCAATCAGTGTTGACGGCCATTTAGACGTTATATCCCGTTATGACTTTAACTTATAGAACTAAAAATCAATCTTTAACCTTGTTGCAAAGAGCCCAATGCCAGAGTCCGTTATCCACCTGTAAATGGGTATTGGTTGAAATCATGCGGTAGCAGATCTAAGGTACCCACACGGCTTTGCTCGGGCGCCATCTACCCCGCAACGCTGTTGGCCAATTCGCAAGCCAGGCATAGCTTCCAGGTACAAGTATTCCTCTCTCCCTCGCCTCGCTGCTTCAACCTACCTACATTTCACACTGTATCAAAATGGGCGGCGAAACACAAAACAAGGCGACAGGATGCAGGCTTCCAAAGCTTTCGGCTGGTCCAGTGGGTCAGCAAATTCACAGCATATACAAAGGTCGCTTGGGGATGTTTACAGATGGCGGACAATACTCGGGCCAGAACTTGCAGGCGTAAGCAATTGACCGTCAAGCTCCCGATCATCTCGAGTACATAGCTAATCCTATCCTGAATCAGCAAAATGTACGACGGCAAAGCCTCCGGCAAAGACTACATCAAGCTCTCTGTCTATTCCCCTCCAGAATTAACTCGGCCCCCTTTCAAAGAAGCTACCTCACATGGCTTCGAGAAGACAGAAGTCGGCGCCAATTTCGGCCCTAGCTGGTCAACTCACTGGATCAAAGTCGAACTCCGCGTACCCTCCTCTCTCCAAAAGAAAGAACTCCTCGAGCTCCATTGGGACGCTCACAACGAAGGCCTCATCTGGAGCGAAGCTGGCGTGCCCTTACAAGGCTTGACGGGCAATGGGGAGCGCATCGAGTGGATTCTGCCTGAGGAGTTCAGGGATGGGCAGTTTCATACTTTCTACATTGAGATGGCGTGCAACGGTATGTTTGGTAATGCGCCTGGAGGCGACTCGATCCAGCCGCCTGATCCGAACAAATACTTTTGGTTGACGCAGGCGGAGATCGTGGCGGTCAATGTGCAGGCTAGGCAGCTGTATATTGACTACTGGATCATTGGGGATGCGGCGAGGGAGTTTCCGGAGAACAGCTGGGAGTCGCACCAGGCCCTGCAGCTGTGTAACAAGATCATGGATACATTTATTGCGGGTGATGGGAGCCAGGATTCTATTGTTGAGTGCAGGAAGCTGGCAACGCAGTATATTGGGAAGGATGTCGATTCGGCGAAGGTTTACGACACGGATAAAGAGCATTTGATCTACGGGATTGGGAACTGTCACATTGATACATGCTGGCTGTGGCCGTTCGCGGAGACGAAGAGGAAGATTGCGCGCTCGTGGTCGAATCAGTGTGACCTGCTTGATCGCTATCCGGAGCATCGATTTGCTGCGTCTCAGGCTCAGCAGTACAAATGGCTAGAGCAGCTGTATCCATCGCTTTATGACCGAGTCAAGTCGAAGATCAAGGAAGGCACATTTCAGACCGTGGGTGGTAGTTGGGTTGAGCACGATACGAACATGCCGAGTGGGGAATCTTTGGTTCGACAATTTTTGTACGGTCAGCGCTTCTACGAGAGCCATTTCGGCGAGCGCTGTCGGACGTTCTGGTTGCCAGACACTTTCGGGTACTCAACCCAATTGCCACAGATTTGTCGATTGGCTGGCATGAGCCGCTTCTTCACTCAGAAATTGAGCTGGAACAATATCAACATCTTCCCTCATACTACTTTCAATTGGGTCTCGCTTGACGGTAGTCAGGTCATATGCCACATGGCACCAGCCGAAACATATACTGCTTCTGCGCATTTTGGCGATGTAAATCGCAGTCTGTCGCAGAATAAGTCGATGGACCAGGATGCCACGGGCATACTGGCATTCGGCAAGGGTGATGGTGGAGGAGGCCCAACTTGGGAGATGCTCGAGAAGCTTCGCCGATGTCGAGGTATGAGCGACACCACTGGCCTGCTGCCACGGGTCAAGATGGGCGATTCTGTCGAAGACTTTTTTGATCGATTAGAGAAGAAAGCCGAAGAAGGTACCAAGTTTGTGACCTGGTATGGCGAGCTCTACTTGGAATTGCATAGAGGGACGTATACCACGCAAGCAAACAACAAGTGGAACAACAGAAAGACCGAGGTCATGCTGCACGACATCGAGTATCTTGCGACACTGGCTACAATCAAGGATAGCTCGTACAAATATCCGAGGAAGGATATTGACGATATCTGGGAGAATACGTTGTTATGCCAGTTCCATGACTGTCTGCCTGGTAGTGCGATCGAGATGGCCTACCGCGAGTCGGACGAATACTATGCCTATGGTTTCAAGACTGGCGAGAAGCTGCTGAATGATGCTCTGTCTGTTCTTGACTTTTCGAGACATGATCTGAGTCGAGGTAACTTGGTGGCAGTCAATACGCTACCGTGGCCGCGAAAGGAGATCATGGAAATACCCGAGGCCACGCCGTCGAAAGACTCAAAATATGCTATTGTTCAAGCCAACTCCGGAGCGTTGAACGTTGAGACATTATCAGCAAAGATTGCCAAGTCCACCGCGTCAATCAAAGAGATCAAGAAGGGCGTCTTCCAATTGTCCAACAACCGCTTTAAGATCGAAGTCGAAGGCGGCAGCATCACCTCTCTAGTCGACCTCGTAGAAGACCGCGAAATCGTCGCCAAAGGTGGCAAAGCCAATCAATTCGTCATCTTCGACGACAAGCCCCTTTACTGGCAAGCTTGGGACGTGGAAGTCTACCACTTCGAGTCTCGCCAGGAACTACCATCCGGCACCAGCCAGATAATCGAACAAGGCCCCCACGTCGTTAGTCTAATGACCGAAACCAAAATCAGCGAGAATAGCTGGATCAAAACTACCATCAGTCTCGCAGCCAGCATCGCCGACCAATCCTCCTACATCGAAATGACCTCTGAAGTCGAATGGCGCGAGACAATGAAATTTCTCAAAGTCGAGTTCCCAGTCGATGTCACCAATACCGAAGCGAGCTACGAGACTCAATACGGTATCATCCGCCGCCCAACGCATTATAATACTAGCTGGGATATGGCGAAGTTTGAGGTTTGTTGTCATAAGTGGGCGGATTTGAGTGAGAATGGTTATGGGGTTAGTATTTTGAATGACAGCAAGTATGGGTTTGCGACGAGTGGGAATATGATGAGGTTGAGTCTGTTGAGGGCTCCAAAGGCGCCGGATGCGCATGCAGATATGGGACGTCATCACATCCGATACGCAATTCTACCGCACTCTGGTCCTCTTGACTCGAGAACTGTGCGCACAGCGTCCAATTTCAATCATCCGATGAAGATCTACTCTCACCCCTCCGAATCCGCAGGCTCATCTCTTCTCTCAAGCATTAGTCTTGGTGGCTCTCCCGCTTTAATTCTCGATACTATCAAACGTGGTGAAGACGACGAGGATGTATCGCGTGGTGAGTTGGCAAAGCGGAAGGGGAGGAGTATCATTCTTAGGATCTATGAGAGTTTGGGCGGGAAGGCAAGAGGAACAATTAAGACGAGTCTTGAGGTGAAGCGGGTTTGGAAGACGAATTTGCTGGAGGATGATGGGGATGAATTGGAGATTAGGGATGGGGAGGTCAAGATTGAGTTGAGGGCCTTTGAGGTGGCTACTTTCAGGTTGCAATTGTGAGATTGTGGGCACTATGGGGTGATGATTAGGTGAGGGCAGCGTTGATGAGTATATGTCCACGCATGGGATGGAGTGATCTTGAGCGAAATTGAGCAGCAAAATTCGGTGTACGAGTGCAATCCAGATGGTTGGAACCAAGCCTGATTGTATGTCTTTTAGAGCGCAGAGTTAGCTACTCTCTCCCATCTTACGGCTCCCCAGATCCCGTCCAGAGTCGCCCACGGGCCTGGGGTAAGAATGAGTCGTCGTTTTGGGCGGCAATGCCATTAACTTGGCGCACTCAAATTGAGCTCTCACTGGGCATTCAAGTTTACCCTAGAGCCACAATGAATCTGACTATGATTCATGTTGAGTGGCGATAGATCCAATCTCTGCTATTTGGTCTTCATGTGCCGCAAGTTTCTGGCTCTGCATCCCTTGCGACTGCCACTTATCTTGATCGAGAGACATCCTGCCACGCCTGCCTGCCCATCAGGCTGGAGTATCTTGGCAACGATACGAATCCAGCCTAGTGCTAGGGCTGTTGGACCCTCGTTTCTCAGCTCACCTCGGAAACGCTCGAGCGAGGACAACTTGATTTATCTTCAAGCAGCAAGAACCTATTCCATGACCTGGCCGCGCTGTACTCTAGATACGTCGAGGGCACCATTTGCGAAGCAGGCGCTCGATTTCCAGTCCCAGTGACTCAACCACCTACGTACAACATTCAAGTCGACGCGCGCCCTCCCCAATGTCCGCTGGGTTACAACAGCAGCAACACAGCTCACTCGGCGCGATGTCGCAAACGATGATGGACCTCCTCTACTCCCTTACGAACTGCATATTCTGCTTTCCCGGCTCGCCAAAGCTCAAGATCAACAATCGAAGCTTCAAGATGCAACACCTACTTGGCGAAGTAAGCCCCGATCGCATCTCCAGCTACTGCCCTTCGCAGACTATTCTGACGAGGTTCCTGACAGGGCGGCTTCTCCTACGTCTACCTAGTCCAAGATACCTCAACCTCCCAACTCTACGCCCTCAAAAAGATCCGATGCCCATTCGGGCAAGAATCCATCTCCCTCGCTCTGAAAGAAGTAGAAGCATACACGCTCTTCTCACCACATCCTAACATTATAAACTCCGTCGACCACTCGGTCGTCTCTGCGAAAGATAAGTCAGATCCAGGCAGCAAAACAGTCTACATCCTCCTCCCCTACTACCGGCGCGGAAACCTCCAAGACGCCATAAACGCCAACTTAGTTAACCACTCAAAATTCCCGGAGCGGAGGCTCATGGTACTATTTCTAGGCGTTGCGAGAGCCCTGAAGGCTATGCATCAGTATAGAGTCAAAGGCGCGCCGGGTGGGGCGGCGAGCCAGAAAAAAGCCAAGGGAGTGCGGCAAGAGGCCGCGGAGGCGGATCAGGATGCGGCTAAGAAGAACAAGCAGAGAAGGAGGATAGAAGAGCCGGAGAGGGATCAGGAAGATATAGAGCAGGAGCCTTTGATGGAGGGGGAGGTCACAATGTCCCAAGAAGGGGTTGGGGATGGGGAGTTGAGAGCCTATGCGCATCGTGACATAAAGCCAGGTAAGAAACGATGTTTCCAGTTGTACCATGCGTGTAGGCTGACAAGCCCGCAGGCAACATCATGATCGCCGACGACGGCAAAACGCCTATACTAATGGATCTCGGCTCTCTCGCTCCATCACCGACGCCTATAACCTCCCGCTCCCTTGCCCTTGCTGTCCAAGATACCGCTGCTGAACACAGTACAATGCCCTACCGCGCGCCCGAACTTTTTGACGTTAAGACGGGGTCGATCATAGATACTAAAGTCGATATATGGAGCTTAGGATGCACATTATACGCATGCTTGACTGGAAAAAGCCCGTTTGAAGCGCGCAGTGAAGAGACAGGTGGAAGTCTGAGTATTTGTGTACTGGGTGGTGATTGGAGATTCCCAGATGAAGGTGCGAAGAGGGATCCGAAGGGGAAGCACAAAGTGGCTGCCAATGGCTCGGCTGGAGATGCGAGTGCGGAGGGAGGAACTAGTGATGGGGTCAAGGATGTGGTGAGGAGGTGTTTGAAGGTCGAGCCGGCTGAGAGGCCGGATATTGACGAATTGCTAACAATGGTTGAGGAGCTATTGGACCGATTACCCAGTGATGATGGGAGGGATGACCTCTAGCTGAAGGAGGTGTCTACTGCATCATTTGAGGAGTCTGGATTTCTAGAGAGGAGTTTCACGACGGTACCGCAACAGCTTGAAAGGACTGGACTTGATTTGAATGCCCAATTTGTCCGAAGGCCGACTTTTGTACAACCAGTTTCCTGCAGGGATCTTCAAATATACCCTTTGCCGTCCCAAAGGCAAGACTGTTGAATATTTTCAAATCCGATGAATTCAAACCTCTCAGCAAAATCTCTTCTCAAATTCCCTAAAAAGCTTCGGACTAATCTCATCACTGCTATTCCCCTCGACCCTCCACAGAACCCCCTTCTTGTCATAATGCTCCAACAACGGCTCACTCGTCTCCTCAAATTTCTTCAACCGCGCCTTCCAAGTCTCCTCCCCATCATCTTCCCTCTTTGTCAGCGCTTCCCCCGTAATATCATCCTTCCCCTCGACCTTTGGCTTGTTGAACCCCGTATTATACACCCTCCCGCTTGGCGCGTGTACCCATCTATCTGCTATCCGTCCAAGAATTATGCTAACGGGCGTGATGAGGGAGACGACTAGATTTATGGGGATCAAGCTATCGAGGCGCTGGGCTTGAGGGGAGGTGCGTGGGAAACCGTCGAGGATGAAAGAGGCGTAAGGATCCTCGGAGGGGAGGGGCGGGGCAGCGTCGGAGAGGGAGGACGTGGAGGGGAGCCAGGATTTGGACTTTAGTTCCGAGAGAATGAGGCGGAGGATCATATCGTCGGGGACTAGGGCGCCGGAGCGCATGTGGGATTGTGCTTCGAGGCCTGCGAAATCCATGTATCAGTGAAGGCCATTTGGATGGGAGGCTGTTGAGTACAGTATGAGGGAAGAGGCGTACCTAATGGTGACTTGCTGCGGACTGCATTTCGCAACAAATCCCCCGAACTGACGGCCGAGAGCTGGGGAAATCGCTTCATGAGGCGTTCAGCTTGCGTACCTTTCCCAACGCCTGGCGCTCCGACTAGGATGATGCGAGCTGCCCGCTTGATGTCTTTGGTAGCCATTGCCATCGCGAAAGGAGATTCGGTCGAGAAAAGGTGGGAGCCTGCAGAAAAGGCTCCGAGAGGTTAGGGGAGCTGCTCGCGGCAGCAAGAAGCTCAAGGCTTCACCAATATATGTTACAGCCTCATTGTGAAATGAAGAGGACTATGTACAGGCGTACAGTGAGTGGGTGAAGACGCGCAGTAGAGGAGCTTAATTGCCATTGGGATAGTCGTTGAAAAGGAGGGGTCTTCTGGGTCGGTCTCCGGGGCCGGAGGGATTGTTTACTCGCCGGCGCTAGGAAAGTTTGAAGAGCAGAGCGTGTACTAATTTCGGGAGATTCCTCGGCTGGGGAGCAAGCCATAGCATACTAAAACACTAGCGCCACAAGGAAATAGAACTCCCGGAAGTCCGATATCTCAATCTGCTCCGTAGCATCATTGTTCCATCCAGACCAGACACTCGGTATCAGATATAGTGAGATTTACAGAACTTCTCAGTGAGTCTGGCTCTGGGCATCCAGCGTGCCTCCTCCAGCGCTGCCATAGTAGACTTGGGCCGGGTCGAATCCTCTCGGGATACGTCGGGCTAGGATGCAAGAGAAGATATACGTCCCTAGCGAAGGTGATACTTAATGCCGGAACAAGGACTCGGTCTCAGGATTATCTCTACTTGCTGACCCAGAAGTTCGGTGCTACCAAGGCCAAGGAACGAGCGCGAAACGCGAATAGAGAAGCGGGCCTTTGCATTATTGGGACTGGTTCCTCTTTCTCACAACTTTCCATTCCTTCGTGCTGTAGATTAATCGCAAAGCCGCCGCCTTGCCTCTTCTTGTACCGGTTCCAACAGGTAGGATACTGCTTGCTACCTAGAAAGATTGCAGGCGGCTGCTCGTATACCTGGACTTTGGAGGTTTTTCGTTCTACCGCTAACTGTATCGAGCTCAAAATGGTCAGGCTGAGCAACAAATCCGGGGCGAAAATTCTGGGGGCTTGAGACAGCCTGGAAAGATGGGTATGTTTTCGAAGTGGCTTCGCTGTTGACATCAAGCCTCCCGGTTGAGCTCATGCAATGAATGATCACAAATGGTGGCTTTAATCGATCATTGCCCAGAAGATAGCGTCGCATAGTCGAGTTTTTAAAAGGTCTTGGGAACCATGTCTTCTTCTCGTCGGGATTATCATGGCCCGCCCGCTTAGCGAAGAAGCTAGAGGAGGCTCTTCATGACCCAATGAACCATCCTCTGATGTTCGCTTGATCAGCTTTACCAATAGTCAAAGCCCATGCAAAGCCACCGGCAAGGCGTCATCCAGATGATGTGTCAATATCTCGACCGTGCATAGGAGCTATGGCAGTCTCCGGTACTGGCATGCTTCTCATATAGGTTTCGATTGCTCTCAGCCTTGTGTGTGTGGGGAGGATCCCGCATCGTTGGCCATACTTCATGCACTGTGCCAACCTTGCGATCACATAGCCCGATGCTTGTCATGCACCTCGAGCAGACCCGTCAGCTTCTAGATAAGGGTCTTGAGTCTGGTGGGATTTTTGGTTCACAGAAGCGCCCTCTTGATCTGTCGGTCGCCCGTTGCGAATACTTGCTCCACCAGAACATTGCTCGCGATCTTGTCAACATGAGTGACGACGACTTCACCGACGAGTTCTCGTCGCTATCAGTGGGCTCGTCTGATCGCACTATCCTCGTTGCGGTTGACTTTGTAGGAATTGGATGCTCTATAATGGTGATCAATAACTAAACGACTTCGCAGGGTACTATGTTCTCTGGGCTAGCTTGGGCGCAGACTCGCCGAGTACGAAGACGCGTTCCTACTGTGCTTGTCATTGATCGCTGAAGACATACAGCCTGACATTCAAGTCCCGATCACACAATGGCCTAGTGCAGGTTCCAAGGGATTAGAAGGGCGCACAAGCGACAAAGTTGCGACGTAAATCTCTTGTTACGAAAGAAGCAGCTGCATTTCTCATGCCTCTGCTACCAGAGCAAGTCAAAGGAGCCATGGACGCATTTCATCGAGACATTACCGAGCCCACTTTCGAGTTTACCTGTGCTATGCGTCGCTCAACATCATCCTACCATTTCGCCTTTATCAAAGACCCCAAGCTGTACGAAATGGAACGACCAGATCTACCACCACCCGGGAAAGGGATTCCTGTGTTTCCTGACGACTTGGACCATTCTGAGGTTCTTGATATCGAGTCTCATAAAACTCTCAAGGTGGGTAGAGTCGGACCGAATGAGAATGGTAGCCTTGGCAATCGAGTTATGACTGTTTATCCGGCGTTGTATCGGAGATGAGGGGATGAAGAGGTTTTGTTGAGGAAACAGCGTCTTTTGGCGGAGTTATCGGTGCCGCTGCAGAGTTGGGGGAAGCAGGTTAGTGTTGAGGGGAGTAGACGTATGCTTGGGTTTTCGGGCTTCTCTTGATGCTGCAATTTTTTACCTTACAGTCTGTCTAGGGACTTCGAATGGCACTATCAAGAATTGCAAGATCTGTGTCTTGGAGTGACAAACTGCTGGTAAGGTTCCATAGCTAACGAGCATGGTGTCCGTTCAGGTCACCATATATAGGAAAACGATCTGGACAGGGTAAGTGGAGCGCTACGCCTGGTTTCCGTTCTGCCTAATATATATCACTTCAAGCACCCTGCATCAAAATATCAACCAAACCAGCCAACACGTGTTTCAAACTCATTGCAACTTTGACTGGCGACTCGCAAGCATTGGTGAGTTGTACTTTTCAACCTGCCAACTTCCAGGCTCCGTAGGCTCCACAACACTTCCTGTATTGGTGCACAATGATAGCTCGGACCTAATATCAAGGGAAAATCTGTTGATTTCGTTGAAGTTGGCAAACATTAGACGCAGGACGTAATCCTGTCCGTAAACCGTTTGGACCCCTGAAATGATTAAATTTTGGAGCATGGCCAGCAAGCTGATCCTTCCATCATCGCCACTTGGTACTCAGGCACCTCCCATCTTTCTTGATCGATCTATAATTTCTCTGTCATTGACAGTGTTACTATTCATTCAATATTCGCATCCTTCGAGATCCCGATAGCTGTCCATCTCTCTCCTGCCTCCTTGAGATGAGCGCGTCAGCTAGGGTTGTCCGCAATGGTTCGGCATTGCGCAGTGGAGGTAAGACCAGCAGCTACAGGCACCGCGCACAGATTGATTGTTCTAATGCATGTATAGGTGTTTTACCCCTGAGAAAAGCATTCACGCCCTCCTCCGCTCACTCCGCATACCTCCGCCGAAACACAAGAGATCTACCTCCACAACTTAGAGCAATCGCCATACTCCTCCCTCGTCGAGGGTATGCCACAGAGACATCCACCACAGGTGGCGGACCATCAGGCTTCCCTCCTCCAGGTTTCAACGCGGAGGAAGCAAAAAAGCCACTTTCGCAAGATGAATCCAAAAAGTCAGCCAAGCTAGCATCAGATGCAGCATCATCAGTCTCTGGCCAGACAACTGGAGGGAAGGTTGAAGGCGATGTCACCGGTGTCCCAAAGACCAAGGCGCAAGAGGACAGAAGCTTGAACGAGCTTGCTGCAGAAAAAGCAGTATCAGAGAAGACGGAGGAGAAGAAGCTGGCAAAAGCGAAGGAAGAGCAGAAAAAGTTGACGCTTTGGGAAAAGGTGAAGAAAGAAGCGCATCATTACTGGGATGGCACGAAGTTGCTCGCCACCGAGGTCAGGATCAGTACGAAGCTTGCGGTGAAGATGGCTGCTGGCTACGAGCTCAGTCGAAGAGAGAACAGGCAGCTGCAACGGACTGTCCAAGATTTGGGTCGCCTGGTTCCATTCTCGGTCTTCGTGATTGTTCCTTTCGCAGAGCTCTTACTCCCGGTAGCGTTAAAGCTATTCCCCAACTTGCTGCCAAGCACCTATGAAGGTCAGACATCGAAAGACAAGAAGGCCAACCATCTCCGGACAACGCGTAAGGAAGTCAGCAACTTCCTCCAAGATACCTTGAAGGAGACAGGTCTACCAGTCAGCGCCGTTAACGCGCAAAAGGAGGGGTTCATGGAATTTTTCCGCAAGGTTCGCGCAACAGGAGAATCACCTAGCCACGCAGATGTTGTCAAAGTTTGCAAGATCTTCAAGGATGACTTGACGCTCGACAATCTTTCACGGCCTCAGTTGGTCGGCATGACTAAATACATGAACCTCAACGCCTTCGGCACAGACATGATGCTCCGATATCAGATCCGCCACCGTATGCGCCAAATCAAGCGCGACGATCGAGCCATATCTTTCGAAGGTGTTGATAGCCTTTCTGTCCCAGAACTACAAATGGCATGTGCTTCGCGAGGTCTCCGAACCCATGGCATGAGTCCAGGACGCCTACGAGACGATCTCCAAATGTGGCTTGATCTCCGGCTCAAATACGGCGTACCATCCACTCTCCTTGTCCTCAGCAATGCATTCATGTACACGCAAGGTAAAGACTCGGAAATAGCATCCCAAATCGATGCCCTACAAGCAGTGCTATCGTCCATCCCTGAAGAGCTCTTCCATGAGATCGAACTCGAGGTACACAACGCAGAGGGCGCTGCAACGAACAAACAGAGGTTAGAGGTGCTTAAGGAGCAACAAGATCTCATCGAAGAGGAGAATGAGCAGAATGAAGAGAATGGTGATAGTGGGAGGTCGACGCCAAAGGATGATGAGAACATTGATGAGGAAGACCAGAGGAAGGCCAATGCCAAGGCTGAACAGCAAAAGGAGCAGGAACAGGCTGGTGAGGCGGCGGAGGCAGGAAAAGATGCTGGAGAGGCAGAGAAACAAAAGGCGGAGATAAGGTGATAAGAAAGAGTGATTGTTTGCCGGCAGGGCAGGTGATGTACCAGCACACCCCTTTCATTCATCGATTGCATTGGACGGATAGAAATACAGCATAGAACTCTAGACTCAATGATTATTCACAGATGTGTGGTGAACATTGTCAGAATCTACTATGTTTGGTGTTTGAGGCTCTTCAATACGTGTCAGCTGAATTTTTCATGTCTGAATCTACATAACGTTGATGCCCAACTGCGGCTTTCAAGAGCACATGATAGCGCCGATTTTCGAGAGTAAAATTCTCACTTGTTAAGCTGTCCCTACAAAAGGAGAAGATGGCGCTCCTTTGGTGCTGAGGTTACCTTCGAAGAGGTGGTTATATTGACGGAATCTTCGTATAAAAATGTAAGAGGACGTTCCTTGCTGTCTAAACGGCTGTCTTGTATGCCCAATGCAGGTGTATAGCTCTCTGTGCTATTACTAATTATTACAAAGATAAAAGGTACCGCGAAATGCTTGACGACAATCGACAATGCTTCACTATATAAAATTAATGGCTCACCTTCGCGTTAACGCGTTAGTAGCGACGGTAGTGAATTTATCAACACAATCTTGTTCTTGGCATCCGGGAGCTCGTCCTTTTCACCTCACTTTGCTTCTTCTTTGGGTCCGGTATCAACAGGTTACCCCGGTATCTACGACTTACCTTGTACAGTGCCTACTAGCAGCTACGATGTCTACCGGTAGCACAAACAACAGCAGTATAAATAACCTCCGGGCGCTTGGAATCCATACAAAGTTGGTCCTGCACCTTTCACCCTGTGAGGAGGACTGCGCAATCTGCCAGGATCAATTTCGTACTGCCGACAACCAAATCAAAATCCTGAGATACAAGCGAAACCACACTGACATTGAGGCCAAAGAGATCATAGCACGTTACGTGCGCAGCATACAGGCTGATCAAGAATACCTTCGGGCTCGTCAAGAGTCCCATGGTAATATGATACTTGGCCGGTGGAAGAAGAAGAGTCGTGATAAGCGAAGAGCTTGCATCCTTCAGGTATGTTCATGTCTCTAGCAATGTTGTTCATCAAGAAGAACGCTCTCCTAGCGTGACCATGCTAGGAGAGATTCGGCACCTGACCCAGATTACTTATGGTATCGGCATTTTGACCCTGTGGAAAGATCATGACCGATGTCCAAACGGATCTTATAGATGCTAACGCTTGACATTGTTGCAGGCCAATCCTGAGATACGACAGCACCAATGCTCCATCTATCAGCATCTATACGAGCATGAGAGCCTGCTGGAGAAGCGTGAGCTGCACAAAATATGGCTGGCTCCCTACCTCAGCCTCGAAGGTCTTGCAATAGATCCGGCCAAACTCTTCGGACTTCTCCACAATCGATCCAAGTTCTCGCCAGAGCAGTGGTGTGCCTATGACAACTACCAGATTCAACCTGGTTGGCAATGTGGAGGTGTCGAGGTGGAGCACCTCCGTGGTTGTGTGATCATGCACGGTCCTCATTACGGTGAGCTCACGGAATGGGATATGGAAGAGGCTCATTGCTGCAACATCATTGGCTTTCCTCGCGCAAAACTCATACTGGAAGCTCAACAGCACATCCTAGGGTTCCTTCGTAAGGTTGTCGGCTTAATTCTGGAGGGCGTCGATATCAACACGCCTGGTGCATCAAACAAGTGGGTGGCAATGACAAGCCTGGGATTCAAGCAAACGCAGAACATTGAGTATTGGTCCCCCTACGTCAATCAACCCTTTTCGGCCCCTCCTGTGTTTGACGCAGGCTATCTCGTGTCCATTGTGAAGACCAAGCTCAATGACACGGGAGACAATCTATGGCTGATGCAGACGGACCCCTCATACATGCGACATTTCATCAAGATTTTGAGCGAGGGAGCAGTTTTCGAATCCATACCCTCACGTAAGGAGGCAATGAGACGTATCTCCGCAGATATTGTCGAGGAAGTGTGGGCCCATTTCGGGTGGCAATGGGTTGCCGAGGAATGCGAGAACGTTCAGAGTCAATACACCAACTTTCGAGACGACATCGGGCCCGGCAAGAAGCTTCCAGAGACATATGACCAAGCTCTCGGCGCCTTAGAACTATTGATTGTGAACCGGATCAATGACACCGCTCAACGCCTTCTACCATTCTGGGCCCAGCGTCCTGGCTTTCGCGACAGATTTACGTTCGATACTTCAATCCCTGGCAAGATTTCCATTCAACCACAAGTCAAACCAACAACCAAGGAACTGTTCAAAATTGATCGCTTGCATTGGTGTCTTGCTCAATTACTCTACGCGCCCCAGCAGCATGAAATCCAAAATGATTACGGTTTGCTGTTTGCTATCCTTGAGGACCACCTCTCAAAAGCTTCGTCGCAAGAACGAGCTCGGATGGATCAAACGCTTTACGATCGAGTCTCAAGTTACGCGACCATGACGGAGATACAGCAAATGGTTCAACTGCATCGACCATTGAGTACTAAGCGGACTTTGCAAGATGTGCGTGAAAACGGTGGGCACAGGAAGTCATGCAGACATATGAGAAGCATCCCTCACCCAAACACAGATCGAGAGTCGATGACCAAGGCTTTGATCGAATTCAACACACTGCCAATGCCTACTGGCAAGCGGGATCACTTCTATCTGGAGAAGGCTGAGCGACTCCGAGCGGCCCTTAGCGCGTTTTGGGCAGAGGTTCGCAAAGACGTGCGACAGTGTCTTGAATTGGCAGAGATGGCCCCAGAAGACATCGAGATGGATTTGCAGACGCTATCTGCTGATACTGAGCTGGAGCACATCAAAGCCATGGAGCAAGAAAAGCAGGAGATACTTGCTTCCATAGCCAAGGCATCAGAGGCCAAGCCGAAGGTCAAACCCGTTGCCGTACAGACGCAGTGGGCCTCAACCTCTGCAGAAAAGATAGTGTCGAGCACCCGGACAAAAGTAAAGTCACGCCCAGAAACACAGCAGCCAACAGCAGGCGAAGAGGTTTTCGAACAAGGCGAAGAGGCAAACGACGAGGAAGCGGGGGCAGGTCTTATGATACCAGCCAAGCAGCGCACAATTGACATCCTCTCTCGAATGTTTCCAACTAACGCCGGTGAGATTCCCTCCAGCAAACCCATCAGATGGGACGACTTCGTCTCTGCCATGACAGATGTGGGGTTTTCTGCTAGACGAGGTAGCGGATGCGAAGTTATCTTCGAGGCGGAGAAACGAGAGCAAGGCAAGATCGTGTTTCACAAGCCCCATCCTGTGGCTAAGATTGATGTTATCGAGTTCTTACACATGGGAAAGCGAATGAGGAAATGGTATGGATGGGGAAGGGATGTATTCTGTCTTCGCGATACGAAGGGGAAAGATGCCGAAGAGGGCGCCGGTGAGGTGGAGTTGTGACGTTCGAAACTTGTTCAACGCATATCAAGGGTGACGGGTCATTCCGTTCGTCAAAAGACGAAGTTGTAAAGCGACGCTGCCTCTAATTGAAAGACCATAGATAGATACGAGAATTCACTGCAAGAACTCCCAGCACTCTAGCCGTTCCTTGCTCATCAAGCTTCGTCGCCCAGCCTAGGGGCGTCTGACCTTTGACATCTTGAGATTGAGCATCTATTCCCTCAGCTGCCAAAAGCTTTCGCAAAACATCTTCATTTCATAGCCGGTGGTCCAGAATAAGGTAACATCCCATCATGAATCTCTGTTATTCACACCGACCATTCACTAGCTAGAAGGTTTGCTACTGTTGAGCTGGTCGGGGCCTCCAGTTCCATAGGCTCTATCACGATCTACTGGAAAATTCCATGGTTCATGAATTTTAAAACTCGTTACTAAAAATGCTGAGCAAGGAAATATAATAGCCCCCCCCACAATCTTCTCTCTACTCATTTCTCGCGGTCGTCCTTTCAAGCTCTTCGATAATTTCGTACTTGATATCCTTTGAACTCTGGGGCGTCTCTTCGCGAGTCTTCGCGAACTCCAGAGGCGTCATCCCATCCGCGGCTCGAATGTTCAAATTCGCACCTGCCTCTTCAACAAGATATCTTACCATTTCAGGACTTTTACCAAAGCCCGCAGCGTAGTGTAGCGGCGTCATGCCATTTATTGGATTGATGGCATTCACATTAGCTTCTCTGTCAACCAATGCCCTGGCTGCTTGAATATTGTCAGACCGAACTGCTCTGAAGAAAGTGGTGATTCCGTCGTTTTCTTTTTGCTCCAGGTCCATCAGCTCTGAATCAAGCAGTGTGTGTATAGTGTGGAGAGATCTTTTGTTCATGTCGATGAAAGCGAAACCAAGTACCGTTGTACCATTGAGATCGGTTGCGTTGAGACTATCCGCGTGGTGCTCTATCAAATACCGAAGGACTTGGACCTGCTGTTTTTTGGAAGCCCAAATGGCCACGTTGAAACCTTCGTGGTCGCGGGCGTGAAAAGAGACTCCCCTGATACTCTCAAGCTTTTTGATCTGCGGACATGTTAGCACGAGTATCTATATGGTGTAAATGAGCATTAACAAGCCAGATTAGGAGAATAATGCTGAGTTAAGACCCACGAAAGCATCGCTAGCTACCCCTTTGAGTGGACCAGATAGGAGATGGTTGTCTAGCAAATTGCTATCACGTAGATACCCTTTGCAACGCAGTTTGCTACCGCGACTGAAGAACTAAATAGAAAGGCGAGATTCCGCAATAAACGTACCGCTTCAACGTGGCCCTTTTGGGCGGCGTATTGTAATGGAGAGTGACCATGATCATCTTCAAGTCCCCCATCAAGTTGCTTTCGTTGTAATTCCTGCAAAACCTCTATGGCCGCAACATGACCATTCTCTGCAGCATAAGAAAGCGCCGTGCGCCCATTCTTATCTTGATAATTCACCTTGACATTGCTATGCGCAAATAGCAGGCGTATCATATCTGGATTCCCTCCTTCCATAGCGTGGATGAGAAGGGTGCATGATTTGTGATCAGTTTGGTCCATATTGATACCTTCATGGTCTAGTAATAGCTTGGCAACATCGTAGTGGCCATTACCAACAGCAAGAGACAGCGCTGATCGGCCTCGAGAATTCAACGCGTTGACGTCGGGATGTGTCGGGAGCAGGGCTTTGACGACTTCGTAGTGTCCTGCCGCTGCTCCGCGCATCAACGGCGTCCAACCTTCGCGACCTTTGAATGTTGCACAAACGCCCCCAGAAAGAAGAATCTGAACGATGATTCTTTCGCCAGATGTTGAAGCGAAGTATAAAGCCGCGGGTCCACTTTGGTCAATGCTGGCACTATTTTCCTATTTTTGGTGTCAGTATCACTCCATCATGGCACGGTATGAGTCGGGAGCAGGTATGGTGTTAAGATAAACAGCAGTCTTGAGATCTTTCCTCTTCTTGCCTTATGACATAAAAGGGGGTCGCAATTGGGTAAAGATTTAATTGCGAAAAACGCCGTACCTTTATTGCGTAATTGAACACTGTCTCAAGACCAAGGAAGGATGCTGTGACTAGAATATCAAAGCTCTCCAAGTCTTCTTGTCCGTATCCTACCGAATCCCAGTAATGTCGCAGCCAGTAGAAGAGCACCTCCGACTTATATGTACAGTTAGAAATGATATCATTCATCTATTGGCTGTCGTCGAACATGTACGAGTACCTCCCCGCCGAAGACACGTGCGAGGCCCAATTTATTGAACAATAATCGAAGAGTTTATAACGGTCTTTCAATTCCCAAATGCAAAGAGGCTTGAAAGTATTGCGGAGGTCAAGGTAGTCCTGATCAGACGTGAGCGGGGCTGCTGTTTGTGTATCAACATGGGGCTCATATCGGACGAAGTCCTTGTTGACGTCTAGTAAGCTGAGATAAGTTGTACACATCTTAGCCATCCCAAGTTGCGCAGCTTCAGGCTGAAATCGCAAGGGGTTCAGGGGGGCTTGTGTTGCTAGTATGGCCTCCGAGGTAATTCCTCATTGAATTGTTGACGAAATGGACTCTTCCGTTTGTAATTCGTACCAAAGAGCCCAGAGTCGTTCGGACGTTGCGTTCCACGTTTGGCTCAACTTCTTCTTCGATACACGACAAAGCCTGCTGACTACAGGCGTCGATAGCACGACCTTACGCAGAAACACGGAGTAAGCGAATGTGGTAAAGCGGCTTTATTGAATTGTTAAGCAGTGATAGAGAACGAGTAATTCAGCGAAACACGTACCACTGACACTGCGAGCCCAAATTCTTCGAATTTTGAAGGCTTGAGAGCTCCCGCGATGATCTTGAGCATCAAAACTGCATGTTGACGCTCACTTCCATCCAGCGTAGACAGAATCCTGGCATAGATTTCCCACAAACCTGTGGGCATTGCATCGATGATGGACTTAAGGTGCGTGTGTGAAATACGCTTTGCACGTCTGAATTCTCCAAAGACGAGTGCGACCCGAAGAAACAATCTGTCCGCTTTGCCTGCGAATTCTTACTTCCAAGGACGTTCGGACTGAATCAGTACAACTATGTATCTTGGCAATGTCATCCATGCGATTCTCAATCTCGTGTTCAATATCGATGCCAACTGTGTCGAGATTGGCTTTATCCTCCATGTGGATTATTGGGTTGCGCTGCACATTCATGGGAGAGCCTGTTGTGAACAAGATTCGCACCTTGCCTATACGTATATTGGAGTAAGCACGTTTCTTTGTGCGGCTGTATGGCACTGTGATGCATGTGGTTTTGTTAAGTAAAATGTGTAAAACCATGGTTTGTAAAAGTGTGATGGAATGTGCGTCTCGCGACCATCTGCTCTGAAGTATGCGTACCTAGACCATGACTAACACCATCTCTACCACCCTTAGATTCGACAAGGCCGCTGAAGAAGTCAAGATACTTGCTTTGTGTCAAGTCTTCGCACTCGTCAATAGAGTCGATCACAACAAATGTGACACCCGCCCTAGGGTCTCGCACCGTCTCCAAGAACACCTTCCACAGTGCGTCGAAACTTTGCAGGACGCGCTGGCCCGGCTTCTCCCACTCGCGCTTTATGTGGTCAAATAATTCGTTCCGCTGCACTAGAATTTGGTGGAGAAGGCTGATCATTATCTTCAGAACATCCTCTTGCTTGTTTAGTTTGCCTTCAGAAGAGAAGTAGCAGGTATTGACGGGTAACAAGGGGCGGCACTTTCTATGCCAGTACCGGTATTCTGTCTACCAAGAAAGACGAAAGAACGGTCTTTCCACGACCGACGGTGCCTTGCACCCACAGTGAGGCAGGTCCTCTTCCTGGAAGATCTCGAAGTCAGTATTTGTTTTTCCTCCTGACGCTCTTGTGCAACGAAGCACGAATCGTGAGGCATGTTTTGGGGAGTAGCAAGCCGTACAACTTCCGAACAAGTACTCGAGAAGGATGACGTACCGGTCAGCCATTCTTCAAACATAGGTTCTATGAGAAACCATTCGCAGGTTCCCTGAGCGGGTCTCGGAGCAGATTCTTCGAGACCTGGACCACTTAGGCTACCCATCGCATTGAGACACGGGCTAAGACTGTTATCCCTTCCGCTATTTTCAGGATCTTGACTTGCAATTAGCGAGAGTTTTTGCAGACAGATGGGTAGTACTTGCCATTGTTATATGCTTCTGTAGCTTCTACCTGCAGGCGCTTGTCGGTGGCAAGCGAGCTAAGGCGCTTCAACTCTCTTTCCATTTGGATGTAGTCGTTGTCCGCGGCATCCTCGAAATGGCAGATTCCACGGTGGTCACGGTCCCGGGACACGAAAGACCCCACTGCCATTCGGGCAGATTCCTCTGGGATAACGACACCAAGTAATCCTAGTAATCCACATTGGTCTTAACTCTACAACCGAGACGATGACTAGATCGTTCAGGCATGGCGCGAAAGATGCAGTGATATCGTCAAGAATTTCAGACCCGACAGTCAGTGGCTCGATGATTTTGCGCCTTGTGCTTGACACGTATAGCATTCTGGAGAGCCGTGTACCCCAAGCGGCGATATAAGAGCCGTGGTGGGGTGTACCAAAGAACATGATAGCAGCCGTTGAGGAGTAAATGTTTGCGTATCCCTCGTGATAACCACCTTGGTTGCGGGCAACAACGAGGGCCTGGAGGGCACATTGTGAGCATTCTTGAGCTGACATTGTAGTGAGGCTGTCATCCCGTCTTTTTACATACGAGCCCTCCAAGAGAATGAGCGAGGAGGATGATTGGGCGTCTTTGCTATGGTTTGATCAGCGTCGATACTATCGGGTTCGATCTATCTTAGGTTGGGGTCCAATTGGCCAGGTCCCAAATTGTGCGTACCTCATTGTCGCTAATTCCTATGCTATGGATTGCATTCAACAACATCTCACCATAGTCGCGGATAGTGGCCGTTGTTAAGCTGGGAATTTGAGAGTCATAGCCGTAAGTATAGATTCGTGCCTGAGGCAGACCATGCAGAAGGAAATCGCAAAGCCACATCTTTCCGCTCCCCTCGTGCGTCCAGGTTTTGATCAGATCTCCGTTGAGCCCGTGCACGGCAACAATAAGGACTTCATCTTCGCCCGTTCCAAGATCAGCGCTCCAATGCTTGGAATTCAGAGGCTTTAGTGCAGAGGAATTAGCGAACTTTTGGGGCGGCTTGGGTTTTGAGATGCGCCATGGCGAGGTCGACGCTTTACGAGAACCGATCTTGCGTCGTCCGACTACTCGGTAATGTTCTATCATCAGCTGAATCTTTAGACCGAGAGCTTACAGCCCATGCGACTCTTACGGTCTTCGTTAGTTCCCTAGCACTTAGCTCGCCAAGTATAGTGCTGTTTTCAATGTACGCAGGGTTGTCATCTATGACGGAAGATGTCGAGTGCGCCATGAAGCAGGAGCAACAAAGGATTCAGAACTCGGCCGTAGCAAGGACTCGACGGGTGCTGGCATTGTCATACAGCCAGTCAACGTCAGCTGTAAGCGCCCAGTGACGTATAGGAAATGCGGATGCGTTATTAGGGTGTAGTGTCATTTGACGATCATCTCGGAGCAATTCATAGTTGTAGGCTGATCACTGCAGTGGGATTATCTGCATTGCAGCACCCGATGGATAGAGGTGCTGCTGGGAATTTGGCAATCGTTCCGAATCATGATTTTCTGGCTGCATGGTTTTCCAGTACCAATCCCCATCACCAAGGGCTCCTGACTTTCGTCTGATTTGCTCTCTTATTTCATGGATAGGGAATTTTGGAATGGCAGCCCCCTTCTTAGAGTAGGTGACCTCGAGCATACGTTGCCAGTCTTCGCAGATTTAGATTGCACGCCCACGTCATGTAAAAAATACTTGTCACTGGCGGGGCCCCTAAGCGAGCCACCAGTCCCGAGCCCCCAGGATTGGTTTTAGGCCCCAGTAGGGGGATCTCCCAGGCCGGCTCCAGGGGAGCTCTAGGGCCCTCATTCGGAAGAAGGTGAGTAGAACTATCGCGCACTTTGAGAGCGAGCCCAACTTGATTTGGTTAAGAGCTCAATGCTTCAAGTTCCGCACGAAGTCCTGGACATAGAAGCAACAATTCTCTTCAGTCTTTCTGCTTTGCTCCTACATTTATCTCTGCAAGCTTGAAAGTGGTGTAGATGTCCCACTTCTGAGCGCTAGACCCCAAAATTCTTACATTTCGCTGTACTCTACAGTACCCCACACCCTTGAGCAAGGAACATACGGTAAAATTATTGCAAAAGCCAGAGACCAATTGGCAGTATCCTATTTATTGGAAGAGGAAAGGCACTTCTGGGGCGTTGCAAGAGCTGGAAGGCAGACTGGAAATTGACATCCTTGAGCGAAGAGTCACACTGTCCAAACTTTGCAAGAGCGAAAGGTTTGACTGTTTACCACAAGTTGAGACTAAAACCCAGCAGTCCACCCATCACGAGCCTCTCAAGACGATCTAAAATTCAAAATCTTGAGAGCAGAACCACAGCGGTGATAGGCTACCAGAGCTCGACGACCGGCTGGACATGATACTCTTGACCAAAGAATTACCTCATTGAGGGCCTACACGATCTGGAAGCCTGGCTGTTGTCTATAGTATTGAGCGAAGAACCACGCAGCTGATACTCTACAAAAGCGGGAAGCTGGCCTGTATGTAATCACGGTGAGCTAGGAACAACGTCGTTGGAAGTTTGCAAGAGTAGAAAGGGTGTTGAATCATGCTCATTACCTTTGCTTAAGGCCTACTTCTGCGGATGAACTATTCCGTTCCTCAAGAGACGAGGTTGGGTCGTTTCGCAAAGCGAGGCTACGTCTAATTCAAAGACCATAGATACGATGTTCATTGCATGAACTCCTCCAGCATCCTAGCCGTTCCTTGCTTTTCAAGTTTCCTCGCCCAATCTAGGGGTATCTGGCCCTCGTTGTCTGTAGACCGCGCATCTATCCCCTCAGCCGCCAACAACACGCGCATAAAGTCTTCCTTTCCGTAGCCAGCAATCCAGAATAGGGCAGTGCGACCGCTGTGGTCTCTATGATTCACATTGACCATCCCCGTGCTAATAAGTGTTGCGACCGTTGAGCTGGTAGGGGCCTCCAACGCCCAGAATAACGGGGTCCATTGGGACTCGTCTTCTTCGTCTACGCCTGGAAGTCCGTATTTGATCAGTAGCTTGATTGTAGCATCGTGTCCTCCCCAGGCTGCCCACCCAATTGCGCTGCGTCCTGTACGGTCCTTGTGCGAGTGGGAAATGTCTAATCCTTTACTACGCTTTTGCTGCTTGATCACGCCAGTGCGCCCTTTCCCGGCCGCCCAGTAGAGAGGCGTGCAGCCAGTGTTGTCTGGGCGATGGACATCAATTTCGGCATGTTTCAGCAGTGTTGCTACGATACTCTCGTCGCCTTTCTCAGCTGCCCATGAAAAGGTGGATCGTCCCAGCTTATCAGGTTTGTTGACATCGACCCGAGCATCGCTGGCAAGTAGCCTGGTCACGTTGAGATGTGATCCAATGACTGCCCACATAAAAGGGGTCCTCCCTCTAAAGTTCGCTATGTTGACTTCGATACTCTCATGCTTCAAGAGAATTGCAATGATCTCGTTGTGGCCATTACTGGCAGCGCTCGTTAAAGGCGTTTCGCGGTATTGGTCCTCTACATTGACATCTACCCTCGAGTCTTCGACCAAGACTTTCACCACATCTGTATGACCAAGCTCGGCTGCGATACTCAAAGCGCTCTTGCGGTAGACTGTGTTGAGATTAGGATCAATCTCAGTCTGCAGTAGCCGGACGACAGAAATGGTGTTCCCGTTCCTAGAAGCCCAGTATAGAGCATTCCCCAGACTCTCACCCTTCTCCAAAAGCCGCTGTGTCAGGATCAAATTAAGGGAGGTGACATGATCAAAGAAACTTGCAACAATCAAAGCATCAAAGTCCGGGAAAGAAGCATTCGTTGAGGGCATGCTATCAAACCAAAAGAAGCGAAACCAGTTTGTAAATTGATATTGTTTAACCTTGTCTGAAAGTCGGAGAGCAAGGTCTTGAAGTGACGTAGGTGCAGAATACTGGCTTTCTGCGTAATGTCTGGTCCAGTGGAGGGCAGAGTAGGCAAACAGACCGTAGCGTTGTGCAATCACTGCACAAATTCCAGCATCGATCTCCTCAGGCTCCTGCAACAGGTTACCAAATATTGGCAAATTATCCACAGATTGCGTATCTTGCTCTTCACTCTCCGGACTGGAAGAGGGCAATGAGCCGTCGCTTAGACTTGAACGATGTTTTGTGAAAAGATCCTCCGCGAATTCATCAAGTGCAAGATATTGCATGCATGCAGAGGCAAGGAACTTATGCGCTTGATGCATGTCCATACGGTATTTCGCGGATAATCTCTTATCTTCCAGATCACAGATTGATGTGCAGAGAAACTCCTTCAAAGAGATATGGACTAGGTAGACCTTTGAGTCCGAGATTCGTACCAATGGACCTAGGACTTTGTTAATGTCGGCTCTCATATTCGTTCGAATGTATTCTTTGTCAAGTGTTGCAAGATTGTGACAGCCAGCCTCAGTGGCTTCCTGCATCGCTACTATAATAGTAATCTCGTCAAGGCTTGGGGGCCTATAGCTGGCGAGTATGAGATGGAGCAAATTGATAGCGAATCGTTCCTTGCCGGACTGGATTTTACGCAGAAACCGTTCGTATGTCTGCTCGAGATCTCGGGGTAATTCGGCAAGGATTCTCTGGAAGTCTTTTGGAGCCGAAAGAAGCTCTTCGTCCAGTATGTCCAGAGCAAACTTTGCCCAAAGGAAGGTTCGATCTGCATTGTCGTTCAAGGAACGCTCCAGCAGCGCAATTGTGTCTTGTTTGGCTTTGGTCCTTTGCGCAATTCGCTCAACACGCTGTTCAATGACCAGCCTTATGTCTGCATCAATCTCGTTTTGCTTTTCTTCGAGAGGTAGACGGTAGGGCTGGTATTTGGTGAAGCAGTCTGTGATAGTCAAGTATGGCCGAGAAGTGATCAGAAATCTCACACAGCGCGATGCCATCGTTCTCAAGTCGTCAATGAGTTTCGCAATACTGTCGAGAAGACGACCTCTGCTGTCTTTTTCACACTCGTCTAAAGCATCTATGATGATGCTGATGGGGCCGAGCTTAGCATCACTGGCAATGGATGTGAACAGGGACCATAGCCGTTCGTATGAATTGAGTAGGTGAGATCCGCCCTCGTCGTAGTCAAGCAAAGTTTTGACGTGTCCAATTAGATCTCGACGCTCCATCAGGATCTGGAAAATGATACTTCGTAAGATCGCCTTTGCATCCCTTTGGTTTCGTATTCCATCATTACAGAAGAAGAAACAAACAAGTGGATCCATTTTGGTGGACAGAACTTTGGCGGCCAGCTGTTCTGTGATGTACGATGACAGAATCGTCTTTCCAGAACCTGCATGCCCCGTGATCCAAAGCAAGGTGGCTTCACCTTCCTCCATCCAGGACTCATATTGTGGACTTTTGAGCACCCAATTGCAAGTTCCGTCCACGCGTTTTGGTAGTGTTGATCTATATTCCTTTACGTCAACTTCATTGAAAAGCCGTACACGCGCTTTATCAGACTCTCTCAAAGCTTGGTACGGGATGTTAGCCTTAGATACTAGTCATGTCTCGCCGAGCGACGTACACGGCTCGTGACATACTTTGCGACACAATTGTTGTATCTCACTTGCAACCATCTCATAATTCCTGTCCGCACGACCTGTAAATCGACACATATCTGTGTGGTTGGCATACATTGGAGTGACCTTTTCGCGTGTAATGCCCATGATCGCCGAATCTTGGTCTACAATCTAAACCAATTTGTGTCAGTTTCAGTTTCAGTCGACTGTTTACATCTTGTCTAAAGTAAAGGGATTCCTTCTCACCAGTCGCCCAAGGGGCCTTTTCTCTTCTGTCTCATAGTACGTGACAACATCGATTTCCCCAAGAACATGCCTGAATTTTGCGGTGATCTCGCGAAGATCCGGTGAGTTGGCTTCCAAATTCCTGAGCAGGTCACCCCTCGTTTTGCCAGCAAACAGTCGTGTACCAGTAGCTCTAGTACAAACATCCAGCACATCGCCCAAGAAGATGCCAACACCTGGAGTACCTCTAGCTCCTCTGTGTGGCGTTCCGAAGAAGAGTATAGCCCTAGTATTATTCAATAAAGGGGAGTAGTTGGGGTCAAACTTCGCAGATACCAATGCTTGTTTGAGGACAATGCCTCCAAGGCTATGCGCAATAAAGATGATCGGACGGCGTTCTTGGCCGACTCTGGCTGCGCTGAGACTCACAAGCAAACTCTGGGCATAATCCGATATCGTGGCTTTCGACGTACTGAAAAGAACATGAGAAGGATAACTATAAGTATAGATTCGCGCTCCAGGAAGATCTTCCGGCAGTAAATCCCTTAGCCAGAGACTCTCGGTAATTTTGTGGGTCCAGGTACCATACGCGTGGCCGTTGAGGCCGTGTATAGCAACAACATCTACCTCAAATGATTCTGTATCTATGTCGACTTCTTTTGACAGTCCATTGCTAAGGAGCCACAGACCTGGCTGCTCACTCCTTGTTGGCAAAGCAGTTTCGGCAACGCCAGTATCCGGATCCCTGTTCCTCGAAGACCTTCTTCTGTGGACGACTGTCTTGAGGAATCGCCGCATGGTAGATTAGAACGATAGAAACTGTCTTCAAAGATAGGAATGTGCGCAGTTCGTGGTATTGGATCGTCATTGATCCCAAATCAGCACAAGCAACTGAACATCCTCAGATCTCGAGTGGGCTCACAAGGGATCTGGGCGCCAGGGTTGTAGGAAGGTCAGACACGATGAATACTTTTCTAGTCAAGAATATGAGCGGGCATTTCAAGGGGCATTTCCACAGCCCCCACTACTCGCAAGAGGCTTGTGCCGCAGCAGCACATGTGCTGTACCCGCGCCATGAAGTAATTGTAATGGTTGCAATCACAGAAGGTTCTCATTGATTGGCCCAAGTTCCCTCTATCGTGACGATTGGTTGCTAGTCTTCCACTATGGTGGACACCCTGGGCAGCGCTTATGCAGAGATGTGCCTCAACCTTTGCAATTGGAGATCAATGCGCGATGGTCACCGGTATGGCCGTAAGAACTCTATTATAACGCTCAGCCGCACTACATTTGAGAAACGTATTGGGTGTCCAGGGAATGCAAATCCTTTGTTAAGGTATCTTACATATGGGTCAGGGGAACTTCGCGTCTTGGGCTGCAGGCGCCCTCCGGCCTAAAGTACCTGAGTAATTTTGTTAGCCGCGGGCTTGCTCCGGGCCTCGATCCCCGGCTTGGCTCCCCTAAGAGATGGCCTAGCAGAACTTCATTCCCGTAAGATAATAACGGTCCCTCCGGGACCGCGCCTTCGCGCTAGGCGAGACGAGGCTAGCGTCGGTCTTCGGGCGCGGCGGGGATTCCGCTCTTTATATTCTCGGATAATAACGTTATCGTATCGGTTCGGGTTTAGCGCGGCGGGTAGGTAATTTATATAAAAAATTTTAATAAAATTTTCGAACTTTCCTTTTTTCCTTTTAATAATCTTTTTATTAATATATACCTCTACTCTACCCCTAAATCCCCTTCGTTTTTTTCGAATCTATATTATTATTTTATATTTTTTAAAGATAATATATTCTACGCGTAAAATACCTATAATCGTTTATATTATTTCGAGGTTTTCGAAGTAATCGAATAAAGAATTTTATATTAATTCGATTTTTTCGAAGTAGATTCTCTTTTTATTAAATTAATTTTATCGAAATATTATAAATCGGCCCGCTTCGAATATTTCGAGCTTTAAAGATTTCGAGTATATTATTCGAGTTAGAGTTAATATTCGATTTTTTCGAAAAAGAATCTTTCTTTAATAATTTAATTTAAGTTTATCGAAATAATATAAAATAATCCCCTTCGAGTTTTTTAAACTTCGAGATTTTCGAAGTTAATATTCGCGTAGAGGTTAATATTCGATTTTTTCGAAAGATATTTACCCCGGAATATATCGCGCGTTAATTAACGGCTCCTATAAATTCGAGTTTCTTAAAATTCAAAATATTCAAAAAGATATTAATTCGAATCTTTCGAAATATAATAACGATAAATAAACTAATATAGTTTAGTAGTAAACTTCGATATATTCGAACCTTCGAATTTTTCGAATTAATTTATTTAGGAAAAAATTCTAGAATAATAAAACCCGTTTTTATAAATATATTATTTATAAAAAGAGCCGCTTAATTTATAATTTTCGAAACTCGATTTTTTCGAAGTTTAGAAATTAATTCGAAATTTTCGAAGGCGATATCTTATATCCCGTATAATAACTCGGAGGCGGACGATATTCTATTTTATAATTATCGGTTTTAGATTCGTATTTTTCGAAGATCGAATTCTTCGAATATTTAAAATTAATTCGAAGGATACTTATATTAAAGTATAAATATTTATATATAATTTTATAGATAAATTAAACGAAGATCGGGCGCCGGTTTAATTTTTTCGAGACTTCGATTCTTTTAAATTAATATTTTTAAAGGGGAAGTTTAAAATAACGGATAACGGGGTAAAATTATTAGTTTATAATATATTAAATTTATATTTTCGAACCTCGAATATTTTAAAGATTAAGTTAATTCGAGTTTTTCGAAGTTACCGTAGTAATTACTACATCGGTAAAGCGGGAGACCGTACGAGAAGAGTCGAGGTATTAAATACGTATTTTGCTAGCTTTAGGCGGAAAAATAACGAAAAGACAACGTCCAAAAAAAAAAAAAAAAAAAATTTTTTTTTTAATAAAAAACCTAAAAATAGTAGCTTCGGATTTAAGATTTTAAATCCGTGATTTTCTACTAGCGCCGGGTAGCTCGCTAAGGCTATATAGAGCGCTATCACTACGCTAATTTAATTTAGATTTTAAATTACGTCGATTCACGAAAATTATATACGCGCGTAATACCCCCTAAACTAGCGCGGTATTATAGACTATATAATTCATTTATAACTATATATATTTAATTATTTACTAGTACTACTTAGACTAGTTTATTCCTATTTATTCAAAATTATTTAAAATAAATCGAGGTACTAAATACGTATTTAGATACTTTAGACGAAAGTAGGTATTAAATCGATCTCTAGGGCTAGTATATAAGTTAAATAGATCTAAACGCCTTTTCCGTCTTTTTCGGTAGAATACGGGCTCACTACTTTATTAATATACGAGTTTTAACGGGGCGTTAAACCTTTATATTATATACTTTGAGTTTTTCGAAATTCGAGATTTTTAAATTAATTATTAATAAATAAAATCTTTAAGGCCGCTAGATATCTTTAAATTTACTATTATTAAAAAAAATAATTATATTTTTCGAATCCTAAAATTTTCGATTAATATATTAACTCGAATTTTTCGAAGATTATAACCGATACGGTATATAACGCCGAGGCTTCGGCCTTTTAATTTCGAGAGTTTTAAAGATTTAAATAATTCGAAGATTTTAAAATTTAAATAAACGGGTAGGCTTTTTTTTTCTTTAATTTAACTAAAAAAAATTAAATATTTCTTCGAAAAAACCGAACCTCCCTTTTAAATTTTAAATTTAATTTTAAATAATATTAATTTAATTTTAAATAATATTAATTTAATAAAAATAATTATTAATCTATATAATATATATAATTTAAATTATAATAATATATTAATATAAATAAAAATAAAAAATAGAAATATATCTAAAAATTAATATAACTTTTTATATTTAAAATATATACGAATAACTTAGATATTAATAATTATTAATAAATATATATTTTCTTTTCT